>Ga0079224_100013613_pt1 | contig 11334 bp, 9 predicted proteins | sample Stecom2015_FD_80414 | JGI IMG/M metagenome (GOLD analysis project Ga0079224, IMG submission 80414) | Agricultural soil microbial communities from Utah to study Nitrogen management - Steer compost 2015 | ecosystem: Environmental > Terrestrial > Soil > Agricultural land | place: USA: Utah...
CTCGCAGGAGGCCTCTTCCTCGACGAGGTCGATCAGTTCCTCGATCCAGACAAAGCCCTTCAGCTTGGCTGCGACGGTGACGTGCGAGCGCTGGTTGTGGGCGCCGTAGTCGCTGATCTCCTTGGAGCAGGGGCAGAGGCTGGTGACCGGCACCACGACCTTGATGGTGATCTCCGGCGGCATGTCGCCGTGCACTTCGCCGATGAAGGTGACGTCATAGTCCATCAGGCTCTGTACGTTCGACACCGGCGCCGTCTTCTTGACGAAGTAGGGAAAGCGCATCTCGATATGACCGCTTTCCGCTTCCAGGCGGGCGGTCATCTCGGTCAGGATTTCCTTGAACGATTCGGTGGTGATTTCGCGCTCGTGCGATTCCAGGATCTGCACGAAGCGGGACATGTGCGTGCCCTTGAAGTTGTGCGGCAGGTTCACATACATGTTGAACGTTGCCACGGTGTGCTGTTCCTGCTCGGCGCGGTCCTTGACCCGGATCGGGTGGCGGACGTGCCGGATGCCGACCTTGTCGATCGGAATCCGCCGCTTGTCTTCGCGGCCCTGCACGTCTTCGATGGCGGCGTAGCCGGTGATTGCTTGGTTCATATTCGCGTGTCCTCCGTCTGACGCACGCTGGCCTTCTGCGCCAGCGGTGCTGGCGGAAAAACGTACGCGGCCTTCGTCGCGCCGGGACCGGCCGTTGGATTGCCCCAAGGGGGGAGCGTCATCGAGCTGCTGCCTCAGCGCCCTCGCGGGTTCCGGTGAGGGCCGCGGGGGATTGGGCTGAGCCCGCTAGGATATTGATTCCAGGCGAGGGGTCAAGGAAATCGCGTCAATGGCGGCGATTGACGACGTATTGGGCGATGCCGCGCAGCACGTCGGCGCGGGCGTCGAAGTCGCTCAGGCTCTCCAGCGCGGTGTCGATCAGTTCAGCAGCAAGATTCTTAGCTGCATCCATGCCGAGCAGCGCAGGGTAGGTGGGTTTGTCCCGCTGGGCGTCGGCCCCGACGGCCTTGCCGGTTTCGTCGCTGTCGCCTTCCACGTCGAGGATGTCGTCCTGGATCTGGAAGGCGAGACCGATGCTCTTGGCGTTGCGGTCCAGCGCCTCGAACCGGGGCATGTCCACGCCCGGCGCCGACAGCGCGCCGAGCAGCACGCTGGCGCGAATCAGCGCGCCGGTCTTGTGGATGTGCATGTCCTCCAGCTGCGCCGCATCCAGCTGCTGGCCGACCGCTGCCAGGTCGATGGCCTGGCCGCCCACCATGCCGCGGGAACCTGCGGCCATCGACAGTGTCCCAATCATGCGCAGCCGCGCCGCCGGCTCGATCTCTTCCAGGGGCGCGTGGGCGAGCACATGGAAAGCCAGCGTCTGCAGCGCGTCACCCACCAGGATCGCGGTCGCCTCGTCGTAGGCCTTATGGCAGGTCGGCCGCCCGCGCCGCAGGTCGTCGTTGTCCATGGCCGGCAGGTCGTCGTGCACCAGGGAATAGGCGTGGATCAGCTCGACCGCGCAGGCCGGCGCATCAAGCCTGGCCTCGGGCACGCCCAGCGCCGCCCCGGTCGCGTAGACCAGTATGGGGCGGATGCGCTTGCCGCCGCCGAGCACCGCATAGCGCATGGCTTCGTGCAGGCGGGCAGGGTGGATGGTCGCTGCCGGCAGCCAGGTTTCGAGTGCCTGCTCGATGCGGTCGCGGTAGCGCGCCAGGGTGTCGGTCAGCGCAGAATTACTGGCCTTGGTCTTCGAACGGGACGGCACGGATCTGGTCGCCCTTGCTGATGAGGATCTCGACCTTCTGCTCGGCTTCCTTGAGCGCCTGCTGGCAGGCGCGGGTCAGCTCGACACCCCGCTCGAAGGCCTTGAGGGATTCTTCCAGCGGGAGGTCGCCCTGTTCCATGCGGCCGACCAGCTCCTCGAGCTCCTTCAATGCGTGTTCGAAGTCGAAGGCTTCGCGTTCAGCGGTCATGGCTCGGCCCTGCTGGGAGGAGGGGCGGAAACCATAACCTACGGCTCCGATAGCGGTCAATTTGCGGAAGCGCGGCGGACCTCAAAGCAGGAAAACCGTCGTTGAAGGCCGGCCGCTTCCTGTATAACGTTCGCCCACGAGAACAGTCCGCTTCTGGCTCGTGTCCGGGCGGCATCCGAAAGAAACGACCCGAGGATCGATGAACATACGTTACGACGCCGCTGCCATCGAGGTGCTCACCGGCCTGGATCCGGTGCGCAAGCGCCCCGGCATGTACACCGACACGTCCCGGCCCAACCATCTGGCGCAGGAGGTCATAGACAACAGCGTCGACGAGGCGCTGGCCGGTTTCGCCAAACAGGTCGAGGTGGTCCTCTACCGGGACGGCTCGCTGGCGGTCAGCGATGACGGCCGCGGCATGCCGGTCGACATCCATCCCGAGGAAGGCCGGCCGGGCGTGGAAGTGATCCTCACCACGCTGCACGCGGGCGGCAAGTTCTCCAGCAAGAACTACCAGTTCTCCGGCGGCCTGCACGGCGTCGGCGTGTCGGTGGTCAATGCGCTCTCCAAGCGGCTGGAGGTGACGGTCAAGCGCGATGGCGCCGAGTGGCGGATGGCCTTCGCCGACGGCGAAAAGGTGTCCGACCTGGAGCAGGTCGGCACGGTCGGCAAGCGTGTGTCCGGCACCCGCGTCCATTTCTGGCCGGACGCCAAGTACTTCGAGTCCGCCAAGTTCTCGGTGCCGCGCCTCAAGCACGTGCTGCGTGCCAAGGCCGTGCTCTGCCCGGGCCTCAGGGTGCGCTTCTACGACGAGGCGGCCGAGGAAGAGACCGTCTGGTACTACGAGGACGGTCTCAAGGACTACCTCAAGAGCGCCTTGCAGGACACCGAGACCGTCCCGCAGGAGCCGTTCGTGGGCCGTTTCGCGGCGGCGAACGAGACGGCCGAATGGGCGGTCACCTGGCTTACCGATGAAGGCGAGGGTCTGGCCGAGAGCTATGTGAACCTGATCCCGACCGCGCAGGGCGGCACGCACGTCAACGGCCTGCGGACCGGGCTCACCGAGGCCATCCGCGAGTTCTGCGAGTTCCGCAACCTGCTGCCCAGAGGCGTGCGCATCACCCCGGACGACGTCTGGGAGCGCATCTGCTATGTGCTGTCGGTGAAGATGCAGGATCCGCAGTTCTCCGGCCAGACCAAGGAGCGGCTGTCGTCCCGCGAGTGCGCGAGCTTCGTTTCCGGCGTGGTGAAGGATGCCTTCAGCCTCTGGCTCAACCAGCACACCGACGCCGCGGCGCAGATCGTCGAGCTGGTGGTGCAGAGCGCGCAGAAGCGCATGCGTGCCGCCAAGAAGGTGGCGCGCAAGAAGGTCACCAGCGGCCCGGCTCTGCCCGGCAAGCTGGCCGACTGCACCCTGCAGGACCCGGCCCAGACCGAGCTGTTCCTGGTGGAGGGCGATTCCGCCGGCGGCTCCGCCAAGCAGGCGCGAAGCCGCGAGTTCCAGGCGGTGATGCCGCTGCGCGGCAAGATCCTCAATACCTGGGAAGTGGACTCGGATCAGGTGATGGCCTCGCAGGAGGTGCACGACATCGCCGTGGCGCTGGGCATCGAGCCCGGCTCGGACGATCTCTCGGGGCTGCGCTACGGCAAGGTCTGCATCCTCGTCGACGCCGACCCGGACGGCGCCCACATCGTTACCCTGCTGTGCGCGCTGTTCCTCAAGCACTTCCCGGCGCTGGTGCGGGCCGGCCATGTGTTCGTGGCCATGCCGCCGCTGTACCGGATCGACGTCGGCAAGCAGACCTACTACGCCCTGGACGACCACGAGCGGCAGGGCATCCTCGACCGCCTTGCGGCGGAGAAGGTCAAGGGCAAGCCGGTGATCACCCGCTTCAAGGGCCTGGGCGAGATGAATCCGATCCAGTTGCGCGAGACCACCATGGATCCGGACACCCGCCGGCTGGTGCAGCTGATGGTGGATGACGATGACGACACGCACGCCATCATGGACATGCTGCTGGCCAAGAAAGCCGCCGCCCAGCGCAAGGCCTGGCTGGAAACCAAGGGCGACCTGGCCGAGGCGCTGGTTTGAGCGGGTTCCGTGCAGAGGCAGCCGAGCAGTGCAGGAACGGGAAGCGGTTTTCCTGCGGCTTGGCGGCTTGGGCGCGCGCTGTTTCTTAAATTTTCGGTCCTCGCGCCTCGGCGCGAGCCGCTAGGACGTTCTGAATGAGCAACACAAGCACTCTTGTCGCCGACTTCGAGCGTCGGCCGCTGAAGGAGTTCACCGAGAAGGCGTACCTGGACTACTCCATGTACGTCATCCTCGATCGCGCCCTGCCGCATATCGGCGACGGGCTCAAGCCCGTGCAGCGGCGCATCGTCTACGCGATGTCGGAGCTCGGGCTGTCGGCGCTCGCCAAGTACAAGAAGTCGGCCCGCACGGTTGGCGACGTGCTCGGCAAGTACCACCCGCACGGCGATTCCGCCTGCTACGAGGCGATGGTGCTGATGGCGCAGCCGTTCAGCTACCGCTATCCGCTGATCGACGGCCAGGGCAACTGGGGCTCCATCGACGACCCGAAGTCGTTCGCCGCCATGCGCTATACCGAGGCGCGGCTGACGGCCTACTCGCAGACGCTGCTCGCCGAGCTGGGGCAGGGCACGGTGGACTGGGTGCCGAACTTCGACGGCACGCTGGAAGAGCCGGCGCTGCTGCCGGCGCGGCTGCCGAACGTGCTGCTCAACGGCTCCACCGGCATCGCCGTCGGCATGGCCACCGACATCCCGCCGCACAATCTGCGCGAGGTGGCGGCCGCCTGCGTGCACCTGCTGAAGAAGCCCAACGCGACGCTGGAGGCGCTGCTGGAGCACGTGCAGGGGCCGGATTTCCCGACCGAGGCCGAGATCATCACGCCGCGCGAGGAGATCCGGAAGCTCTATGAGACCGGCAACGGCGGTATTCGCATGCGCGCCCGCTACGAGCGCGAGGACGGCGACATCATCATCACGGCGCTGCCGTACCAGGTGTCCGGCAGCAAGGTGCTGGAGCAGATCGCCGCCCAGATGCAGCAGAAGAAGCTGCCGATGGTGGAGGACCTGCGCGACGAGTCCGACCACGAGAACCCGGTGCGGCTGGTGATCGTGCCGCGCTCGAACCGGGTCGACGTCGAAGAGCTGATGAATCACCTGTTCGCCACCACCGACCTGGAGAAGACCTACCGGGTCAATCTCAACATGATCGGCCTGGACGGCCGGCCGCGGGTCCGCAACCTGCGCGAGATCCTCACCGAGTGGCTGGAGTTCCGCACCCGTACCGTGCGCCGCCGCCTCTCCTGGCGGCTGGAGAAGGTGGAGGCGCGGCTGCACATCCTCGAAGGCCTGCTGATCGCCTATCTCAATATCGACGAGGTGATCGCCATCATCCGCGGCGAGGACGAGCCCAAGCCGGTGCTGATGCAGCGCTTCGGGCTGACCGAGACCCAGGCCGAGGCCATCCTCGAGCTGAAGCTGCGCCACCTGGCCAAGCTCGAGGAGATGAAGATCCGCGGCGAGCAGGGCGAGCTGGAGCGCGAGCGGGATATGCTGCGGGCGACGCTGGACGATCCGAAGAAGCTCAGCACGCTGATCCGCAAGGAGATCGAGGAAGACGCCAAGAAGTACGGCGACGACCGCCGCTCGCCGATCGTCGAGCGGGAAGCCGCCCGGGCCCTGTCGGAAGCCGACCTCATGCCCAGCGAACCGGTCACGGTGGTGCTGTCCGAGAAGGGCTGGGCGCGTGCTGCCAAGGGACATGACGTCGACGTCGAAGGCCTCTCGTACCGGGCCGGCGACCGCTTCCTCGACGCCGCCCATGGCCGCTCCAACCAGCTCGCGGTGTTCCTGGATTCGACCGGGCGCAGCTACTCGCTGGCTGCCCACAGCCTGCCTTCGGCCCGCGGCCAGGGCGAGCCCCTCACCGGCCGCCTGCAGCCGCCGCCCGGCGCCAGCTTCGAGGCGGTGCTGAGCGGCGATCCGCAGCAGCTGTACGTCCTGGCCTCCGACGCCGGCTACGGCTTCATCGTCCGGCTGGAAGACCTCTATGCCAAGCCGCGGGCCGGCAAGGTCGTGGTCACTCTGCCGGCCGGGGCCCGGCTGCTGAAACCGGCCCGTGTGCACAATCTGGACACCGACCGGCTGGTGGCGGTCACCAGCCAGGGGCATCTGCTTGCCTTCCCGGTCAAGGAGCTGCCGCAGCTGCCGCGCGGCAAGGGCAACAAGATCATCCAGATCCCGGCCGAGCGGCTGAAGGCCCGTGACGAGGTCGTGGCGGGCGTGGTCAGCCTGCCTGACGGCGGCAGTGTCGTGCTGCAGGCCGGCAAGCGGACGCTGACGCTGAAGCCGGGCGATCTGAACGCCTATCTGGGCGAGCGCGGCCGTCGCGGCGGGCTGCTGCCGCGCGGCTTTCAGCGGGTGGACAGGATCAGGGTCGAGGACTAGCCGGCCGGCGGCGGTTCACGGTCCGCGGCGCGGGCCGGCAGAACCGTCGTGCGAACTTTTTCACAACCGACCGGTTCTAACCGGACGGCTCGAGAAAACATACGAATGGAGCTGTTCTTGCGATGAAACGTATCGTTCTGTTCCTGGCGACCAACCTGGCGGTCCTGGTGCTGCTGGGCATCGTGCTGAACGTAGTCAGGGGGATTCTCGCCGCGCAGGGCATCCAGCTGCCGCCGACCGGCGGGCTGCTGGTGTTCGCGGCGGTGTTCGGCATGGGCGGTGCCTTCATCTCGCTGGCGATGTCGAAGTGGACCGCCAAGCGCTTCACCGGCGCCCGGGTGATCGAGCAGCCACGGGACGCCACCGAGCAGTGGCTGGTGGAGACGGTGCGCCGGCAGGCGCGGCAGGCCGGCATCGGCATGCCCGAGGTGGCCATCTACGATTCGCCGGAGATCAACGCCTTTGCCACCGGCATGAACAAGAACAATGCGCTGGTGGCGGTCAGCACCGGGCTGCTGCGTGCCATGAGCCGCGACGAGGCGGAGGCCGTGCTCGGCCATGAGGTCAGCCACGTGGCCAACGGCGATATGGTGACCCTGACCCTGATCCAGGGCGTGCTCAACACCTTCGTGATCTTCCTGGCGCGGGTGGTCGGCGGCTTCATCGACCGTGCCATATTCCGCCGCGACGACGACGAGTACGGCGGCTACGGCATCGGCTACTTCGTGACGGTGATGGTGCTGGAGATCATCTTCGGCCTGCTGGCGTCCATCATCGTCATGTGGTTCTCGCGCTACCGCGAGTTCCGCGCCGACGCCGGCGGTGCGCGCCTGGCCGGCCGCGACAAGATGATCGCCGCGCTGCAGCGGCTGCAGCTCTCGTACGGCCAGAGCCATCTGCCGGAGCAGGTGCAGGCCTTCGGCATCACGCCGGGCAAGCGCGGCCTGAGCAGGCTGTTCATGTCGCACCCGCCGCTGGAGGAACGCATCGCCGCGCTGCGGCAGGCGCGCATCTGAACCCAGACCTTGCGCTCCCGTGACAAAGGCCGGCTCCGCCGGCCTTTGTCTTTGCCCGGGGCCGCGCGCCTGGCTGCAGGCCGGGCCGGCGGGGGCATCAGTAAGGCAATGGCGTCTTGGCCGGCTGCCCCGGCTCCTCCCGTACCGGCCGTGGCACCAGATAACCCGGCAGCCGGGCCCGGAGCGCCTGCATCAGTGCCGGCAGCTCGGCGTCGGCCTGGAAGTGGCCGGCGCCCTGCACCCGGTCCAGCGCGTGCAGGTAATAGGGCTGGATGCCGCATTCGAACAGCCGTTCGGACAGCGCGATCAGCACCTCGGGGTCGTCGTTGACGCCGGCCAGCAGCACCGTCTGGTTGAGCAGGGTGACGCCGCGCGCGCGCAGCCGGGCCGCGGCGTCGGCCACCTCGGCATCCAGCTCATGCGGGTGGTTGGCGTGCACCACCAGCACCGGGCTGAGCCGGGTGCCGGCGAGCCAGTCGAGCAGGCGCTCGTCCACCCGGCTCGGCAGCACGATCGGCAACCGGCTGTGGATGCGCAGCCGTCGCAGGTGCGGGATGTCGGCCAGGGCGTGGGCGAGCTCCGAGAGCCGGCGGTCGTTGAGCACCAGCGGATCGCCGCCGCTGAGGATCACCTCGCTGATCTCCGGCCGGCTGCCGATGTAGCGCAGCGCAGCCTCCCACTGGCCGGCTGCGGCATTGGCCTCGGCATACGGAAAGTGCCGCCGGAAGCAGTACCGGCAATGCACGGCACAGGCGCCGGTGGCGACCAGCAGCACCCGGCCATGGTATTTGTGCAGCACGCCGTGCCCGGCCATGGCCTGCAGATCGCCGACCGGATCGGCGACGAAACCGGCCGCCGGGCGCAGTTCCTCGTCCAGCGGCAGTACCTGCCGCAGCAGCGGGTCGTGCGGGTCGCCGGGACGCATGCGGGCAACGAAGCCGCGGGGCACCCGCAGCGGGAACTGCGCGGCGGCCGCCCGCGCTGCCGGCAGCAGCGCGGGGTCGAGGTCGAGCAGGGCGAGCAGTTCGGCCGGGTCACGCACTGCCTCGGCCAGCTCCCGCTGCCAGCGGGGGGAATCGGTGTTGGAAACGGGCGTTGCAGCGGGCATGGGCGAGACATCCGGTCGATGGGGGAGAATGGGCTGTATATTCTAACGGCTAGCCTTTTGTTAGGATGCGCGCTCTCGCGGTTCATTGGCGCAACGTATCGAGGGTTTCTATGGCGACGTACAGTACCAACGAATTCAAGGCCGGCCTGAAGATCATGCTGGACGGCGATCCGTACGCCATCGTGGAGAACGAGTTCGTCAAGCCCGGCAAGGGACAGGCCTTCAACCGCGTCAAGGTCCGCAACCTCAAGACCGGCCGAGTGCTCGACCGCACCTTCAAGTCGGGCGAAACGGTCGAGGGCGCCGACGTGCTGGAAGTGGAGATGCAGTATCTCTACAACGACGGCGACCAGTGGTACTTCATGGATCCGAACACCTACGAGCAGGTCGGTGCCGGCAAGGCGGCGATGGAAGATGCCGTGCAGTGGATCAAGGAACAGGACGTCTGCACCGTCACGCTCTACAACGGCGAGCCGCTGAGCGTCACGCCGCCCAACTTCGTCAACCTCAAGATCGTCGAGACCGATCCCGGCGTCCGCGGCGATACCAGCGGCGGCGGCGGCAAGCCGGCCAAGCTGGAGACCGGCGCGGTGGTGCGCGTGCCGCTGTTCGTGCCGGAAGGCGAGGTAATCCGAGTCGATACCCGCACCGGCGAATACGTCTCCCGCGTCAAGGAGTAATGGACGCACCCTGGCGGCCGACGGCCAGCCTGGAGAACCTGCGAAGGCGGGCGGCGCTGCTCTCGGCCGTCCGCCGTTTCTTTGCCGAGCGGCAGGTGCTGGAGGTGGAGACGCCGGTGCTGATCGGCGCCTCCGCCAGCGATCCGAACCTCGAGAGCCTGTCGCTGCCCTATGCCGGGCCGGGTGCCCCGCCGACCGGCCGGCTCTGGCTGCAGACCTCGCCGGAATTCGCCATGAAACGGCTGCTGGCCGCCGGCAGCAGCTGCATCTACCAGATCTGCCGCGCCTTCCGCGCCGACGAGCGCGGCCGCCGCCACAACCCGGAATTCACGCTGATCGAGTGGTACCGCGTCGGCTTCGACCACTGGCAGCTGATGGAGGAAACCGCGGCGCTGGCGGCGCTGGCGCTCGGACCGCGGCCGGTGGAGACCCTGACTTATCGGGAGGCCTTCCTGCGGTTCGCCGGGATTGACCCGTTTCGGGCCAGTGTTGCCGAGCTGATTGCCTGTGCCCGCGGCCACGACATTCCGCTGCCGCCGCTGTCCGGCGATGCCCGCGATCCGTGGCTGGATCTGCTGCTGTCGGAAGTGGTGACGCCGATGCTGGGGCGCGGCGTGTTCACCTTTCTGTGCGATTTTCCGGCTTCGCAGGCGGCCCTTGCGCGGCTGCGGCGGGAGGCCGATGGAATCGAAGTGGCCGAGCGCTTCGAGCTGTTCATCGACGGCATGGAAATCGCCAACGGCTACCATGAGCTGACCGATCCGGCCGAGCAGCGGCAGCGTTTCGAGCGGGAGCGCGCCCGCCGGCTGGCCAACGGCGAGCCGCCGTCGAGTGTCGACGACCGGCTGCTGGCGGCGCTCGCCGCCGGCATGCCCGACTGCGCCGGCGTCGCGCTCGGCTTCGACCGGCTGGTCATGCTCGCCGTCGGCGCCGAGCGCATCGACGAAGTGATGGCCTTCCCTATCGAGCGCTGCTAGGCAGGCCGCAGCACTGCCCGAGCAGGCGGGCTACTGCGACCGGCTTTTCAGGTAGGCGTCCAGTTGCACGACGTTGGAGTCGCCGCTTGCCGCGTAGCGGCCGAGCGCCTCGCCCATGCGCACCTTCTGGTCGGCCTGCAGTTCGGGCAGCCAGTCCATCTGGTCCGGGCCGAACAGCACGATGACGGTCGAGCCCATGTTGAAGCGGCCCATCTCGTCGCCGCGCTGGAAGCTGCGGGCGTCGCTGCCGCGATAGAACCAGCGGCGGATGCTGCGGCCGCGGGGCGGCGTGATGGCACCCGCCCAGACCGTTTCGATGCTGGAGACGTTGATGGCGCCGACCATGACCACCGCCATCGGTCCGCGCGCGGTGTCGAACACCGCCACCATGCGTTCGTTGCGGGCGAACAGGCGGTCCACCGCACGCACCGAGAAGGCGGCGACGCCGAACAGCCGTCCCGGGATGTGGATCATCTCCCGCAGCCGCCCGGAGGCCGGCATGTGTACCCGGTGGTAGTCAGCCGGCGAAAGATAGACCGTGACGAACTGGCCGCCGTGGAAGCGGCTGGCGAGGGTTTCGTCGCCGCCGAGCAGTTCCCGCACGGTGAAGCTGCGGCCCTTGGCCTGCACCAGGGTGTCGCCGTCGATCGGGCCGATGGCGCTGATGGTGCCGTCGGCCGGCGAGATGACCGCCTCGACGTCGTCCGGCAACGGTCTGGCCTCCGGCCGCAGTGCCCGGGTGAAGAAGGCGTTGAAATCGGCGTAGGCACGCGGATCGGACTCCAGCGCTTCGCTCAGGTCCACCTTGTACTGACGGATGAACCAGCGGGTCAGGGCGTTCTTCCACCAGGGCGCGCGCCAGCGCGCCGCAGCATGCACCAAGGCCGAGATTGCATGGTGCGGCAGCAGGTAGAAGGGCAGGCTCTTGAGCCGGTCGCTGAGCGTCGCGGGGCCGGAAGCGCGGACAGGTGTGGCGGCATTCCTCAAGACTGGGGGTGTTCCTGGAACTTCTAGACGTCGTCGACGATCGGCTGTGGAATGTGCGGCTGTCCGAAGATCGCTAGCCGTTCGCCCTGCGGGTTGATCAGCAGGATGGCCGTGCGGTGGGCCACCGGATCA
>Ga0079224_100013614_pt1 | contig 11333 bp, 7 predicted proteins | sample Stecom2015_FD_80414 | JGI IMG/M metagenome (GOLD analysis project Ga0079224, IMG submission 80414) | Agricultural soil microbial communities from Utah to study Nitrogen management - Steer compost 2015 | ecosystem: Environmental > Terrestrial > Soil > Agricultural land | place: USA: Utah...
ATCAGCGTGACCACGCTTGCTGGCTCAGATGAAGAGCTCCAGGTGACCTTGGAACGTTTGGGTCAGAAGACAAGTGAGGCACGGGCTCTCAAAGAAGCCGGCCTCGGTCAGGATGGTGCGCGGCTCTTTTTGGCCCGCGACATGTCCGAGGGTGGGTATGCTGTGCGAGTACAAGTCGGCTCTGCGCCTCCTACGCGAACCGTTTTTTCTTGCGAAATAGGGGGAGAATCCTGGTCCGATAGTCGACCGGATGCGGGTCGCATGCGAGATCTTGCCGAGAGCACAGGAGGAGTCACGGTGCAGTTCAATGAGCTGGACCAGCTAACAGAACCTCGATCGACTTTCGTAGCGGCCAAAAAACAAAGCCAAGCCCTGTTTCCGCCGTGGGTCTGGGCTACGCTCGCGTCCATCGGCTTATGTGGGCACTGGGTACTACGTCGAGCCGTGGGCATTGTGTGAGGTCATGGTAGGGATCCAAAGGCGAGTGCACACACTCTTATTGGGTTTTTTCATCTGGGGAGTTGCGCCTTCGTTGTGGTCATCACCCTGGCCGAGTGAAATTCAGAGACTCAACCAAACGATGCAGACAGGCGATGTTGCGGCACGTCGTGCGGCCGTTTTGCGTCTATCGACTCTGAGTGAGGACGTTTCAGTTGAGCTGCTACAGCTTGCGCTCTCCGATGAGGACCGAACGGTTCGGCTTGCGGCGGCACGGATGGCGATTGCGTTTGATATGCGGTCGTTCAACGCGGTCGTGCGCCCTTGGCTTTCCAGCAACAATGCCGAGGAGCGACTGGTTGCTGTGGAACTCCTCGCCCGAAAACCAGAGGAAGCAGATATTGTCATTCTTTCGCGCTCGCTGATGGATCCGGATCCCCATGCTCGCGCAGCTGCTGCGGAGGGGTTGGGCCGAGTCGCGCTTCAACACCAGTCCCTAGCTCGTCCTGCTCTGATGAATGCGCTTGATGATCCCGAAGTGAAGGTTCGTATCGAAGTTGCCGCGGCCCTGGGCAAGATTGGTGACTCCTCCGTCTCGGTGGCGGTAGCGGCCCATCTGCCAGATCCAGAAGCGTCGGTCCGGGCCCAATTGGCCATCGCTTTGGGAACGATAGGGGATCCCTCGGTGGTCCCAGCGCTTTTGGTTGCAGCTTCGGACCAGCAACCTCAAGTGGTTGCGAAGGTTGCCGAAGCGCTGGGGATGCTTTCCGCAGAGGAGTCCGTTCCCACGTTGACGGCGATTGTTCAGTCGAACCCCCAAGGGGAGGCTGGTCGCGCGGCGGCACGAGCGCTAGCGCGCATCAGAACGCCGCTTGCTTTGGCCGAGATAGCGAAGGGTCTTGACGACGAGCACACGGCGAAGTTCGCGTATTCTCTGCTTGAGGGGCTCAAGTCAGAGGCCCTCCCAACGGTACAAAGCTGCATTGAGAGCGCTGTGGGAATTCGTCTTGAGCGATGCGTGGCGCTCTCACGATCGGTCGGTGTTCCGGTGGCTGCACTTCTGGACGCTCAGAGCGACGGGCGAATTCTTGCCGAAACCCTGCTTCGACTCTCAACGGGTCGGACTGATCGCGAGCTGGAGATCCTTGCCCTGGAGTTGTTGGAGGAGGGTCCGGCGCAACGGTACGCTGCGCTGGAGTTCCTTCAGTCCTCTCAGGGGATATCGAAGACAGCATTTCTTGCTCTTGCTAGGACGCTGCGTAAAGGGCGGGCGCAGAGCACGGAAGCTGCTCTTCTCTTGCAGCTTCTTTCTCGATCGGATGTCTTAAACGATCGTATCGCTCGACAGTTGGGGAAATCGTTTCTCGAATCGACCGCGCCAGACGTACGGGCGGGGGCCGCAGCGTTGCTCGTGGCGAGCGGGGTAGAGGGGAAGATGCTCCGGGGTCTTTTGCTGCAAAAGGACGCTGGAGTTGCGAGCCAGGCGGCTCTCCGCCTGCGCCGGGGCATGACCGTTTCGCAAGCGGTCACGGTCGTTCAGATCTTGATCGAACACCGCAGTGGTCGACGTCGCCTGCTGCTGAGTACCCTCGTGGGAGTGCCAGCAGGGATCACTCCCGGCCTTCTCGAAGATCTGCGGCTCCTCTTTGAAGAAGCGAGGGGGCATGACAGGGATGCGCTGCTGATGGCTTTTGTGAACAACGGGGGCGCGGACTTCATGGACCATGTGATGGGTGCCTCAGGTAAGGCCGACCTCTTCAAATTGGCCCAAATCGCGGCATTTCATCCAACAGCTGCTCAGTGGGCTCCGCGGCTCCTCAACGAAGAGGATGCGCGACTCAAAAGTGTCGCCCTCGTTGCTCTCGGCATGCAGGGCGCCTCGAGCGACGCGACCTTGATCCTTCCCTTTGTATCGGAAGTGGCGGGTCGACCTTTCTTTCTGCGAGCGGCGGCACTTTCTGCGCTGGTCCTTCTTGGAGAGCGCGGAAAAGAATTTGCCTTTCCGCCAGAGCTTCTCTCAAGCGAATTCTGTTCTTCGAAACATCTGGGGCTTCGAACGCAGGCTCTCCGTTTTGCGTCGCAAGTGGGGCGTCCGTGCGGAGATGTCGCCCTGGCAGATGTCCTCCGACTTGACCGGTCTCCACAGATCCGGGAAGTGGCGGCCCAGCTGCTCAGCCGGGATGAGCTCGGATCAACGGCCCTGAGGCGATGCCTGGCCTATGAGCCGCGCTCGAAAGTGGCGGCCTGGTGCGACCCCACATCCGCTGAGGCGACTTCGACGATTGTAGACGAACCAGAAAGACGCTTCGAGGTCCTTCAATTGGATGCCGGGATAGAAGGACGAAATCGATCATTCACCCCTGTGGCGGTGGGTACTGAGCTGGGGAGCTTCGTGACAGTGACCGATCGTTCGGGGAAATTTCTTGTACCCTTGGGGAAGAGAGAGATCCTACCCTCAGCTCTGACCTATTAAGGAGACAATCGCTAGTCTTGTCCTCGCGCTTCAACCACGAAGGTCTCGATCAACCAGTTCCCGGTCTCCTTGGACAGATTGACTGAGACTGAACGACTGTCCCTTCGGAACTCACCCTGTCGGTTTCCTTCCACCTGAACCACAGCGTCCACCCGGGCCATTGACTCCTGGATCGATATTTCAAGATCTGTGAAACTCGCGTGCATCGAACCATAGCGACTCATCGCCTGCGCGACGGCCAATGCCAGGTGACTACGCTCAGGAGGGACTGTGCCTTGAACTTCCGCGACTTGGACTGTCACCGTTTCCGCGAAGATCGTCTCGAAACGATTCGCAAGTCGCGAACCGAAGAACACCGGACTCGGGATCGGCGCGTCGAAATTGACGGCATCGGCAAGATCATCAAGCACTGCATGGACGAGTTCGTCGTCATTTTCGGGTGCGAAGAACGCATAGCCGAGCACACCGAGGCCCAGGGCAAGGACCCCAGCAGCGATGAATTCCCGGCGTTCCATGGATAAAAATTGTAGCACAGCCTGTCGCTTTCGATCTCCCGAGCCGACAAGTGGACCCCTCGGACCCTGAGTTCCAGTAGGATCGAGCATATCTAGTGATGCGCTGGAGCCCGGAGCGGGTCATCCAGCGGACAGTCGACACGAGGTGGCGAAGTTCGTCCGCTTCGACTATTTGGCGACGATGCTCCCTCAGCTTGGCAGCCATGACCATCTCCCGCAGATCTATGACGAATTTCTTGCGGAAGTGCGTGATTCCGGTTTTGTCGGAGAAATGCGGACGGACTATGCAACGCGTCTGGTGACGGCCACGGACAACAGTGTTTATCAGATTGTTCCGCTAGCGGTGTTGTACCCCCAAAGAGAGGCAGACATCTCACGAGCCTTGGAAGTTGCTGCTCGCGAACGATTTCGATCGATCAAACTCAGTCCTAGGGGAGGAGGGACAGGGACGAATGGTCAGTCGTTGTGTGATGGCGTAATTCTCGATTTATCGAAGCACTTTCAGAACATCCTAGAACTCAATCTTGAGGAGGGGTGGGTGAGGGTCGAACCGGGAGTCGTGCTCGATCAGTTGAACGCCTTCCTTGCCCCCCATGGTGTATTTTTTGCTCCCAATCTATCACCCAGCAACCGCGCCACCATCGGCGGTATGATCAACACCGACGCCAGCGGCAAAGGCTCGCGAGTCTACGGAAAGACGAGCGACCACGTCTTGGGACTTCGGAGTGTTCTCATGACCGGTGAGACGCTGGTAACGGCGCCCGTCGATGCCGTGACTCTGAGTGAACTGAGCGCTCGGGAATCGACAGAAGGCAAGCTCTATCGCGAATTGGACCGGATTGTCCGCGAGAACAAGGCAAGCGTTGAATCGGATCTGCCGCGTTTGAAACGTTTTCTAACTGGCTATGACTTGGCGCACATGCGAGACGAGACAGGTCGATTCGATCTGAGTCGTGTGATCACTGGTTCTGAAGGGACTCTTGTCGTTCTTACCGAGGCGAAACTCAAGCTCAGTCCGATCCCCCAAGCGAGACAACTCTTCGCTATTCGTTACGCTGAGTTTGATTTGGCGCTCCGAGCTGCTGATCGGCTAGTTCAGTGCGCACCCGGGGCGATTGAAACCGTGGACAATACGATTGTCTCCCTTGCACGTCAGGACACCATTTGGGACTCCATCGCGCATTTGGTCGAAGGCCCTGGCGAGCCACCGGCTGCGGCGATCAACCTGGTTGAATTTGAGTCAGACGACCCCGCTGTCGTGGAAAAGAAAGTGAAGGAGCTCAAAGAAGTTCTCGATCGGGAATGCGCATCGACGGATGGAGCGTCCGGGTATTGTCTGGCCACCCAAAAGGGCGACATCGCCGCTCTTTGGTCACTCAGAAAGAAGGGTGTGGGTCTTCTGGGTAATGCAGCGGGTGAGAGGCGCCCGGTGCCATTCGTAGAAGATACCGCTGTGCCACCGGAAAATCTTGCCGACTACATTCGCGACTTCCGGGCACTTCTTGACGCTCGCGGGCTTCGCTACGGCATGTTCGGACACGTCGACGTTGGGTGTTTGCACGTGCGACCCGCCCTGGACATGAAAGACGAAAATGACGCACGAATGCTGCGCGATATCACTGACGAGGTGGTTCTGCTTGTCAAGAAGTACGGGGGGGTGCTTTGGGGTGAACATGGCAGAGGGTACCGCTCCGAATACACACCGACCTTCTTTGGCGATACTCTTTACAGCGCGCTACGGCAGGTGAAGTCTGCCTTTGATCCCCACAATCAGCTGAATCCTGGAAAGCTCGCTACTCCTTCGAAGAGCGGTGAGCGCCTGGTGAGTCTTGATGCGCAAAAGCGAGGTGAGTTGGACCGTCAGATCCCCGAACAGGTCCGTCAGAAGTACGACAAGGCCATTCACTGCAATGGCAATGGAGCGTGTTTCGACTGGAATCCTGATTCGGTGATGTGTCCCTCGTCCAAGGTAACCCAGGAGCGCATCCATTCTCCTAAAGGAAGGGCAGGGATCCTCAGAGAGTGGCTGCGTCTCACGACGCAAGATCCCGAGGGCACGGCATCTTTGGCAGAGGACGCGCCCGGACTCGCGTTGATGAACGGGCGGACGCAGAGTCCCGAGGACTTTTCTCACCAAGTGTACGACGCCATGAATGGCTGTTTAGCCTGCAAGGCTTGTGCAACCCAGTGTCCGGTAAAGGTCGACATACCGGAAATGCGTGCCGATTTTCTGCAGCAGTACCATTCTCGTTATCGTCGTCCGCTCAAGGACTACTTTGTCGCTGTTCTCGAATCCGTCATCCGTCTCTTGGTGATCTGGCCGCGTTTCAGCAATTGGGTGATGGGGATCGGTCCGGTTCGATGGGTGATAGAGCGCTGGGTCGGGATCGTCGATACTCCTAAGATTTCGGAGCGAACGCTATCACACGGACTTCGGGAGCGTGGTGCGGAGAACTTTGATCATGCAGCCTTGAGTCGATTGGACCAAGGGGAGCTGGCTCGGGTCGTGTTGATCGCCCAGGACGCGTTCACAACCTTCTACGAGCCTAGTGTTGCATTGGCTGCCTATGATCTACTTCATCACTTGAATCGTCGCGTCGTGTTTCTTCCCTACCGACCCAACGGCAAGGGGCTTCATGTGAAGGGGTTTTTGGGCGCGTTTCGTCGAGTTGCCGGCGCCAACGGTGATTTTTTGGAGCGAGCTTCTTCGTTGGGGGTACCGATTGTCGGTATCGAGCCGGCCGTCACTTTGACTTACAGAGACGAATACAAGAAGCACCTCAGTTCGGGTCACACCTTTGAGGTCGAAATGCTCCAGGAGTACTTGCACCGTCATCTCGCTGAACTCTCCGCGCTGGGGAAGGCACGTCCACAAGGCGCTGAGCCTCAGTCCTTCAGACTTTTCGGTCACTGCACCGAGCGAACCCAAGAGCCCAAGAGCCAAGGGATGTGGAAGGAAATCTTTGCTACACTCGGGGTTTCGCTTGAGCCTGAAAACACAGGCTGCTGCGGCATGTGCGGAGTTTTTGGGCACGAGCGCGAGCACCTGGAGGAATCCCGGGGTGTGTTCGAGATGAGCTGGAAGAAGCACATCCCCAGCGAAAAGAATCTGAGGAAGGGCGTGCTGGCGACGGGCCACTCGTGCCGCAGCCAAGTAAAGCGCTTTGAAGGCTTCGTACCGCTCCATCCGGTCGAGGCACTCGCGGCTCAGTTGGGCTTACTCCCACGGTAGCCAGGAGGTGGCCGCTACATATGGAAAGAAAAAGCCCGCATGAGCGGGCCTCTTCTTGTTGAGCCTGAGCGGCTCGTTGTCTGAGGTCACTGGGCGCAGTTCATCAAACACATCAGGTCGTCCGCGCTACACCCGCATTTGCTCTTCGTCTTGGGTTTGGGGGCTGGACTTGGGCTGGGACTCGGCGATGAGCTCGGTGCTGGCGACGAACTTGGCTTTGGCTTCGCGGTGGACTTGGGTCGAGGCGCCGTAACCTTTTTGGGGCTAGCTTCTTCTTCTGCGGTTCCGGTTGAAGGAGGAGATGCCTCCGATGTCGGTGAGTCAGCCGCTGTGGCTGCCGGGAGGGGCGCCGGAACTGGGACCACTGCGGCCGCGGCTGGGGGAGCGGGGGGCGGCACAACCGGTCCTTGTTCTTCTCCGCCAGAGACGATGAACGCTCCTGCTACAATCGCAGCAAAGAGAAAGCCCCCGATGATGAGCCCGTTCTTGTTGCTCTTCTGCTGCATCGGAGGGATTGACGCACCGATCGGCGATCCCAGTGGTGCACCCAAGGGTGAACCGCCGAGCGGAGCTGCGGCAATTGGGCTGACGCCCCCTGGTGGCCTTGGCGCGAAGCCCGGTGCGTTCATGGCTTCAGCCGAGGCAGTCAGTGCTCGAAGATCGATCAAACCGGAGTCGTCGTTTCCAGCGCTCGGGGGGATGGACGCCGAGGGGGCAGAGCTTCCAGGCCGCGAAGGTGAGGCCCCGGAGGTGAGCGCACTCAAGGAAAAGAGCACGGACGACTCATTTCGAGCGCCTGTGTCTGCGGTCGGTGCTGGCGCACCATACCCGCCCACGTTTCCACTTCCGAAAGGCTCTGCCTCTCCACCAGCGGCGGCGACATTGCCAAAGAGATCGGCACCACCGCCTGCACTGACTGGCGCTGCCGCCGCCGAAGCTGCGCTTTGGTTCGACTCCCACGGGTTTTCTTGTGGGGCCGTCGAGGCGCTCAGCGCGGATGTCTCGTCTGCTGGCGCAGTTGGTGCATCTTGAGCGGCAGCGGCGTGAAGGGCGGCGACAATCTCCTCCACCTGCGAAAGAGCGATCCAGTCGGCGAAGCCGTCGGTCCACACAAACGTGTCAGCGGTGATCGTCCCGGCGTTGTAGGCCTCAACGATAGCCGGAACGCTCATTTGTCGCTGGTCGTTCTCACCGAGGTCGACCGAGTAGCCAGCACTTTCTGCCGGGTTGGAGAGGGCGGGCGCCGCGCTAGCGGCTGGGGTGACCAACGCCGCTGCGCCGTCTGCGGCGTATACGTTGGGTGGTTGTACGTTGCCGTCGATCACGATGGAGGTACCGCATTTGCGGCACCGGATCTTGGCGAGTCGACTTTGGACTTTCTCGTCCGCTATCGAATACTTAGCTGAGCATGATGGGCAAGAGATCTTCACGAGGTGTGCTCTCCGTCCTAGTCGCGCGCGGACTAGGCTCCGTGTCTATTGGGGGGCGATTTCAAAAGAAAATGCCAGTCTTACAGTTCGACGTGCGAGTCGGCGAAAGGGTCTCAATGTGTTGGGTCAAATACTCCACGCTCATTTCGCGCCGTTCTTCTAACATTAACTCGATGAGTTTCCAGGGGGGACGGATCTCAATGAGCATGTTTCTGCATGTCCGTCAAAACGAGAGTCTGTCCACCATCCTTCAGAATTCGCCTTATTATGGGAAAAAGTAGAGACTACTCAAGAAAATTCCATTAAAATTGTAACCAAACTTCTCCAAACCTTATCCGAAACTTATAATTTTTGGCCCCATAGCAGGGCCACTCGACCCTCAAATGCGGGATTCTCCCCTTCGGCGAGTCGAGCTTTTTCGATCAATCGTCGTGCTTCATCCTGGGCACCTAGTGTGAGGGCCCTTTCGATCTGCCGAGCATGCATCTTACCACCTGCGGTCACGCAGGTGGATTCGAGGCCCCCGGGCGGTGGGGGGTCTTCGGAAGCCCGCGCGGGATAGAGCCGCTTGTTTCCTTGAAGCAGAGCGAGGTCATATCGGGCTCGGGACGAGGAGGAGCGCAGCACCCGATAGGCTTCTGCTCCGCGACGATAGATTTGAGTGACCGCATCGCGCAGTTCTCGATCGCGGTGACGATGTCTATCGGGATGAAAGCTTTGCGAGAAGCGATGGAAGGAGGCCTGGACCTTTTCCGCATCGTCGTCGCGAGTGAGACCGAGAAGCTCGTAGTAGTCGAACTCGTCCAACGCGGCGAGCCAATCGACAATCCGTTCTGACTCGTCCGGTCCACTCATCTATGCTTCCTCGGAAGGCTATCCTTGCTTGGCGATCCCCACCAGTGTCAGCTGGGCGTTGACGGCGTTCCCACTGGCGACATCGCGCGCGATCACCTGAAGCATGCCGTTTTCATCTAATGAAAAACTAACATCTACTTTTACTGTGCCTCGCGGTCCTTGCGAAAGTCCCGTGAGTTCTAGCTCGCCAAGTAGGGTGTTGCGTGTGAAGTGTTCTTCTTCTCCCTGACTGACTCGGACGCGGACGATTCGCTGGTCGTCGCGGGTTGTGGCGAAGGTACGAGTCGATTCGCAGGGAATTGGGCTGTTGCGCGCGATGAGGCGATCCACGTACCCTCCACTCACTTCTACGCCTAGTGAAAGAGGCGTCACATCGAGCAGTAGTGGGGCGCGAGCTGGCGCCGGCCTGGGAGCGGGCGCCACCTCCACAGCTTGTGGAGCTGTTTGACTGAGGAAATGAGAGGGAGAGAAAGCAGGATGCACCGATCTTGGAATGACAGCTTCGTCCGGATCGACGACGGGAGGAGGACGGGCCGCGTCGTCCAAACTGGCAGTTTCGATCCCAAAAGTCGCTCCCAGATCGGGCCTGCCCGCATGTGCCCCTTCTTCAGATGGAAAAATTGCTGCCACCGAGAGTTCGTCCAGTTCGTCCAAACTGGCTGAGGTCGAAGGTGAGTTTTTGATCGCCGACTCAAAATCGAGGCCACCTGAAGCCCGGGGCGAAGGTAAGTCGCGACCCTCCGTTCCCCGAACAGGCAATCCGACGGCGTCTTTGCGCACGGGCAAGCCGGCGTCTTTGCGCATGGGCAAGCCAGCGTCTTTGCGCATGGGTAAGCCCGCCGTGTCCTTACGGGTTGGCAGGTCGTGGTGGGGCGGTGGGTGCCCCACTGCGGTCGTTTCAGACGGATCGTCCTCCAGGTCATTTACATATTTGGCGCTGACGGAAGGCAAGTCCTCTTGCTCCTCCAGTGCGGAAAGGACGCTATCGCTTGGCCGCGACTCGGTACCTCGTCCGGAGGCGGGGGAGGGGAGATCCGCGTCGTTGTCGTCGTCGGCCTCTTCAAGGGAGAACAGAGCGCTATCGCCCAGTTCCTCGATCTGACTCGCCTCGTCGGTGAGTCTTCTGACAGCGGGAGCTCGGCGTGAATCGTAGACTTGGGTCGGTTCCTCGTCGAACTCACCATCCATCCCCTCGAGGGCGGCCAAGTCGAAAGTGATCGAGCCTTCGGTGACCTCCTCATCAGGATCGTCGTCTTGCTCGAACTCGTTGAAAATGTTGTCGGATGTGTCTCCCGTTCCTGGAATCGTCCCCACCTTGGGACGTTCGGCCTTGCGATCCAGCGCCGCCGCGTCTGCATCTGGGCTGCGCGCCACCTTTGTCACATCGTCGAAGGCGAGCGGAGGAACTTCTGGACCGACGCCGAGACCGAGATTGGTAGTCCCTTTCGACCGGTCTTCGGCATTATCCCCGACGCCGGATAGAGTGCGTCCCAGGGGAGCCTTGTCTCGAATCAAAGGATCCCCAGATTGGCTTGCTTCTCCACCCACCCCAGCCAGAGTCTTCGCTGGGCTCAACTTGCGATTCTGTGGGGGGTTCACCGAGGGCGCGACTGTCTGCATCTTTCCGAGCAAGGACTTGCTTCCGGCCAAGGGTGTTCCCGTGCTGCCAGCGCCCTTCATCGTTTTCGTCAACCCTGCCAGACCTGTGCGCGTGGAGGTGCCGCGGGTGCTTTGGGGAGAGGGAACCGTCGAGGCGCGTCGTCCTGGAGTAGCCGAAATGCGGCCCGGGATCGCAGGAATGCTTGCTCCTTGCTTGGCTTCCAGGCTGGAGGCCTGGATTGCCGCTCCAATGGCGACAACTTCGTCCGGATTGATGCGGCTTTGGGGCATCTTGCCGAAGAAACTTGAAATGCGGCGCCGAACTAGCGGAATGCGGGTTGAGCCGCCGACCAACAGCACTTGGTCCAGCGCATTGTTGTCAATGTCGGCGATTTCCATGGCCTCTTTACAAACTTCCAGCGTTCGAACGAGCAACGGCTCAGCGAGTTTTTCAAACTCTGAACGTCGCATCGTAAACTCGAATTCCAATTCTTCGATGCGCGTCTTACCCAGGCTGCGAGTAGAGAGATCAATCTTGAGTCTTTCGGCCGCGGCACGAAGCTGCTCCCGGACCAAGTTGTCTCCGTTGGCGTCGACCTTCTGTTCTTTGAACAATGTTTCAGCCATGCGATCCATGATGGCTGTGTCTATGTCATCGCCTCCAAGGAAGGTATCACCGGCGGTGGCCAGAACCTCAAACACATTTTGATTGAGGTCGAGAATGGTGACGTCAAAAGTGCCTCCGCCAAAGTCGTAGATGGCGATACGCTCGTGCCCGCTCTTCCCAAATC
>Ga0079224_100013615_pt1 | contig 11333 bp, 12 predicted proteins | sample Stecom2015_FD_80414 | JGI IMG/M metagenome (GOLD analysis project Ga0079224, IMG submission 80414) | Agricultural soil microbial communities from Utah to study Nitrogen management - Steer compost 2015 | ecosystem: Environmental > Terrestrial > Soil > Agricultural land | place: USA: Utah...
AGCCCCGACCGGCGCGTCCAGCACACCCCCCACCCCGAGGTGGAGTGGTGGGCGGCCCACCCCCCGGCCCACGTGGACAGCGAGGACGCCATCGACGGCGGATCGACCTAGCAGACCATCGTGGAGCGCACGCCGAATACGGGGAAGTACACGGGGGTCGTCCCCAACCGCCGGGAGACGAACGTCCGCCTGCGCGTGCGGGACTCCGACAACCCGAGCCGGGTGGCGATCAACTCCGGTCCATTCTCCATCTTCCCGGGGCCGGGCAAGGACCGCGTGCCGTGGGGCGCGACGTGGAAATTCCACGGGGACGGCACCTACCCCGGCGATGGCTGGAACGAGCCCGGCTTCGACGACGACGACTGGGCCGAGGGGCACGCGACCATCGGCTACGGTCGGGTCACGGTCCACACCCTCCTCGAGCGCACCACGCCCTCGCAGTCCAGCGTCTACTTCCGCAAGGAGTTCGAGGTAAACGAGCCGACCGTGCTCGGCGTGCGCCTGACCGCCATGCACGACGACGGCATCGCGGTGTGGCTGAACGGCCATCTCGTGCTCGAGCGCTACATGGACAAGGGGATGGGCCACGGGACTTATGCGTCGGCCAGCGTGAACGACGAGATCTCGGTCGTGATGGTCGATCCGGACCTCCTCGTCCCCGGACGGAACCTCCTGGCGGTGATGGTCAAGAACAACGGGCCGACCTCGCCCGACCTGACCTTCGATCTGCAGCTCGAACTCATCGTCCCGCAGACCTTCGACATCGACATCCTTTATCCGGAGAACGGGCAGAAGCTCGGCGTCGGCCAGGTCGTTCCCCTGATGTGGGAGACGACCGGTTATGCCCCCACCGTGGACATCGAGTGGTCCAACGACGGTGGGAACTCGTGGCACGCGGTGGCGACCGGCATCAAGAACGAGGGCCATTTCCACTGGACGGTGCCTTCGACGCCCGCGTCGAACCTCGCCCTCCGCGTGCTCAAGTCGCTGGACCGCTCGGTCTACGGCCAGGTCCGAGACATGAGCAGCCAGGTGCCGGTCCGCAAAGTCGCCATCCCCTACGGGTCGGAGTGGAAATTCAAGGGCGACGGCAAGGATCCCGGCGACGACTGGTACCGCGCGGCCTACGGCGACGGCTCCTGGGACGAGGGTGACGGTCCCTTCGGCTATGGCTATGGCGGTCTCGGGACGACATTCGGCAAGACCACGCCGGCCCAGACCTCCGTCTACTTCCGCAAGACCTTCACCCTCCCCGAATACATCGCCGGCGCCCGGGTGCGCCTCGAGGTGGACGACGGCGCCGCCATCTACGTCAACGGCGAGCTGGCCGCGAAGTTCAACGTCGGCAACCTCGAGCACAGCCGCTACGCGACGTCCTCGATCGACGCCTCGGAGGAAACCATCGAGCTGCCGGTGGAACTCTTCCAGCGGGGCTCGAACATCATCGGCGTGATGGTCAAGCAGGCGGGGAAGACGTCGCCCGACCTCTACTTCGACCTCGAGCTCGAGGTGGACGCGCTGCCGTAGCCTTCGGCGTCGCGCTCCTTCGGCCGGCGGGGGCGGCGCCCTCGCCGGTCTTTTTCGTTTCCACCCCGATCTTCGGGCAGAGGGCCGCCACGACGCAGCGATCGCAGCGCGGGTTGCGCGCGTGGCAGGTCCGCCGTCCGTGCCAGACGAGGAGCTGGTGCCCCTTCGCCCACGTCTCGGGCGGAAGGAGCGCCTGCATGTCCTCCTCGACCTCGTCGGGATCGGTCTGCTTCGAAAAGCCCAGGCGCCGCGCGAGTCGACCGACGTGGGTGTCCACCGGGAAGGCCGCGCCGTCGAAGGCGTGCACCGCCACCACGCCCGCGGTCTTGCGCCCCACGCCGGGGAGCTTCTCCAGCTCCTCGCGCGTGCGCGGCAAGCGTCCGCCGTACTCCGCCTCGACGATCCGCATGGCGGCCACGATGTTCTTCGCCTTGCTGCGGTAGAGGCCGCAGCGCGCGATGTAGGGATGGAGGTCCTCGGGCTCGGCGCGCGCGTAGTCGGCCGCGCTGCGGTAGGCCGCAAAGAGCGCCGGCGTGCACCGGTTGACCATGGCGTCGGTGCACTGCGCCGAGAGCATCACCGCCACGAGGAGTTCGATCTCGTTGGAGAAGTCGAGCTCGATCTTCGCCTCGGGCATCTCGCGGTCGAGGGCTTCGATCACCCGCAGGGCGCGCTCCCGCTCCTTCGGCCCCGGGCGACGGCGCCGGGCCGCGGCGCGCTTGTTCGTCGTGCGCATGGCCCGAGCATAGCGGAACGGATCCGCCTATGCTCGCGGACCATGCGAACCATCGATCTGCGATCGGATACCGTCACCCGCCCCACGCCGGCGATGCGCGAGGCCATGGCGCGCGCCGAGGTGGGCGACGACGTCTACGGCGAGGATCCCACCGTCCGCGCCCTCGAAGAGCGCGTCGCCTCGCTGCTCGGCAAGGAATGCGCGGTCTTCGTCCCCTCCGGCACGATGGCCAACCAGATCGCCATCGGCGCGCAGGCGGGACCCGGCCAGGAGGTGATCTGCGACGCGGGCGCGCATGTCGTCGCCTACGAGGGCGGCGCCATGGCGGCGCTCTGGGGCGCGCAGCCGCGCACCGTGGAGGGGGAGCGCGGCATCCTCCGCCCGGAGGCCATCGAGCCGGCCATCCAGACGGGCGGCGACCACCACCTCCCGCGCACGGCGCTCATCGCCATCGAGAACACGCACAACCGCGGTGGTGGGAGCGTCTGGCCCCTCGATCGCCTCGACGCGGTCTTCGACCTCGCCGCGCGCCACGGCATCCCCGTCCACGTGGACGGCGCGCGGCTGTGGAACGCCGCGGCGGCGCTCGGCGTCGAGCCCGCCCGCCTCGTGCACGGCGCCACCACGGTGAGTGTCTGCCTCTCGAAGGGGCTCGGCGCGCCGGTCGGCTCGCTCGTCGCCGGCCCCCGCGCCCTGGAGCCGAGCTTGCGGCGGCTGCGCAAGCGCCTCGGCGGCGGCATGCGCCAAGCGGGCGTGCTCGCGGCCGCGGGACTGTATGCGCTCGACCACCACCTGCCCGCGATCGCCGCCGACCACGACAACGCGCGCGCCCTCGCCGAAGCGCTCTCCGCCCTCCCCGGCCTCGCCGTCGAGCCCGTGGAGACCAACATGGTCTTCGTCCGCCTGCCCGAGGGGCGCCCCGCCGCCGCGCTCGTCGCCGCGCTGCGCGGGGAAGGCGTCCTCGTCAACGCCGTCGGCCCCGACCGCCTCCGCCTCGTCACCCACCGCGACGTCGGGCGCGAGGACTGCCTGCGCGCGGCCGAGATCGTGGCGCGGCTCCTCGACCGGCCGCCGCCGGCCTGAACGCGACGAGGGTACCTATCGCGGCGACCGGACGTCGGTCGCGACGGCCTGCGCGCGCGCCTCCGCCCTCGGTCGGGCGCGCTCCCGAAGCCACGCCTCCACCAGCGGATAGATCTCGCGCGGGGCCGCCCGACCGAGGAGGAGATCGCCGTGGCCATAATCGACGCTCTGGCCGTGCGCCCTGCCCACCATCCGCAGGGTCTTTTCCTCGCTGCCGAGCAGCGCGAAGGCCCGCTCCATGCAGGGCGGCGGCGCGAGCTTGTCCGCGCTCGCCGCCACGAGCAGAAAGGGCGCCCGGTGCGCGCGCATCCGCTCCTTGTAATCCACGGTGCGGTCCAGCGAGCGGAAGGCGTCGTTGTGCACCCAGTCGTGGAACTGGCGCATCACCCCCGCGCTGATGTCCTCGAAGACCCAGGCCTGCAGCCGGCGGACGAGCCTTCCGTCCATGCTCTTGGGCGCGATGGCGAGCTCGGAGAAGGGCAGGTCGAAAAAGCCCGTGAACGGAGCGATCATCCGCGTGAGCCAACGCTGCGGAACCCGCGTCCGGCGCGCCAGCACCACCCCGAGCCGCGTCAGCCAGCGCAAGTAGGCCTGGTCTGCGAAACTCGCCGGCGAGCCGAGTGCCACTACCCCGCCGGCGAGGTAGCGCGCGTGCTCCATCCCGCCGAGCGCGTAGGCGAGCATCCCGCCCATCGAATGGCCAACCCACTGCACGCGGGAGGCGCCCGTCTTGGCCACCACGCATTCGAGCGCCGCGACCACGTCGCGGACGTGATCGTCGAAGGAGAAGCCCCACCGCAGCCCGTTTCGGCGCGACGGCCGGCTGCTGCCGTCGTGCCCCCGCAGGCTGATCACCCAGCAGTCGCGGCCCGCCTCGGCGAGGTACTGGGCGATGCCGTGCGGCGGATCCCAATCCACGTTGTAGTGGTTGGCACCCAGCCCGTGGCAGAGGACGACGGGCTCCTCGTAGCGCGGCCCCGCCCCGCGCGGCAGGTAGCGACGGAGCTGCACGTCCCAACCGTCGGCCGTCCGCACATAGTGGATCTCGTCCGGGCGATCGCTCGGCGCGAAGCGCGCCCGCCAGAAGGCGTAATGCGCCCAGGTGAGGAAGCCGAGGGCGAGGATCGCGAGGACGACGAGGAGGAAGATGGCTGCGGTAGGCACCGTCCGGCCCTTTCGGGTCGCATCCTGCCCCCCGACGCCGCGCCGCGCAAGCACCCGTCGGCCGCACTCCGCCGACGTCGCTTGATTCGGATTGAAAACCGTGTTCGGATGGGTTGTTACTCTCCTGGGATGGGCGACGTGAGGCCGCCCGGCGACCCAAGGCCGATGGCGAGGTGGCTCGCGGGGAAGCGGCCGAAGGAAGGTCCCGGACGGTTCGCCTCGCCCCGGGGAGGAAGGCTTCGATGGCCCGGCGAAAGTGGCTCTACATCCTGCCGAACCTGTTTACGCTCGCGTCGATCCTCTGCGGGTTCTACTCCATGACCCTCTCCGCCTCGGGCCGTCCCGAGGCGCTCTACGGCGCGGCGCTGGCCATCCTCTTCGGCATGCTCCTCGATGGGCTCGACGGCCGGGTCGCCCGTCTGACCAAGACCCAGAGCGCGTTCGGCGTCCAGCTCGACTCCCTGGCGGACGTCATCACCTTCGGGGCGGCGCCCGCGCTGCTCGTCTGGACCTGGGGCCTGCGTTCGATGGGGGCGGTCGGCATCCTGCTCGCCTGGCTCTACGTGGCCTGCGGCGCGCTGCGCCTCGCCCGCTTCAACGTGCTCGAGATGCGGGGAGCCAAGGGGGCCTCCGCCTACTTCGTCGGCCTCCCCATCCCCCTCGCCGCGGGCGTGCTGGTCTCGCTCGTGCTCGCCCACAGCCGGGCCGCCGAGCCCTCCGAGGTGCCGGCCGTCCCCCTGGCGGTGCTGGTCGGCCTTCTCTCCTATTTGATGGTCTCGAACGTCCGCTACCGGACCTTCAAGCAGCTCCGGCTCTCGCGGCGCAACGCGGCCATCCTCGCCTTCCTCCTCACCACCTTCGCGGCGCTCGCCATCCGTATCCGCGCGAGCGTCGCCCTGGTGGTCATCGCTTCGCTCTACGTGGTCCTCGGGCTGGTGGAGGAAGTCATCTTCTTCCGGCGCCGCCGGGAGGAGCGCCTCCTCGCCCGCGCGGCGCGGGCCGCCGGTGATGGCACGACGGTGGTGGACGAGGACGATGAAGACGGCGCCGCTTGATCCCGAGGCCGCGCAGGCCTCCCCGACCCCCCGCTCCGCCGCCGACCACTTCGCCGTCGCATGGGCGAGCGGCTTTGGCGCGGGCTATTTCCCCTGGGCCTCGGGCACCTTCGGCACCCTGGTCGCCCTGCCCGTCGCCTACGCCCTGAGCCTCTCGCCCTCGCGTTCGCTCTGGGCGCTCCTCGTCGTCACCTACACCCTCGTCACCTTCTGGGCGGCCCACCGCGCCGGAAAGCAATTCGGCGTGGCCGATGCGCGCCAGATCGTGGCCGATGAGTGGGCGGGCTTTTTCGTGGCCGTGCTCTTTTTGCCGCTCCACTGGAAGGTCGCGGTCTGGGGCTTTCTCCTCTTCCGCTTCTTCGACGTCTTCAAACCCTGGCCGGCCAACTACTTCGACCGCCGCTGGAAGAACGGCGTGGGCGTCACCCTGGACGACTTGGCCGCCGGCCTTTGGACCCGCCTCGCGCTCGAGGTCGCCATCCGTTTCGGCTGGCTGGAGGTCTGAACGTGGCGGCCGGTGCCCGCCTCCTGCGCTGCCTGGATCTCTTCGACGAAATCCCGGGGGAGCTGAGCGCGGCCGTCGGGGAGCGCTGGCCCGACCTGCGGCTCGAGGCCCGGCGCGAAGGGATGGAGACCCACCTCCTCCTCACCGAGCGGGATCCCGGCGGCGGCCTGGACGATGCCGAGGCCTGGCTGCGCACCCGCCTCGGTCCCCTCCTCTACGGCGTGGACGCGGAGACCTTCCCCCTCGCCACCGCGCGCGCCCTTCGCGAAGCGGGATTGCAGGTCGCGCTGGCCGAGTCGCTCACCGCCGGCCTCGCCGCCGCCCTCCTCGCCGAAGCGCCGGGCGCGAGCGAGGTCTTGCTCGGCGCCGCCGTCACCTACGCCACCCGCCTCAAGCGCGAGTGGCTCGACGTGCCCGCCTCCGTCCTCGACGAACGCGGCCCCGTCTGCGGCGAGGTCGCCGAGGCCATGGCCCGGGGCGTCCTCCGGCTGGCCGGGGCCGACCTCGCCGTCTCCCTCACGGGCTGGGCGGGCCCCGACCCCGGCGAAGACGGCCAGCCCGCGGGCACCGTCTTCCTCGCGCTGGCCGAGCGGGCGGGCCCCGTCCACGTGGAGCGGCGCGTGTTCTCGGGCAGCCGCGCCGAGGTGCGCGAGGCGGCGGCACACCGCGCGGTCGACCTGCTGCGGCGCCGCGCCCTGGGCCTCCCCCTGGCGGGCGACCCCACCTCGTCGGGCGAGCTCCCCCTGTGATCACTGGCCGCTCGCGGCGCGGCTCCGGGGCGCGGCCGTCCCCCATGCGGCGCCTCGGAGCGAGCCCTCGTGCCCCGGCGTCGCGCCCGTTTTCCACAGCCCGGGGCGGGGGTGCCGCCATCCGGTTTCCCCCACCTTTTCCTGCAACTTCCTCCCCGCCGCGGTACCATAGGAACGTGGCCCAAAGGATCCGCCATACGCGGGTGCGCAGCGGTATCCGGCTCGACTCCGAAGGCCAGTTCTGGCACGACGGGCAACGCGTGACCCATCCCGGAATCCTCCGTGCCTGGCACCGGGGATTGGAGCGGGCGCCCGACGGCAGATACCTGATCCGCTTCGGCCACGATTGGGCGTACGTGCGGGTGGACGATGCGCCGTTTTTCGTCCTCCGCGCCACGCCGGAAGAAAAGGACATTCGTCTGCGTCTATCCAACGAGACCGAGGACATCCTGCAGGGACCGACCCTCGGCCTCTCGCCGGATGGCGTCCTCTATTGCAAGGTGAAGGGAGAACACGTCGCCAAGTTCACCCGCCAGGCACAGGCCGACCTCGGCCCCTTCCTGCACCAGGAGGAGGGCCGCTTCGTCCTGCGCCACGGCGGCCAGGCCTGGCCCATTCGAGATTACCTTCCTCAACCTCCTCCCCTGCCCGAGGAGGGACCGGCCCCCGAAGACGACGGTCCCTTTGCCCTACATGGTTGATTCGAAGTTTCCACGCCCATCCTGCGCCTTCGCCCCGAGCGGCCCGGTCCCGCCCGGCTCGGGCCTGCGTGCGCAGCCACGAGGATTCGCTTTTGCACAAGACCCACACCGACGAGCTCCAGGAGTCGGCCGCGGTCGCCTCTCCGGAGGCGCAGTCCGCGCCCGACGCCGAGAACGTCGTGAAGAAGAAGAGGCGTCGGCGGTCCCGCCGCCGCAAGAAGAACGGCGCCAACGGCGCCGTCGCATCGACCACCTCCGAGGCCACGGCCTCGCCGCCTGAGAACGGAGGGAACGGAACGGCCGCACCCCGCCCGGAGGTGCAGCCCGGCCGCGCCAAGCCCAATGGTCGCAAGCGCCGCGGGTCGGAAAACGGCCAGCGCGGCAACGGTTCCCGTCGCCTGGACATCGGCTCCTGGCGCGCGGAGCCGCCCGGCGAGCGCATGCGAAGGCGCCCCGGCCAGGCGCAGACCCAGTCGCCCCAGCTCTGGGCCGCCTGGAGCGCGGTCTACTTCGGCAAGCGCAACGAAGATTCCGAGTGAGCGGGAGGCATCCCGCGCAGGGCTCCTACGCCGCCGAGCGCGCCTCGGTGCGCCGGAGCTTCTCCTCGATCCGCGCGCGCAGCGCCGGCGCCTGCGCGAGGTGCTCGGAGGCGCGCTGCTTTCCCGGCCCGAGCTTCTCGCCTTCGAAGAGGAACCAGGCGCCGGACCGCTCCACCACGCCGTCTGCTGCGGCGAGCTCCAGCAGCTCGCCGTGGCGGTCGATGCCGTCGGCATGGCGGATCTCGATGTCGACCTCGCGAAACGGCGGCGCCACCTTGTTCTTCACCACCTTCACGCGGGTCCGGGTGCCGATCACGCAGTCGCCTTCCTTCACCGGCCCCACGCGCCAAAGTTCGAGGCGGATTGAGCTGTAGAACTTGAGCGCGTAGCCACCGGTGGTGGTCTCGGGGTTGCCGAACGTCACCCCGATCCTGTGGCGGAGCTGGTTGATGAAGATCACGGTCGCCCGGGAACGGGCGACCGCACCGGTCAGCTTGCGCAGCGCCTGGCTCATCAACCGCGCCTGCAAGCCGACGTGGGCATCGCCCATCTCGCCCTCGAGCTCCGCGCGCGGCACGAGCGCCGCCACCGAATCGACGACCACCAGGTCCACCGCGCCGGAGCGCACCAGGGCGTCGGCGATCTCGAGGGCCTGCTCGCCGCAGTCCGGCTGGGCGACCACGAGCCCGTCGAGCCGAACGCCGATCCGCTTCGCGTAGGCGGGATCGAGGGCATGCTCGGCGTCGACGAAGGCGGCGACGCCCCCGGCGGCCTGGCACTGGGCGATCGCGAGGAGCGCGAGCGTGGTCTTCCCCGACGACTCCGCGCCGTAGATCTCGATCACGCGGCCGCGGGGAAAGCCTCCGCAGCCGAGCGCCCGATCCACGAGGAGCGAGCCCGAGGGAATCACCTCGATCGGCCGGGCCCGCTCCTCGCCCAGCACCATCACCGCCTCCTCGCCGAACTGCTTGCGAATCCCGAGGAGCGCCGCGGCGAGGGCCCGCGCCCGGTCCCCCACCCGGCGCGCCGCCTTGTGGATGGCACCCATGTCGTCCTCCTTCACGAAAGGCCCTGGTCCAGCGTCCGGTAGGCCGAGGCCCGCACCACGTCCTCGATGCCCAGCTCGTCCTTCCCCTCGAGGTCGGCGATGGTGCGCGCCACGCGCAGCAGGCGGTCGAAGGCGCGGGCGGAGAGCTCCCAGCCACGGACGATCTCCGCGAGGTGCCGCTCGGCCTCCCGACTCGGCTTGCAGGCGGCGCGGACCAGGCCGGGCGGGATCGCGGCGTTGGTGAGGGAGGGGCCCATCTGCGGAAAACGCGAGAGCCGATGGGCCGCGCGGGCGCGGGCCTCCATCACCCGCTCCCGGATCGAGGCCGAGGGTTCTCCGGGGGGACCGGCGAGATCTTCGGCGCCGACCGGCGGCACCTCCACGTGCATGTCGATGCGATCGAGGAGCGGGCCCGAGACGCGCCTGCGGTAGCGGCGGATGGCCTCGACGTCGCAGGTGCACCGCTGCGGGTTGGCGATGGTGTAGCGGCCGCAGGGGCAGGGATTCATGGTGGCGACGAGCTGGAACGCCGCCGGGTACCTCACCGCGAGCTGGGCGCGGCGGATGTGGATCTCCCGCTCCTCGAGCGGCTCGCGCAGCGCCTCGAGCGCGTTGCGACGAAACTCCGGCAGCTCGTCGAGGAAGAGCACCCCGCGGTGCGCGAGCGTGACCTCGCCGGGCATCGGCGGCCGCGCCGTACCGATCAGCCCGGCGTCGCTCACCGAGTGGTGCGGGGCCCGGAACGGTGGCCGGCGGAGAATCCCGCCTCCGACGAGACGCCCCGCGGCGCTCCAGACGGTGGTCGCCTCCAACGCCTCCTCGAAGCCGAGGTCGGGCAGCAGCGAGGGGAGTCGGCGCGCGAGCATGGTCTTGCCGGTGCCCGGCGGCCCGATGAGCAGGAGGTTGTGCCCGCCGGCCGCGGCGATCTCCAGCGCCCGCCGCGCCTCCTTCTGCCCCCGCACGTCCGCCATGTCGGGCTCGGACGGAGCGATGGTGGAGGTGCGCGGCGTGGCCTCCTCGAGCTCCCTTTCCCCGGAAAGATGGGCGATGAGATCGGTGAGGTGGTCGCAGGCGAGGACGCGGATGCCCTCGACCACCGCGGCCTCGTGGGCGCTCGCCCGCGGCAGGATGATGGTCGACAGCCCCATGGCCTTCGCCTTCGCGGCCAGGCAGATCCCGCCGGGGATCGGCCGGACGCGGCCGTCGAGCGCGAGCTCTCCGGCGAGAAAGAGGTCCGAGGTATCCACCGGCTCGCCCCGCGCGGCCAGGAGGATCGAGGCGGCGATGGGCAGGTCGAAGGCGGTCCCGTCCTTGCGCAGATCCGCCGGTGCCAGGTTCACCGTCAACCGGCCATCCGGAAAGCTGTGGCCGCTGTGCTTGATGGCGGCCCGCACGCGGTGCCGCGACTCCGCCACCGCCCGATCCCCCATGCCCACGATGTAGAAGCCCGGGAGACCGCCGCTGACGTCGGCCTCCACCCGCACCGGGCTGACCTCGACCCCCAAGAGCGCCCCCGTTCCGATGCGACAGACCATGCCTCCTCCTTCGGCCCGTCCGCATCGCAATCCCGGTGCCGTCCCCTCACCCCACCGCCTCCTCGTTCACCCTCTTAACCCTGGGGGGGTCCCGCCCGGCGCCCCGCCGCCGGCCCGCCTTCGCGGCCCCGGCCGACCCCCCGGGCCGTCAATCCAGCATTTTCTCCTCCTTCTCTTTTCGGCGCCGAGCACAGCCCCACGACCTCTTTACGACTCTCCCGCCCCACTGGAGAACGGAGCCCAGCTGTGCGACAACCGACGGAGTGCCGGACCGGATTGTCGGACCCCTGCGGTACGCTCGAGTGCAGAACACCTGGGCGATGCCAAGGGAGGAGGAACGATGACGCACGGCAATGGCAAGCGGAGCGCTCTGGGGCTCCGATATCGGACCCCTTCTTCCCTGCTGCGACTCGTCGAGGCAGGTGAGGAAGCCCGCAAGAAGCCTTCGCTTCGAATCGCCGGACTCTTCGCTGGCGTCGGCGGTCTCGAGCTCGGTTTCCAAAGGGCCGGACACGAGGCCCTGATGCTCTGCGAGATCGACGAGCCGGCCAAGGCCGTCCTGCACGCGGGAAGCCTCACCGGACGTCCTTCGGCTTCTATTGGACCGAAGGGATTCGTGGCTTGGGAGCGGCCGTCGACGCCGTACCAACCCTGAAGGGGGGGTCGACGATCGGAATTCCCTCCTCACCGG
>Ga0079224_100013616_pt1 | contig 11333 bp, 10 predicted proteins | sample Stecom2015_FD_80414 | JGI IMG/M metagenome (GOLD analysis project Ga0079224, IMG submission 80414) | Agricultural soil microbial communities from Utah to study Nitrogen management - Steer compost 2015 | ecosystem: Environmental > Terrestrial > Soil > Agricultural land | place: USA: Utah...
CTTCATATGGGAGAGTTTTCGCCATGGGGGTTATTTTGCGCTGACCGTTATATCTCCCACATCGGTAATAATTTCCACTAAATAATCTGCCTGTTTTACAGCATAGCTTCCTTTCTTGCCAAACATATGTACCGAACCGACATCGGTTGTAGCCTGAAAGGTAACATTATCAGGAACCGCGCTTAACGTTAATGTTACATCTCCAACATTCGTCTGGAAAAAATGATCATGCTCAATTTCCTCAAGTTCCACATTAACCTCTCCGACGTCCGTCGTTACCGACAATTTGCCGCTCGAGTTTTTCACTGTCACATCTCCTACATCCGACTTCGCCTCGATCGTATCGGCTGCCGCTCCATCGATAATTACTTCAGCAACATCTGTATCAACTTGCAAATCCTTCATCTTCACCCCCGTTATTTCGATGTCCCCGACCTCATTATGGACGGTTACTTCATCCAGATTCTCTTCAGGGAGGAAAATGCGAATGTCCATTCCCTTATCCGTTTGAAAGAAAAAGGAGAAAGGAAGCCAACTGAACATCCTCTTTTTTTCCGTAAGCAGCACCGATAATGTGCCGTCCTTCTCTTCCACGTTGAAATCTCTGTTTCTGCTTATTTTGCCGTCCCACTCTACCGCTGCCTTGCCCGAATCCGAGGGAAGAATAGTAATTTCCGCCACATCACTGGAAACTTCAACCGCTGAAATCGTTCCGGAAAATTGTTCTGACCCCTTTACCCGCTTCGCTGCTTGACAGGATGAAAAGGAAACTGCGATGACCAGTGCGATGATGATAATGATGGCAAGTTTGATCGAATTCCTCAATAATATACCCCCTATCCGCCTTCTTGCTACCTAATATACGTCTATCATAGGAGTTTTACAACATTTTCCAGGGGAAAAACGATGAAAAAACGGCCCGGCATATAGCCAGACCGTTTTCTTTACCCTACTTCTGCTTCTAGTTCCGGTTCCGTCGAATTGGATTGCAGCCGCAAAAACACTTCCTCCAAATTATCACAACGATGCCTTGCATAAATTTCCTGCAGTGTTCCGTTTTCCTTCATTACTCCTTCAAACAGGATGACAACCCGGTCGGATATTTCTGCCACATCCCGCATAATATGGCTGCTTAAAATGACCGTTTTTCCTTCCCGTTTCAAGTCGTGAATGATTCGCTTAAATTCAATGACCCAATAAGGGTCGAGCCCGTTCGTCGGTTCATCAAAAATATATACATCCACGTCAGCCAGCAAAGCTTGAGCAAGATTTACCCGCTGGGACATCCCTTTGGAAAAGGAGCCAACTTTTTGCCGGCGAAAATCCCATAAACCGACCCGCTGGAGAAGGTGGTGCATCCGCTCTTCTGAAACATTCAAAAATTGACGGTAATAATTTAGAACTTCCAGGGGGGTTAAGTCTTTCGGGAACTTCATATCGTCGGGCATAAATCCGAAAGTTTTCCTCCCTTGCACACGGAATTGAAATGCTCCGGCAGTCGGCTTTTCAATCCCGGTAATTAATTTTATTAGCGTGCTTTTTCCGGCACCGTTCCCCCCGCATAGCACAACACATTCACCGCGATGAACGGTTAAATTTACCGGAGCGAGCACTTGTTTTTTCCCATACGTCTTGGACAAATTCGTTATCGACAGCACTTTATCGTTTATCAAGTTTTTCACCCTCTTTTTTTCATGACAACGGTGGATACGGATAATGCCATCACTATCATCGCGATGATGGATACGATCAAATAATTCGTTAACATGCCGCTTTGGCCCCATTCGTGAATCAGGAGGTATTCCGGACCAAAAATATATTCAGCATTTAATTTTTCGATGGACCATACCCGGAGGGATTCAATCGGGTTCATCAATATGAATAGCAGCATGCCCGTTAATTTTTGACCGTAAGAAACAAAATCGACAACGGAAAACACGATAAATTCGTAGACGAAGACGAGAAAACTCCAGGCGATTAAAGCAAAGGACAGCCCTTGCATCCTTGTTGTGCTGATGGAGCCGATAAATAGGGACAAGGCGGAAAATACGATGACGAGAAAGACGTTTAGCCATAAAAAGGTTTGAAAATACGTACCTTGGGCTCCTTGGCCGGTAAGGGAAACAATAATTCCAAAAACACCGTAAGAGACGCCTAGACTGGCGAGCAAGGAAACACATAATGCGATAAATTTGCTGAGCACGTAGTACGTAAAGGGCATATGATACGTCCGGTAAAGGGATAAGCCGCCTCCCTCTTTATCGGTAATAATCGAGTTTGAGCCAAGAATTAAGCAAATGACAGGGATAAGCCAAAGGGATAAATTCATCAGCATGGCAATCGCCCGGGAATAACCGGCACTCTCCGCCGTCTCTTTATTTTCTTCCACTTCGATTACGTCTAAGCCAAAGTAGGAAGGGTCTACTGTGCCGGTATCGATTTCCGTTCCCATCGATTCCAATCCATAAACTACTTCTTTCGGGTCGGTTTCCACCGATTGCAGCCCGTAGAAATAAAACAGTGCTGCCATCGCCAAGAAGAGAAGGGTAAAATTGAGCAGCCATTTACTGCGGAGCAGCAGTTTTATTTCATGGACGACCATCCCGCCAAGGATTTTCAGTTTATTCATGGGATTCGTCTCCCGCACTATGTTCTCCATGCCCATCCGCTTTTAATGCTTTCACGTCCAGCTGGGCAATTTCTGTTCCGTTATAAAGTTCTCCTCCCCTTTCTTCCTGAAAGGCTTGCGCTTTCTCCTCCGACGAAAAGGCAATAATGCCGTAGCTCATTGGTGTTTCAATCGATGATTCCTGTACGAATACCGCATCTTCCATCTTCAGCCATTCTCCTGTTTCCCAATCTGGGACGTAAGCGACACCGACGTCGTCTTTATGTTCCTGATAATAGAGAAGCATACAGCCTATATCATCAAACTTTTTCGGTGTTCCGTCTTCCATAATCACTTGACTTGCTGATGCCAAATCTTCAATTCCCATATGGCACATATCACAGCTGTCGGTACCTGCATCAATATCGACCGGTTCCATTGATACATCAGAAGAACACCCGGTAATAAGTCCAATGACAATCATAAGCAAAATCCCTAATTTAGTCCTCATCTTTTTTTCCTCCTCGCTAAGCCCATAGCAAATATTCCAAAGAGAACGAAACTTGCATATCCGTAAATGCCGCTCCAATTGACGGCAAAAGCTGATTCATCCTTTTTTCCGGTCTTTAAAAAGTCCACTTCAATGTTCGACGGGTTTACTAACGGATGTTCATCAACGATAAACTGTTCAGAAGGAATCGGAACATATTTTTCGATTGTATTCCAAAGCTGAATAGCCGGACTTCCAGTGAAAATTTGCAAATGGGGCTCCTTCTTCGTCATGTGATAAAATACGTCCCCGCTTTTGTATGCAAAGTCATTCACTTTGTCCTGGTCCAAATCAATGGCGCGCAAGTTATCCCAATAATTTCCGAAATCATCCCACGTAAAGGAGTTTTCATTTTCCTTGTCAGATATGACTTGCTGATTATTGCCGATAAATTGATTTAAACTAATTAAATTATTGATAGATGCTTCTGCCATTTCTAAACCTGTATCATTTTTCCTGATGATGTTGGAGACGATATTGTTATTTTGAGCGTTTTCCAAATAAATTCCTTTATTATTCCTTTCCATGACATTTTGTGAAATGGTCGAGTAAAAGGTATCAAAGATGAACATTCCCGCTCCGTTTACGGTCCGGTTGTCATGCAAGTAATTGTCCTTTATTCGCACGTAGTAGCTTTGCATGATCATCAGCCCGTTCCGGCTTTCGGAAATATCGTTTTGGCTGATGACGATATCTTCCGAGTCCATCGTATGAACTCCGTATCGCGCTTTGCGAATATAATTGTTCGTAATGGCACAAAGGTCGGAAAAGGAAATATAGACCCCGTCATTCGTGTCGTACATAATGTTTTCGGAGACGATGGCAGAAGGCGCTTCGATTAAATAAACGCCAAATCCTTTATGAACATTTCCCCGAAAGCTGGACATCATATTGTTTGTAATTTCATTGCCATAACCGTCTTTTACCATCACGCCATGGAACACATCGTATATCCGGTTTCCGGTTACTTTATTCCGGTTGGAACGGATATAAATCCCCGCATTTTGCGTCCCGCCGCCTTCAATTTCCAAATTTTCGATGACGACATCATCGGCGTTGACCGTAATGACATTTCCTTCCGGCGGGCCTATCACTTTTGCCCCCGTCTCGCCAATCAGGGCAATCGTTTTATCGATAGAAAAATTCCCTTCGTAGACCCCAGCTTCCAATACGACGGTATCTCCTTTTTCCGCTTCGTCCAGCACTTTCTGAAGGTCCATCCCTTCCTGAACGGTGATCTCTTTTGCTGCAGCTTCCCCGGCGAAAAAAAAGGTGATGATCATCAGCAAAAAGATTTTTCTGTATTTCATGTACTCACCTCTAAGTTCGTACTCCCCGATATGCGGATGATGCTTTTGAACCGGAGTTCTTAAACTGCCAGCCCAAAAGCATCGTTCCAAGCATGTCCCTTATTAGTGGCTCATCGTAGCCTTGCCGTCATCTTCTCCTGTTTCCGTAACTTTAAGGATTCCCGATGCGCCCATTTGCGCGTGTTCAAATTGGTGAGTAACGAATGGATAGCTTCCCACTTCCGTTACGACAAATTCTACTACTGCACCGCCGCTGGCAGGAAGCTGTACTGTCTGCATTCCCTTCATATGGTTATACGGGTTTCCGTCGATGTACACATCTTCAAATACGGTACCAACGACGTGGAAGGAGCTTACTTCGTTCGGTCCAACGTTATTGACATAGATGCGGACTCTTTCACCGACTTTAGCTAACAATGGTTCGTCTTTTAAGGTAAACGTATCGCCATTCGCATTACGGTCGCCATCTTTTAAAGCTTTTGTCGAGAATACGACGTAGTTCGGCTCGCCATAGGTGAAATCTTCTAAATCATTGTAGTCATACCATTCGTTTTGAATCAGAACATATTCTCTGTCTACGAGATCATCGGTCGGATAGCCATCTTTCGGTTTGACGATAATCGTGCCGTGCATTCCGTTCGCAATGTGGGATAATGTCGGGTTTGTACCACAGTGATACATGAACACTCCCGGATTATTTGCCGGATAAGTAAATGTACCTGTTTCATCCGGTTCTACGTTTGCAAAGCCTTTCGATGGAGCTGTGTGTACCGCGTGGAAGTCTATACTGTGCGGAATGGCCGGGTCCATGTTTTTCAATGTGAAATTAATGACGTCTCCTTCTTCAACGACTACGAGCGGTCCAGGCACTTCGCCGTTAAATGTCCACGCTTTATAAAACTCCCCTGGCGCGATTTCAATGTCCGTAATTTGTGCCGTCATTTCTACGTTTACTTCGTTTTCTCCGACTCGTTCAATTTTGATCGGTGTCGGTTCTTGATTTAAGCCTTGATGCGGTTTAATCACCTCTGGTTCCTTCTTTTCTTCGGCAGCAACAACATTATCTTCTGCCTCTTTTTGTTCTGCCTCAGGATCAGCCGTTCCACATCCAGCCAACAATACGGAAATACTCAACGCTCCAACAACCGCCATTTTCAACACTTTGTTCATCCTGCCTTCACTCCTTAATCATTTTTTAAGAAAATTATGAGTGCTGCGTTTCTGTTTCATATAAAGAGATATTTTTCTGCAATTTGGTAAAGATAAGATAGTTTTTTATTTTTTTAGTATTATCTTATCTTCACTTACAGTTTACTTTGTGAAGAAGTAAGCAAGTGTGATTTCTATCACTTAAATCATGTTAATTTCTGAACAAAGTGTGACAAGGAATATTAATAGCAAAAATACGGTTTTTACTCTATTTATAGTGGAAATGTTATATATAGAAAGCGCTTTCACCAACCTTTATATTGTGAAGTATTTCACTTGTAATTGTGTAATAATTAGTGATATAAATCACAAAGGCCAATTATTGCACAAAAAATCGCCTTTGGGGATTTTATCCCAAAAGCGACATGATACTTTTCCTTTCCTCGCGAAGGCGGACCCCGATTTCCTTTATAGTGATTGACTGCCGGGAAATCACACAGACGTGGGATGGGGGAAGCTGATAAATATACATGTAAGGGGTCAGAAAATGGGTTTCATCCATACCAGCGCTGGCAATCACTTGATAATGCTTATTTGCTCTTTTTTCAATGTAAGGCAATGTAAACAATGGTTCAATCCGGGAACTGCAGGCAAAACGCCGGGAATCATGATAAAAGTAGAGACTGTTTTTTTCTGCTTTGTTCCGGACGGCAAAAATTTTCTGTTCTTTCTCATCATAAATGACGAAGGAAAAACTGCCTTCTGCTAAGCGTGCAGCGTCAACACCAAATTTCTCATACAGACGAAGAAGTATTTCCCCATCTTGAACGGAATCAGTTATGCGCAGTTTGCGCAAAAGCATTTTTCTGTTGGCGAGACGGATTTTTCCGGTTATGACAAGACCGTTTTCCCGATCTTCAATCGGCATAACCTCCTCATCATTTGCCGTCCATTGTTTCTGGTAGCCTAAAAAGGCATTGTGCCGCTGCCACAACATGCCTTGTTCCAGCGGTGACTGCTGCAATGCTTTCATTAGCCGGTATCCGTAATCGCCAGGTATTCTCTCTTCGTGAAAATGAACGATTCCCGCAAAATCTTCCACTATATTATTCTCCCCTTTATCCTCATCATTTCCTGCACAATGAAAATCTTGTACTTCCTAATAGCTATTCTTTTTTATGAGATGTTATGATTGTTTCTATTTTAAAGAACATATCGTTCTATATATAGTACTATAATTCATTATAACGAACAAACTTGGAAAAAGAAACTAGAAATCAAAAATTGGACGATGCAGGGAAAAAACTTTATGATTACTTATAAAGGTAAACGTGAATATTTCTATTGTTAAAGGAGAGAATAGGTTGGCTTCCTATCAAGTTCGCAAGTTCCAGCAAATTCCGATTTCAATTTTAGACTTGGCGCCGGTAAAAGAAGGCAGTGATGCAGGGGAATCCTTTAAGGAAAGTGTTCAGCTCGCCCAGCAGGCGGAAAAATGGGGATTCCATCGTTATTGGTTTGCCGAGCATCATAATATGCCCGGGGTTGCCAGTTCCGCCACGTCCATACTTATCGGTCATATTGCTGCCCATACGAAAGCGATTCGGGTCGGGGCAGGAGGGGTTATGCTGCCTAACCATGCCCCTTACATTGTTGCCGAACAATTCGGCACCTTGGAAACACTTTTTCCGAACCGCATTGATTTAGGGTTAGGGCGGGCTCCAGGGACAGATCAGGCGACCGCCTTTGCCTTAAGACGAACATTACATGTCGGTCCGGAAGATTTCCCAATGCTGGTGAACGAACTTCAAGACTATTTCTCGAAGGAGCCAGTATCAAGGGTGCGAGCGATTCCCGGCCAAGGATTGGAAGTTCCGATTTGGCTATTAGGTTCCAGCGACTATAGTGCAAGACTTGCCGCTCAAAAAGGATTGCCTTTTTCCTTTGCCAGCCATTTTGCGCCGGCGTATTTGCTTCCGGCATTGCAGCTGTACCGGGAAGGATTCCAGCCGTCTGCCGCACTGGATAAGCCGTATGCGATGGTTGCCGTGAATGTCATCGCTGCCGATACAGATGAAAAGGCAGAAAAAATTGCCACCTCCCTGTACCAGCAATTTTTAAATTTAATCCGGGGCGTCGAAAGCAAATTGCTGCCGCCGACAGATTCGATGGACAACATTTGGACACCGATGGAAAGGGAACAGGTGAAAAAATCCCTTAATCCGTTAACAACGATTGTCGGCAGCAAAGAAACGGTACGGCAAGGTTTAGAAAAAATTATCGAAATGACCGGGGCTGACGAATTAATTGTCGGTTCACAAATTTACCATTTGGAAGACCGGCTGCGTTCCCTGGAAATCCTTGCCGAATTAATGGAATAACGATAATCACCCCGTTTTTCATAGAATTACATCCATGATACGTCACTTAAAAAGTCACTCTATTAAACAGGGTGGCTTTTTCCATAGGGCTATTTCGGCAAAAAGAGCAGCCTTTGATGCAAGATGACGTCTTTACGAATGCACTAATCATCGAACAAAGAAACGAATCATTGGAGATGTTGCCATTGGCTAATAAACATACATATCTCATCCTTACCATTTTAATGATGATTTGGGGCTTTAACGTTTCTGCCATTAAAATCCTTGTAGAGCAGTTTACGCCCATTGCCGTCACTTCCATAAGGGTGCTGATTGCCGGAATTACGGCATTTGTATACCTCAGTCTGATCGGTGTCGTCCGCCTGCCGAAAAAAAAGGAATGGGGCTATATTTTGGGCGGTACGATTTTTAATGTCGTCTGTCACCATTTTTTCATTGCGGAAGGATTAATAAGGACTTCTGCTGCGAATGCGGGACTGATTTTAGGATTAGGCCCTTTAATCACAGTCGTTTTATCTATGATTCTATTAAAACAGCGGCCATCCTTTTTTCGGCTATTCGGGTTTATCATCGGACTGATTGGTGTCAGCATTACCGTGCTGGCCGGCACTTCCGGCGTTGGAGGAAACTGGCGCGGTGATTTGTTCGTACTGTCCGCGATTCTGTCACAGGCTTTCAGTTTTATTTTAATTAAGAAGGCAGCCCAATCGATGGATACTCGGCTGCTCACCGGATATATGACCACCTTCGGCGCATTCATTTTGGCTGCCCTAAGTTTATGGAAGGAACCGGGAGGATTTGGCTCGCTGGCAAACATAAATCTTCCCCTGTTGGGAATATTGCTGTTTTCCGCTATCATCGCTACCGGATTCGGCCATATAATATATAATTATTCTATCGGAAAAATTGGACCGAGCGAGACGTCGATTTTTCTAAATTTAAACACGTTCTTTTCCCTCGTCGGTGCCGTTCTGTTTTTACAGGAAACCTTTCTCCCTGCCCACCTGTTTGGACTTTTGTTCATCGTCTCCGGAGTACTGCTAGGTTCCGGCGGGCTGGAAGCCTGGCTTATCCAGCGGAAAAGGAAAAGAGTGTAATTTGAAGAACTTTCTCGGAATCAAACTATTTGGAGGTGGAGGAAATGGATATTGCCAAACTATTGCGCACATTTCAAGCGCGGAAACGGAAAATAATGGGGACAGAAAACTACCGGAAGTCGGCCGTATTAATCCCATTATTGGAGAAAGATGGAGAAATTCATATTTTGTTTCAAGTGCGGTCATTACATCTCCATAGCCAGCCGGGGGATATTTGTTTTCCGGGCGGAAGAATCGAAAAAACAGACGGCGGACCGGAAGATTGCGCCATTCGGGAAACCTCGGAAGAACTGGGAATTCCTCCATCATCCATTGCCGATGTGATTCCTTTTGACTATATCGTATCGGACAGCGGGCGGATGATTTTCCCATACATCGGCAGAATCGTTCATCCGGAAAAAATTAAACCGAATGAAGCCGAGGTTGCGGAGACTTTCACCGTCCCTTTACAGTACCTCCTGAATACCGAACCGAAAATGTATAAAGTTCATTTGCAAGTTCTTCCGGAAAAAGACTTTCCTTACCATTGGATTCACGGCGGAAAGGATTACCAGTGGGGAAAACGAAGCATTGATGAACTTTTTTATCCGTACGAAGATAAAGTGATTTGGGGGTTAACAGCAAAAATTCTCACTTACTTTTTGCAGGAAATAAAGGAGAATCAGGATAATAAATAAGGTGAAGGAAAGATCCTTCACCTTATTTCCATTTAATGGCTTTAGGAAGAACATTTGCAATTTTTTCCCCATATCGTTCCCGTTCTTTTTCCGCAAACAGGAGATGCACTTCGCCTTTATCCTCCTTCGTGCGAATAAGGCGGCCGACTCCTTGGCGCAGCCGGAGCAGCATATAGGGAACGTCAATTTCCAGTTCCGGATTGTTTGCGTTTTTCCGTTTCGCTTTAAACACAGGGTCATCCGGCGGGAACGGCAAGGAAACAATAATCACTTGGGTTAGCGCCTCTCCCGGAACGTCCAGTCCTTCCCATAAATGACAGGCGCACAGAACAGCGGAAGAATCCTGCTGGAAGGTGCGAATCAGACCGCTAATTTCCCGGTCCCCTTCATAAAGCACAGAAAATGGCCAGTCTTTCTCTAACGCCCATTGGCGAAATGCTTCCATTTCCTCCATCGAGGAAAACAGCACTAGCGAACTGCCGCCGTTATTGAGCAGCGCTTCTTCTGTCTTTTCCCACTTCTCCAGCTTGCTGCCGGTCGTATGGCCGAACAGTTCCATTTGGGTATCGTAATCAAAGGGGGAGTCGACGGAAAATGCATCAAACTTTTCAATTCCAAGGCTTGCTGCCAAATAGGAGAAATCTTTGTTTTCCGATAAGGTGGCAGATGAAAAAATAAAAGGAATATCGAGGGAAAACACTTTTTCTCTAAGCACGTCTTCCACTAATTGGGGCATCATGACAAAGCTCGTGTTTTCGCCGTCCTCTTCCAGCCAGTAAATCCCTTCCTCTTCCTTCAGGAAAATAGACAAGCCATAGGAAAAGAACTCCAAATACTCTTCCGTCACTTTCAGCTGATATTCGTCCATCGTGTACATTTCGCCGTCAAACACCAGTTCTTCCAGCAGCTGCTGGACATACCTTTCCAATGTTCGGGCTGCGTCCATTAACTCCTTTGTCCGGGTAATTTCTTTCCGGTGGGAACCTTCGACTTTTTCCGCATGCTTTTCCAGCATGGCAAAAAAGCGCTCATTGGCGAACAAAATTTCATCTGCCAATATTAGCGACTGTTCCCGGATGTCCTGGCTGGAAAAACCCGAAAGGACGCTGTTTAACATTTCGAGATTGTAACGGTACGTTAGCCCTTTTTGCGCAGCAAATTCCAATAAATGGCCTTCATCAAAAATGACAGCACTTGCTTCCGGCAAAAGCGGAAGCTGGCCTTCCCGCTTCCTTGATTCCTTCGTCCAAATATGCTCCATGAAAAAATCGTGGGAGCAGATAATCAGGTCTTTCGCATGCCGGTAATATTCCCGCTGGAGAGTCTGGGCGCTGCGATGGCGGAATTCACAGGTGGAACATTGCTGCAATGGGTCCCAGGCAATTGTATCCCATTTCTTGTTGTTTACCCACGGGTAGTCCTTCCGGTCGCCATACCGGTGAAATGCTTGCATGGAACTGCCGGATTCAAAGACGAAGGACGGAAGCTCGTCATACACTTTAATGATGTCTGGATCATCCGTCTCCTCAATAATTTTATCGAGTTTCCGTACACAGACATA
>Ga0079224_100013617_pt1 | contig 11333 bp, 10 predicted proteins | sample Stecom2015_FD_80414 | JGI IMG/M metagenome (GOLD analysis project Ga0079224, IMG submission 80414) | Agricultural soil microbial communities from Utah to study Nitrogen management - Steer compost 2015 | ecosystem: Environmental > Terrestrial > Soil > Agricultural land | place: USA: Utah...
ACGAGGTGGTCGTAGTCGATGTCGGTGTGGTCGGTGGCGATGATCGCGAGGTCGGCTTCGCTGACGTTGCGGGGTGTGAGGTCGGTGCTGGTGAGCGGTAGGCCGTCGATGGTGATGGTGGGGACGTAGGGGTCGTGGTAGGTGATGGTGGCGCCGTCGCGGTGGAGGAGGGTCATGACGTCGATGGCGGGGCTCTCGCGCCAGTCGGCGAGGTCCTTCTTGTAGGCGGCGCCGATGACGAGGAGCTTGGCGCGGCTGGGGGCTTTGCCGAGGCGGTTGAGGGTGCGCCAGGCCTTGTCGCGGACGAACTCGGGCATGCGGCGGTTGATCTCGCCGGCGAGGCCGATGAAGCGGGTGGTGAAGTTGTGTTCCCGGGCTTTCCACTCGAGGTAGTGGGGGTCGATGGGGATGCAGTGGCCGCCGACGCCTGGTCCCGGGTAGAAGGGCATGATGCCGAAGGGTTTGGTGTTGGCGGCGTCGAGGACCTCCCAGACGTCGAGGTCGAGGCGGTCGCAGAGGAGGGCGAGCTCGTTGACGAGGGCGATGTTGACGGCGCGGAAGGTGTTCTCGAAGACCTTGGTGAGCTCGGCGGCCTTGGCGCTGCTGACCGGGACGACGTGGTCGATGGTCTGCTGGTAGAAGGTGGTGGCGACCTCGAGGCTGTGGGGGTCGGAGGCGCCTACGACCTTGTTGGTGTTCTTGGTGGTGTAGCGCTTGTTGCCGGGGTCGACGCGTTCGGGGCTGTGGGCGAGGTAGAAGTCTCGGCCCTGCGCCAGGCCTGACTCGCGCTCGAGGATGGGGCGCATGAGCTCGTCGGTGGTGCCGGGGTAGGTGGTGGACTCGAGGGTGATGAGTTGGCCGGGCCTGAGGCGTGTGGCGATGTGGCGGGTGACGTTCTCGACGTGGCTGAGGTCGGGGGTGAGGTTCTTGTCGAGGGGTGTGGGGACGCAGATGACGATGACGTCGAGGTCGGGGACGTCCTCGAAGTGGGTGACGGCCGTGAGGCGTCCTTCTCGGACCGCGGCGCGTAGGTCTTCCTCCTTGACGTCGCCGATGTAGCTGACGCCTTGGTTGACCCGCTGGGCGCGTTCGGGGTTCTGCTCGATGCCGAGGACGGTGTAGCCGACCTTGGTCTTCTCGACGGCGAAGGGTAGGCCGACGTAGCCGAGGCCGACGACGCCGACGCGCGCCTCACGCGAACGGATGCGCGCCAGCACGTCGGCGCGTCGCGAGTCATCTATCACCGCGCCAGATTACCTCTCGCGTCCTGCGTCTCATGAGTCGCCTCCCACGCCGGCGCTGACCGGAGCGGTCGTCAGCTCTCATGCTCGTGAGGAAGATTGGCACGACATGTCCCAGCTCCGCAGCGTGGGTCTGCTGGCGGCCGGCACCGCGGTGGCCCACGTGGTCGGCCTGGCCGCGGCCCCGCTCCTGACGCGTCTCTACACCCCGACCGAGTTCGGTCTGTTGGCGGTGTTCACCTCCATCGTAGGCATCGCTTCCGTCGTCGTGTCGCTGCGGCTCGAGCTGGCCGTACCCGTGCCCCCGGCGGAGGAGGACGCCGCCCAGGTCGTCGCCGCCGGCATGGTCGTCGCGGCGGTCGTCGCCGGTCTCGTCGCCGTGCTCGTGGCGGCGCTCGGGGACGAGGTCAGCGCCGCGCTGGGGGTGCCCGAGCTGGCGCCGCTCCTCGGGTTCGCGCCCGTCTACCTGGCCGCGTGGGGCGCGTACAGCATGCTCAACTTCTGGTTCGCTCGCCGCGACCGGTTCGCCGTCATCGCCGTCGTCAACGCCGTGAGGGCGGTGGCCGTGGCCGCGGGGCAGGGCCTGCTCGGGCTGACGCGCACCGGAGGCCTGGGGCTCATCGCGGGTCACGCGCTCGGGCCCGTGGTCCTCGCCTGCGGCCTGCTGCTGGCGGTGGCGCGTGGCGACGACGCGTCGCCGGTCGTGCGCCTGAGCTGGCGCGGTGTGGTGGGCGTGCTGCGCCGCTTCCGGTCGTTCGTGGTCTTCGGGACGCCCCAGGCCCTGGTGAACGCGCTGAACCAGAGCCTCCCCGCCGTCGTCATGACCCTGGCGTTCTCGGCCAGCGTGGCCGGCTTCTACCTGATGGCGCACCGCCTCATCGCCGCGCCCATCGGCCTGCTCGGCCGGTCGGTACGGCAGGTCATCTACCCGCGGCTGGCGCGTGCAGTGGACGAGGGCACCGGCCTGCCGCTGGCGGTACGCGCCACGCTGCGGATGGCCGCGCTGGCGCTGCCCGCGGCCTTGGTCGTGTTCTTCTCCGGCCCCGCGCTGTTCGCCTGGCTGCTGGGCCAGGAGTGGCGCGTCGCGGGGGAGTACGCCCGCTTCATCGCCCTGTGGCTGGCGATGGGCTTCGTGAACATCCCGTCGGTCTCGCTCGTGCCGCTCCTCGGGATGCAGCGCTGGCACGCCGCCTACGAGGTCGTCTACCTGGGAGCTCGCCTGGCGGCGCTGCTCTACGGCGCCAGCGTCCGCGACCCGATGGCGGGCATCGCCTGGTTCGCGCTGGTGGGCGTGGCGTTCAACGCCGTGCTGGTGGTCGTGCCGCTGTGGCGGCTCAGGTCGGCACGCGCTCCTCGAGGAGGGTGAGGAGGTAGCGCCCGTAGGCGTTGCTCGCGCCGTACCCGCGCGCCAGCGCCGCCAGCTCGTCGGCGCCGATCCAGCCCTGGCGGTAGGCGACCTCCTCGGGGCAGGCGATCTTCGTGCCCTGGCGCGACTCGAGCGTCTCGACGAAGTTCGCCGCCTGCAGGAGGCTCTCGTGGGTGCCGGTGTCGAGCCACGCCATGCCGCGGCCCATGAGCTCCACGCGCAGGCGCCCCTGGTCCAGGTAGACGCGGTTGAGGTCGGTGATCTCGAGCTCGCCGCGCGCCGACGGCTTCAGCCCGCGGGCGTGCTCGGGGGCGTCGGAGGGGTAGAAGTAGAGCCCCGTGACGGCGTAGTCGCTCTTCGGCTCGCGGGGCTTCTCCTCGATGTCGGTGACCCTGCCGCTCTCGTCGAACGCCACCACGCCGTAGCGCTGGGGGTCCTTCACCCTGTAGCCGAAGACCGTGGCCTCGTCCTCGCGCCGCGCCACCTGCTGCAGCAGGCCGGAGAGGCCGTAGCCGTGGAAGAGGTTGTCGCCCAGCACGAGCGCCACGCGGCTGCCCGCCAGGAACTCCTCGCCGATGACCAGTGCTTGGGCGAGCCCCTCGGGCCGCGGCTGCTCGGCGTAGGCGAAGCGCATCCCCCAGCGCGAGCCGTCGCCCAGCAGGGCGCGGAACAGCGGCAGGTCGCGCGGCGTGGAGATGACGAGCACCTCGCGCACGCCCGCGAGCATCAGCACGGAGAGCGGGTAGTAGACCATCGGCTTGTCGTAGACCGGCATGAGCTGCTTGCTCACCGCCAACGTGGCGGGGTAGAGGCGCGTGCCGCTGCCGCCGGCCAGGACGATGCCCTTGAGGCTCACGCCGGCCCCTCGCCCTCGCCGGGCGCGCCGCCGGCGGCTATGCCGGCCGTGCCGAGCCGCTCCAGCCGGTAGCGCCCGTGGACGACCGCGTCGAGCCAGTCGCGGTGCCGCAGGTACCAGGCGACGGTGTCGCGCAGGCCCTGCTCGAACGGCACCGCCGGCCGCCAGCCCAGCTCGCGCTCGGCCTTGGCGGTGTCCACCGCGTAGCGGAAGTCGTGACCGGGCCTGTCGGGAACGAGCGTGATCAGCTCGCGGTGGTCGCGGCCGGCGGGGGCCAGGTCGTTGAGGGCGCCCAGCAGCGTCTCCAGCACCGCGCGGTTGCTGCGCTCGTTGCCGCCGCCCAGCAGGTAGGCCTCGCCGGGACGGCCGTGCAGGCCGGCGGCGATGAGCCCGTCGGCGTGGTCGTCCACGTGCAGCCAGTCGCGCACGTTCTCGCCGGTTCCGTACAGCGGCACGGGCTCGCCGGCCAGGGCCTTGCCCAGCGCCAGCGGCAGCAGCTTCTCGGGGAACTGGTAGGGGCCGTAGTTGTTCGAGGCGTGCGTCGTGAGCACGGGCAGACCGTAGGTGTGGAAGTAGGCGCTGGCCAGGTGGTCGGCGCCGGCCTTGCTGGCGCTGTAGGGCGAGCGCGGGTCGAACGGCGTGGTCTCGGTGAACACGCCCTCCGGGCCCAGCGAGCCGTACACCTCGTCGGTCGAGACGTTCACGACCCTGAACCGCTCGCGCTCGGCGGCGGGGAGCTCGTCGCGGTAGCGTCGCGCGGCCTCCAGCAGCCGCAGCGTGCCGAGCACGTTCGCCTGCACGAACGCCTCGGGCCCGTCGATCGACCTGTCGACGTGGGTCTCGGCCGCCAGGTGGAACACGACCGACGGGCGCTCCTCGCGCAGGAGCCCGAGCACGGCCTCCAGGTCGCGCACGTCGAGGTGCACGAACCTGTGGCCCGGCTCGCCGCCGGCCGCCTCCAGGCGCGAGACGTCGCCGGCGTAGGTGAGGGCGTCGAGGCTGACGACGCGGCCCGCTCCGCGGGCCTTCAGGCGCCTCACCAGCGCCGATCCGATGAACCCGGCGGCGCCGGTCACCAGGACCGTGCCCAGCTCTGAGAGTCTTCCCACGCCCAGACGGTACCAGGGCGCGGAGCGCGCCGAGAGGATGGTCGCCACGCCGCGGCGGGCTACGGGTACGGGAAGTCGGGCAAGCCCTCGGCGACCGTCGGCATGGCGGCGTCGCGCGGGGAGAGCAGCGGCCGCGCCCCAGGCGACAGCTCGTCGAGGCCCCAGTCGATGCCCAACGCGGGGTCGTCCCAGCGCAGGCCGCCCTCGGCGTCGGGGGCGTGGTGTGCGTCCACCTTGTAGAGCACGTCGTTCACCTCGCCCAGGGCCAAGAAGCCGTGCGCGAAGCCGGGCGGCACCCAGAGCTGCCTGTGCTCCTCGTCGTCCAGGACGACCTTGAGGTGCCTCAGGAACGTGGGCGAGCCCCGGCGCAGGTCGACGATCACGTCCAGCACCCGGCCGCGCACGACGCTGACGAGCTTGCCCTGCTCGTGCGGCGGCCGCTGGAAGTGCAGCCCGCGCAGCACGCCGCGGCGGCTGCGCGAGAGGTTGTCCTGCACGAAGCGCGCTTCGAGACCGAGGGCGGCGTGCGCGTCGGCGCGCCAGCGCTCCAGGAAGTAGCCCCGGTCGTCGCGGTACACCGCGGGCGTGAACAGCAGGGGGCCGGGGACGTCGAAGGCCTGGACGCGCAGGCCGCGCACGTCTCCGGCCTCGCCGCTCGTCATGCCGCTCCCGGCGTCCCGCCCAGGGAGCGTCCGCGCGCCAGGAGCTCGGCCTTCAGGGCACGCCAGCGGCTCACGTCCAGCGAGACGTCGTCCGGCAAGGCCACGGGAGCCTTCTCCTTGCTCGCCGGACGCACCTGGGGCGCCCGCCGCGCGGCCAGCTCGTGGACGCTCTTGCGCTCGGTGGCGACGTGCAGCACCTCGTACGGCACGTCGCGGGCGTTCAGCACCGTCAACGCCACGTCGGGCGCGATCAGGTCCACGTAGTCCTGCGACGTGTAGAGGTCGGTGAACGCCTCGGGGTAGGGCCACTCGCGGGGCCTGAAGCTCGTGCGCACGATCAGCCGCCGCTCGGCGCCGCGCGCCGCCTCCTCGGCCACCAGCTTGGTGAGCGCGTAGTAGTTCCGCACGGGCCCGGGCACGTCGTCCTCGGCGTAGCCGCCGCGGTCGCCCCAGAAGACGTAGTCGGTACTGACGTGCAGGAGCAGGGCCCCGGCCGCGTTCGCCGCGGCCGCGGCGTTGCGTGTGCCGACCACGTTCGCGCGCCAGCACGCCTCCCTGTCGCGCTCGGCGCCGGCGACGTCGGTGTAGGCCGCGGCGTGGACCACCACGTCCGGTCGGAAGCCCCTGGCGACGCTCCGGAACGTCTCGGCGTCCGTGACGTCGAGCAGCGCCCGGGTGGGCGCCAGCAGCTCGACGCCTTCGCGCCGGCTTAGGAGCGCGACGAGCTCGCGTCCCAGGCGCCCGTGGCCGCCCGTCAGCAGGACCCTCACGCCGCCTCCGGCTCCCTGACGGCCGCGCGCAGGAACACGAACAGCGTGGCGGCGAGGCCGCCGACGACGGCCGCGGCCACCGCCATGGACAAAGACCCCCGCGGGTCGCTGTTCACCGGTGCCGCCGCCGGGATCGCGACGCTGACGGCGCCGGCGGCCAGCTCGCGCCTGAGCTGCAGCTCGGCCGCGGCGGGCGCGGCCCGGAAGTAGGCCAACGAGGTGGTGGAGACCCGGCGCTGCAGCTCCGCCGCCTGGCGCTCGAGCTCGCCCAGCCGCGAGCGCAGCTCGCCACCCTGCCGGCCGCTGGCGGCCAGCTCGTCGCGCAGGTGCTGGGCCTCGGCCTCGGCAGCGGCCAGGTCGGCGTTCAGGGCGGCGACCGGCTCGCCCGCGTCCTGCAAGGCGGCGATGCGGGCGCGCAGCGCCTGCGCCTCGCCCTCCACCTCGCCCAGCCGGGCGAGCCTGACGGCGTCGAGCTCGACCAGCGACTCCAGCCGGCGCCTCAGCTCGTCGCGCTCGTCGATGGCGAGGAAGTCGGCCCACGCCTCGCTGGCGGCTTGGTACGCGGCCTCGCGTGCCGCGACGTCGGAGTCGAGGCGCCCGCCGGCCTCGGTGAACGGGGCCACGAGCACCTCCCTGGCGGCGGCCACCGACGCTTGCGCCCAGGCGTTGGCCACCGTGGCGGCCCACTCCGCGCCGCGCTCGGTGGGCACCTTGACCACGTGGCTCACGGCGATGGCCTCGCCGGTCGTCGGCCCCGGGCCGCCCACGACCTCCAGGCTGCCCAGGTCCCTGACGCTCCTGGCCCCCAGCTCGTCGGCCACGGCGCCGAGCGTGACCGGGCTCAGAGCGATGGCCCGGTAGGTGGCCGCGTTGAGCGGCGAGACGACGCTGACGTCGAGGCTCGAGCCGGGCTGCGTGGAGACGCGCGGCTGCACGACCTGCACGACGGCGCTGCTGGTGTAGGTGGTCCCCTGCAGCGCCCTGTACGCGAAAGCGGCCAGGCCGCAGAGGACGGCCACGGTCACGATCAGGGGCAGCCCGGCCCTGAACACGAGGTAGACCTCGCGCAGGGAGACCGTGTCGTCAGCGGCGCGTGAGGGGGGCCCCGCCGAGTGGCTCGCGTGACCTCCGTCGTACGGTCGGGTCGCGCCCCCCGCGGTCGGGCGCCCGGCCACCGGGCCCGTGCCTGGCTCGTCAGCCACGCTGCGCCCTGATGAAGCCGGCCGACTCGAAGCGGTCGACCCACGGCTTGAGGTCTGCGAGGTCCACCCCGAGGCGCTCGGCGCAGCCGGTGAGCGTCTCGCCGCTGCCGAGCAGGGTCAGGACGCGCTGACCCTCCTCCCCGTGGTGGCTACGGAAGGCCATGTTCAGGTCGGTCATCGGGTTCAAGGCGTCCTTCCCCCGCAGGGTGAGGGTGTAACGGCTCTCCTCCCAGCCGGGAGGCTCGGTGGGCATGGCCACCTGGGGCAGCGGCCTGAGGACCATGTCGATGGCGTGCCGCCGCGGCGGCCCCAGCGGCGCGGACGGCACGGTGAGGAACACCTGGCCCTGGCTGAAGAACCTGTAGCCGCGCTCGTCCACCTCGAGGCCGGAGAACGGCCCGCTCTCGGCCGGCGCGACGCTCTCGATGGCGAGCGCGAGCAGCGGCTCCAGGACCGCGCGCTCGAGGCGCTCCAGCTCGAGCTCGCCGGGCCCGGCCTCCTGGCAGCGCTTCTGCAGCACGCGCAGCGCCTCGGCGCGGCTCGATAGACGACCCGCGCGCTCGTGCACCGCCGCGCGCAGCGTGCCGTCGAGGAGCAGCGCCACGGCCAGCTCGTCGTCGGCGACGTAGGCCAGGAGGCCGTCGAAGGCCGACGAGGCCAGCTTCTCGAGGAGGGCGGGCAGGTCGACGGTGCCGGTCGGAACGCGCATGGGGGCGCGGGTGCGCGGCAGCGCCCGCAGGACCGCCGAGGCGCTGTCGGGCGAGCGGCTGGGCAGCTGCGGCGTGGGCGCCGGCTCGTGAAGGTGCAGGTGGAACGACTGGCCGGGTGCCTCGAGGCGACCGTAGGAGCCGAGGCGGAAGCTGGCCTCCACCTGGCCGCGGGCGAGGAGCAGCACCAGCGACCCGCCCTCGTCGGAGACCAGCAGCGTCCCGCTGCGCTTGAGGGTGCGCAGGTCCTCGAGGACCGCGTCGGCGCCCAGGTCGCCGGTGTCGCCCACCAGCCCCTGCCTCACGACGCGCCTCCCAGGCCGGCGACGACGCGTCGCAGCAGGTCGCGGTCGGTCTCGTGCGTGAGGAGGTGCAGCGCCTCGTCCACGGGGTGGAACGCCGCCGCCCTGATGCCGCTCTCCCTGACCGCCGGCGTCTGCGCGGAGCAGCGCATGACGAACCAGGTGACGCGCCGGGGCACGCCGCTCGGGTTGACGTAGGTGGTCGTGTAAGTGGTCGGGTCGTCGCACCAGGCCCTCACGCCGGTCTCCTCCTCGACCTCCCGGACCGCCGCCTCCAGCGGCGTCTCGCCGGCCTCGAGGTGCCCCTTCGGGAACACCGTCTCACCGCGCGCGAGCGTCAGCACCAAGACCCGGCCCGCGTCGTCGAAGACGACGCCGCCGGCGCCAGGGACCTGCGTCGCCGGGCACATCGGCCCCATGCTAACAAGGTGCAGCACGCCACCCGTGACGGCGGGGGCCGACGAGAGCCTTCGGGTACGGGCTCCTGGGGCGCCGGAGGGCCGCAGTGGCGACCGGCGGTCGACGACGCGCCGGCGCGGCAGGCGGGACCGGCCCCGCTCCGCCCGGCGGGCTTCAGCGCCGCGCGACCGCGCCGCCGTTGCGTAGGAAGGTGAGGATGCCCTCGGCGAGGCCGTCGGCCAGGGTGTCCTGGTAGCGCGGGTCGGCGAGGCGTGGGCCCTCGTTGGGGTTGTTCACGAAGCCGAGCTCCACCAGGATCGCGGGGATGCGCGCGTTGCGCAGCACGTAGAACAGGTTCGTCCTGACGCCTCGGTCGCGGGCCCCTGTCGCCGCCACCAGGTGCGACTGCACCGACTCGGCCAGCGACAAGGAGAGGTTCAGCTGCGCCTCGCGCAGGATGTCGAACGCCAGCTGGTCGGCTACGCGCCGCGCCTCGCGCGTCAGCTCCTCGCCCACCGTGCCGCCGCCGTTCTCGCGGATGGCGCGCTCAATGAGCGCCGGGTCGAGCGGCTCGCCGAACACCCAGGTCTCGATGCCCTCGGCCGAGTTCCTCTCGGCGGAGTTGGCGTGGATGGAGACGAAGATGTTCTTGTCGGTGGTGGCGAACTCGGAGCGCTGCTGCAGCGTGAGGAACACGTCGCGGTCGCGGGTGAGGATCACCTCGAGCCCGGCCGCCTCCAGACGCTGCTTGAGCTTCAGCGCGACGTCGAGGACGATGCGCGACTCGATCGCGTAGCGCGAGTTCGCGCCCGAATCGTGCCCGCCGTGCCCGGCGTCGATGACGACGATCTGCCTGGTCTCGGGGGCCTGCGCCAGCGCCTGCGGTCCCTCGGCGGGCCGCTGGCCGATGGCCGTGACGGCGTCGCCCGCGCGGTCGGGCGCGAAGTCGACGTACAGGGTGGTGCCCGTCTCCTTGGGGACCGTGCCCACCGCGTACCCGCGCCCGCTCGGGTCCAGCTCGAAGCGCGTGGTGACCGTCACCGTCACCCGGCCGCCGGCGCTGGAGACGGTGACGCTGCCGACGTTGTCGTCGTCCACGGGGAGGGTGACGGCCTCGGCACGGGCGCCCGGCACGATCACCACGAAGCTGCGCCCGCCGGCCGCCAGCTGGTAGGTGGCGCCCGTCGGCAGGTCCAGGGCGACGCGCGTGAAGCCGCCGTTGATGCCGACCCGTGGCGCGGGCAGCACGTGCCCCAGCAGCTCGGCCGTGTCTATCGTGACGAGGCGGGCTCCGGGGTTCCAGGCGCTCTGGCCGTCGAAGGCCGTCACCAGCGGCGTGATGGGCACGTACGAGACGCCGTCGACGATGATCGCCATGGGGCTGTCGAGCGTGTTCGAGCCGCGCAGCGGCGGGTCGAGCTTGACGATGCCCGGTCGCTTCTGCAGGCCCAGGCGCACGTCGGCGGTGGCCTCGAAGGTGACCACGCGGAAGCCGTCGGTGAAACGCAGCAGCTTCTGCTCGCCCAGGTAATCGACCCGCAGGCCCATGGCCTCCGCCAGGACCGAGGCGCGGGCGAAGGCGTTCGACGAGTCGCCGTACTCGATGAAGTAGTAGGGCCCGGCCTCCACGAGCTCCCCGTCGACGGCCAGGTAGTTGTGCCGCTGCTGGGCGGCTGCCAGACCGACGATCAGTGCGAGGAGTACCGCTAGTAGCCGACGGGCCACGACGGCAGCGAGTCTAACACCGGGCCCGCGCCGTCCCGGATGAGATGCTTCGCTATCATCGGCACGTGACGAGGCGCCGACCCGGCGAGCGCCTCTCCTCGGCTCGCCTCTACCTGCGGTCCCTGCACGACGACGCGCTCTCGGCGCGGCACTCGTCCGGGGCGAGGACGCGCACGGCGCACCTGCTGGGCTTCCTGGCGCCGCTGCAAGAGGCCGCGAAGGAGGCCCTCGAGCCCGCGGGCGAGGTCTCGCTGTTGGTGGCCAACTCGCGCGACTGGCAGCTGGTCTGCAGCTACCCCTACGGCCTGCCCTTCACCAGGAACCTCCCGGACACCTCGGTGATCGTCGCCGCCGCCGACTACCCCGAGCGGCTGAAGAAGCGCTTCGACGACCTGCTCCTGGCCGCGGGCAAGGCCGGCGCGGCGCCCGGGCCCGTGAGCGAGTTCCTGGACCTGCTGGTCGGGCACGAGTGGGGCCACGCGGTCGCCAACCGCTCCGGGCTGCGCACCGGGGTGAAGTGGCTCGACGAGCTCATGGCCACCTACCTCCTGGTGGCGGGTCTCCTCGCCACGGGCGGCGCCGAGGGCCACGCGCTCCTGGAGCGCTGGACGCGCGTGCAGGTGGCGGCGACGGCCGACCTCAAGGGCGCTCTGGACGAGTTCGAGTACCCGCGCGGTCGGATGCAGCTGGCGAAGTTGCTCTGGTTCCAGGGGACCTTCACCCAGCGGGCGCTCGAGCTGGCCGAGGGGCGCGGCTGGGAGCTGGCCGTGGCGCTGAAGGGCGCCCTGGCCCGTGGGGCCGGCGACCCGGCGCCCCACCGGGGCGACGTGGCTCGGGCCCTCGTCGAGGTCGAGCCCAGCTTCAGGCCGTGGTTCGCGGTGTTCGGCGACGGTCAGCTCAGCGCTGGCGAGGCCGGGGACTCCTTGAGCTGATCGAGCAGCGGCTCCAGGTCGCGCCTGACGTCCTCGGGGCAAGCGGCCACGGCGCGCTCGGC
>Ga0079224_100013618_pt1 | contig 11331 bp, 9 predicted proteins | sample Stecom2015_FD_80414 | JGI IMG/M metagenome (GOLD analysis project Ga0079224, IMG submission 80414) | Agricultural soil microbial communities from Utah to study Nitrogen management - Steer compost 2015 | ecosystem: Environmental > Terrestrial > Soil > Agricultural land | place: USA: Utah...
CTGCGGGAGGTCGCCCACGGGATCGGCGCCGAGCTGGTCGTCACGCCAGTGCGTAAGATGCGGAGACCGCGGGAGCACGACACCCTGCGGCTGGCTGCCGCCTACCGGGACGTGATCTTCGGTGGCTGAGCAGGCAGCACGGACACATAGGACCTCTAAGGGGGGCACCATGGCCATGACGGCCCGCGTGAAGGACGAACTCAGCCGGCTCCCCGTCACCAAGACCTGCTGCAAGAAGGCAGAGGTCTCCACGATGCTCCGGTTCGCCGGCGGCCTGCACATCATCGGCGGCCGGATCGTGATCGAGGCCGAGGTCGACACCGCACAGGTGGCTCGTCGGCTGAGGGCCTTCATGGCCGAGGTCTACGGCTCGAGCAGTGAGCTGGTCGTCATGGGTCCCGGCGGTCTTCGCAAGGGCACCCGTTACATCGTCCGGGCAACCTCTGACGGAGAGTCGCTGGCGCGGCAGACCGGGCTGATCGACCACCGTGGCAGACCGGTCCGGGGGCTGCCCCCGCGGATCGTCGGCGCAGCCGTGTGCGACGCGGAGGCCGCCTGGCGCGGTGCCTTCCTGGCGCACGGCTCAATCACGGAGCCCGGTCGATCCTCCGCCCTGGAGATCACCTGCCCCGGTCCGGAGGCGGCCCTGGCGCTCGTCGGTGCCGGACGTCGCATGGGCATCAGCTCCAAGGCCCGAGAGGTGCGCGGCGTCGACCGGGTGGTGCTGCGGGACGGCGACGCGATCGGTGCCATGCTGACGCGGCTGGGTGCCCACGAGGCGGTGCTGGCGTGGGAGGAGCGCCGGATGCGGCGCGAGGTGCGCGCCACCGCCAACCGGCTGGCGAACTTCGACGACGCCAACCTGCGGCGTTCCGCCCGTGCCGCCGTCGCTGCCGGTGCGCGGGTGGACCGCGCGCTGGAGATCCTCGGGGACGAGGCACCTGAGCACCTTCGCGTCGCGGGGATGCTGCGGGTGGAGCACAAGCAGGCCTCCCTCGAGGAGCTCGGTCAGCTGGCCGACCCACCCATGACCAAGGACGCCGTGGCGGGCCGGATCCGACGGCTGTTGGCGATGGCGGACAAGCGCGCTGCGGAGCTCGGCGTCGATGGCACCGAGGCCAGCCTGACCGCGGAGATGCTCGAGGACTGACCTCGCACGGCTGCGGGTACCGAGTGGTTGACCGCTGGCGGCATCCCATAGGTTGGGGCATGAAGCGTTTCACCGTTCACGAGCCTGTCCCCGGGACAGGATGAGATTGGGAGGCTGGTCCAGTGACCGTTCGCGTAGGCATCAATGGCTTTGGCCGCATCGGCCGCAACTTTGCCCGTGCAGTGCTGGCGTCGGGCGCTGACATCGAGATCGTGGGTGTCAACGACCTGACCGACAACGAGACCCTGGCGCACCTGCTCAAGTACGACTCCATCCTCGGCCGTCTGGACGCCGAGGTGACTGCCACGGAGGACGAGATCTCGGTGAACGGCAAGGCGTTCAAGGCCTTCGCCGAGAAGGACCCGAGTGCGCTGCCCTGGGGGGACCTCGGTGCTGACGTCGTCGTGGAGTCGACCGGCATCTTCACCGACGCCACGAAGGCCAAGGCGCACATCGACGGTGGCGCGAAGAAGGTCATCATCTCGGCGCCGGGCAAGAACGAGGACTTCACGGTGGTCCTCGGCGTGAACGACGCCGACTATGACCCGGAGAACCACCACATCATCTCCAACGCGTCGTGCACGACGAACTGCCTGGGCCCGATGGCGAAGGTGGCCGACGACGAGTTCGGCATCGTGAAGGGTCTGATGACCACCATCCACGCCTACACCGCCGACCAGAACCTGCAGGACGGCCCCCACCGCGACCTGCGTCGGGCTCGTGCGGCCGCGCTCAACATCGTGCCCACCTCGACCGGGGCGGCGAAGGCCATCGGCCTGGTGCTTCCCCAGCTCAAGGGCAAGCTCGATGGCTACGCCTTGCGGGTGCCCACCCCGACCGGGTCGGCGACGGACCTCACCTTCGAGGCCGGTCGCGAGACCTCCGTCGAGGAGGTCAACGCCGCGTTCAAGAAGGCCGCCGAGGGACCGCTGAAGGGCATCCTGCGCTACACCGACGAGCCGATCGTGTCCAAGGACATCGAGACCGACCCCGCATCGTGCATCTTCGACTCCGGCCTGACCAAGGTGATCGGCAACCAGGTCAAGATCGTCGGCTGGTACGACAACGAGTGGGGCTACTCCAGCCGGTTGGTCGACCTCGTCGCCATGGTCGGCAGCAAGCTCTGAGCCGGAGAACGCGGTGAAGACGATCGCCGACCTCGGTGACCTCTCGGGTCGCAGGGTCCTGGTGCGCAGCGACCTCAACGTCCCGCTGGATGACGACGGCAAGATCACCGACGACGGGCGCGTCCGGGCCTCCGTGCCCACCATCATGGAGCTCGCCGCTCAGGGGGCCCGCGTCATCGTGTGCGCACACCTCGGACGACCCAAGGGTGAGCCGGACCCGAAGTACACCCTGAAGCCGGTTGCCGAGCGACTGCAGGAGCTCCTGGGGCAGCCGGTCGCGTTCGCGACCGACACCGTGGGTGACTCTGCCCGATCCTCCGTCGACGCGCTGCAGGACGGGGAGGTGCTGGTGCTGGAGAACCTGCGCTTCAACCCGGGCGAGACCGCCAAGTCGGCTGACGAGCGGGCGGCGTTCGCCGAGCAGCTCGCGGCTCTGGCGGAGGCCTACGTCAGCGACGGCTTCGGGGTCGTGCACCGCGAGCAGGCCAGCGTGTACGACATCGCCCAGCACCTCCCGTCGGCTGCCGGCGGGCTGGTGCAGGCCGAGGTCGAGGTGCTGCGTCGGCTCACGGAGGAGCCCGAGCGTCCCTACGTCGTGGTGCTCGGAGGCGCCAAGGTCAGCGACAAGCTGGGCGTGATCGACAATCTCCTGAGTAAGGCGGACCGGCTGGTCATCGGTGGCGGGATGGTCTTCACCTTCCTGAAGGCCAAGGGGCTCGAGGTCGGCTCCAGCCTCCTCGAGGAGGATCAGGTCCAACAGGTCACGGGTTACCTGGCGACGGCTGCAGAGTCCGGTGTCGAGATCGTCCTGCCCACGGATGTGGTGGCGGCGACCGAGTTCTCTGCGGACGCGGAGCACGACGTGGTCCCGGTCGAGGAGATACCCGCTGATCGCATGGGGCTGGACATCGGTCCCGACTCGGCCCGGCTGTTCACCGAGAAGCTGGCCGACGCCAAGACCGTGTTCTGGAACGGTCCGATGGGCGCCTTCGAGATGGAGCCGTATGCCGCCGGCACGCGGGCTCTGGCCCGCGCCCTGGCGGGCATCACGGCGAGCAACCGTGCCCTCACGGTGGTCGGTGGTGGCGACAGCGCCGCCGCGGTCCGACAGTTCGGCCACTCCGACGACGAGTTCGGGCACATCTCGACCGGAGGAGGTGCCTCGTTGGAGTTCCTCGAGGGCAAGACGCTTCCCGGGCTACAGGTACTGGAGGACTGACCACATGACGACACGCACCCCGCTGATGGCGGGCAACTGGAAGATGAACCTGGATCACCTCCAGGCGACCCACCTGGTCCAGAAGCTGGACTGGAGCCTCCGGGACGCAAAGCACGACTTCTCGGGCGTCGAGGTCGTCGTCCTGCCGCCGTACACCGATCTGCGCTCGGTACAGACCCTTGTCCAGGGTGACCGGCTCGAGCTCGGCTACGGCGCCCAGGACCTGTCCCAGCACGACTCCGGTGCCTACACCGGTGAGATCTCCGGTGCCTTCCTCGCCAAGCTGGGATGCACCTACGTCGTGGTCGGCCACAGCGAGCGACGGCAGCTGCACGCGGAGACCGACGAGGTGGTCGCAGCGAAGGTCGCCGCGGCCCTGCGTCACCAGCTGGTGCCCATCGTGTGTGTCGGGGAGCCGCTCGAGGTCCGACAGGCCGGTGAGCACGTCGAGCACGTCCTGTCCCAGCTGGATGCGGCGCTGGCGGGGCTCGACGCGGCGACGGTTCGCGGCCTCGTCATCGCCTACGAGCCGGTGTGGGCGATCGGCACCGGCGAGGTGGCGACGCCGGCCGACGCCCAGGAGGTCTGCGCCGCCATCCGGACCCGGCTTGCCGAGCTGACCTCCGGCGACACGGCGGACGCCGTCCGCATTCTCTACGGCGGGTCGGTGAAACCGGGCAACGTCGCCTCGATCATGGCGGAGACAGACGTGGACGGGGCCCTGGTGGGCGGCGCCAGCACGAGCGTCGAGGACTTCGCCAGCATCTGCCGCTACCAGCACCACGTGGGCTAGCGGCGCCCGCCTGCGCGACCCGGTTTCGTTCAGGGAGGACCAGCCAGGGCACGCATCAGCAGGCCGGTCATGCGGCGCCGTCGACGCCGTTCGGCCGGCCCTGCGTGGGTTACCCTGTTACCTGACTTTCCCCCCGGGGCCCGATGGCCCGACCGACGTGAGGTGTTTAACCAGTGGACATGGTCCGGATCTTCCTCGATGTGCTGCTCGTGCTGAGCAGTGCGTTCCTGGTGCTGCTCATCCTCATGCACAAGGGGCGCGGCGGTGGACTGTCCGACATGTTCGGGGGCGGCATCTCGAGCAGCCTCGGTGGGTCCACCGTGGCTGAGCGCAACCTGACCCGCATCACCATCGCCGTGTCGATCATCTGGGTCGCCTCGATCGTCGGGATCGGGCTGCTGATCCGGTTCGGCTGAGCGCGACCGACGCTGCAGGTGCTGACCTGCCGAGTCACCACGGGTTACATTGCTTCCTCAGGTCTGTTGAGTCCAGGAGGTCCAGCTGTGGTCGGGACGAATTCCATCCGGGGTAGTCGAGTGGGGTCGGGGCCCATGGGGGAGGCAGAACGGGGCGAGGCCGCACCGCGTGTGCAGGTGTCGTACTGGTGCGCCAACGGTCATGAGAGCCGTCCGAGCTTCGCGGCCGAGGGCATCGAGGAGGTACCCGAGTCCTGGGACTGCCCGCGCTGCGGCCTGCCGGCGGGCCAGGACAAGGACAGTCCACCGGCTGCTCCGCGCAACGAGCCCTACAAGACGCACCTCGCCTACGTCAAGGAGCGTCGCTCGGACCAGGCCGGGGCCGAGCTGCTCGATGAGGCGCTGAGCTCGTTGCGCGAACGTCGGGGAACCAACGGCGCCGGCTGACGGTCGCCCACCGTGGCTCTCGCCCGCGGGAGGGCACCTAGCCAGAGAGTTCGGCGTGGGCTGGGTGACGGGGGCCTGCCAGCGTCGCCGCTCAGCGACCTGCCGCTGCGGCGTCGAGCCACCACACAGTCTCCAGCGTGCCCCGCACCCAGGACGCGGGAACGTGCGGGTCGTCGCGGGTCGCGCGCGCGGCGTCGACCGCGGCCGCCTTGTCCTCACCGGCCACGACGAACCAGACGCGTTCGGCGGCGTTGATCGCCGGCACCGTCAGCGAAAGCCGCAGCGGCGGGGGCTTGGGGGACTGGGTGACCCGCACGGTGGCACGGTCGGTGACCTCCAGCGCAGGGTGGTCGGGGAACAATGACGCCACGTGAGCGTCGGGACCAAGACCCAGCAGCACGATATCGAAGCGCGGTGAGTGCCCTCCCTCCGGGGCGTATGCCGCGAGTTCGGCGGCCCACACTGCGGCCGCCTCGTCGAGCTCGTCCTCGTGGGCTCCGCTCGGTGCCGGGTGGATGTTGTCGGCCGGCACCGGGAGTCGGTCCAGACCGGCGTCACGGGCCTGCTGGTCGTTGCGATCCTGATGCCCTTCGGGCACGAACCGCTCGTCACCCCACCAGACGTGGATGCGGCTCCACGCCTCACTCGACAGATCCTGGTCCGCGAGGGCGGACACCGTCCTGGCACCCATGGCGCCGCCGGTGAGCGCGACGTGCGCCACCCCTCGCACCGCCACCCCCGCCTCGAGCACCCTGGCCACCGCCGCAGCCACCGCATCAGCAAGAGAGTCCTGATCCTCGAGCTCTCGGACCATCCCGGCCGCCACTTCCTCCATCGCGGCGTCCACACGCTCCCGGAGGCGCGAGTCCGACGGCACCTTCTCCTCCGGCTCCAACCCCTGCAAGGACCGCGCCGACATCGACGGGCCATCCGGGGCGGAGACCTCCGCGGGCCCGTCTGGGACGTCGCCGGACCGAGCGGCCCTGGCGGACCCCGCCGAGCTACGAGTGACCTCCGGCAGGCCCGTGGTCAGGGCCGCAGCGTAGATCTCGTCGGCGTCCAGACGGCGCAGCTCGGCGGCCAGGCACTCCGCTGCGTCCGGGATGCCCAGCGCCACCTCCCGGGTCGGCCTGCTGGGCTGGGTCAGCGTGGAGAGCCCCTCGTCGGCCCGCACCAGATCCACCGGCCCGTCCGGGCGATCCAGGCGGACGCTGACGATTCCGGTGCCCCGCGCGCTGTTGACACGCCGGACCGGGACCTCAAGTGCTTGTGCGAGCCACCCCGCCATGAGGTCGGCGCTGGGCTCGTCCGGCTCGGCCACCACGACCGCGGAGGTGACCGGCGCGTGCGGCGGCTCGTCCAGCGCCGCCGCGAGCAGCCCGCGCCACCGCGTGACGCGCGTCCAGGCCAGATCGGTGTCACCCGGGACGTAGTGCCTGGCTCGGCGCCGGAGCTGGGTGGCGGGCCTGGAGCACCCGCCGGCGTCGGTGATGCGACGCCTGGCCATGGCACCCAGGGGGCTCGCGGCCACGTCAGCGGGAGGTTCGCCGGGCCACCACGCGACGATCGGGGAGTCCGGCAGGAGCAGTGGAGTGACGACCGACGCGCCGTGGTCCGCCATCTCGCCGAACAACCGCAGGACGACGATCTCGCTGGCACCCGCATCACCGCCGACCCGGATCTGGGCGTCGAGCCGGCTGGCGCCACGACGGTTGGCCCGGACCAGCACCAGGATGCGTGCGGGGTGCTGGCGCGTGGCGTCGTTCGCCACCTCGATCGCCGTGTCCGCCATCGCCTCGTCGGTCACCAGCAGGAGGGTGAGGACCCGTCCCATGGCCATGGCCCCGACCGCGTGGCGCAGCGCGACCAGCCGGCTGCTGATGAGTGTGGTGGTGGTGCTCGGCAGGTCCACGATCATGGCAGTCTCCACTCCCGCCCGTCCCGGCGCATCAGCTCATCGGCGGACTCCGGGCCCCACGTCCCGGCCCGGTAGGAGCCTGGCACCACATGGTGCTTCTCCCAGTGGTCGACCACCGGATCGAGGATCGTCCAGGACAGCTCCACCTCCTCGTGCCGGGGGAAGAGCGGAGGGTCTCCGAGGAGCACGTCGAGGATGAGCCGCTCGTAGGCCTCCGGACTGGACTCGGTGAAGGATGCGCCATAGCCGAAGTCCATCGTCACGTCGCGCACCTCCATCTGGCTGCCCGGCACCTTCGACCCGAAGCGCATCGTGATGCCCTCGTCGGGCTGCACGCGGATGACGATCGCGTTCTGACCGAGCTCCTCGGTGGCGGTGCTGCTGAACGGCAGGTGCGGTGCCCGCTTGAACACCACGGCGATCTCGGTGACGCGCTTGCCCAGGCGCTTGCCGGTCCGGAGATACCAGGGCACTCCGGCCCACCGGCGGGTGTCCACCTCGAGCTTCAGCGCGGCATACGTCTCGGTGAGCGAGTCAGCGGCGACGCCGTCCTCGTCCCGGTAGCCCCGGACCAGCTCACTGCCCTGCCACCCCTCGGCATACTGTCCGCGTGCCGTCGCGGTCGCCAGGTCCTCCGGCAACCGGGTCGAGGCCAGCACCTTGACCTTCTCGGTGCGCACGGCCCGTGCCGTGAAGTCGATCGGTTCCTCCATCGCCGTGAGAGCGAGCAGCTGGAGCAGGTGGTTCTGGATGACGTCCTTGGCGGCCCCGACCGTGTCGTAGTAGCCCGCACGACCGCCGATCCCGATGTCCTCCGCCATGGTGATCTGGACGTGGTCGACGTAGTTGGCGTTCCAGATCGGCTCGAACATCTGGTTGGCGAAGCGCAGTGCGAGCAGGTTCTGCACCGTCTCCTTGCCCAGGTAGTGGTCGATCCGGAACACCGAGTCCTGGGGGAAGACATCCTCCACGATCCGGTTGAGCTCTCGGGCGCTCTCGAGGTCATGGCCGAGGGGCTTCTCGATCACGACGCGGCGCCAGGTGCCCGGCCGCGGGTCACTGAGCCCGGAGACCCGCAGCTGCTCGCACACCGTGGCAAAGAAGTCGGGCGGGATCGACAGGTAGAACGCGTGGTTGCCCCCCGTCCCGCGCTCCTCGTCGAGTTTGCGGACCGTGTCGGCCAGCACCCCGAAGGCGGCAGGGTCGTCGAAGTTGCCGGGGACGAAGCGGAACCCCTCGGCCAGACCGCGCCAGACGTCCTCCCGGAATGGCGTCCGGGCGTGCGTGCGGACCGAGTCGTAAACCGTCTTGGCGAAGTCCTGGTCCGCCCAGTCCCGCCTGGCGAAGCCCACCATCGAGAACCCGGCGGGGAGCAGGCCCCGGTTGGCCAGGTCGTAGATCGCCGGCATGAGCTTCTTGCGGGCCAGGTCGCCGGTAACCCCGAACATCACCATGCTGCACGGTCCGGCGATCCTGGGCAGCCGCTTGTCGTCCGGATGCCGCAGCGGGTTGTGTCCCGCGGAGTCGACCGTCGGCGTCATGGCCGATCCAGTACGTCCGCGAGCTGAGCCAGCCCGGCCTCCTGGTCGGTGAGGTGGAGCCGGAGCACGGGTCGGCCCGCATCGCCGAGCACCTTCGCGTCACCGGCCGCCTGAGCCGCGATGAAGGTGCCGAGCGTGAACTCCTTGCCCGGCACCGGCAGGTCCTCCGCCGGTGCCCCCGTGACCTGCAGGTAGACCCCGACGTCGGGTCCGCCCTTGTGGAACTGACCGGTCGAGTGGAGGAAGCGCGGGCCCCAGCCGAACGTGACGGGCCGCCCGATCCGAGCCTCGAGGGCACCTCGCACCTCCGCCAGGTCTGCGTGGGCCAGTCGGTCGAGGTAGACCATGACCGCGAGGTAGCCCCGGTCCGGGTCTACCTCGGCGAGCAGTGCGTCGACGGCGTCGGTCACCGAGCCCGTGGCGTCACCGAGATCGAGGGCGGTGCCCGCGGTGCGGATCTCAATGGCGCCCTCGGTGCCCAGGGGCGGTTCCGAGGAGTCTGACGGGTCCTCCATCAGCTCCCTGGCCGCGTTCTTCGCGCTCTCGACGTCCGGCTGGTCGAACGGGTTGATGCCGAGCAGACGCCCCGCCACCGCGGTGGCGACCTCCCACAGCAGGAGCTGCGCGCCGAGGGTTCCTGAGACGTTGACCAGCGACGGAACCTCGTCGCTGCTCGGCGACTCGTCGTCCACGGCCACCAGGGCCACGACGGTCGCGTCCGCTGCTCCCGCGACAGCCTCAACGGCGCCCGCGGCGCCGACGACGACGGGAAGCAGCCCGGTCCCCTCCTTGCCGGTGCTCTCCGCGATCAGCTGCTCGGCCCAGTCGGCGAAACCCACGATCGGAGTGCCGCGATCGGTGAGGATGAGCTTGTCGCGCAGCGGGTCCGTGCCGCCGAGCGCGGCGCCGAGACGTAGCCCCGGGTTGGCGGCGTCGTCCTCCGCCAGCAGGTCGGCCACCACCTCGGCCTCGTCCAGCAGGGCGCCCACGTCGACGCCGGCCAACCCCGAAGGGACCAGGCCGAAGGCCGTCAGCGCGGAGTACCGGCCACCGACGTCGGGGTCGGCGTTGATCACCCGGTAGCCCTCCGCTCGTGCCTGCGTGTCCATGGCACTACCCGGGTCGGTCACGATGACGACCCTGTCGGTGGGGTCGATGCCAGCGTCCTGGAACGCCTGGATGAAGATCCGGCGCTGGGAGTCGGTCTCGACCGTCGAGCCAGACTTGGACGACACCACCACCGCGGTGCCCGCCAGGTCGTCCTGCACGCAGGCGCGCACCATGTCCGGGTCCGAGGAGTCGATGACGACCAGGTCGACGCCGGCCGTCGCGCAGATCACCTCCGGAGCGAGCGACGATCCGCCCATTCCGCAGAGGGCGATGCGGTGGACCCCGCGTGTGGTCAGCTCCTCGCGCAGCGCGGCGATCTCCCCGACCAGCGGGCGGGAGGAGCGGTGCAGTCCGGTCCAGGCCAGCCGCACGGACGCCTCGGACTCCGCAGCCGACCCCCACAGGGTGGGATCCTGGGCGAACAGCCGTGAGGCGAAGCGCTCCTCGACCAGCCCCGGTAGGTGAGCCTCGACAGCGTCGGCCGCGGCGCCGAGCGCCTCGACGGACAACGAGCTCACCGGCTCTCGCCGCTCAGCCGGTCGAGCTCGCCCTGGACGGTCTCCAACAGCTCTTTCCAGGACCCCACGAACTTGTCGACGCCCTCGCTCTCCAGGGTCTCGACGACCTTGGCGTAGCTCACACCGACGCGCTCCAGGTCGTCGAGGACCTGCTGCGACTCGGCATACGTGCCGGTCACCGAGTCGGACGGGATCTGGCCGTGGTCGGCCACTGCCTCCATGGTCTTGTGCGGCATGGTGTTGACGGTGTTCTGCGCGACCAGGCCATCGACATACATGGTGTCGGAGTAGTCGGGGTTCTTCACCCCGGTAGAGGCCCACAGCGGGCGCTGGGCGCGGGCACCGTCGTCGGCGAGGTTCTTCCACCGGGGGGTGGAGAAGACCTCCTCGTAGGCCTGGTAGGCGAGCCTCGCGTTGGCCAGGCCGGCCTTGCCGCGCAGGGCCAGTGCCTCGTCGGTGCCGATGGCCTCGAGCTGCTTGTCGATCTCGCTGTCCACGCGGGAGACGAAGAAGGAGGCGACAGAGTGGATGGTCGAGAGGTCCTTGCCACCCTCACGGGCCTGCTCGAGACCGGTCAGGAAGGAGTTCATCACGCCTCGGTAGCGGTCCAGCGAGAAGATCAACGTGACGTTGACGCTGATGCCGTCCGCCAGCACCTGGCTGATGGCCGGGAGGCCCTCCACGGTCGCTGGGATCTTGATGAACAGGTTGGGCCGGTCGACCTCGGCCCACAGCTTGCGAGCCATCTCCACCGTGGCTTCGGTGTTGTCCTCGAGCCGCGGGTCCACCTCGATGGAGACGCGGCCGTCGACGCCGTCCGTGGCGTCATAGACCGGCCTGAGGACATCACAGGCGTTGCGGACGTCCTCGGTGGTCAGCTCGAACACCGCAGTGTCCACGTCCGTCCCCTGGGCGAGGAGTTGCTTCACCTGGGCGGTGTAGGCCTCGCCGTCCGACAGTGCATTGGCGAAGATCGTGGGGTTGGTGGTGACGCCGACGACGTGCCTGGTGTCGATCAGTTCCTGGAGCTCGCCGCTGGTGATCATCGGGCGGTTCAGGTCGTCGAGCCAGATGGAGACTCCGGCGGCGGAC
>Ga0079224_100013619_pt1 | contig 11331 bp, 5 predicted proteins | sample Stecom2015_FD_80414 | JGI IMG/M metagenome (GOLD analysis project Ga0079224, IMG submission 80414) | Agricultural soil microbial communities from Utah to study Nitrogen management - Steer compost 2015 | ecosystem: Environmental > Terrestrial > Soil > Agricultural land | place: USA: Utah...
CCCTCTTCCGCCTGTCCTGAAACAAATACTTTCCGCCCTGGAGGAAGTACGGCTAACTGTGCACGGTTTCCGGCAGCATAAGCATCTTCCACCCAAAACAAGTTTGCCCCGCCTGTGACATCTTTTTCCGGTACCACCGCGACCGCGTCCATGGACACCAGTACTCCCGGTCTGGGCTGCCCGCCACTAATCACCGTCACCGCGGGATGGCTTCCCTCCGGCAGCAGATCAGCCATCCTGTACAAAACCTGATCATGCAAAGCATTATCATCCAGATAAAGGTTTACCCTCACAAGGCCACTCAAATTTGTCCCTGCGGAGCGCAACACCGCCGTAAGATTCTTTACCACCTGGTCCAACTGAATCAAAGGTGCTGCCTCACCGATCAATGTTCCCTTCTGATCAAAAGGAAGGATGTGGTCGCTGAAAGCCAGGGGAACATCCCCCACCACGGTAGCCAATGCCGTGGCCGTTTTATTGTTGGGTTCAATGTATTGGACCCCCGGCAGGGTGTGTTTCGCTGAGGTACAGGCACCAAACATTATTCCCAGCCAAACGGTCGGTTGAAAAATTAAAAAGAGTTTCCCTAACTGATTCTTTCCTATCATATATGTCATTTTTTAGTTTCTGGTGTGTGCGATTCCCAATCGGGTAATGCCCTGGAAATCGCTGCGAGCCCGGCTGCTCCGCCTAAATTTTACGGGTTTTCGAATAGCATAAAATTAGACAAAAATTTAAATTTGGCGGTTTTATGGAACAGAATTACACCTTAAGAAGCAGATTTTAGCAAAGTTTTCATTCCCTGGCCAGTGGCTGGTATTCAGCAGTCGGAATTTCCATCACAAAAAGATCTTCTCCAAATATCTCTTTCAACCTTATTGATTACTTTCATTCTATCATATTAAATTTTATACAAATATGGCCGGCATGAATAACGCAAGACGAAAATTCATCAAGCAGAGCGCCTGGGCAGGATTGGGACTGGCTTGGGGAGGTGATGTTCCCTTTTTGGACGGGGCAAGTCGCAAAGCCACTGAAACTCAAGGATTAAATGCTTTTCCTATAATCGACATCCACCAACACACGGATTACAGCGGCAGGACAAACAGCGAACTCCTGGCGCACCAAAAAACCATGGGCATCAGCAAAACCATCTTGCTTCCGTCCTGGCGCCCGGGCGACGGCAAAACCGGCAGGGAACGCTGGCCGACCACAGGCAATGAAGCCTGTTACAGACTCGCTCAACAATATCCGGATCAATTCTTCTTCGGCGCCAACGAGCTGCCGGGCACGCCCGATACCCGCCGGGAAATTGAAAAATACCTGAAACTTGGGGCCCGGGTGATCGGGGAACTGAAATATCCCCTGGCCTGCGATGCGCCGGAGATGCAACAGCTTTACCAAATTGCCCAGGAATATGAAGTTCCTGTTTATATGCACTGGCAGCATAACAGTTACAACTTTGGGTTTGAACGGTTTCACAAGATGCTGGAAAAATATCCGAAGGTGAATTTTATCGGACACGCCCAGACTTGGTGGGCCAATATTGACAAAAACTATAAGGACCCGACAAATTTGTATCCAAAAGGGAAGGTGACCTACGGAGGCTTGACAGAACGGCTGCTCAGCGATTATCCCAACATGCTCAGTGACCTTTCCGCCGGGTCCGGATTAAACGCGCTTCTCCGGGATGAGGCTTTTACCCGGGAATTCCTGGAACGGCACCAGGATAAGCTTATTTATGGAAGTGACTGCAGTGATGCCGTGGGAACGGGCAAGGAATGCCAGGGCGCACAGACCCTCGCGGCCATTCGAAGGCTGGCCCCGAACAAAGATATTGAACGAAAACTGCTGTATAAAAATGCCAAACGACTGTTTCGGCTTTAGAATCAACACTCAACAATCCATTGGATCATCCTTTGATCAAATCGTTTCCGCTGAAGATTGAATGTTCAACATTGCGTGTTGCTAATTTATCTTAAAAAACACCCCATATTCAGCAAACACACCCAATAATCAATGATCGATCTTCCCTGCTTTGGACTGCCTTCCGTTAAAATATGCCCTGGACCTTGTGCCAATAAACACATTTTTTTCTTAAGTTAGCGTACTGTAATACGTATCGGTAAAATTCATCAAGCGTAGATTATGTCTATTCAAATATCTATGATGTGAGTTTGAAGATCCAAAATAACCTAAATGGCTCATCTTAATTACCTAAAGACGTTCATTATGAAACTAAATTACAAAAGTGCTAAAAAAGCCAAAAGAAGCGGATGCACTGGGTATCTATTACGACGGCATCATTTCACCTTACTTTTTTTGGGACTTTTTTATTTTCTGCATCCCATCACTTCTCTTGCCCAACAAACGGTAACCGGCCGGGTTGTGGACGCATCTACCGCGGAAACGCTCCCCGGAGTGAACATCCTTGTGGAAGGTTCAACAACTGGAACCGTCAGTGACATCGACGGTGAATTCAAAATAGATGTTCCCGGTCCTGAATCGGTACTGGTATTCTCTTTCGTGGGCTATTTGACCAAAGAAGTTACAGTAGGAAACCATGCGGAAATCAATGTAGAACTTCAGGCGGATATGGCCCAACTGGATGAAGTGGTGGTTGTCGGCTATGGAACGGTAAGAAAAAGAGACTTGACAGGCTCAGTGGAACGGGTAAGTGCGGAAACGTTTCAAAACCAAAGTTTGACGCAACTCACCGAAATGCTGACCGGAACCGTAGCGGGCTTCAGCGCCAACCAGTCAACTTCAGCAGCCGGGGGAAGCTCCATGGAAATACGGGGATCAAATTCCCTAAGTGCCGGCACCGAACCGCTGGTGGTACTGGACGGGGTGATTTTCAATGGCAGTATCCGAGATATCAATCCCAATGATATAGAAACCATTGACATCTTAAAGGATGCCAGTTCGGCCGCGGTGTTTGGGGCAAGGGCCGCCTCAGGCGTGATCCTGATCACCACCACCAAAGGGCAAACCGGCAAGCCCACCATCAACGTAAGCGCAAAACTGGGGCGGGCGGAGGTAACCCGGGACGATTTTGCCGTCCGCGGACCTCAGGGATATCTTGATTTTAGAAGAGACTATTTCAGGACCCTTGGGCTGAACCAGCCCGACTACCACTGGTTCAATCCCAATGAACTTCCCGCGGGGGTGACCATAGAACAGTGGCGGGCATCCAACAACAATCCCATCGCGGATGATACGCGGGAATGGCTGAGCCGCCTTAACTTTTTCCCTCCTGAAGTGGAAAGCTATCTGTCGGGAGAAACGGTCAACTGGCGCGATGAAGTAATGAAGCCCGGCTTAAGGCAGGAGTATGACCTAAGTATTGGCGGTGGCACCGAGAACCTTAATTATTACTGGTCTCTTGGTTACCTGAACAACGAAGGAATCATCATTGGGGATAAGTATGCCACCATCCGCTCCAGGGTCAATCTGGATTTTCAGGCCACCAACTGGTTGAATGTAGGCATCAATGCCCAATACGCTGACCGCGACGAAAGTGCGGTGCAAGCAAATTTGAGCGGCATGTACACCACCAGCCCGTTCGCGTCCATTTACGATGAGGATGGGTCTTTAAGATGGTATCCCCATGGGTACATCGGCGGACAAAACCCGCTGATCAATTATCACGGACAGGACAGGTTACGAAAGGTAAACAGCCTGTTTAGCGCCATTTATGCAGAAGTATCCCTTCCCTTTGGAATAACGTTTAGGTCTTCCTTCCAACCAAGAATCCAGGGAATTAGAGACTACAATTATTGGTCTCCTGAAACCATCACAGGAGGAGATACTTACAGCCAGGGACGGGCCACCCGGTTGGAATCCACAGAATATGAATGGATGGTGGACAACCTGTTGAAATGGAACCGGACCTTTGGGATCCATCAGTTTGATGTTACCCTGCTTTACAACATGGAAAAAAATCAAACCTGGACTTCAACCATGGCAAACCAGACATTCCAGCCCAGCCCCAATCTGGGATACCACGGGATGCAGTTTGGGAACAACCCCACCATAGAAACCAATGATGTGCTGTTTTCCGGGGATGGTTTGATGGCTCGGGTAAACTACTCCCTTGGCGGTAAGTACCTGTTTACCGGATCAATCAGAAGGGACGGATTTAGCGCCTTTGGGCGTGAGAACCCAAGGGCTACCTTTCCCGCTTTGGCCTTTGCCTGGCAGATTTCGGATGAAAATTTTTACGATTTCAGCCTGGTCGACCAGTTAAAGATGAGGCTTTCCTGGGGGGTAAACGGCAACCGGGACATCGGCCCCTATGCGGCCTTTTCCCAAATGGGTTCCTACCAGTATTATAACGGATCCGAAGTGCAGATGGGGATTTATACCTCCACGCTTTCCAATCCGGGGCTGATGTGGGAAGAAACCGAGTCCTATAATGTCGGCTTCGACATAGGCATTTTGGAAAACCGCATCAACCTGACTCTGGACTATTACGATATGACTACCTCTAACCTCCTGGTAAACCGCTCCCTTCCCCGGGTTACGGGATTTGAGAATGTGACTTCGAATATAGGGGAACTCGCCAACCGCGGGTTTGAGGTGACCATCGGTTCCGTAAACATCAATAGCTCCAACTTGAATTGGAGGTCCAACCTGAATTTCTCCCTAAACCGTAACAAGATTAAATCGCTGTTCGGCGAAACAGGAGAATACATCCTTGAAGGAAAGACCTATACCGGTGAGATTCCGGATTTCGAAAATGAATGGTTCATTGGCCAACCGATCGACGTGATCTGGAACTATGATATCCTGGGGGTATGGCAGGTGGAAGAGGCAGCGGAAGCCGCGGAATATAATCTAAGCCCCGGCGATTTTAAAGCCAATGATCTGGATGGAAACGGGGCATACGAAGCTTTGCAGGACAAAAAATTCATTGGTTACACAGAGCCAAGATATAGACTGGGCTTACGAAATGAATTTGACTTCCTGCGCAATTTTTCGGCATCCATATTCATCAGGGCGGATTTGGGTCATCAAAGGGCGTTCAATGAATCGGTAGCGGGCTGGTCAACGTTTGACCGTAGGAGCACCGCCAACTATCCTTACTGGACCCCGGACAACCGCAGCAATGATTATCCCCGGTTGAACATCAATGATTCGCCCTATGGTGGTGGCATTATGCCCTACAAGCCATTGTCCTTCGTCAGGATACAGGATCTTTCCCTCTCCTACAACCTGCCGGCATCGGCAACTAAGGCCTTTTACGTGCAGCAGGCGAGGATCTTCGGTTCTGTAAGAAACCTGTACAGTTTTGACAACTGGCCCGGATGGGATCCGGAATCCGGAGACTCTCCCATGCCAAGAATAATTACATTGGGCGTAAACTTGACCCTTTAAGCGAATCAACAGCATTAAAAAAATAGCCATGATACGAAAAATATCCCTTCTATTAATCCCAGGGCTGCTGATATTCATAGGTTCCTGTTCAGAAGATTTTCTGGAACCCAAACCACAGTCTTTTTTCACTTCAGAAAATATATTTGTGGACAAAGCAGGTTTTGAAGCCATTTTGGTCACGATGAGAAAGGACCTCACCCGGGAGCAAACCGCGCAGAAAAATTTCCTGGCCCACCAATGGGCGGCCTCAGAGGCAGGCGTGCCCTGGCTGCAAATGGATTATACCAACCTTACGCCCAATTCGGACCGTTACCAGCAGTTCGTGACCCAAATCAATGATATCTTTGAAATGGTAAAAAACGCCAACGTGGCCATTAGCCGTATTGAGGAAATCGAATGGGAGGAGGAAAGTGAAAAAAACGGCATTTTGGCGGAAGCCTTGTGGCACAGGGCCTACTGGTACTACCGCCTGATCGGAAATTACGGGGACATCCCTTTCATCAACGAGGAAGTAAAGGGGGCGAGACTGGATTTTAACAGCCACAGCAGGTGGGCCATCCTGGACAAGATCCAGGCGGATATGGAATTTGCGGTACAATGGATGCCTGAATCAGCAGCACCGGGCATTCCTACCAAAGGTGCTGGCAACCATTTGCTGACCAAAATCTACCTGGCCAATATGGAATTTGACCAGGCCATCGCTTCGGCTACTGCGGTGATCAATGGTCCCTACGCGCTGATGACCGACAGGTTTGGAGTGGAAGCTAACGCTCCTTCCAAAAACGTGATTTGGGACCTGCACAGACCTGCCAACAAAAACAGTATGCAAAATACGGAAACCATCCTTGCCTTTGTGGACCGGTGGGAAGCGCCGGAAACCGCCAGGACGCCGGGACTGTTTACCATGCGGGTTTACAATCCCTCCTGGTGGCACAGTGCCAACGGCAAAGACAGGGAAGGCAATTTGGGGATGATTGATGCCGGGCCTCTGTATGATTCCCTGGGCAGGGGAAATCCTGATGTTGCTTTGAGTGACTGGCACAGCTATGACATCTGGGAGGAACAGAATTTCGATTATACAAACACCCCCGATCTCCGCAGGTCCGATGTCAACTGGTATGACCGGGAGGAATTTTACTATAACAATCCTGCTTCCGTGCAGTATATGGAACCTTTTGATCCCAGCAATATGGACATTCCGGGCGAATATTGGGCAAGGATCTACCCCACCCCTTTCTACAAGACCTACGTGCCCAACCACCCGGACCAGGCGGGTCACCCCTATGGAAGCAACGGCGATTGGTACATCTTCCGCCTTGCGGAGACTTATTTATTAAGAGCGGAAGCCCATTACTGGAAGAATGACCTGGCCAGTGCCGCCATGGACATCAATACGGTTAGGGCAAGGGCAAATGCGCCGTTGATCACGGCTTCAGAGGTCACTATTGACTATATCTTTGACGAAAGAGCCAGAGAACTGTTTGCCGAGACGCCCAGACAAAATGAACTCAACCGAGTCTCGTACATATTAGCCGCAAGAGGGGAGATGGGCTACAGCCTGGAAAATCTCCACGAAAACAATTGGTATTATGACAGGGTAAGGAACCTCAACGATTTTTACGAAAGGTCCGATGAGGTCAATGTTTTGGGTGCCAGTCCCAGGATAGAACCCTATCATTTCCAATGGCCCATTGATGATGACATAATCAATTCCAACACGTTGGGCCGGATCAACCAGAATATGGGCTACGTTGGCTCAGCGAACAACGTCCCTCCTTTGGAAACGATCGAATAATGGGAATTAAAAAGCTTGGTAGGTTGAACCGGCGGCAATTTATTGCCACAGCCTCCACAGGTTCTTTGGGGTTGTTGGCTTCCAATGCATTTCCTTTTACAACGGAAGCTTCTGTTGATAGCGGGGAACAAAAAGAAAGCTCTGCTTCCTGGCAGGTGGGCATTGGGCGGCGCGTGATTACCCCGGATGATTTCGATGTCTGGCTGGCAGGCTACGGTAGGAAAAGGATAGCCTATGGAAAAATCCATGATATCTGGGTGAAAGTATTGGCGTTGAAGGATCCCGGGGGAAAGCGGATCGTAATGGCCACTACGGATCATATGGGCATGTCGAAAACCGTGTATGAAAGCCTCTATGCCAAAATGAGACGGAAGTTTGGCCTGCAGCGCGACGAGTTTATGCTGACTTTTTCCCATAACCATTGTGCGCCCTGCCTTACCGACGACCTGGTGGATTATTACCCCAGCGACGCAAGCCAAAAACAACAGGTTAGGGATTATACCCTCTGGATGGAGGATCAGGTCGTGGCGGCCGTGGGACAAGCGCTGGAAAACTGGCAGGAAGGCAACCTTTTTAGCGGGGTAGGTCATTGTACCTTCGCTGTAAACAGAAGGGACAATGTTGAATCAGAGGTCCCCGGGATGTTGAAGGAAGGCATTCCGTTGAAGGGCGCAGTAGACCATGATGTGCCTGTCCTGGCCATAAAAGGTGCAGGAGGGCACCTCCTGGCCCTGCTCTTCGGATATGCCTGCCATCCCACGACCCTGGATTTCAACACCTGGTGCGGGGACTATCCCGGATTTGCGCAAATCAATCTGGAAAAGGAGTACCCGGGCACTGCCGCCATGTTTTTTAATGCCTGCGGCGGGGATCAAAATCCGCTGCCGAGAAGAAAACTGGAACTTTGTGAAAAATACGGCAAAATGCTGTCCGATGCCGTGGAGGAGACCCTGGCAAAACCCATGGAGCCTGTCTCTGCTAGTCTGCGGTCGGCCTTTGAGTTGATTGACCTGGAATATGAGGAAAATGTCACCCGGGACAAGTTGCTCCCCATTGCGCAAGGCAACAGTGCGCTCCATGCGCGATGGGCAAAACGGATGCTCGGGCAAATTGAAGACGGTAAGAAATTCGCCAAAGCCTACCCTTATCCCGTCCAGGCCTGGCAACTGGGGGATGAGTTGCTCTTATTGGGGATAGGCGGAGAAGCGGTGGTGGATTATTCCCTTCGGTTCAAAAAGGAATTTCCGATCCGAACTTGGGTTTGCGGTTACGCCAACTACATGGCCGCATACATACCCTCCCGACGGGTGTGGGAAGAAGGAGGCTATGAGGGCGGAAGTCATCTGGATGAATACGGACATCCGGCCTGGAGGTGGAAAGGCGATATAGAAGAGCGCATAGCGGATTCCGTGCACCGCGTGGCCGGCCAGGTTAAAAACAAAAGCAAAACCTAAGCTAGTTGATTGACATGACGCCAGCCTTTTAAAAAATATCGAGAAAAGCCTTCAACCAATATACCTATGAAAGATTTTAAGCAAATAATTTTATTCTCAATTTTGATATCCCTCCATTTCGTGGCCGTTCCGGCCAACGCACAATCGAACCGGGGTACCTGGAAGGCGGGGGTGGCCAAGGCAGACATTACCCCTGGGGAATCAATGTGGATGGCGGGGTATGCGGCCAGAAACCGTCCCTCAGAAGGCACCTTGCACCCCATCTGGGCAAAAGCTTTGGTTTTAGAGGATGAGTCTGGAAAAAGTGCCGTGCTGATCACCACGGACCTGGTAGGAATCCGGCAGGAGCTTTCAAAAAAAATCCGCGACGGTCTTAAAAAAAAATACGGCCTTTCCCGGGACCAGGTCATCCTGAACAGCTCCCATACGCACACCGGCCCCGAAACCGATGTGAGCAGACATACTTTTAGCCTGGATTCAAAAGAGCTAAAGAAAATTGAGAACTACGCCCAAAGCCTGGAAAAAGCAATCATTAAACTGGTGGGAGAGGCAATGGAAACGAAAGAGCCCGTTAAATTGTATGCGGAAAACGGCATCAGCCGCTTTCAGGTCAACCGCCGGAACAACAAGGAAGCCAGCCTCACGCCAACCACTGATCTCAAAGGACCCAATGACTATGCGGTACCGGTGATCAAAGTGGAAAACCAGGCTGGAGAACTTAAAGCCATTGCCTTTGGATATGCCTGCCACCCTACCGTTCTCAGCGATTACAACTGGTCGGGAGACTATGCGGGTTTTGCCCAACTGGAACTGGAAAAAAACTATCCGGGTACGACCGCATTGTTTTTTCAGGGAGCGGGGGCGGATCAAAATCCTTTGCCCCGCCGCTCGGTCTCATTGGCCAAACAATACGGAAAAACCCTGGCGGCAGCAGTGGAACGGGTACTTGATGAAGAAATGCGCCCGCTCAGCCCTGAATTATCAACGAACTATTCTGAAATTGATCTCACTTTTAAGGACCCGGTTCCCACAAAAGAAGAACTCACAGAAATCATAGGGCCATCTTCAGAGGTTCCCGAATATCTCAAGCACAGCGCGAAAGTCTACCTTGACCAGCTTGAAAAAGGAAAGCCGTTAATCACTTCTTACCCCTACCCGGTGCAGGCCTGGAAGCTTGGCGAGCAGCCGATAATAAGCCTGGGAGGCGAACTGTTGGTCGGCTATTCTATTGCGCTTAAGGAAATTTTCGGCCCGGATCTTTTTGTTTTGGGCTATTCAAACGATGTGATGGCCTATATCCCAACGGCGGAAGTGTTGGCCGAGGGTGGCTATGAAGGTACCCGGTCGCCCATTTTTACCACCCCCTGGGCCTCCGATATTGAAGAACGCATTATTCAGGAGGCCACCAGGCTGGCCGTTGAAGCGGGAATCCCCAAAGCACAAGTTGCCGTATCTGAAAACTAATCTACGCTGATGAAACCTGCTCTCTTTTTATTTGGACTGCTATCGTTTTTCGCCCTTGTGCCCGCCTTTTGGGTTCTGGGCCAGAATGCTCCCGTCAAGGGCTGGAAGGCAGGTGTGGGTCGAGTCGTGATCACGCCTGAACAAGGGATGTGGATGGCAGGGTACGCGGGTAGAACTAAGCCCGCGGAGGGAAAACTGCATGAGCTCTGGGCCAAAACGACGGTACTGGAGGACGAAAACGGTCAGCGGGCAGCATTGCTGTCCTTTGACCTTTCAGGGATGCCAAAATCCATGTCTGACAGGATCCGGCAGCGCCTGCATGAAAAATATGCCCTGTCCAAATCCCAGATCCTACTGAATTTTTCCCATACCCATTCAGGGCCGGTCCTGAGGGATTATCTGTATCATATCTATAAGCTTGATGATGCCGAAATCAAAAAAATTGAAGCTTATTCTGACCGTTTGGAAGACCAGGTCGTTGCAATGGTGGGAAAGGCGATACATGATCTGGAACCCGTGAGCCTGTATGCGGAAAACGGTGTAAGCAGACTGCAGGTCAACAGAAGAAACAACGTGGAGGCGACTTTGCACCTCGCCACCTCCTTGAATGGCCCCAATGACTATGCGGTACCTGTAATTAAAGCAGTCGATGCGGAGGAGCAGCCCAAAGCCATTTTGTTTGGATATGCCTGTCACCCGACCGTGTTGGGTGAATACCTGTGGTCAGGGGATTATGTAGGCTTTGCGCAGATTGCCTTGGAGAAAGCATTTCCAGGGACGACTGCCATGTTTTTTCAGGGAGCCGGCGGGGATCAAAATCCGCTCCCGAGACGATCAGTCGCTTTGGCTGAACAGTATGGAAATGAATTGGCGGCAGCCGTGGAACGGGTGTTGGCGGAGGAAATGCGGCCCCTGAGTCCTCAACTGAGTCTTAGTTATACCGAAGTGGATCTGCCTTTGAACGACGCTCCATCTAAAGAAGCCCTGGAAAAGATGATTAAAGAAACCTCCGGACATTTTCAAAGTTGGGCAAAAATGTACTATGACAAGGTCAGTAAAGGGGAGCAGATAAGGCAGCATTATCCCTATCCCCTACAGGTTTGGAAAATAGGAGACCAGACCCTCATTAACCTGGGGGGCGAAGTGGTCGTGGATTACGCGATTAAATTGAAGAATCTATACGGTAACAATATTTTTGTTTTCGGGTATTCCAACGATGTCATGGCCTATATTCCTTCC
>Ga0079224_100013621_pt1 | contig 11330 bp, 8 predicted proteins | sample Stecom2015_FD_80414 | JGI IMG/M metagenome (GOLD analysis project Ga0079224, IMG submission 80414) | Agricultural soil microbial communities from Utah to study Nitrogen management - Steer compost 2015 | ecosystem: Environmental > Terrestrial > Soil > Agricultural land | place: USA: Utah...
CCAAGATCGGGCGCGCCTCGTATGAAGCCCTCGGTGCGGGCCGTGAGCAGGACCCGCTCCCCGGTCTGGTCAATGGCAGCGCGGGCTGCGCTTACGCGCGAGACCGCCACGTCAAAATCATACAAACCAGCTGCTGCGCCCTGCGGCGCATCTTCAATCGACAGCCCTGCGACGCCGGTCGCAACACACTTGATCACATTTTGCTGCATCTGTTTTATATCATCGGCATAGCCATTTTCGAAATCGGCATTCAGCGGAATGTTCACTGCGGCAGCCAGCTCGCTCAGATGCGCCAGAACCATCTCCAGCGACTGTGTTCCATCCGGCATGCCGTTTGCGTAGGCATGTCCGGAACTGGTCGATGCCAACGCGGCAAAGCCCATCTGCTCCAGGCACCTTGCGGTGCCGATATTCCAGGGGTTTGGGATGGTGAAACAGCCGGCCCGATGCAGATGAAAAAAATCTTCCCGCTTCTGACTGGTTGTGCGTGCTGTGTTCATTGGACACCTGTTTAACTGTTGGACGACGCAGAAGTACCCGCTTTGGCCAAATATTAGCATGCTGTGAGGGCCGGAATAGTGCCGTACTCATCTGCATGTTTCGGACTATCGCTTTAGCGTGTGTATCCTCTCAGATGTTTCACTGCATCTTACTGCATGGATACCCGTCGCGCGGTCCAGTTTGTTTTGCCATTCATGGTTCCGCGCATTTGTTCATTATCCACTTTGCCTGAATAGGTCTGGCCATCGACTGAAAAAGTAATGTCTGCTCCGTTCAGGCGTGCGTTGCTGATTCGGCGTTTGTCGGCGCCGTCGCTCAGCGTTCCGTCCAGCATTTGGAACGTCTGCGTCAACTGCAGTTCACGCTCGCCTAATTTCCAGGTTCCGGCTACCTTGGCTGGAACAATCCATTTATAGGCATGGCAGTAATTGGTGCAGTTCTCCTTGACTTCCACTGATTCGTCCGGCTCCCAGGCTTCCATTGCAAATGAATTGGAAACCACCCGCGTGCCGGGCTTCATGTCCAGCAAGGTCGGTCGCAAGCGCAGATTCAGGCTGGGTAGCAAAAAAAGTGTGACCACAGAGGCATCGGAAAAATCGGACTCGAATATATCCGCCTGTTCGAAGGTGGCGCGCTGCGCCACGCCTTCGGTTTGCGCGGCTCGTTTTGAAATGGCAACCAGATCCGGGTTGAACTCGATGCCGCGTGAGGCTGCGCCGCGCTTGGCAGCGGTGATGACCAGCCGGCCATCGCCCGAGCCCAGATCAACCAGCCGGTCCTCTGCTGTCAACTGAGCCATTTCCAGCATGCGGTCAACCAGCGTCTGCGAGGTGGGCACCCAGACGACGTCCTTGCCCTGTTGTCCGACAGAGGGCGTGTATTGTTTGGCTGCTGCACTGTTTTCCGATGTGGTGGTGGCGGTTTGAGCCGCAAGAGGGGAGCTCACCGTCATGGTGAACAGTATCGCGGCGACCAGGGGTTTGGCGGGCATAGTCATCGATTCTCTCCTGTTGAGGTGATTACTTCAAAGCGGTGATTTCCGTGGCCGCCTGCGGGCTGTCCGGCTCCTGATCGTCCCTGATCCGGAACAGGAGAATGGGCGCGCCGGCGGCCAGCACGGCCAGGCCGATCAGTGCAGCCACGCCGGTGTATACGACACTGGCATAGAACATATACAGACAGGTCAGGCAAAACAGAATGGGTGTAATTGGATACAAAGGTACCTTGTAGGGCAGGATGCGTTCCGGATGGCGCCAGCGCAGCACGAACAGCGATAGTCCGACCAATAGCATGAAGGCCCAGAAAACCGGCGCGGTATAGTCCACCATGGCTTTGAAGCCGTCACGGGTGATGGCGCCCATGGCGATCAGCGCCAGGGCAATGCTGCCTTGCAGAACCTGGCCGTTGGCCGGGGTTTTGCCGCGGCTGTCCCAGACGGCAACCCATCGAAGTATGGTCATGTCGCGCGCCATGACGTAAAAAACCCGAGCGCCGGTAAAAATGGTCGCATTCAGGGTCGAGATGGCCGCGACAATAATGGCCAGCGTTACCGCGACCCTGCCCGTTTCGCCGGCCACGATGTGCATCATATCTGCGGCAACGGCATTGGATGCGCGCAGCCCATCCAGACCCAGAATCGAGAGTAGCGCCAGATTGGTCAGTACATAAAGCGTTACCAGAATCAGGGTGCCCAGCGTGAGCACTTTGGCGATGTTACGCGGTGCGTCCTTAAGCTCGCCGGTCAAATAGGCCGCTTCGTTCCAGCCGCCATAGGTCAGCAGCACGAATATCATGGCCATGCCAAGCGCGGCAGTTTCCGGGGCGGTCGTTTGCGTTGCTGCCGGAGCCTGCCCCGAACCCAGAAAACCGAACAGGATGATGGCGGCGACCGCTGCGATTTCGATGAAGGTAACCATTATCTGCAGGTTTTTGCCTTCGGTGGTACCAATAAAATTGACTCCGGTCAAAATAATAACGGAGACGGCCGCATAGATCGAAGGACCATAAGGGCCCAGAGGGGCAATTTGTGCGACATAGTCGCCGAGCATAAAGGCGACCACTGCAATGGCGCCGGTCTGGATCACGGTGCAGCGCGCCCAGCCGAACATCATTGCAACTGAGCGACCATAGGCACGCGACAGGAAATGATATTCGCCGCCTGCATGCGGATGCGCCGCAGACAGTTCGGCGTAGCACAGCGCCCCCACAAGTGTGATAAGCCCGCCAACGACCCAGACCAGAATAAACAGCCATTCTGAGGCGACATTGGCTGCGACAATCGAGGGCGTACGGAAAATGCCGATACCTACGACCAGGCCGACAACAATAGTGACGGCGTCAAAAACCGAAAGCTGGGGTTGCGGCCTGGCCTGGTTCTGGCTTTGATCAATCATCTGAATTCCTTGCTGTCAAACAAAAACAATGTCAAAAAGATGAGTGCTGCGCGCAAATGCGCCATTACTGCAGGAGGTACGTCTGGATATCGAAATGCTGCCTATGAGTGCCCCGTACTCGGTCCCGTCAATGGAGCATGAGTACAAAGGACGTGGCCAGCGAGGCTTGAGCGTGTTACTCGGCAGGGCGATGCCCCATGCTGTCCTACCGGCATTGTGGGATGCGCCGGCGGCGTCTGGTTGGATAGAATTCTTACAATAAGCTGAAAATCACTTTAACATAAAAGTGATGACAAGACAGCGTAATTTTTTTTGAAAATCACAAAAGTAATTTATGTGCTTTGTGTGCACGATCAGGCCATGTTAAAACGTTATGGCGTTGCGGCAGTCGTGCTGGCGTTGGCGGCGTACTGTTTCTGTACGTGATTAGCCAGGACAGTATTCGCAATGCGGCAGGCGGCGAGTTGTTGTTGTTGTTGTTGTTGTTGTTGTTGTTGTTGTTGTTGTTGTTGTTGACGCTATCTGGCCTGTGCGACCGACCTGCAACCCGATTAATCCCGACCTCTGTTCCGGGTTCTGCTGGATTCTGTTTAAGCAGGCGGACACCGGTCTGGTCTCCGCTGGGTGCCGGTTTGGCCTGGCATGTCCTGCGAGTGCCGGGCCGAGGCGTCATTCACGCTCGGCAATGCTCTTCAATTTTTGGTTCGAAGCACGATCTGAGTGATCTCAGACGGGCGCCCCAGGCGGATGGGAAACCCGTTCCACAGTCCGGTGCCCATGCTGACGTACATCTTCATCGCATCCACATCGTATAAGCCATTGACGTAGCCGTCATTAGCCATTTTGGTGAGCACGTGCGCGCCTAAAATCTGTCCGCCGTGCGTGTGTCCCGACAGCTGCAGGGACACCCCGGCCCGTGCATGGGCCAACGCGCCCGCCGGGCGGTGGCTGAGCAGGATGACGGTCTGGTTTGCCGGCACATGTTCCAGCGCGGCGGCGACGTCCGGGTCGGGAAGACCAAAGCGACCGGCCGCGTGATCGGTGATACCGGCCACCACAATCTGTTGATTTTCATGGGTGATGGTCGCGTGCTGGTTCGTGAGCATATGTAGCCCGAGATCGTTGAATGCCGACAGCCAGCTTTGATATCCGGAATAATATTCGTGATTGCCTGGTATGGCCAGCACGCCGTATCTGGCTGTCAGCGATTGCAGCGGCTTGACATCATCGGCTCTGGCCTGTGGCGAGCCATCGACCATGTCACCGGTGATGACGGTCAGGTCGGGACTCAGCGCATTGGCCCGGTCAACGACAGCAGCCATCCAGGGGCGCTGCAGCAGGCGACTGGCATGCAGATCGGTTAATTGAACAATACGAAAGCCATCAAAGGCGATGGGCAAACCCGGTAATTCGATCTCAACCGTTTTGACCTTTGGGACCTTTACTGCATTCCAGACGCCGATGGCGGCTATCACAAGGGTGACAACGGTGATTGCAAACAGCAACCGTGGCGAGGCGAGCAGCAGACGTCCGGTTTCTGCTGATACAGGATAGGTCGCCATGCCCAACAGATCTTTTACGAGAATGAAAAAGCCCAATAGAAGCAGCGTGCAAAATAGCCAGCCCAGCAGCATCAATACCGCGCCGGGAATTTCCGGCGAGGCCATGGAGCCAAACCAGGTCCGGGTGATCAGGTGATGTTCGGCGACGCACAGAACGGCAAGAGTCAACACGATTTTGCTGGTCAGGTTCAGCGACAGCGGCCAGATGCCGCGCGCGCTAACGTATAGACCAATGACTGCCATAATAATATGGAGCACAGAGAAATTCCTGTTTGATTACTGTAAGGTCGCGGCGGCGCAACGGGGATATGTAAAACCGTACACCGATTTCAATCGCCATGGTCAGCCAGCGCTGACCGTTACCGACGCGATGAGTGGAGCTCGTATTATACGCAAGCGAGGGGGCCTGACTGGCGGATTGAACGACGCTGGCATACCCGGGCTATCCTCTATATCTGGCCAGTCCAACTTACAAATAATAAGTTGTAATTTTAAAATACAACATATACTATGTATGGAAGATATACAAATTAAATGCTGTATTTGTGATTTACAGCTTATAATCTGTAAAACATCCGGGAGGTATACATGCGTGACTATATTGTTCATACATCGGCCCAGCTACCCATGCTGCTACAAGCGTTCCGCAAGGAGGCCGGCCTTACGCAAAGCGAAGCCGCCCTCCGGCTGGGCGTGACGCAGCAGACGTTGTCCGCACTGGAGCGGCACGCTGACACCGTGAGCGCAGATCGATTATTGCGATTGCTCAGCATCCTGGGCGTGGACCTTGTGCTGCGCAAGAGCGGTGAGCCCAACGCCTCAGGCGACGTCGCTCCTTCAGCCTGGTAATCGCCATGGGCAGACGCTCTCATGCTCGCGCCCTCGGGTTATGGATGAACGCAGATTATGTCGGAACATGGCATACCCGGCCGGGCGACGGCGAAGTTCTGCAATATGCCGATAGCTGGGTTGCCTCGGCGCGCGGTCGGGCGCTTTCCCTGTCTCTTCCTTTTGCGCCGGGTAATCCGCCTCACCGGGGCGAAGCAGTGCGGGCTTACTTCGAAAATCTCTTGCCCGACAGCAAAGAGATTCGCCAGCGGGTGGCGCGCCGGTACCAGACCGGCTCCACCGATGCATTCGATTTGCTGATGCAGGTGGGGCGGGACTGTGTCGGCGCCCTGCAGTTGCTTCCTGAAGGAATGCAGCCACAGGCAATAGACACCGTCCTGGCCACGCCAATGAGCGAGGCCGAAATCGCCAGCTTGTTGCGTGATACGCTGAATCCCGGCCCTTTGGCGGGCGCCGCCGGCGTCGATACCGGCGACTTGCGCATCTCCATTGCCGGCGCGCAGGAGAAAACGGCCCTGCTGCATTTTCAGGGCCAATGGTGCCGGCCGCAAGGCGCGACACCCACAACCCATATTTTCAAGCTGCCAATGGGCCTGGTCGGCAATATGAAACTGGATCTGAGCGAATCTGTGGAAAACGAATGGCTTTGCGCCGAGATCCTGCGCGCCTATGGGTTGCCCGTGGCTGCTTGTGAACCGCTGCAGTTTGAAGACATGAAGGTCTTGTCTGTGACGCGATTCGACCGCGCCTGGGTCGTCTCTGATCCGCAAAAGCCGTGGCTGGTCAGGCTGCCGCAGGAAGATTTTTGCCAGATCACGGCAACGCCGCCACATTTGAAGTATGAGACGGATGGCGGACCAGGTGTGGATCGCATCATGAGGCTGCTCGATACCTCTCTTTATCCCGAACGTGATAAACGTATTTTTTTCCAGTCGCAGATCCTCTTCTGGATGTTGTGGGCGCCTGATGGCCATGCCAAGAACTTCAGCGTTTTTCTTCGGCCCGGCGGCGGCTATGAGCTCACGCCGCTGTACGATATTCTTTCCTCTCTGCCTTTTCTGGGAGAAGGGACAGGCAGGCTTTCACCGTTCAAGGTGAAAATGGCGATGGCTGTGCGCTCAAAAAACGCCCATTACCTGATGCGAACAATTGGGCGACGGCACTGGCTGACTGTGGGGGAGCGGTATGGCGTGGTCGCGTCTGACGGGCGTGGCGCGCAAGCGGTTGTGGATGAGATTGTGACGCGAACGCCCATGGTCGTGCGTGCCGTGCGCGACAGGCTACCCAAGGCATTTCCCGAATCGCTGGCCAACAGTATTTTACAGGGCCTGCTGGCGTCGGCTGACAGACTGGCCGGATGATGCTGCGAACGGATGCGGCGGTTGTTTGCCAAAGCCCGTTCGATCTGAAGGACATTTTCGGCAAGCCGGAGTCTGCAAACTCATTAGGTGCATGCTGCGATCGTGCAGAGCCCGGCAAATGTTTACTTCTGCTTAGCTCAGCACTGCGGCGGTACTGTTTTTATAAAAATGAATACTAAAACCGGTATTGAAATACAAAAACGCTTCGCTATAGCAAATATTGAAATGACTGTCGTTAAATTAAAAGGTCAATAATATAGTTTATTGACATTAATGCAGGAAGCGGTTAGGATAAGCGGGCATTGTGCTGATGATTAAATATTGCATTTGTGATTAAAGCCGGGCGGTGGCTGTCGAACAGACCGGGTGCCGCGGCTAGCGGAAAATATTGCAGCAGGGGACATGATCGTGAAATCGCCAGACTGGTTTTGAGCGTACTGATCCAGTCACTCGAGGGCCTGGGGGCATGTGAGCGCGCGCTCGCGGGCGCGCTTGATCCGAAGCTGATGACAGCAACAAGCAATAGGTCTGGCATTTGTCATGCACGGCAAATAACAGCCTATCGCTTGCGGCGCCTGTCGACAAACAAACGGCAGGGGCGTTTTCCCGGAACGACATAGCACGTCAGCGGCCGTATGCGGTGCGTTTCTGTGCCCCAGATGATCGTCAGCCACAAGCATTACAACATTAACTTCGCTTGAATAAGTGTCATACATATACGGGAGAGTAGAGATGAAAAGAAAGCTTCAGGCCACAGCCCTTGCTGTCGGCGCCATGGCGATGATCGGTATGGGGGCAGCGCGCGCAGCGCAAGCCGACGTCAAGTCCGTGAAGAATGGCGCCGCAACGATCAGTTATTACGCTCAAGGCGAAGGGCCGCTTATTCTGCTGATTGCTTCAACAGGGCGGGGAACCGAGGAGTTCGGCCCATTGGCCGAGCGCCTGGCGCAGCGCGGTTATCGCGTGCTGCGAGCGGAACCGCGCGGTATCGGTGGCAGCCACGGTCCAATGGAAGGGGTTTCCTTTCATGATTTCGCCAAAGACTTTGCTGCCGTTATCCGCAACGAGGGCGACAAAGCGATTCTTGCGGGTCATGCATACGGCAACTGGATAGCTCGCACCATCGCTTCGGATCATCCTGAGCTGGCGCGCGGTGTTGTACTTGTCGCTGCCGGCGCCAAAACCTGGCCCAAGCAATTGAGCGAGGCCATTACGATGATCAATGATCCTGCATCCTCGCGCGAACAACGTCTTGAAGGCTTGAAGCTGGCTTTTTTTGCGCAGGGCAGCAACCCCGAACCCTGGCTTGAAGGCTGGCATCAGGCGGTCACCAAAAGCCAGCGCGCAGCGCGCAAACTGACCAATCGGGATGACTGGTGGGCTGCTGGTTCCGTGCCCATGCTTGATCTGCAAGGCGGCGCCGATCCTTTCCGTCCGGCAGCGTCGCGTGAAGAATTGAAGCAGGAGTTCGGCGATCGCGTGACGGTGAAAGTGATCGAAAATGCAAGCCATGCGCTGCCGGCCGAAAAACCGGTTGAAACCGCGAATGCGATAGCAGACTGGGCCGATACTTTAAAAGACTAGCCTGGGGTCGATGTGGGCAACGCCTGGCCCGAGCACCGTGTGCAGGCATTGACTGTTTGCAGCCATGGCCTCGCGTCTGCCGTCAACGCCGCCTGCAAACGTTCAATGAGTTGATGCTGTGACGTTATTGTCGTCAGCTATCGGTCATGATGCGGACTTCAGAATGTCCTGTACCGTTAGGCAGGCGGCAGGTCGGTGGCCGCTGCAGTACCCAACCCAGGCGCCGCGGGCACGTTCGGCCGGTCATTGAGTGCCTCCATTTTCTGCAGTTGGCGCAATGACCGGATGACCGCAGCGACCGTGACTGCAAAGCGCCAGTATTTGCGACGCCACTGGCGCAGCGGCAGCCACAGGTGCGGCACGATCATACCCGGCGCCCATTGGGGGCGCCAGCGCAACATATTACGGGGCCGGTGGGAAATCGTGACAGTTGGCACACCCAGGGCCGAAGCCAGATGACCAATTCCAGAATCGTTGCCAATCAGATAGCCCGATTCATGGATAAATTCCGCCAGCGCTTGCAGCGATTCAAAATGGTTCACTGTGAAGGGCTGCCCCGTTGCGGCAGCCTGCCAGGCCGCTGCTTCGCGTTCCTCTACGACAAAGGCAACGTCATGGCCATCGCGACACAGGCGTTGCGCCAGCGCGATGAATTTGGCGTCTGACCAATAGCGTTCAGCTGACCCGGCGGTCGGATGAATCACAATACGTCTGCGGTTTTGCCGCCAGCGCTCGGGATGCGGGCTAATCAGGCCGCAAGCATCGGACCAGTCCTCAATACCGTAAGCGGCGTTTGCAAAATGGCGTAATTCGTTCAGAAAAAGCCTGGGCTGTGCCGGTTGCTCGCGCAACCACATGGTTAATGACTTGACCGGGCAGGGGCACTGGCGCAGATCGAGCGCGATGGGCTGATCAATATCCATCTGGAACAGGCTGTCAAATTCAGTCAATGCAGAGATGCCTTCAGATGGAATGGGCCGCACCTGCAGTCCCGGCAGCCACGAGGCCAGCGCGTGCGCCTGGCGTCCGAATACAGTGACCTGATAGCCGCTGCGCACCAGGTTTTGGGCCAGCGGAAGTAGCAACAAGGAATCGCCCAGCTTATTGGAAACCAGGAAAGCGATATGTTCGGTAGGCGGCATGAAAAATGGGTTGCTGAATATGAGTGAGGCGTATCATATTGTTACGTTGAAAAAAAGGCAATGCCGACAAGCATCCAATGAAAAAATAGTTGCGTGTTCGGGCGTTTGCCAAGAGGCGGGGCGTTACGTGCCGGCTCCTGCAAGAGGTGGGGTGGCTGCAGCGGCGTGCCCCCTATTGCAGGGAATAGCGGTCCATTTCTGGGTGGCCTCATTGCATCCGGAACCGAAGCCGGCATGCCTATGCTAAAACCGGCGTTAATTACATCATCTGGATTTGCGTGTTGCGGGCGAATCCCATGAGGCATCTGCCGCTGCATTCTCAAAGGATCGGCAGATAGCGTGGCCTATCGCGGGCTCAGCACGCGCTGGATCACGAGGCAGCCAGGGCGCCTCAGCCACACCTGCAGCACGCTATTTCACTTGTTGTTTGTTCAGTTTGCGCGCAAGCGTACGGCGATGCATGCCCAGGCGGCGCGCGGTTTCCGAAATGTTGAATCCTGTTTCTGCCAATGTTTCGTGAATACGTTCCCATTCCAGGGTTTTGATGGATGACTGACGGGCAGTCACTTTGACGTCGGTCATGCCGCCCGAACGCTGAAAGGCGGCTTCAATGTCATCTGTGTTGGCTGGTTTCGCAAGATAATGACAAGCCCCCAGTTTGATGGCTTCTACAGCGGTGGCGATACTGGCGAACCCGGTCAGTACGACGATCAGCATGTCCGGATTGTGGGCATGCAGGTCTTTCACACAGGCAAGGCCCGAGCCTTCCCCCTTTAGCTTGAGATCAACAACCGCATAGTCTGGTGTGCGGTGCTGCAGAACGGCCAGGACGGAATCCTGGCTGTTGGCGGCAACCACCTGATACCCGCGACGTTCCAGCGAGCGCGTGAGCGTGCGTGCGAATGCTATATCGTCTTCCACGATCAGCAGCTCGCCTTTAATGATGTCTTGTGTCAATGGTCATCTCCTTTTTCCAGTTTGATGGCCGATAGGGGTAGGGACAGGGTCACCGATGCCCCGCCGGATGGCAGATTCTGCGCGGTAATGCTGCCGCCCAGGGTACGGGCAACGTTGACCGAGAGAAACAGACCCAGCCCGCCACCCGGCTTGCCTTTGTTGGAGTTGTAAGGCTCACCCAGATGGGCCAGCATTTCCGGAGCGAATCCGGGACCGGCATCCATGACGGTCAGGATCAGAATATCTTCTTCACGCGTGACTTGCACGCGCAGCCAGTCGGGCGAGGCTTCCAGCGCGTTGTCCAGGACATTGCCGATCATCTGCTGCAAGGCCGAGTCTGAAATGATGCGCACGTCCGGGCCAAAATGATTTTCATAAAGCATTTGTCTGGGCTGGCGCAGGGTTCGCCATTGCGTGAGCACTTGATCAAGAAACTGATACACGGTTGTTTCTGTCGGAGAGTCGCCGCGTGTTTTGCCGGCGGAGACCAGGATGCCGGTAACGATCGCCTTGCAGCGCATGACCTGGGCCTGCATTTCATCGATCTCCTGCCGCAATTCCGGATTCCTGGTAAAGGGTAACATATGTTGCCAGTCCCCCAGAATGACGGCAATGGTAGACAGCGGCGTGCCCAGTTCGTGCGCCGCACCGGAGGCCAGCAGGCCCATGCGGACAATATGTTCTTCCTCTGCGGCGGCCTGGCGCATGGCGGCCAGGTGAGTATCGCGCATACGCAGATTCCGGCTGATTCGTGTCATGAACACCACGATCAGGGCGGCATTGAGCGTGAAGCATACCAGCATGCCCAGGACATACAGGCTGTTCAGGCCCTGTTCATGGGCAGGTTGCAGGATCAGGGTCTGTTTCGAGAGTGCAAGCCAGGCAAAGCAGACGCTGGTAATACCTACCATAATCCATGTGCTGCGCGGCGTGAGCAGAACCGCAGCCAGCGTCAGTTGCAGCAAGAACAGAAAAATGAAC
>Ga0079224_100013622_pt1 | contig 11330 bp, 7 predicted proteins | sample Stecom2015_FD_80414 | JGI IMG/M metagenome (GOLD analysis project Ga0079224, IMG submission 80414) | Agricultural soil microbial communities from Utah to study Nitrogen management - Steer compost 2015 | ecosystem: Environmental > Terrestrial > Soil > Agricultural land | place: USA: Utah...
AAGGCGGTCGTACCGGAGCCCCCGAAGACGATGTTGAACCCCCGCTACACCTTTGACAGTTTTGTGATCGGTTCCGGGAACCGCTTCGCCCACGCGGCCTCCCTGGCCGTAGCCGAGGCGCCGGCGAAAGCGTACAACCCCCTGTTCATCTACGGCGGGGTGGGTCTCGGAAAAACCCATCTGATGCACGCCATCGGCCATTACGTCCGGGAGCACAACCCCGACAGCCGGGTCGTCTACATCTCCTCGGAGAAGTTCACCAACGAGTTCATCAACTCCATCCGCGACAACAAGACCGTCGACTTCCGCAACAAATACCGGAATGTGGACATCCTGTTAATCGACGATATTCAGTTTTTGGCCGGCAAAGAACAAACCCAGGAGGAATTTTTCCATACCTTTAATACCCTTCACGAAGAGAACAAGCAGATTGTCATCTCCAGCGACCGCCCTCCCAAGGAGATTCCGACGCTGGAAGACCGCCTTCGCTCCCGCTTCGAATGGGGCCTGATCACCGACATCCAGCCGCCGGATCTGGAAACCCGCCTCGCCATCCTGCGCAAAAAAGCGATCGCCGATAACCTGGATATTCCCGGTGAAGTGCTGTCCTACATCGCAGACCGGATCGACACCAACATCCGGGAACTGGAGGGGGCTCTGATCCGCGTCGTCGCCTACTCCGCCCTGATGAACCAGCCGATCACCCCGGAATTGGCGGCGGAGGCCCTGAAGGACATCGTGCCGAACCACCGGGAGCGGATCATCACCATCCAGGATATTCAACAGGAGGTCTGCGCCTTTTATCGCTTGAACATCGAGGATCTGAAAGCGAAAAAGCGGACCAAAAACGTCGCCTTTCCCCGGCAAATCGCCATGTATCTCTGCCGGGAAATGACCGACAACTCCCTGCCCAAAATCGGGGAGCAATTCGGGGGGCGGGACCACACCACCGTGATCCACGCCCACGAGAAGATCAGCAAATTGCTCGCGAAGGATCCCCAGCTGAAAAACGAAATCGAGGAACTGCAAAAGCGGATCCGTCACGGGCGATAAGCGGCACCGATCCACACATGTGGACAAGGCGGACAAACCCATGCACACCCCTTTCCACATCGGAATTCCTTATCCCGACGGACTTAAGGCCGGTTATCCACACCATTCACAGGGTCTACTACTTCTTCTGCTTCTACAAAATAAATAATCTATGAATATACCCCCAAAAATATGACAGTGCCCCTCTTTTTCAGATGGGCTCTCCATCTTTTCGATATTTCAAAAAAATCCGGGAGCGAGGAGGATTTCCCATGAAGTTTCGCATGCTCCGATCCGCTTTGGTGGATGCGGTTTCCCAGGTATCCAAGGCGGTCTCGACGAGGACCACCATCCCCATCCTGACGGGGATCAAAGTGGAGGCCGACGAAGAAGGCATCGTCTTTACCGGTAGCAACGCCGATATGACCATTCGGGTGCAGGTGCCCCTGCGCGAAGAGGATAAGGAAATTGTTGGTTTGGAAAGAATGGGTAATACCGTACTCCCCGGACGGATCATCGGGGAATTGGTCCGCAAACTGCCCGATGATGAAGTGGAGTGGGAAGTGGATGAACGGCGGGTAGCGACGATCCGTTCCGGACAGGCCCAGTTCCAATTGAACGCCATGGATCCCGAGGAATACCCCCGACTTCCGGAACTGATGGAGGATCGCAAGTTCAGCCTTCCCGCCGATCTCCTGCAGACCATGATCCGGCAGACGGTGTTTGCCGTTTCCACCTCGGAGGCGAGGGGAGTCCTGATGGGAGTCCTCTGTCAGCTTCAGGAGGGCAAGCTGCGGTTCGTAGCGACCGACAGCCACCGCCTGTCCCGACGGGAGGCGGAAGTGGAGGCCCCGGAAGACCTGGACCTGTCCAATGTGATCATCCCCGGAAAAAGCCTGTCGGAAGTGGGAAAGATTTTAGCCGACCGGTCCGGCTGGGTCGATATCGTCGTATCGGATAATCAATTGCTGATCAAGACCGATCGCCTGCAATTTTTCACCCGGCTGTTGAGCGGCAACTACCCGGATACCGACCGGGTCATCCCCAAGGGAGGAAAAACGGAATTGGTCCTATCCACCAAAGAACTGCTGGAATCGGTGGATCGGGCTTCCCTCATCAGTCGGGACGGCCGGGACAATGTGATAAAATGGGTAGTAAGTGACGACGGACGCGTCGAGGTGAGCTCCGCCGCCCAGGATGTGGGGAGCGTCACCGAAGAGGTTGTGGCTAAGGTGAGCGGTGAGCCGATGAGTATCTCCTTCAACGCCCGCTACATGCTGGAAGCCCTCCGGGCGGTGGACAGCGATGAAATCCGGATTCTCCTGACCGGCCCGATGACGCCCTTTTCCATCCGGCCGGCGGACAACGACGATTCCCTCCACCTGATCGTACCGATCCGGACGAGGTAGGGCAGGGAGTGACCCCCATGCGAAACATTGCCATCAATACACCCACCATCCAGTTGGGCCAACTGCTCAAAAAGGCGGATATCATCGCGACCGGCGGACAGGCCAAACACTTCCTGCTCGATACCTGCGTGAAGGTCAATGGGGAGCGGGAAACCCGTCGCGGCCGAAAGCTCGTGCCGGGGGATACGGTGGAGATTCCCGGACAAGAGACCATCCGGGTGGTTCATTCTTGACGGGAGGGGTGGCCGGTTGCGCGTCGAAGAATTGGAAGTAAGTCAATTTCGCAACATTGAGCAGCTCACCCTTACCTGTCCGGGAGACCTCCACCTGTTCATCGGAGCCAACGCCCAGGGGAAAACCAATCTCCTCGAATCCCTCTACGTGTTGGCCCTGGGCAAATCCCACCGGGCGAGATCCCACCGGGAACTGATCCGTTGGGATCAACCGACGGCCCGGCTCTCCGTGCGCATCCAGCGGGGGGAACGTCCCCACCGCCTGGAGGTGCGCCTTTCGGATCGGGGAAAGCAGGTCGTCCGCAACGGGGTGGAACAGCGCCGCCTGAGCGAATACATCGGCACGTTGGCCGTCGTCCTGTTTGCCCCGGAGGATTTGGACATCGTCAAGGGAAGCCCCCAGGTCCGACGCCGTTTCATCGATACGGAGATCGGACAGATCAGCCCCGCTTATGTGTATCACCTGACCCGCTACAAACAACTGGTTTCCCAGCGAAACAGCCTGTTGAAGGAATGGGGTTCGCGCCGTCCGGCGGAGACGACGCTGCTCGATGTCCTGGACGAACAATGGATCGAATCGGCGGTTCCGGTGTGGAGGAAGCGCTTGGAGTTCGTGCGCACCCTTTCGGAGCGGGCGGGACGGATTCATCGGGCGATCAGCCAGGGATTGGAGGAACTGAAGGTCCGTTACGCCCCTTCCGTCGAACTGGACGAGGCGAGTCCTCCGGAGACGTGGAAGGAGCAGCTTCGCCGGGAACTGCGCCGAATCCGGGAGCAGGAAATCCGACGGGGAAGCACCCTGATCGGTCCCCATCGCGATGACCTGCGCCTCATCGTCAACGGTTTCGATCTCTTCGCCTACGGGTCCCAGGGACAGCAGCGGACGGCGGCGCTGGCCCTGAAGCTGGCGGAGATCGAGTTGATCTATCAGGAAATCGGCCATTATCCCATCCTCTTGTTGGATGATGTGCTTTCCGAGTTGGATGATCACCGCAAGACACACCTGTTGGAAGCGATCCGGGACAAGGTGCAAACCTTCGTCACTGCAACCAGCCTGGAGGGCATTGAAAAAGAGACGCTGAAGCGGGCCCGGATATGGCGGGTGGAGGGGGGAACCTTTACGGAACTGAGGTGAGAGGGTGTTTGTTCACCTAGGCGGGAACAAGATGATTCGCACCCGGGAAGTGATTGCCATCCTGGACGCGTCATCCCCGCACATCTTTCCCTTTGTGGATCGGGCAAGACGGGAAGGGCGATTCGTGGTCATCGCCCCCCAGGATGTCAAATCGTTCATTGTGACCGGTACGTTGGTCTATGCTTCCCCGATTTCGCCCTACACCCTGATGAAGCGGGCAAACGATGGACCGAACCGCCTGTCGCGGTCCGAGGACGGTTTGGGAAGCGACCAGGAATCCAGAGAGTAGGTGACTGCAGGTGACCGTACAGCGAACCAATTATGATGAATCCCAGATTCAGGTGCTGGAGGGGTTGGAGGCGGTTCGAAAGCGGCCGGGCATGTATATCGGTTCCACCAGCAGCCGCGGTCTCCATCACCTAGTGTGGGAGGTGGTGGACAACAGCATCGACGAGGCCCTGGCCGGTCGATGCGACACCATCCAGGTAACCCTTCATCCGGATGACAGCGTGACCGTGACCGACAACGGTTCCGGCATCCCGGTGGGCATCCACCCCAAAATGGGGAGGCCGGCGGTGGAAGTGGTGATGACCACCCTCCACGCCGGAGGGAAATTTAGCGGTGAAGGCTACGTTTTTTCCGGCGGATTGCACGGGGTGGGCGTCTCCGTCGTCAACGCCCTGTCCGAATGGCTGGAGGTGGAGGTGAAGCGGGAAGGGAAGATTCACCGGCAGCGTTATCGGCGAGGGGTTCCCGAGACGGACCTGCAGGTGGTGGGCACCACCGAGGAGACCGGAACCCGCATCACCTTCAAGCCGGATCCGGAGATTTTCACGGAAACCACCCAATTCGACTATGAGGTGCTCCAAAACCGTCTGCGGGAACTGGCCTTTCTCAACCGGGGGGTGTACATAACCCTGACCGATGAGCGGGAGGAAGGAAAGTCCCACGAATTCAAATATGATGGCGGGATCATTTCCTTCGTGGAGCATCTGAACCGGAATCGGGACACGCTGCACGCGCCCCCCATCTACATCAAGGGAGAGCGGGAGGGCATTTTTGCGGAGATCGCCCTCCAGTACAATGATACCTACGCCAGCAACATCTATTCCTTCGCCAACAACATCAACACCTACGAGGGGGGCACCCACGAAGCGGGATTCAAATCGGCCCTCACCCGGGTGATCAACGATTATGCCCGCCGCAACAATCTGCTGAAGGACAGCGACAGCAACTTGACCGGTGACGATGTCCGGGAGGGCTTGACAGCGATCATCAGCATCAAGATTTCCGATCCGCAGTTTGAAGGGCAGACCAAGACCAAGTTGGGGAACAGCGAAGCGCGGACCGTGACGGAGTCCATCTTCGCGGACCGCTTTTTCAATTATCTGGAGGAAAACCCTTCCGTAGCGAAGCGGATCATCAATAAGGCGGTAACGGCTGCCCGGGCCCGGGAAGCCGCCCGGAAAGCCCGGGAGCTGACCCGGCGGAAAAACGCCCTGGAAGTGAGCTCCCTTCCCGGCAAGCTGGCCGACTGCACCTCGCGCAACGCCGAGATCAGCGAACTGTACCTGGTGGAGGGGGACTCGGCCGGCGGGACAGCCAAACAGGGGCGTGACCGGATGTTTCAAGCGATCCTCCCCCTCCGGGGGAAGATCCTCAACGTGGAAAAGGCCCGTCTGGACAGAGCCTTGTCCAACGATGAAATTCGGACGATCATCACCGCCCTGGGAACGGGGATTGGCGAAGATTTCAACATCGCCAAGGCCCGCTACCACAAGGTGATCATCATGACCGACGCCGACGTGGACGGAGCGCACATCCGCACCCTGCTCCTCACCTTCTTTTACCGGTACATGCGCCCCCTGATCGAGGAGGGCTATGTCTACATCGCCCAGCCTCCCCTGTACAAGATCACCCAGGGGAAGACCATCCGCTATGCCTACAGCGACCGGGAGAAGGAAACAATCGTCCAGGAAATGCAAGGCAAGGGGAAAGTGGAAATCCAGCGCTACAAGGGGTTGGGTGAGATGAACGCTACCCAGCTCTGGGAGACGACGATGGACCCGGAAAGCCGCACCTTGCTCCAGGTGACCCTTCAGGATGCCATCGACGCCGATCACGTGTTTGAAACGCTGATGGGGGACAAGGTGGAGCCGCGCCGGGAATTTATCCAGGAATACGCCCGGCAGGTGCGCAACCTGGACGTGTGACGGCGCCACGGTCTGCCGAAGGTGCCGGATCAACGGACGGAGGGACTGACCGATGCCAGATACCGAACGGATCCAAGAAGTGAATATCAGCCAGGAGATGCGCAACTCCTTTCTCGATTACGCCATGAGCGTGATCGTCAGCCGCGCCCTCCCCGACGTGCGGGATGGCTTGAAGCCGGTTCACCGGCGGATTCTTTATTCGATGTACGAATTGGGGATCACTCCGGACAAGCCGTACAAGAAATCGGCCAACGTGGTGGGGAACGTCCTGGCCCGTTTTCACCCCCACGGCGATACGGCGGTATATGACTCGATGGTCCGGATGGCCCAGGACTTTTCCTACCGGTACATGCTGGTCGACGGCCACGGGAACTTCGGCTCCGTCGACGGCGATTCCCCGGCGGCGATGCGTTACACCGAAGCGCGGCTGGCGCCCATCGCCCTGGAGATGCTGCGGGATATCAAAAAGGAGACCATCGACTTCGGGCCCAACTACGACGGCAGCCTGGAGGAGCCACTGGTCCTGCCCTCCCGTTTTCCCAACATCCTCGTCAACGGTGCCTCGGGGATCGCCGTCGGGATGGCCACCAACATCCCGCCGCACAATCTCGGGGAAGTGATCGACGGTTTGGTCAAGATGATCGACAACCCGGATGTGACGGTGGATGAGCTGATGCAGACGATCAAGGGTCCCGACTTCCCCACCGGCGGGGTGATCCTGGGGAAGGATGGGATCAAGAAAGCCTATCGCACCGGGCGGGGCAACATCCAAGTCCGGGCCAAGACGCGCATCGAAGAGGCCTCCGGCGGCAAGATGCGCATTGTCGTCGAAGAGCTTCCCTACCAGGTCAATAAGGCGAAGTTGGTGGAGAAGATCGCCGAGCTGGTCCGGGAAAAGCGGGTGGAAGGCATCACCGATCTCCGGGATGAATCGGACCGGAACGGGATGCGCGTCGTCATCGAGCTGCGGCGGGACGCCAACCCGCGGGTGGTCTTGAACAACCTGTACAAGCACACCTCGCTCCAAACCGGTTTCGGCGTGATCATGCTGGCCCTGGTGAAGGGACAGCCCCAGGTGCTCAACCTGAAGGAGCTGCTGCACCACTATCTGCAACACCAGATCGAGGTGATCCGCCGGCGCACCCAATTCGACCTGCGCAAGGCGGAAGAGAGGGCCCACATCCTGGAGGGGCTCCGGATCGCGCTGGATCATATCGACGAAGTGATCGCCCTGATCCGCGCTTCCCAGACAACGGAGGAGGCCCGGTCCGGTCTGATGGAGCGTTTCGGACTGACCGAAAAGCAGGCCCAGGCCATTCTGGACATGCGACTGCAGCGCCTGACCGGCCTGGAACGGGAAAAAATCGATAGCGAGTACGCGGAGCTGCTGAAGACCATCGCCGAACTGAAGGCGATTCTCGCCGATGAAGCGAAGATCCGCGGGGTGGTCCGGGACGAGCTGCTGGAGGTCAAGGAGCAATACGCCGATGAGCGGCGGACGCGGATCAAGCCGGCCGCGGATGAAATCGACGAGGAGGACCTGATTCCCGAAGAAGAGGTGGCGGTCCTGCTCACCCACCGGGGGTATATCAAGCGGATGCCCCTTTCCACCTACCGGGCCCAGCGCCGGGGAGGGCGGGGCATTACCGGGATGGGCACCCGGGAGGACGATTTCGTGCAGCACCTGTTTGTCTGCAACTCCCACCACTTCCTGCTCTTTTTCTCCAACCGGGGCAAGGTGTATCGGTTGAAGGCCTATGAAATTCCGGAACTGGGCAGGGCGGCCCGGGGTACCCCGATCATCAACTTGATCCAGATCGAGCCGGGCGAATACATCCACGCGGTGATCCCGGTGAAGGAGTTTGCGCCCGACCGGATGCTCTTCTTCGCCACCAAGCACGGGGTGATCAAGAAAACGGCCCTGGAGGAGTTTGAACACATCCGGCGGAACGGGCTCTTCGCCATCAATCTGCGAGGCGGGGACGAGCTGGTCGGTGTCCGCCTGACGGACGGCCAGCAGGAGATGATCCTGGGAACGCGTCTCGGGATGTCGATCCGCTTCTCCGAACAGGACGTTCGGCAGATGGGCCGCTCGGCCACGGGCGTGAAGGGGATCACCCTGAGCGAAGGGGACGAAGTGATCGACATGGATATCGCCTATCCCGATCACGAGGTGATGATCGTCACCGCCAAAGGGTATGGGAAGCGGACGCCCCTTTCGGAATACCGCCAGCAGTCCCGGGGAGGAAAAGGGATCAAGACCCTGACGGTCACCGAAAAGAACGGCCCCATCGTGGGACTGAAGATGGTAACGCCCCAGGAAGACCTGATGCTGGTCACCAACGGCGGGACGGTGATCCGCCTCAACGTCGACGATATCTCCCAGCAGGGACGCTACACCCAGGGGGTCAAGCTGATCTCCCTGCGGGAGGGGGAAGAGGTGGCCACCGTCGCCCGCGTCCACATCGCCGACGAGGACGAAGAGTGAGCTTGCGAGAAACCGGAGAGGATTTCCTTCTCCGGTTTTTTCATGGTCCGGAAGCGGGTTAAAAAATCACAACCACCCCCTGCTGTCCGCATCCTTCCAACAGGTGACCGCCGCCGACGGTCGCTTCTTTCGCCTTTTTCGGAGAATTCGACGCCGCTTGACGCCCTTTCCGCCGTTTGGTACACTTTCAAAAACGTTTGTCCGGGACAAACACCAGGAGGCGCGAAAGGAAGATGTGGGAGGAAAAGTTCGTCAAGGAAGGACTCACCTTTGACGATGTGCTTTTGATTCCGGCTAAATCGGAAGTGCTGCCGAAGGATGTGAGTGTTGCCACCCGATTGGGCGAGGGAATCCGTTTGAACATCCCGCTGATGAGCGCCGGGATGGATACGGTGACCGAAGCGCCGATGGCGATTGCCATCGCCCGCCAGGGCGGAATCGGAATTATTCACAAAAACATGAAGGTCGAGGAGCAGGCGGAGGAAGTGGACCGGGTGAAGCGTTCGGAGAGCGGGGTGATCACCAATCCCTTCTACCTCCACCCGGAACACAAGGTTTACGACGCCGAAGCGCTCATGTCCAAGTACCGGATTTCCGGCGTACCGATCGTGGATAAGAATCGGAAGCTGGTCGGAATCTTGACCAACCGGGACTTGCGGTTTATCCGCGACTATTCCATACCCATCTCCGAAGTGATGACCAAGGAAAACCTGGTGACGGCACCGGTGGGCACCACCCTCAAAGAGGCGGAGGAAATTCTGCAGAAGTACAAGATCGAGAAGTTGCCCCTGGTGGATGAGACGGGGGTGTTGAAGGGCCTCATCACCATCAAGGATATCGAAAAGGCCACCCTGTTCCCCCATGCCGCCAAGGATGCCCAGGGCCGGCTGCTGGCCGGAGCCGCCGTCGGGGTATCCAGCGATACCTACAAGCGGGCGGCTGCCCTGGTGGAAGCGGAGGTGGATGTCCTGGTGGTGGACACCGCCCACGGCCACTCCCGAAATGTGCTGGAGACGGTGGCCGAACTGCGGCGGCGGTATCCGGACCTCTGCATCGTCGGCGGAAATGTGGCCACGGCGGAGGGAACCCGGGACCTGATCGAAGCGGGGGCCAGCGTGGTCAAGGTGGGGATCGGGCCCGGCTCCATCTGTACCACCCGGGTGGTGGCGGGAATCGGCGTGCCCCAGGTCACCGCCATCTACGACTGCGCCACCGTCGCCCGCCAGTACGGCGTGCCCATCATCGCCGACGGGGGAATCCGCTACTCGGGGGATATCGTAAAGGCGATTGCGGCGGGCGCCGACGCGGTGATGTTGGGCAGCCTCTTCGCCGGCACCGAAGAGGCCCCCGGGGAATCGGAGATCTTCCAGGGGCGGCGGTTTAAGGTCTACCGGGGAATGGGCTCTTTGGGAGCGATGAAGGCGGGCAGCCGGGACCGGTACTTCCAGGAAAATGAGAAGAAGTTGGTTCCCGAGGGCATTGAAGGAAGGGTTCCCTATAAGGGGCCCTTGGCCGACACCGTCTTCCAATTGATCGGCGGATTGAAGGCGGGGATGGGTTACTGCGGGGTGAAAAACCTGCAGGAACTGAAGGAGAAGACCCGATTCATCCGGGTGACCAACGCCTCCCTTCGGGAAAGCCATCCCCACGATATTCAGATCACCAAGGAAGCGCCCAACTATCACGTCTGAGGTTGGGAAGAAGACCGCAGGGGCAGCTCCCTGCGGCTTTTTCGTGGCCGGGACCCGGGTGACGTCCCTTCCGGCGATCGCGTCGCAGGCAGAAAAACCCGTCGCCCGGATTTCCTTTCCCGAGGGATTTGAGTAAACTGAAATTGTTGAGGATCGGGTGAAGACGGCGAATAAACGGGATTTGATACATCACCTCGCGTGCAGGGGCGTTCCGAAGATCGCCTCTCGCTGTTTTCATGCCGGTTGTCGGGAAACGGTCTTCGGAGGTGAAGGTTTTGGGCGGTCGCCTTTTTCCGCTGTGGTTCAAGGGAATGGCAGGGTTGCTGATTCTCTTGCTGGGGGTTGTGGCGGCGACCGATCGGGTGCTGGCGGCGGAACCGTTTCCGGAGGTTCAGGCCAGGGCCCATGTGGTGATGGAGTTTGACAGCGGACTCGTGTTGGATGCCCATCGGGCGGATGAACCGCTTCCCCCCGCCAGCTTGACCAAGATGATGACCGGATATTTGGTGTTGGAGAAGATCCGTTCCGGAGAGATCGATTGGGCGGATCCGGTGCGGATCAGCCCTCGGGCGGCCAGCATCGATGAAGCCCAGGTTTACCTGGTTGCCGGTGAGGAGTGGACCGTCCGCCAGTTGTTTGAGGCGATGCTCGTCTATTCCGCCAATGACGCCGCCGTGGCTCTGGCGGAACACTTGGCGGGCAGCGAGGAGGCCTTCGTCGGATGGATGAATGAGAAGGCGAAGGAATTGGAATTGACCCATACCCATTTCCGGAACAGCACGGGATTGAACGAAGCCAGCTATCCCCGCCCGCCGGAGGTGGAGGGGGAACATGTGATGTCCGCCCGGGATGCCGCCCTCCTCGCCCGGCGGCTTCTCCGGGATTTTCCCGAAGTGAAGGAGATCCTCTCCCGGCCCCACATCACCTTCCGGGGGAAGGAATATCCCAATTGGAACCGAATGCTCCCGGGGATGTCGATGGCCTACGAGGGCCTCGACGGGGTCAAAACGGGGTTTACCAACGAAGCCGGGTACTGTTTTGTCGGGACCGCGGAGCGGGATGGAATGCGCCTCGTCACGGCGGTGATGGGGACGGACTCCCAGAGCGCCCGTTTTCAGGAAACGGGTCG
>Ga0079224_100013623_pt1 | contig 11330 bp, 12 predicted proteins | sample Stecom2015_FD_80414 | JGI IMG/M metagenome (GOLD analysis project Ga0079224, IMG submission 80414) | Agricultural soil microbial communities from Utah to study Nitrogen management - Steer compost 2015 | ecosystem: Environmental > Terrestrial > Soil > Agricultural land | place: USA: Utah...
CGCCACCCGAGGCGATCACCGGGCGGTCCGTCGCCGCGCACACCTGGCGCAGCAGCTCCACGTTGGGGCCACGCATCGTGCCGTCCTTGGTGATGTCGGTGACCACGTAGCGCGCCGCGCCGGCCTTGTCGAGGCGCGCCAACACCTCGAAGAGGTCGCCACCGTCGCGGGTCCATCCGCGGGCCGACAGGGTACGCCCGCGCACATCCAACCCGATCGCCACCCGGTCGCCGTACTCGCTGACGATCCGGTCACACCACTCCGGGTTCTCCAGCGCGGCGGTCCCGATGTTCACCCGGGCGGCGCCGGTCGCCAGCGCCCTCCGCAGCGACTCGTCGTCCCGGATCCCCCCGGACAGCTCCACCGCCACATCCACCCGCCGCACCACCTCGGCCAGCAAGTCGGCGTTGGAGCCGCGTCCAAAAGCCGCGTCGAGGTCAACCAGGTGAATCCACTCAGCGCCGTCGCGCTGCCAGGCCAGGGCCGCCTCCAGCGGATCGCCGTACGAGGTCTCGGTGCCGGCCGCCCCCTGCACGAGGCGCACCGCCTGACCGTTGGCGACGTCGACAGCGGGAAGCAGAGTGAGGGTCACGTCAGGTCTCCAATCTGGTACGAGGCCACGGCGTACGCGTGGAGCGCCGCGCTCACAACGTCGACACCCAGTTCCGCAGCACCGTCGCGCCGATCGCGCCGGACTTCTCCGGGTGGAACTGCGTCGCCGCCACCGCGCCCCACTCCACCGCGGCCACGAACGTACCGCCGTGGACGCAGGTGGCGACACGCGCACCCCGCTCGGTGAGGGCGTCCACCCCGCAGGCGGCGTACGAGTGGACGAAGTAGCAGCGGGCGCCCGGCTCGACGCCCGCGAACAACACGCTGTCCGCCGGGGCGTGCACGGTGTTCCAGCCCATGTGCGGCACCCGCGGCGCGGCCAGCCGGGTCACCCCGCCGGGGAGGATCCCCAATCCGCGGGTCACGGCGCCGTGCTCCTCCCCGTACTCGAAGAGGACCTGCATCCCGACGCAGATGCCGAGGACCGGGCGGCCGGCGGCCACCCGTTCGGCGATGACCGGCCCCGCCGCCGCGAGACCGGCCATGCACGCCGCGAACGCCCCCACCCCCGGGACGACCAGCCCGTCGGCGCGGGCGGCGGTGTCGAGATCCGCGGTGACGGTGACCGCGGCGCCCGCCAGGGCCAGCGCCCGCTCCGCGGAACGCAGATTGCCGGACCCGTAGTCCAGCACGACCACGTGGGGCCGGCCGTCACGCGCCACGGACCGGGCCGGTGCCCCGGCCATCACTGCTCTCCCGGGATCAACCACAGGACGCCGGCGACGGCGGCGAGCAGCGCCAACAGGCCGACCACCGCGATCGCCACGCGGCTGGCGCCCTGCCGGTACAGCGACCACACGCCGCCGACCAACACCCCTGCCAGCCCGAACAGGGCCACCGGCAGCACGCTTCTCATCTCACAGCGTCCCCTTGGTGCTCGGCACCGCACCCGCCGCGCGCGGGTCGATCTCGACCGCCTCCCGCAGCGCGCGGGCGACCGCCTTGAACTGCGCCTCCACCACGTGGTGGGCGTCCGGCTGGCTGCCCGGGCGCGCCGCCCGCAGGACGTCGACGTGCAGCGTGATTCGGGCCGAGTGTCCGAACGACTCCCAGATGTGCCGGGTCATGCTGGTCGGGTACACCGGGCCGATGTACGGGGCGAGCGGCGGCTCGTCGTGCACCACGTACGGCCGACCGGACAGGTCGACCGCGGCCCGCACCAGCACCTCGTCCATCGGCACCGTCGCCGACCCGTACCGGCGGATGCCGGCCTTGTCGCCCAGCGCCTGGGCGAAGGCCGCGCCCAACGCGAGCGCCGTGTCCTCGATCGTGTGGTGCGCGTCGATCTCCAGGTCGCCGACCGTGCGGACGACCAGGTCAAAACCGCCGTGCCGGGCGATCTGGTTGAGCATGTGGTCGAAGAACCCGATCCCCGTGCTGATCTCGGCCCGACCCACGCCGTCGAGCTCCAGCTCCACCAGCACCTTGGTTTCCGCGGTGGTCCGCTCGACCCGGGCGGCGCGACTCATGCTGCTCTCACCTCTCTACGTTCGTTCCCGCGCAATCTCCACCATGGCGCGCAGGAACGCGTCCGTCTCCTCGGGCGTTCCGGCGGTGACCCGCAACCAGCCCGGCAGCCCGACGTCCCGCACGAGCACCCCGCGGTCGAGCAACGCCTGCCAGACCACCCGTTGGTCGCCGCCGACCTCGAAAAGGACGAAGTTCGCGTCACTGTCGGCTACCCGATGCCCGCGCTCACGCAGCGTCCGCACGATGCGGTCGCGCTGCTCCTTGATCACCTCGACGGTGCTGAGCAGCAGGTCACGGTGCGCGAGCACCGCCCGCGCGGCGGCCTGGGTCAGCGTCGACAGATGGTAGGGCAGCCGCACGAGTTGCACGGCCTCCACCACCGCCGGGTTCGCCGCGAGGTAGCCGAGCCGACCGCCGGCGAAGCCGAAAGCCTTGCTCATCGTACGGGTGACCACGAGCCGCGGGTAATCCGGCAGCAGGGTCAACGCGCTGGGGGTGCCGGGGCGGGCGAACTCCGCGTACGCCTCGTCGACCACCACCATCCCGGGCGCGACGTCGAGGACCGCCCGCAGCACCGCCGGGTCGAGCGCGGTCCCGGTGGGGTTGTTCGGCGAGCAGAGGAACACCACGTCAGGACGGTGCTCCTCGACCTGCGCGGCGGCCTCCTGGGGCGTCAAGTCGAAGTCGGCGTTGCGCCGGCCGTCGATCCACCGGGTGCCCGTGGCGACCGCCAGCAGCGGGTGCATCGAGTACGCCGGAGTGAACCCCAACGCGCTGCGCCCCGGCCCGCCGAAGACCTGCAGCAGCTGCTGCTGAATCTCGTTGGAGCCGTTGGCCGCCCACACGTGCGCGCTGGTCAACCCGTGGCCGAGGTAGTCAGCGAGGTCAGCGCGCAGCGCCCGCGCGTCCCGGTCCGGGTAGCGGTTGAGCTCCCGCAGCTCGGCCTGGAGCGCCTTGCTGATCGCCTCCACGACCGTCTCGGGCACCGGGTAGGAGTTCTCGTTCGTGTTCAGCCGCACCGGCACGTCCAGCTGAGGGGCGCCGTACGGGCGCAGCCCGCGCAGATCGTCCCGCAGCGGCAGGTCGTCAAGGCTGGTCACTGTGACTCCGCCTCGGAGAACCGCGCCTGGACCGCCTCGCCGTGCGCCGGCAGGTCCTCGACGTTCGCCAACGTCACCACCTGCGCGGCGACCTCCTGCAGCGCCGCCTTGTCGTACTCGACGACCTGGATGCGCCGCAGGAAGGTGAACACCGACAGGCCCGAGGAGTGCCGCGCGCAGCCGCCGGTCGGCAGCACGTGGTTGGATCCGGCGCAGTAGTCGCCGAGCGAGACCGGGGCGTACGGGCCGACGAAGATGGCCCCCGCGTTGCGCACCCGGTTCGCCCACTGCCGCGCGTCCCGGGTTTGGATCTCCAAGTGTTCGGCCGCGTACGCGTCCACCACCCGCAACCCGGCCTCCAGGTCGTCCACGAGGACCACGCCGGACTGCGAGCCGGTCAACGCCGCGGTGATCCGTTCACTGTGCTTGGTCGCCGGCACCCGGCGGGCGAGCTCGCGCTCGACCGCCGCCACCAGCTCCTCCGAGGGGGTGATCAGCACGCTGGCGGCGAGCGTGTCGTGCTCCGCCTGGCTGATCAGGTCGACGGCGACGTGCACCGGGTCGGCGGTGTCGTCGGCGAGAATGGCGATCTCCGTCGGCCCAGCCTCCGCGTCGATGCCGACCACACCCCGCAGCAGCCGCTTGGCGGCGGTGACCCAGATGTTGCCCGGACCGGTGATGATGTCGACCGGTTCGCAGCGCTCCGTGCCGTCGACGCTGGTCGCCGCGCCGTACCCCAGCATGGCGATCGCTTGGGCGCCGCCGACGGCGTACACCTCGTCCACGCCGAGCAACGCGCACGTGGCGAGCACCCGCGGATCGGGCAGCCCGTTGTGGTCCTTCTGCGGCGGGCTCACCACCACCAGCGAGTCGACACCGGCCACCTGCGCCGGCACGACGTTCATCACCACGGTCGACGGGTACATCGCCAGGCCGCCGGGGACGTACAGACCCACCCGCGAGGCCGGCGCCCACCGCTCGGTGACCGTGCCGCCCGGCACCACCTGCGTGGTCACATCCTGCGGCCGCTGCGCGGCGTGCACCGTCCGGACCCGGTCGATCGCCTCCAGCAGGGCCGCCCGCACCTGCGGGTCAAGCTCCCGCTCCGCGGCGGCCAACGCCTCGACGGGCACCCGCAGCTGCTCGAGCCGTACACCGTCGAAACGTTCGGTGGCCTCTTGAATAGCGGCGAAGCCCCGCTCGCGGACCGCCTCCACTATGGGTCGGATACGGTCAACCGCGGCAGCGACATCAATCTTGGCGCGGGGCAGCAGACCCCGCGGGTCACGCGAGCTACCACGCAGGTCGATCCGGTTCAGCACTCTTGCGAGTCTATGCCGCCGTGCGGCTGGCCCACCGCCGGCCTCAGCGCTCGGGACGGTGAATCCGACCACGCTAGGCTCGACAAAGTGACCTCGCGGCTGCCGATGTTTCCCCTGAACACGGTGTTGTTCCCGGGCCTCGTCCTGCCGCTGCACGTCTTCGAGGACCGCTACCGCGCCCTGGTTCGGGACCTGGTGTCGCTGCCCGAGGACACCCCCCGTGAGTTCGGCGTGGTCGCCCTCCAGCGCGGCTGGGAGACCCAGACCCCGCCGATTAGCGGCGTGTCCCTGGACGTCGACCTCAACCTGCACGAAATCGGGTGCAGCGCCGAGCTTCGGCAGGTCACCGAACTGCCCGACGGGCGCTTTCACATCGTCGCCGTCGGCCGGCAGCGCTTCCGCATCGCCACCGTCGACGACCAGTCCACCCCGTACCTGCAGGCGGAGGTGGAGTGGCTGCCGGAGCCGACCGAGCACGAGCACCTGGCCGATCTGTTGGCGCCCCGCGTCCTGGCGGTGTTCCGCCAGTACCTGCGGCTGCTCCGCGGTGAGGCCCAGCAGTTCCCCGAGCAGCTTCCGGAGAACCCCACCGTGCTGTCGCATCTCGTCGCCGCGACCACGGCGCTCTCCATCGACGAGCGGCAGCGGTTGCTCGCCGCGGCGGACACCGCCCAGCGGCTGCAGGAGGAGCTCCGCCTGCTCAATCGGGAGGTGGCGTTGCTGAGTCGGGTGCGGGCGGTGCCGGCCTCGCTGACGGAGTTCGCCGTGCCGGCGAGTTCGAACTGACCGGCCCGGCCGACCCACCAGGCTCCCTGCCGGGCGAGCGGTCCGGCTCCGTGCCCGGCTCTGGGGCTGTTGCTGACGCCGAGTCTGAATCTGACTCGGCGTCCGGCTCAAGGTTCAGCTCCGGGTCCGGCTCAGCGCCGAGCGAGGCGTAGCGGGACCAGCCAGCGAGCAGGGTGTACGCCACCGCCGCGCCGAAAGCGGGCAGCAAGAGACTTCCCTTGATCGCCGGGATCGTCCCGAAGATCCATTCGAGCCGCCCGGCCCGCAGCTCGGGCGGCCGCATGACCACGTCGCCGACTGACGCCGCCTCAAGCAGCCGCTGGTACTCGTCCCGCCCCCACCAGCGGCTAAGCCCCCACACGACGAGGCTCGCACCGATCCCGCCCCACACCACGGCCAGCAAGCCCACCGGGCCGCGGTAGCGCCGCAGCAGCAGCCAACCGAGAACGGCGACCACCACGCCGAAGCCGAACCCGAGCAGCGCGAACCAGCTGTCAGCGGCGGCGAACTGCTCCGGCTGCGATTCGGTCAACGCGCCGCCGTCCTCTGTCTTGACCACCGGCACACCCGGGGCCACCGCCCGCCACAGGAGGAGCAGCGGCACGCCGAGCGCGGTGATCACCAGCGTGGTGGCGGCCCCCACCAAGACCGTCCGGCGGCGCGGCAGCCCGCCCTCCTCATCCGGCGTCTCCCCGAGGGCGTGGCTCGCGGCGGTCTCCCCCCGCGCATCCGGCGAGGCCACGCCCGACGGTTCAGCCACCGATGGGGTTTGCCGCTGCGCGTGCGCAGCGATCGCCGGCGCGTCCTCGCGGGAGGGGGTCGGAAAGCGGCCCAGGCCCGGCGGCGTGCCAGACCGGCCCTCGTCAGAAGGTGCGGCGCTCACCCCGTGATCCTCTCAAGCCGACCCGCTCGACGTGGGACAGCCGGCACGCACGTGGCGGCCGATGCGCCCCGTCACCGGCCAAACGGCTCCAACATCACCGCCGTCGCCCGCAGCCACGCCTGCCGGGTCTCCGGCAACAGCCGCGCGTAGTCGATGGACGAGCCGGTCTCCAGCGTCGGGTCGTACGGCACCACCGCGACCGCACGGGTGCGGGTGGCGAAATGCCGGCGCAGGTCCTCCAAGAGCGGAGACGGCTCCGGACTCGGGCAGGAGAGCAAGGTCACCGCGTTGTTCGCCAGCTCCCCCATCCCGATGTCGTGCAGCAGGTCGAGCATCCAGTCGGCGGTGAACGCCGCGTCCTCGCGCGGCACGGTGGTGAGGACCAGCTGGTCGGCCGCTTGCAGCACGGTCTGCCAGTTCGGGCTCTCCACGTTATTGCCGGTGTCCACGCAGATCACGTCGTGGGTTCGGCGCAGCAGCTCCAGCACCCGGCGGACCGTCTTCTTGTCCAGCCGCTGCGCGAAACGCGGGCTCTCCTCGCCAGCCAAGACGTCGTACGAGCCGTCGGAGGCGTGCCGCAGATAGTCGTCGAGCCGCTCGGCGAGCTCGTAGCCCGGGCAGGCCTCGATCTCGTCGAGGTCGGCGATCAGGTGGCGGATCGTGCGGGCGTGTCGGGCGCTGCCCGCGCGCAGCCCGAGCGTGCCCCGCAGCTCGTTGTCATCCCAAGCGATCACTCCACGGCCGCGGACGCTGCCGACCGTGGCCGCGGCGAGCACCGTCGCGGTGGTCTTATGCACCCCACCCTTGGGGTTGGCGAAGGCGAGCACCCGCGGAAAACCGAGATCCCGGCGCAGAATGGCGATGGCCCGCTCCGTCTCCGCGTCCACGTGGGGCTCACGCCACTCCACCCGAGCCGGGTAGCCCCCCGTCGCCCCCGAATAGCCCGCCGTCGCGGTCGGCACCGACGCGACACCCATCGAATGGCCGGCGGAGGGGGTGCGCGTCGGCAGCGGCTCGTAGGAGGGATTCGCCGGCCGCACCGGGGCCGACGCGGACGCGAACGGCGCCGCGGCGGCGTGCCCCTGACTGACGCCGTACCCCGACGGGCCAGACTGCCCACGGGCGGGATAACCCGGCCCACCGTGGGGCGCCATCGGGTCGTAGCCCGGATAAGCCGAGTGATCGTAAGCGCGCGGCGGCGGATCCCCGCCATAGTTGAGATCGGCAGGGTAGCCGATGGGCTGCGGCTCCTCGGCGCGACGACGTCGCCATCCGTCAACGCCCCGCCCGCGCCTCACCTCAGGCTGCTCCCCCGTGCGGCCACCGAGTCGGGCGCGATCGAGCAGCGCCCGCCAGCGCGGTGTTGATTCGGCAGGCCGACCCCACTCGGTCTCGGTGCCTTTCACGGCTCGCCCTCCGACATCGATCCCGGGTGACACGTAGGTCCAACCCTATGTGGCCTACCCCGGGGTACCTAATCCCCCATCATCAGCGTGTTTCCCCGGCTCTCACTGAGCGTGAGAAACAGGGTCTGCGATTGACGAACCCGGCGTCGGCGCCGCGGCGGAGGTCGACGGGCGGGCGCGGCTCGGCGCGCTCGCCGCGCCCAAGTCGGTGTCGTCCGGCGGGCGCGCCACATCGCGCTGTTCCGGCAGCGGCGGAAGGAACACCGCCCGGTCGAGCCGGCGCAGCTCGGGCGCCGGGTCCACCGCCCGCACGTCCTCCCGGCCCGCCAGCTCGTCGAGCCGCGCCGGCGTCGCGCGCACCACCGCCGCGTACAGGCACGAACAGCGCGACCGGTACGCCTCCGCCTCAGCTGCGGCCACCCGCGCGCCACTGTCGTAGACGTGGCGCAGCTCCCGCTCCTCCGCGCCAGTCCCCAACGCGGCGTGGCGCTCGCGGTAGTCGCGGGCCTCGGCCTCCTTGCGCTCAGCGACCTCCCCCATCCCCGCCACGACGTCGTCGGGCAGACGGAGCGCCGGAATGCGCACGATCTCGGTCTGCGTCCCGGGCATCGGCACCCGGCTGAAGACCTCGACGACCGAGACACCATCCAAGGTGGACGCCAATCGGTCCGGGGCTAGGTACGCCGAGAACGCCACCAGCGCGTACGTCTCCGACGCCTTTCGGTCCGGCGCGGCCACCAACTCCGCGAGCCGCTCGCGGCTGGCGCGCAGGTAGTCAGGGATCGACTCGCCTTGCGCCACCCCGACGCGGAGGACATCCCCGCCGCTGTGGTCGGTCGCCGGACGGTCCGCCGCCCACAGCGCGGCCGCCAGCGCCGTCGACACCGCGAGCATCGCCGCCACGGTCCACCCCCGGAGGCGCACCTTCCCGCGGGTGAGCCGCGCCGCGCCGCGCGCCATCACGGACAGCACCTGGCGGTCCAGCCACCGCCACAGCTTGCCGGCGCGCATGAGGCAACCCTCCCGATGGGCTGGGATGTCCCCGCGGAAACGGTGGGGATGTCCTGGAGAATCGATCGACGCTCGTGCGCTCAGCTCCGCAAAATCGCCAGCGCGCGCGTCAGGTCATCAGGGTAGTCACTGACGAAGCGGACCTCCTCGCCCGTGCGCGGGTGCAGGAAACCGAGCGCCCGGGCGTGCAGCCACTGCCGAGTCAGCCCGAGCCGCGCGGCGAGCGTCGGATCAGCTCCATACATCAAGTCGCCGACGCAGGGGTGGCGCAGCGCCGACATGTGCACCCGGATCTGGTGCGTCCGCCCGGTCTCCAGCCGGATGTCGACCAGACTCGCCGTGGGGAACGCCTCCACCGTGTCGTAGTGGGTGATGCTCGGCTTGCCGTCAGAGACCACGGCCCACCGGTAGTCGTGCGTGGGGTGCCGGCCGATCGGCGCGTCGATGGTGCCGCGCAGCGGGTCGAGGTGTCCCTGCACCACCGCGTGATACCGCTTCTCCACCTCGCGCGCCTTGAACGCCCGCTTCAACACGCTGTACGCGTGCTCGCTCTTCGCCACGACCATGAGGCCGCTCGTGCCGACGTCGAGCCGGTGGACCACGCCCTGCCGCTCAGCCGCCCCGCTGGTGGCGATCGTGCGCCCCATGGCGGCGAGGCCGCCGATCACGGTCGGCCCGGTCCATCCCGGACTCGGGTGCGCCGCCACCCCGACCGGCTTGTCGACGACCACGATGTCGTCGTCTTCGTAGACGATGTCCAACCCCGGAACCGGCTGCGGGGCCGCCGGCGGCGGCGTGGCGGGCGGAGGCAGGGTCACCTCCAGCCACGCGTTCGCAGTGATCTTCTCTGACTTCGCACGGGTCGCCCCGTCGACCAGGACGTCACCCGCTTCAATCAACTCCGCTGCGACGGTGCGCGAAAGCCCAAACAGTCGGGCCACCGCCTGATCGAGGCGCATCCCGTCGAGGCCATCGGGCACCGGTAAAGCGCGTCGTTCGCCTGCCGGGCGGACCTGCCCGGCCCCGTACGTCGCCGTCACTGCCGCTCCCGCCCACTCTCGTCATCGGTCCCCCGGGTCGGCAGCCGACTGCCGTCCCGCTGCCGACCGGTCAACTCCAGCGCGACCGCAAGAGTCACTCCGGTGACGAGCGCGCTGTCCGCGAGGTTGAAGACCGGCCAGACCCGGCCGTACGGATCAAAGAGGCTCACCATGTCAACCACATGACCGAGGAACGGCCCGGGTGCGCGGAAGAGCCGGTCGGTGAGATTGCCGAGCCCACCGCCGAGGACGAGCCCGAGCGCCAACGCCCACGGAATCGACCGGAGCCGCCGCGCCATCCACATGATCCACCCGACCACCGCGATGGTCACTAACGGGAAGACCCATGTGTGATCGGCGCCAAAACTGAACGCGGCCCCGCTGTTGCGGGTCAGTGTGAGATAGACCGCGCCGCCGAGCAGGCGCACGGGCTCTCGCCCTTCCAAGCCGCTGAGGGCAAGCTGCTTGGTCGCCACATCGGCGACCAACACGATAGCCGCCGCCCCGCCCAGCACCAGACGACTGCGCCGCCGCGCGCGGTCGACGGATGGTCCCACCGCCACCGCACCCCGGCCCACGGCCGGCTGCGCGGTCATCTGCTCCCCATCGGCGCTCAGCTTGCTCGTCCCTCCGTCGCGCCACGGCGTTCGCGGTCGTCCTCACCCGACGACAGCGCCGCCGGGTGAGGACGTCGTCACGCCTACCGCCGTTCCTCTAACTGCTTGCAGGACACGCACAACGTCGCGGACGGGAACGCCGCGAGGCGCTCGACCGGGATCGGCTTGGCGCACCGCTCGCACCACCCGTAGTTGCCCTCATCGAGACGTTCCAACGCCCGCTCAACCTGGTTGATGCGCTCCAGGATGCTGTTCGCGAGAGAGATCTCCTGCGCCCGTTCGAACGTCTTCGTGCCGGTGTCGGCCTGGTCGTCCCCGGCTGAATCGGTCCACCGGTCGCGCTGGAGTTCAATGATCTCGCTCAGCGTCTGATCGTACTCCGCGCGAAGCTCGTCCCGGCGTTCCGCCAGCGCGGCCCGGATCTTCTCGATGTCGGCAGTGCTGCGGATGGCCTTGTGGGCCCCCAACTTGCGCCCCGTGGTCTTCGTGTCGGCTGATTTCGCCATGGTCGCTCCCTTGGCCGCGCTGTTCGCGGCGATCGGCGGTGCCTGTGCCGGGCTCGCACCAATGCCCAGCGATCCTTCAGGGCTGCCACGTGGCGAGGTACGGCGGTCACTGGCGCGGCGCAGGCCGACGCGACGGAGACCGGAGCGCGTCCGGAGGACACCACGTGCCCCGCCGCCGCCGTTCCGTCGCCGGCGCCCGCGTCCGGCACACCGGATGCCGTTGTCGCCGTGCCCGTGCCGTCAACCCGCCCGGCCATGGCATCCCCCACATGCGAACGGGCGCGCGGCGGGTGCCGCGCACTCCAGAGATAGGAAAGAATACGGAACGTGAGCACGTCCCACAACGCTGTCGTTGCGGGCTACCCGTTCCACCCCGGAATAATCCATAAACCGGGCAAAAGGACACTAGCAAAAGCGGGCTTTCCCCGCCGCCGTACGCGGTGAACCACCGGCCAATCGCCCTCACCGGCTGATCCCGACCGCCGCCGCTCGACGGCCTAGAGTGTCTCCGCGGACGCGCGAGTCACGCGGACCGGTCCCGCCGGAGCGCCGGAGGTTCCACCACCACCGCCGCCGC
>Ga0079224_100013624_pt1 | contig 11330 bp, 9 predicted proteins | sample Stecom2015_FD_80414 | JGI IMG/M metagenome (GOLD analysis project Ga0079224, IMG submission 80414) | Agricultural soil microbial communities from Utah to study Nitrogen management - Steer compost 2015 | ecosystem: Environmental > Terrestrial > Soil > Agricultural land | place: USA: Utah...
AGATCCTCCGTTCTTCTCACCATCCTCTCCATGCAGAAGCACTCTTCCGCAAGCTTCAATGAATAGCGGCGAAACGATTCGGCCAGTTCCCTGTCCTCCAGAATCCTGAGTATTCCCTCCGCCAGCGCGACCGGGTCGCGTGGTGGTACCAGAATCCCGTTCAAACCGTCCTTGACCAGCTCCGAATTTCCTCCTACACGTGTTGCAACGATAGGGACACCTGCCGCCATCGACTCGAGCAACGTATTCGACAGACCTTCGCTATATGAGGGAAGAACCGATATGCATACTTCGTTCAGCAGGTCCGGCACATCCGAGCGATGTCCGGCAAAGATAACGTTGTGCTCGATACCCATGTCGACGCACAGCTGCTGCAGCTCACGGTGGTACTCGAGATCCTGTTCAATGAGACCATTCCTGAACTCGAGTTTCTCTCCCACAACCAGAAAGCGGACATCCGCATGCTGCTGTATGATGCGGGCGGCCGCCCGCAGAAATTCATCGATTCCCTTCTGTGGATTCAATCGCGCCAGCATGATCACGATGGGAGCATCATGCGGAATGGAGAACTCATCGTGTATGCGATAACTCTTCGGCTTCCTGTACAGTCCCAGGTCTATGCCGTTCTTGAGAACCACGATCCTGTCATCATCATAGCCCTGCTCCAGCAGCCATTCCCTGATGGAATCGGCATTCACCAGAATGCGGTCGGCCATGCTGCAAACGTATTTCTGCAAACGGGCCTGCATCGGGTTCAGGTACACTCCCCTGTCCCGAATGGAAGCCAGTACCACCGGAACTCCCGCCAATCTCGCCGCCGGAATGGCCAGCACATTGGCGTAAAAATTGTAACTGTGCATGATCTGGGTTCGGCTGCGCCGCAAGTACAGCGCCAGTCGCAGCAGCTGCCAGAAGGTGTTCGGCTTGTACAGACTGTTAATGGGGAACTCCGTAATCGGAATTCCCCATTGCTCGACCTCGTCGACATAGACGCCCCATTTCCGCAGGCAGCCGAAGCCCAGTTGAAAGCGGTTCCGGTCCAGCCGTCTGGCCAGATTGTGTACCTGGCCTTCCGTGCCCCCGGGAGAAAAATTTGTCACTACCTTGAGAAGTTTCACAGGCTCGTCCTGTTCGTTGTGCTTATGTTTGCGCACGGGAATACTCATCGTTGGCGCCGGCAGACCGGCTCTTCCCTTCCGCTACAATGATTCTCAGCCCAATGGCCAGGCCCGCGATGTAATAGAAGTAGAAGTGATAGGCCACGGGATGGAAGAAGGCTTCCACCAGAAAGGCCAGCAAGCTGATGTGGATCGCTTCGGCCAGGTAGAACAACTCCCGTGACTGCTGGTTGCCTGGGCTAGCCCTGGCCAGGGCCATGGCTGCGCCGGTGGACTTCAGACATACCCGGTAGAAGACCAGAAACAACACCAGACCCGGCAACCCAAGCTCGACGCCCAGCGTCAGATATACGTTGTGTATCTCGATCCACAGATCACCGCGCGCTTCATTCATGGCAATGGTGGCGGTGCCAACCCCTGATCCGATCAGGGGGCTGTCCAGGATCAGTTTGCTGGCCACCAGCGCGTCACTCCAGCGCTCCTGCGCCGATCCGCTCTCGTCTTCCTCGATATTGGTGATCGTGCCCAGACGATCGAAATAGGTACTTGGTACCAGTGGCAGGCAACAGATGACGATCAACAGGACGGCAGGCGCCAGGAAGCGTTCGGCCCGGCTGCGGAACCGCCACAGATAGATGAGGTATATGACCCCCAGCGCCAGAAATCCCGCGCGTGAGAATGTGGCGATGATGGCGCCGACCATGATGCCGATTGCCGCCACCAGGAAGACGCGGGCGAGCTTGCGTCGTGTTGTCAGCAACAAGGCAACGGCAAAGGGCAGCATCAGGTTAAGCAGCATCGCCATGTCATTAGGATTCTCCGTCAACGGAGAGTCGTAACCGGCTACCCGTCCTCCTGCACTGATCATCGTGCCGGAGGCGAAATTCTTGATCGTAGTGAAGGCCAGCATGACGGACATACTGACCAGTGCCCAGCTCAACTTCTTCAAGCGCGGAACGGTGATCACGATATTGGCCAGCAGCAGAAAGGCCAGGATCGTCTTCAGATACCTCTCCATCAGGAAGCCGATGCTGCCTCCTCTCCAGACGGAGAAAGGGATTGTCAGGATGCACCAGCCGAGTATCGTCAGCACCAGAACAACGCCGATGTTCAGATTGATCAGCGGTCGCCTGTTGGAGAGCTGCACCCAGCAATGGGCCAGCAATGCCACGGCCACTGACAGCAAGGCAATGCGTAGCGGCGCCAGTACAGGAAACATCTGCTGTGGCGCGGCCAGCAGAATGAAGGTGAACATCATCACTGCCCGGAACGGCAGCTTGCTTTCCTCCGCCACCGGCAGCACTGGCGACACCAGCATGGACGCCCCTGCATCCGATTGGCGCGATGCAATCTGCGGACGCCACCACTCGCGATTGCTGCTATGAGCCACCATGATTCACCGTTTCCGTGTGACCGATTACAGGGTCAGGACCTGATTCTCCTGCGCCGGCAAGCCGCGCGTCGCTCCTCGGGTATCGAGTATCAACGAGGCACTGCGCATGACAGCGTGGTAGTCGATGGATGAGTGATCCGTCAGGATCAGCACGCAGTCATAATTCACCAACATGTCATTGGACACTTCCACGGCCTCAAACTGGCGGCCTGCGATTTCGATGGCTGGCACAAAGGGATCGGCGTAGTCGACGTTCACGCCATGCTTGATGAGGTTCTCAATGATGTGCAGCGCCGGCGACTCGCGGACATCTCCTACATCACGCTTGTAGGCTACGCCAATCGCCAGCACCCTGGCACCGTTCAGACAGATCCGCCGCAGATTCAGTGCGTCTGTAAGCATGTGGATCACGTGGGCCGGCATGGATTGGTTGATCTCCTCTGCCAGCGGAATAAACCGCGCCTGGTAGTTGCTGAACTTCATCTTCCATACCAGGTATGCCGGGTCGATAGGGATGCAGTGTCCCCCAATGCCCGGCCCCGGATAGAACGGCATGAAACCGAAGGGCTTGCTGGCTGCCGCGTCAATCACCTCGCGGGTGGACACTCCCAGTTGCTGGCACATCAGGGAGAACTCGTTGGCAAGCGCAATGTTGACGCTGCGAAAGACGTTCTCATACAACTTTGCCAGCTCTGCCACCTTCGGACTGGAAACCTGCACGACCTTGCTCACGATCTGGCCATAGAACAGGGCAGCCAGCTCGGTACACTGAGCCGTGATACCACCGGTTACCTTGGGAATGTCCTTCACCTTGAAGTCCCGGTTACCAGGGTCTATCCGCTCCGGGGAGAAGGCGAGGAAGAAGTCCTTGCCAGCAACGGGACCGGTTTCCTCAAACATCGGCAGCAGCAACTCTTCCGTCGTACCCGGATAGGTTGTCGACTCCAGGATGATGAGTTGGCCAGGACGCAGATGCTCGATGACACTGCGGGCAGAATCCAGCACGTAGGAGATGTCCGGGTCCTTTGACTTACGCAGCGGTGTGGGAACACAGATCAGAATGACATCGCTGTCAGCCAGACATGCGAAGTCGGTACTGGCATTGTAACGACCTTGCAATCGCAGCATCTTCAGATCGGCATCGGCGATATCCGGCGTCGGGGAATGCCCATCATTCAGCGCCTGTACCCTCTGGGAGGAAACATCCAGGCCGGTGACAGTAAAGCCCATGCGACCGAACTCGACGGCAAGTGGTAATCCGACATAGCCTTGACCGATAACGGTGACGTTTGCACTGTGCTCCAGAATCTTCTGGCACAGCAGCGCATAGTAGTCGATTGACTGAGGTAGACTCACAACGTTGTTTGCGTAACTCATGACATGTTCCCTTCTGCCTTGTTTCTGGAAGGTGGTCGCAACCACCGGATCATTGACGCGTTCCTGTTGCCAGCGCAGCCGGCTTCTCAAGCCCATCCACCCGCACGCCGCTTACGGCGTGATAGCCAACCTCGTGCCCTTTGTAGACCACCCGCAGGGTTTCGATGAGAATGCGGATATCCATCCAGAGCGAATAGTGCTTGACGTAATAGAGATCGAAGCGAAGCTTCTCGATCTCCTCGTTCAGGTTGTTGGCGTACTGGTAGCGCACCTGCGCCCAACCGGTAATGCCGGGCCGTACCATCGAACGCAGGTAGTAATAGGGAATCTGCTCACCGCAGATGGGCGTATTGCGAGCGACCAACGAAAACATCTGGTAGTTGGAGCTGGGATGCGGCCGCGGCCCCACCAGATTCATGTCGCTGGCGAGCACGTTGAAAAACTGTGGCAGCTCGTCTAGACGAAACTTGCGCAGGACGCGCCCGACCCTGGTGATACGGTGATCATTGTCGCCGGCCCACTGTGAGGCGTTCTCTTGATGGGGCAGCTGCGGCGTCATGGTGCGGAATTTGTAGAGCCGGAAACTTTTGCAGTTTCGACCGATACGCTCCTGGGTGAACAGCACCGGCCCAGGGGAATCGAGCTTGATTGCCACCGCGATGAGCAGCATGACTGGTGCCGCGACAACGATACCGATCAGCGCCACGATCAAACTGAACACCCGCGCCACCACTTCCATCATGGGCGAGGGTCGAAAGTTACTGGACTGCAGCATTGCCGTCTGAGTCTGCACATCGATTGGCACCTTGCCGGTGACCTTTTCGTACAGGGCTTCAGCATGTTCCACAATAATATTGTTATAGTAGCTTGCCTCCATGAGCTTGTTGGTTGGCATGAATCCCTGCCGACACTGTTGGGCCATCACCAAACGATGGGGCCGCTTCTGGCGAATGATGTCATTCAGGTCGCTCACGCCCCCCAACACTGGAAAATCACGGCACAGATCGACATCCGGCAGGCGCTCGTTGATCAACCCGATCAGTTCGTATCCGCAATCGGGGTTCTGCCTGATCTCCTGCGCCAGCATCTGTGCAACCACGCCGGTGCCAAGAATCAGTATCCTCTGGTTTTCCTGACGACTGTTCATGACGTTGTACCCGTTCGATATGGAGGATTTTTCAGTAAGCCTGCGTGTCACCGATAGGCGCAGCATTGAATACCAGGCCCATCACCTTGTCCGGGTCCAGCAGGTTCAATGCCTCGCCGAGAACGCGCTCGGAAGTGTGACCGGCGGCCACCAGCAGCATGAAACCATCCACCAGCGGACTCAGCAGTTGGCTGTCCGGAACAGGGACAACAGGCGCTGTATCGAGAATCACATAGTGGTAGCGCTCCCGGGCCTCCTGGATGAGCGCCGCGAGTCGCGCAGACTTCAGCAATTCATAATGGTTCTCCGACGCCTTGCCGGATGTGAGCAGATGCAGATTGAATTGCGGTATGTAGCTGACTGCGCGGTGCAGCGACAGCGATTCATCCTGAATCAGCTCGGTCACGCCCGGTGCCGACAGCTTGCGGATTCCAAGGTAGTGCTTGATATTGTCGCGTGGCTGACGGATATCCAGCTCGATAAGAAGTACCCGTGCATTGGGGTCCTGCGCCAGGGCGCCAGCCAGGTTGATCGAGGTTAGCGTCTTGCCGTCTCCCGACTGCGGGCTGGTGATGCCGATGACCACGGACTTTCCTCTTTCCTCGCCCAGGCGTTCGACGGCATGTCGCAAGCGGTGATAACGGCCAGCTTCCAGCGAGTTGGGTCGCAACAGGCTCACCAGTTTCGCATTGACCTTGCCTAACTCGAGTGGCTCGACTGCTGGAGCCGCCATGCGATCCTGAAGACGAATGGGCGCGCTGGAGGCTGTGATCATGCTGCACCTCCCGCCAGCATCCACACCAGGTTCTTGGCGCCACTGCCAAACTGGTTTGCCGCCATTACCAGCAGGACAACCCCCGCCGCGAAACCTATGAACAGAATCACCGAGACAGCCACAGAGCGATAGCGTTCCGCTCTTGTGCGCAGTGAAGAGATGCTGCCCAGCACGGGAAGACGGGTGAATGCACGCAGCTCCTCCACCGTGTGGAAGGAACCATCCATGTTCTCCCGGATGAATACGGTCACCAGACTCGCTCCGCCGGCACCCATGAGACACAGGATCAGTAACATCGTGGAGTTGGGCGCATAGGGAAAAGCCGGAGGAATCGCTGTTTCCAGCACCTGGTACTGCCGGGTTTGCTGCATCTCCAATGATTCCGCCAGCCGCGCTTCCTGATAACGGCGCTGCAGCGAACCATACTCTTCCAGTATCCGGCTATAGTCGCTGTTCAATTGGTTCAGCTCCTGTTCCACGGTGGGGGTCATATCTATCCTTTTTTGCAGATCCTGAATGCGGGTACGAAGTTCTACCTCTTCACGTCGTAGCCTCTCGGATTCGCTGATGGCATCGCCGCTGCTGTCGGAGCTCTCCTCATTCGCGAGGCGCCGCTCCAGCGACGCAATTTCGCTTTTCAGGCGAATGATGCCGGGGTAGGCATCGTTGTAGCGAATACTCATGGCCTCCAGTTCCTGCCGGAGAGCCGTAAGTCGCACCTCTCCGGAAAGGCCAGCCATCACGTTGGCCCGCCCGTCGCCCGTCGCACTCTGGTTGAGCAACTGAAACTGGTTCTCGCTGTTCAATCGCAGCTCGGCGTTCAGCCGCTCCAGGGTCGACAGGTTCATGCCTTCCTGTTGTGGCAGATGACCCAGGTGCCGTGTCTTGAAATCGTTGATGAGCTTTTCCTGCGCGCTGAGACGCGCACCGACTCCCTCCAGCTGCTGCCCCAGAAAGGCCGTGGTACTGGAAGCCTGGCCGAGCCGAATGCCCTCGTACTCCACCCGGTAAAGCCTCGCGATCTCATTGGCTACCGCCGCGACGGTCTCCGCATCCCAGCCGCGATAGCTGATCGTTACCACAATCGTCACACGCTGTCCGTACTGCTGGGTTTGGGTGCCGGCCTGTCTCTGAATGGTGAGATCCCGACGCATCTGGTTGACCACCAGCTCCACCGGCGCAATCCTGCGCAGCTCTGGATACAGGTCCATTCTTTCAATCAGGTCAGCCAGCTGGGAACGGCTCATGATCCCCTGCTGTATGATCTGCAGGCGCTGGTCAAGACTTCCGCCGGTGTCACTTCTCACCAGGGATTCCGAAATCATGTCCTGCCCGAACAGAATTGAGGTAGAGGATCGATACATGGATGGAAGCGCCAGTACCAGACTGACGCCGGCAGCGAACACCGCAATGAAGATACCCATCAGCATCCACTTCCTGCGACTCCATATCTGCAGGAGTGTGCCAACCAGGGAACTCTGTGTGCCTTCTTCCATCATGCCACCTTGCGGAAAATTTGCTTCAGGGTACGACCACGATGTCGCCGGGGTAGATGTTCAATTGGCTGGCGTCCAGCCGCGGCGACAGCACATCCGCATAATTGAAGCGGATACGTTGACGCTCGCCGCTCGCATCCTGACGCAGGATAGTGATGCGGGAGGACGAAGCAAACTCTGTCATCCCGCCAGCCTGTGCGATCACGTCCAGTACAGTCACCGGCCCCTGGAACTCAAACCGGCCGGGAAGCCGCACCTCACCGAGGACGGATACGGCGTAACTGTGAATCTCCTCAACACCGACTGTGATTTCCTCCGGCAGAACCTGCACATAGCGCCGCAGACCGTTCACCAGGACGTCCCGCAGCTGCAGTGGTGTGAGACCTGACACTGAGAGATCTCCGAGCAGCGGCATCGAGATCACGCCGTCCGGCCTTACCGTCACAGTACGGGTCATTTCTGTCTGCTCCCGAACGTATATCGACAGCACGTCAGCCGGACCGATGCGGTACTCGTTGAAGGGCGAAGCAGGCGCTTCTCCGATGCTGGAGGAATCGATCGCTCCACTGGCACAGCCAACCAGGACCACGCTGGTAAGCAGCGCCACCCACAGTTTCTCCAGCTTCCTGTATCCGGTCCGTTTCATGTTGTGCTCCTGGACATCCACAGACTCAACGGTTCTGGGATGATCGATGGGGAATGCGGAACGTCACGCCGACTGACACTTCGTGTCGTGGAATTTCAAAGGCCTGCCCCGCAAGCCGGGGCGCCTCCTGCTTGCTGTAGCTGTAGGTTGCAAACAGAACTACGCCATTGTTGACTTCGTAGCGTGCTTCAACCGCAGCTCGGATGACATCCGCCTTCTCCAGTTCACGGTCAGATCGCGTAACCTTGCCGTAGCCCGCACTGGCGCTGATCTGCAGGTCTTCGCCCAGACGGTGCAGCAGCCCGAAATTGATGGAATCCGCCTCAACAATACCGGCCTCACCAATCACCGTATTGACGTCACGGTTGATGCCGATGGTGAAGTTGCCACGGTCGTGGGTACGGGTAAGCAGCGCGTTAAAGTACACCTCCTTCTCGTCACCCGCCTTGAGCGGTCCGGCTTCCAGCCGAAAGGAGGTCCTGTCATTCAGAGCATGCAGCAGGCCAACCCGCGGCACCTTTACCTCCTGGGTAAAGCCGTTATCGAACTTGTACTCGCTGTAGCGGTAGCCGTATATGAGCTGATTGCGGGCATTGATGTCGTGCTCGAAACTGGCATCTACGGTATGAATCTCATTACCAATGCCATCGGACAGCTCCTCCCTGGCGTCGGTGTAGTCCAACACGCCGGTCAGCGTTTCGGTGAGGCGATACTCGAAGCCCGCTGTTACCGAAGAACGGTGTCCTTCCGTGCGGCCGGCGCCCAGCCCGATCACCGGATTCAGGTCCGCCGGAACTCGGGACTCGATGTAGTCGCCGACAAGGGACAGCGACAGCCGCGAAGAAACGGCGTAATCCACCATCAGGTCCAGGTACTCACGCATGGAGTTGGAATCCAGTTCATCGAACTCGTTGTACTTCTCCATCTCCCTGCCGTAGTTCATTCGGGCATTGAATGTCTCTCCCTCGTAGCCAGCCTCAATCGCGGGCGTTACCTGCGCGATGGTATCCGCTTCGCGAGGACCGGCTGTCACGAATACGTTATCGTCATGGATGCCGGCCACGGATATGGACGGTACGATGAAGACGTCTGCTACTACCTTGCCGCTGGCCGCAAACACCAGGCAGGCTGACACCGCAACCGCCATCCGTGCACTTCCCAACTGCTCAGCTCGCTTTTTCTTTTTCATGATTCTGGTCTTCACAGTGATGAAATTCCTTCTTTCCTATCGTGATCCGGGTCCAGATTGACGCCTCAGGCCGGAGCTACGTCCATGCAATCCACCTGCACCGCGATACTGCGCTGAAGCAGGTCTATCGAGATGACGAAGAGGCCGCTGCCCTCATCCGATTTCAGGAAGACACCCTCGGCATTGACCAGCGGGCCCCTGAGAATGCGTACCGGGTCGCCCGCTTTAAGATAGGGATAGGGGCGGCAGGGTAATGAACTGTGCACGGCCAGTCGTATGCTCTCGATCTGCTCTTCTTCGACGCTGGCCAGGCGGTCCCAGCGTTGCCCAAGAATGGTGACCACACCGCGCGTCTTGCATATATCCAGATACTCGTGCCTGCCGACTGCCTGGTACACGAATACATAACTACGGAACATCGGTGCCCGGATTGCATAGCGGCCATGCTCGTTCTTCATCCACTCGGTCACCATGGGCAGGAAGACCTCGTAGCCCTTGTTCTGCAACTGCTCCTTGACCAATGATTCGCAGTTACTGCGGGTCCAGATGACGTGCCATGCCGACATCGGCGCCGGGTCATAGTCCAGATCGTAGTCCAGATCCCGTTGAGTGGAGGCCGCCAGTTGAGACCGACCCCTGAACTGCTCGCGGGAGTCCACATAGCTGCCTGCATGGTTGCTTGCTGAATATGTCTGCTTCAAAGCTTCGCCCCTTCCCCCGTACCGGGGAATTCCTCCATGTGCCACGCGTCAGCATCAGAGTTGTCGTAGCTGCTGACATCTGTCGTCTGTGAGGAAAGATTAGGGTAAGTTGCTGCATGTTTCGATGAGGGGATTTACCTAATTCAGCTACAGGAAAACCCCTACTGTGGGTTGAGTGAAACTGACTTTCCTCTCTGCCCTTTCAATCTGAAAGCATCGGGTCTCACATATAGGAAGCGCAAGGATGTATTGCGAATCAATCGATGGAACAGCAGCGGCACTACCACCGCCGTGAATGTGACGATAGCGCACGCCAGCCCAACATCAGACACGACGCCGCTGCCCGAGAGGAGCTTGAGCATCACCTTCATCGGCAGGAAGTAGCTGAGGTAGACCACGATGGAATTGGCCCCGGTGTAGCGCAGCCAGCCAGCCCACTTGCGCTGTGAAAACAGACTGCCGAAGGACACCACCGCAGCGGCGCCCACGAAGCCGAGGATCAGGCTTACACCAGCGTACTCATCAATGTCATGGTGTGTGAACCAGGCGTTGCCGATTGCCCAGACAGCGATTCCGGCAATGGCGATACCCTGCCTCTCCCTCACCTTGGCGGCGAAGGCGAATATCCATTGTGAAAACGCATAGCCCGCGAAGAAGTACACATATCGATCCAGGAAGCGATTTACCGTGTTCCACTCTGTGGTCAGGATGTCCATCCGGAACAGGGTCTGCAGCGCTATCGCCACCAGAAAGACCAGCGCTACCGGGAACTTCCTCACCGCGCGGGTGACCACGTAGAAGATCATCAGCATGTGGACGAACCACAGCGAATTGATCGGATCCACCAGCGCAAGCCCGAACAGGGATACGAAGCCGGCGGGGTCCGACACCATCAAGGACATTTCCGTGAACAGCAGCAGTATGCACAGCCACAGCAGATAGAAATAGGCAAAGTGAATGACCTTGCGGTCGATATATTCACGCAGGGGGCTGTTGATGGATCGCGCCAGGAACAGGCCGGAAAGGAGGAAGAAGTCGGGCATCCGGAATGGTCGCGCGAAATCTACGACGCTGTGCAGCCATCCCTCCGCGCCGACGGTATGACCATAGTCTGTCGTCGCCTGCATCATGACCACCAGGATGATGCATAGCCCCTTGGCGTAATCCACCCATTCAATACGTGAATTACTGACACGGCTGTAGCTTTGGATGTCCGACATAGGTGTCACCCGCCCGAAGTTTTCCTGTATTCAGGCTGATGAATGTTAGGGTAGTGGAGAAGGGATTGGGATGCGGGAAAGCCCCTAATTTAAAACCAGAAAAGACCTGCGCTGGTTCGGGGAATTGCGGGGCAGTATGGGAATATTACTGGCACTGTCGGCACAGGCCACTGATCTCGATGGTTTCGTCGCTGACCTTGAAACCGATCTTTCTGGCATTGCTGTCGATGCGCGAGGTCAGTGCGCCATCGTCCAGCTCGGCGACGAC
>Ga0079224_100013625_pt1 | contig 11329 bp, 9 predicted proteins | sample Stecom2015_FD_80414 | JGI IMG/M metagenome (GOLD analysis project Ga0079224, IMG submission 80414) | Agricultural soil microbial communities from Utah to study Nitrogen management - Steer compost 2015 | ecosystem: Environmental > Terrestrial > Soil > Agricultural land | place: USA: Utah...
CGGCCGGGATACACGCGGTAGCCCTGCTGCTGCCCGCCCACAAAGTAGGGGGTCGGGCGGATCACATCCGCGAGCCTCGTCACGTTCTCGGTGAGCACCTCCTGGATGCTCGGGTTGGCATCCGCCGGCTGCCGGGCCACGCTGCGGCGCACCGGGGCGCTCGCGCTCTGCTCGTATTCCTGCGGCAGCTTGAGGGCTTCCAGCGCGCCGTTGCGGTTGAGGATGACCCGGTCCGGGTACACCGCGTGCAGCGTCGTCGACGGCGCGACGGTGTCGTTGATCGCATACACGCGCTCGTCGCGCCCGGATGCGGCGATGATCGCGATCGACTGCGCCGGATCGTTCGCCGTGATGGTGCCGCGCAGCGACAGGTTGAGCCGGGTCTCGGCGACGTCCTCGTGCGCCACGGGGGCGGGGTCGACCGGCGCGTCGGCGGCATCCGCCTTGCCGAAGAGGTGTGCCGCGGCGATCGCCTGCACGTCCGCCGCCGCGGCGCGCGGGTCCGGGGTCGCGGCGCCGGGCACCGCGGCCGGGGGCTCGATACGGTCGCCGGCCGACGACCCCGGCACCAGCGCCCAGGCGATCTGCGCGAGCTGCCAGGCGATGGCGGCGACCAGGAGCCAGGTGATCCAGTGCGGCAGGCGCTCGTTCGCCACTGCCACGAGGCGGTCCCGATCGAGGGTCCTGAGATCGGACCAGTTCAATTCAATCGCCATACAAGGATCGGCCTTCCCCCCTCGGGTGCTCGCCTGGCCCGGCTGCCCCGGATGATACGGCTTGCGGCGCCGGACAAACAAGCCTGAGAGGCTGAAAAATCTTTACAGAGCAATCAACTACCGCTTCTTCTTGCGGCCGAGCTCAACTCGGGCGCCGGCGCGCGCGGACGCGCTGCGTGCCCGTGACCGGTGTTGGAGCCGGGCCCTTGTGCCCCCATATATAATGGTTCCGTACGGTGCTTCGCGTGTCCGGCACCACTGTGACACGCGAAATTTGAAAAATCTCGGCTCATTGCTATTTTCGGGAATTATGTCGGAAAGAGAGCGACACCGGGCACGGACCCACGACCCCGACGTCGTGGTCCAGGAATCGCGGCCAAAGCTGAAACCGCCGCCGATGTACCGGGTCATATTGATCAACGACGACTATACCCCGATGGAGTTTGTCGTCGAAGTGCTGGAGACGGTTTTCGGGATGGAACGTTCCCGGGCCACGCGTGTCATGCTGGAGGTGCACACGAAAGGTAAGGGTGTCTGCGGCGTCTATACTTACGAGATCGCCGAGACGAAGGTCGCGCAGGTCACCAAGATCGCGCAGCAGCAGCAGCACCCCTTGCTGTGCACGATGGAAGAGTCTTGAGGAAACACCCCGGGCCGGTACCCGCACCGGCAGTTCGTAAATTCGTATTGGTCTTTCGGTCATGTTGAGCGCGGAACTCGAATTCTGCCTGAACCAGGCATTCCAGAACGCCAGGGAGCGGCGGCATGAGTTCATGACCGTCGAGCACCTGCTGCTCGCCCTCCTGGACATCCCGAAGGTCCACGAGATCCTCAAGGCCTGTAACTCGAACATCCCGCAGCTCCGCCGCCAGCTCACGGAATTCATCGAGGAAGCCACACCGCTCATGGCACCGGACCACGACGGCGACGTGCAGCCGACGCTCGGCTTCCAGCGTGTCCTGCAGCGGGCGGTTTTCCACGTGCAGTCGAGCGGCAAGAAGGAAGTGACCGGCAGCAACGTGCTGGTCGCGATCTTCAGCGAGAAGCAGTCGCAGGCCGTGTACTTCCTGAGCCTGCAGGACATCACCCGGCTCGACGTCGTGAACTACATCTCGCACGGCATGCCGCAGCTCCGCAGCGAAGGCAGCGACGAAGACCAGGAAACCTCGGAGGAGCGCGAGGGCGGTGAGGATTCGCGCGCCCTCGACCTGTACGCGACGAACCTGAACAAGCGCGCGATGGAGGGCAAGATCGATCCGCTCATCGGGCGCGACCTCGAGATCGAGCGGACCATCCAGATCCTCTGCCGCCGCCGCAAGAACAACCCGCTGTACGTCGGCGACGCCGGCGTCGGCAAGACCGCGCTGGCGGAGGGCCTCGCGCGCATGATCGTGGAGGAGCGGGTACCCGAGGTGCTGCGCGAGTGCACGATCTACGCGCTCGACATGGGCACCCTGATCGCGGGCACCAAGTACCGCGGCGATTTCGAGAAGCGCCTGAAGGCGGTCATCGCGGAGATCCGCCAGGATCCGGGCGCGATCCTGTTCATTGACGAAATCCACACCGTGATCGGCGCGGGTGCCGCGTCCGGCGGCGTGATGGACGCCTCGAACCTGATCAAGCCCGTGCTCGCCAACGGCGAGATCCGGTGCATCGGCTCGACCACCTATTCCGAGTACCGCGGGGTCTTCGAGAAGGATCACGCGCTGGCCCGCCGCTTCCAGAAGATCGACGTGCCGGAGCCCTCGGTCGAAGAGACCGTGGCGATCCTGCGCGGGCTGCAGACGCGCTTCGAAGAGCACCACGGGGTCACGTACGAGCCTGCCGCCCTGCAGGCGGCGGCGGAGCTGGCCGCGCGACACATCAACGACCGGCGCCTGCCCGACAAGGCGATCGACGTGATCGACGAGGCGGGCACCAGCCTGCGGCTGCAGCCGGTCGCCGAGCGCTCGAACGTCGTGACCGTGACGATGATCGAGAACATCGTCGCGAAGATGGCGCGCATACCGCCGAAGAGCGTGTCTGCTTCCGACCGCGACGTCCTGCGCACGCTGGAGCGGGATCTCAAGCTCACGATCTTCGGCCAGGACAAGGCGATCGAGGCGCTCGCCTCCGCGATCAAGATGTCGCGCTCCGGCCTGACGGAGGACACGAAGCCGATCGGCTCCTTCCTGTTCGCGGGACCGACGGGCGTCGGCAAGACCGAGGTGACCCGCCAGCTCGCGCTGGTCATGGGCGTCGAGCTGATCCGCTTCGACATGTCCGAGTACATGGAGCGCCACACGGTATCGCGGCTGATCGGCGCGCCCCCGGGCTACGTCGGCTTCGACCAGGGCGGCCTGCTCACCGAGGCGGTCACCAAGAACCCGCACGCGGTGGTGCTGCTCGACGAGATCGAGAAGGCGCACCCGGAGGTCTTCAACCTGCTGCTCCAGGTCATGGACCACGGCACGCTCACCGACAACAACGGCCGCAAGGCGGATTTCCGCAACGTGGTGCTGGTGATGACCACGAACGCCGGCGCGCAGGAGATGAGCCGGGCGTCGATCGGCTTCACGCAGCAGGACCACAGCACGGACGGGATGGAGATCATCAAGAAGACGTTCACGCCGGAGTTCCGCAACCGGCTGGACGCCATCATCCAGTTCGCCCCGCTGGACGAGCATTCGATCGCGCGGGTGGTCGACAAGCTGGTCGTCGAGCTCGAGGCGAAGCTCGGCTCCAACAACGTGACGCTCGAGCTGGACGACGCCGCGCGGCGCTGGATCGCCGAGCGCGGTTACGACCCGAAGATGGGCGCGCGGCCGATGGCGCGCGTCATCCAGGAGCACATCAAGCGGCCGCTGGCCGAGGAGCTGCTGTTCGGCAGCCTGTCCGAAGGCGGCCACGTACGTGTGAGCGTGGGCGAGAACGGAGAGCTCGTGCTCGATGCCGAGCCTGCGCGCAAGGAGCTGACCAGGGCACCGTAGAGGGACCCGGGGCGCCCCGGGGGGAGTCGGTTGCGGGCGGTTCCGTCAGCGACCGCGGTAGACGATGCGGCCCTTGCTCAGGTCGTAGGGCGTGAGCTCCACCGTGACGTTGTCGCCGGTGAGGATGCGGATGTAGTTCTTGCGCATCTTGCCTGAAATGTGCGCAGTCACCACGTGACCGTTCTCCAACCTGACGCGAAACGTCGTGTTGGGCAGCGTCTCGGTCACGACGCCTTCCATCTGCAGTGCTTCTTCTTTCGCCAAGCGAGTCTCGTTCTTTGCCGGAAATTCAGGCGGCGGATTTTGCAGAAAGGGCCGCGTCAATGCAATCGACGGGCCCGCGGGGCGGCCGGCGGCGCCGGACCGGCCCCGCCCGTGCGCTTCACCCGGCGACGAGCTCGGCGGCGGGCCGCGGCTCCGCGGGCCAGTCGCGAAACGGGGTCCGCGGCCGGCAGGCGCGCTCGACCAGGGCCTTGAACTCGGCCCGCGGCATCGGCCGGGCACCGAGGCTGAGCAGGTGGGGCGAGACGAGCTGGCAATCGAGCACCGTGAACGCGTGCGCCGACAGGTGGCGGCACAGCGCCAGCATGGCCGTCTTCGACGCGTCCGTCACCCGGCTGAACATGGATTCGCCGAAGAAGGCACGCCCGATCGCGAGGCCGTAGATGCCGCCGACGAGGCGGTCGTCCTCCCAGACCTCGACCGAGTGCGCCCAGTGCTCGCGATGCAGGCGGCAGAACGCCTCGATCATCTCGGGCGTGATCCAGGTGCCGGCCTGCCCGCGGCGCGGTGCGCCGCACGCGCGGATCACCGATTCGAACGCCCGGTTGCAGGTCACGACGAAGCGCCCGCGGCGCAGGCGGCGGCGCAGGCTCCGTGAGACGTGAAACTCGTCCGGTACGAGCACGCAGCGCGGGTCCGGCGACCACCAGAGGATCGGCTGGCCCTCGTCGTACCAGGGGAAGATCGTCCGCTCGTACGCCGTCAGCAGCCGCTCGGTGCCGAGGTCGCCGCCGGCCGCGAGCAGGCCGTTCGGGACGGCCAGCGCCAGGCGCACGTCCGGAAACGCCTCCGGGGGGTCGTCACGGCTGATCCACTTGATCTGCGGGGTGGTCACGCGGGCTGCGGCGCGCCGCCTCCTCCCAGGTACCTCACTCGGGCGCGCTCCGGTACGGGCTGTGCCGGTCGACCGCGGCCATGTAGCGGTCGACGTGTCGCCGCTCCTCGGCGAGGTAGCGGCCGACGGCGCTGAAGAACTCGGGGCGGGCGAGCCAGTGGGCGGACCAGGTCGCGACCGGGGTGAAGCCGCGGGCGACCTTGTGCTCGCCCTGGGTGCCCGGCTCGAACCGCGCCAGCCCCTTCTCGATGCAGTACTCGATACCCTGGTAATAGCAGGTTTCGAAGTGCAGCGCGTCGTAGTACCCGTCGCTGCCCCAGTAGCGCCCGTAGAGCGTATCGCCGCCGACGTAGAACACGGCCGCCGCGACCGGCGAACGGTGCCGCTCCGCCAGCACGACCAGCACGTTGTCGGGCAGCCGCGACGACAGGGAGACGAAGAAATCGTAGTCGAGGTAGGGCATGGAGGCCCGCTCGAGGAAGGTGGTGCTGATGAGCGCGTACACGTCGCGCCACAGCGCGGCGTCCGTGTCGCGGCCAAAGAGCCTGCGCAGCCGGATTCCCTGCTCCTCGACCCGCCGCCGGTCGCGGCGCGCTTTCTTGCGCTTGGCGGAGCTGAAGGTGGCGAGGAACTCGTCGAACGTCGCGTAGCCGCGGTTGTGCCAGTGGAACTGGCAGTCCTTGCGCAGCTTCAGGCCCGCCGCGCGGAGACCCGGGAGCTCACGCTCGTCGGGAAACAGCACGTGCAGCGAGGAATGGCCTCCCTCGCGGGCCAGCTCGAGCGCCGCATCGAGCAGGATGCGGGCCTGGTCGGGATCGCCGCCCGCGAGCAGCCGCGGGCTCGGGGCCGGCGTGAAGGGCACGGCGGACACCAGCTTCGGGTAGTACTCGAGCCCGGCCCGGTGGTATGCCTGCGCCCAGGACCAGTCGAACACGAATTCGCCCCACGAATGGGTTTTCTCGTACAGTGGCATCACCGCGACGGCTTTGCCGCCGCGTGACGGGCGGACGACGACGTGCCGGGGTTGCCAGCCGGTCGCCGGTGACACGCAACCGGTCGTCTCGGCGGCTTCGAGGAACTCGTGCCGGAGGAAGGGCCAGGCATCGCCGGCGAGCCGGTTCCACTCGGCGGGCTCTATCGCGGAGATGCTGTCGAGGATATCGATCCGCATCGCCGCATCGCGCTACGCGACCGCGTGGTCCGGTTCGCTCACGAGGGCTTCGGCATCGAGGAATTTCTCCGCGTCGAGCGCGGCCATGCAACCCGAGCCGGCGGACGTAATCGCCTGCCGGTAGACGGAATCCGCCACGTCGCCCGCCGCGAACACGCCAGGCACGCTGGTCGCGGTCGCGTCGCCTTCCAGTCCGGATTTGACCACGATGTAGCCGCCGTTGCGCATCTCGAGCTGGCCCTGGAAGAGATCGGTGTTCGGCCGGTGGCCGATTGCGATGAACACTCCCGACACTTGGAGCTCCCGCGTCGCCGCAGGTTCCTTCGTGCTGCGCAGTCTCAACCCGGTCACGCCGGTATCGTCGCCGAGCACTTCGTCCACCACGTGATTCCACAGGATCTCGACGTTGCCGTGCTGCGCCTTGTGGAACAGCTGGTCCTGGAGGATCTTCTCCGCGCGCAGTGCATCGCGCCGGTGCACGAGCGTCACCTTCCCGGCGATGTTGCTGAGGTACAGCGCTTCCTCGACGGCCGTGTTGCCGCCGCCGATGACGGCGACGTTCTGGCCGCGATAGAAGAAGCCGTCGCAGGTCGCGCACGCGGAGACGCCGCGGCCCCGGTAGTGCTGCTCCGAGGGCAGCCCGAGGTACATCGCGCTCGCCCCGGTCGCGATGATCAGCGCGTCACAGGTGTAGGTGGCGTAGTCGCCCTCGAGCACGAACGGGCGCTTCGAGAGGTCGGCCTTGTGCACGTGGTCGTTCACTATCTCGGTGCCGAAACGCCGTGCGTGGCGCTCCATGCGTTCCATGAGCGCCGGGCCTTGCAGGCCTTCGACGTCGCCGGGCCAGTTGTCCACGTCCGTCGTCGTCATGAGCTGCCCGCCCGGCTCCATGCCGGTGACGAGCACGGGCCGGAGATTCGCCCGCGCGGCGTAAATGGCCGCCGCGTAACCGGCCGGTCCGGAGCCCAGGATGAGGACCCGGCAATGCCTGGATTTGCTCATGTATACTTCGCCTTCGATTGCGCCCGAGCAGGTAAACGGATATGCGACCGAACCGAGGCGAATCAAGAGCCTGCGCGGGCCGGCCGCGGGCCGGTGGCTTCCCGGCCGGCAAAGTGTAGGCAAAAGGGGGAACGGGGGCAAAGCGCGGCCGAAGGCGTCCGGCGGCGCGAGGAAGCCCGGACAGCGGCGCAGATCCCGGTTCGCCCGACGACAATTCGCTTCAGGAATGGCCAGAGCCCAGAATTCAGTCCGCGCACGGTCGCGCCTGTCCGAGCAGGTGGTGCGCACCCTGCGCGAGGGTGCCCTGTGGGTGTTCGGTGCGCTCGCGATCATCCTGTGGGTCGCGCTCTTCACTTACGACCCGGCGGACCCGGGATTCTCGCAGGCGAGCGACAGCGGCGAGATTAAGAACGGGGTAGGGCGCGTCGGCGCGCTCGCCTCCGACCTCCTGTTCAACTTTTTCGGCCTGCCGGCGTACCTGTTCACCGTCATGGTGTTCTACTTCGGCTGGATGATCTTCCGGGAGCAGAGGACGCGCGTCGAGCTCACGCGGGCGGATTTCGCGCTGCGCTTCGCGGGCTTTCTCGCGACGCTCGTCACGAGCTCCGCGCTCGCGACGCTGCATTTCTCCCCGGAAGGCTTCCGGGAGACCGCGGGCGGCATCGTGGGGCAGGTCGTCGGTTACGGCATGGCCTCCGTGATGAAGCTGCTCGGCGCGAGCACGCTGCTGTTCTTCCTCTGGCTCGCATCGCTGTCGCTGTTCCTCGGCATCTCCTGGCTGGCGGTCATGGATCGCATCGGCCGCTGGTGCCTCGCGGCATGGGACGCCGCCCGCCTGAAGATCGGCGAGTGGCGCGAGCGCGCCGAGGGGCGGCGCCTGCATGCGGCGCGCCAGGACGCCGCCCAGGTGGAGCGGACCAAGACGCGGAAGCGGGTGCCGCCGCGCATCGAGCCGGTCGTCGCGCCCCTCGAGCCGTCGGTGCGCGCGGAGAAGGAACGCCAGGTCCCGCTGTTCGAGCCGCCGGCCGCGGGCGAGCTGCCGCCGCTGTCGCTGCTCGACGATCCGCCGCCGCAGCAGAAGGGTTACTCCGAGGAGTCGCTGGAAGCGATGTCCCGGCTGGTGGAGCTCAAGCTGAAGGACTTCGGCATCGACGTGCAGGTCGTTTCCGTCTCGCCCGGGCCGGTGATCACGCGCTTCGAGCTCGATCCTGCACCCGGGGTGAAGAGCAGCCAGATCTCCAACCTGGCGAAGGACCTCGCGCGGTCGCTTTCCGTGGTGAGCGTGCGCGTCGTCGAGGTGATCCCGGGCAAGTCGTACATCGGTCTCGAGATCCCGAACGAGCATCGCGAGCTCGTGACGCTCGGAGAGATCCTGCGCTCGCGGGCGTACGACGAGATGGCGTCACCGTTGACGCTGGCCCTCGGCAAGGACATCGGCGGCAATTCCGTGGTCGCCGATCTCGCGCGCATGCCGCACCTCCTGATCGCGGGCACCACCGGCTCCGGCAAGTCCGTCGCGATCAACGCCATGGTGCTGAGCCTGCTCTACAAGTCGACCCCCGAGCACGTACGGCTGATCATGGTCGACCCCAAAATGCTCGAGCTGTCGGTGTACGAGGGCATCCCGCACCTGCTCACGCCGGTCGTCACCGACATGAAAGAGGCGGCGAACGCGCTGCGCTGGTGCGTCGGCGAAATGGAGCGGCGTTACCGGCTGATGGCCGCGCTCGGCGTGCGCAATATCGGCGGCTACAACCGCAAGGTGAAGGATGCGATCGAGGCCGGGAAGCCGCTGCCCGACCCGATGTTCACGCCGCCGCCGTTCGCCGACGAGGACGACGAGCCGGTCGAGCATCCCACGCTCACGCCTCTGCCGTACATCGTCGTCATCATCGACGAGCTTGCCGACATGATGATGATCGTCGGCAAGAAGGTGGAGGAGCTGATCGCGCGCCTCGCGCAGAAGGCCCGCGCTTCCGGCATTCACATGCTGCTCGCGACCCAGCGCCCCTCCGTGGACGTGATCACCGGCCTCATCAAGGCGAACATTCCCTGCCGCATCGCGTTCCAGGTCTCGGCCAAGGTCGACTCGAGGACCATTCTCGACCAGATGGGGGCGGAGGCGCTGCTCGGTCACGGGGACATGCTCTACCTGCCGCCCGGCACCGCCGTGCCGACGCGCGTGCACGGCGCTTTCGTCGCCGATCACGAGGTGCACGCGGTGGTCCGCAACCTGAAGAAAAGCGGCCCGCCGCGCTACATCGAGGAAATTCTGGAGGGGCCGGCGAGTCCAACCCCCGGTCTGGCGGGGATCGACCCCCCGTCGGTGGAGGAGATCGACGCGGAGCAGGACCCCTTGTACGACCAGGCCGTGCAGATCGTGCTGGAGACGCGCAAGGCCTCGATCTCCGGCGTCCAGCGGCGGCTGAAGATCGGGTACAACCGCGCCGCGCGCATGGTCGAAAGCATGGAGGCGGCGGGACTGGTCGGTCCGCTGCAGGCGAACGGCTCCCGGGAGGTCCTGGTGCCGGCGCCGCACAAGGACCGGGACGACTGACGCGGCGTTCGCGGGCAGGGAGCGGATGGAACGGATGGAAACGGGAACGGACAGGCGATTCGCGAGCACGACCGGCGCGGCATGGCGGCCGTGCCTGCCGGCGCCCGCCATGGCGATCGCAGTCGTCGTCGCGACCGTCATCGGGACGTTCGCCGCCCCGGCCGCGTGGGCCGAGACCACCGACCGGGCGCGCGGCGAAGCGCTCGTGGAGCGTTTCGTGGCGGAAGTCGAGAGCATGCGCGGCCGCTTCGAGCAGCAGCTCGTGACCGCGGAACAGGAGCTCGCCGACACCGCGAAAGGAAGCTTCGAGATCCTGCGCCCCGGGCGTTTCCGCTGGGAGTACACGGAGCCGTACGCGCAGGTTCTCGTCGCCGACGGCGCCAACGTGTGGAATTACGACGTCGATCTCGAGCAGGTCACGGTGAAGCCGCAGGCGGAGGCGCTCGGCAACACGCCGGCGGCACTGCTCGGCGGCAAGGCCGACGTGCTGGAGGGGTTCGAGGTGACCGGCAGCCTCGTGGACCGGGGCACCGTGTGGGTGACCCTGCGGCCGAAGCACGACGACACGGGTTTCGAGAGCGTCGAGCTCGGCTTCACCGACGGCGTGCTGACCCGCATGATCCTTGCCGACGACCTCAGGCAGACGACGCTGGTCGCGCTCTACGACGTCGAGGTGAACGCCGACGTGGATCCCGCGCGTTTCCGCTTCACTCCCCCGGAGGGCGTCGACCTGGTCGGCCAGCCCGCCGCGGCATCGGCCACGGGCCGGTAAATGCTGCCTTTGCGTTATGCGAGGCGCTGGCAGGCGGCCGGCATCGGGGCACTGGCGCTCGCGCTGGTCGCGGCGCTGGCGCCGGCGATCCTGTTTCCGTTCGACGTGCAGCGGGCGGGCATCGGCATCGACAAGTGGCTCCATGCGCTGAGCTTCATGTTCCTCACGGTCTGGTTCTCCGGCCAGTACGCACCGCGGAGCTATTGGCGGATCGCCCTCGGCATGCTCCTGTTCGGCCTGCTCATCGAGGTCTGCCAGCGCATGGTGGCGTATCGCAGCGCCGAAGCGACGGACCTGGTCGCCGATGCGATCGGCATCGCCCTGGGTCTCGCGATCGCGTTCGCGGGCGCCGGCGGCTGGAGCCTCAGGGTGGAGGGCTGGCTGCAGGCGCGCAGCGAGGCCGGCTGAGCGGGAAGCCCGATTCGCCATGAACGACCTGTTCGCCGAAGATCAGCTCCCGACCCCGCCGGAAGACGGCGACGGACGCCCCCTGGCCGATCGCCTGCGGCCGACGTCGCTCGACGGCTTCTTCGGCCAGGAGCACCTGCTCGCCCCGGGCAAGCCGCTCGCCGAGGCCATCGCGCGCGGGCGGGCGCATTCGATGATCTTCTGGGGGCCGCCCGGCACCGGGAAGACGACGCTTGCCCGTATCGTCGCAGGGGCGAGCGGCGCGCATTTCATTGCGCTTTCGGCCGTAATGGCGGGCGTCAAGGACATCCGCGCGGCCGTCGCGGAGGCGACGCGGCAACGGCGCACGACGGGGCGCTCCACGGTCCTGTTTCTCGACGAGGTACATCGCTTCAACAAGTCGCAGCAGGACGCGTTCCTCCCGTTCGTCGAGGACGGCACACTGACGTTCATCGGCGCGACCACCGAGAATCCCTCGTTCGAGCTCAACAACGCGCTGCTTTCGCGGGCGCGCGTCTATGTCTTGCGGCCACTGGGCCGCGATGCGCTGTTCGGCATCATGCGCCGTGCGCTCGCGTCGGAAAAATTCACCGCCGGCGGGCTCGAGATCGACGACG
>Ga0079224_100013626_pt1 | contig 11328 bp, 15 predicted proteins | sample Stecom2015_FD_80414 | JGI IMG/M metagenome (GOLD analysis project Ga0079224, IMG submission 80414) | Agricultural soil microbial communities from Utah to study Nitrogen management - Steer compost 2015 | ecosystem: Environmental > Terrestrial > Soil > Agricultural land | place: USA: Utah...
AGTGAATGCTGCAGGGGTTATCCCGGTAATCTTTGCTGTAGCATTTATGATGGCACCAAGCACGGTTGCCAGCTTTTTTGAGGGCGGGGTGGCATCGGCAATTGAACGTGTTTTTGACTATACCCAACCTGTCGGTATGACTCTTTACGTAGCAATGATTATCGCATTCACGTACTTTTATACTTACGTGCAGGTGAACCCGGAACAAATGGCGGAAAACTTGCAAAGACAAGGCGGTTATATTCCGGGAATACGGCCTGGTAAAAACACAGAGACGTATTTGAGCCGGGTAATCAACCGATTAACCTTTGTCGGCTCGATTTTCCTGGCAGTTGTTACAATTTTACCGATTATATTGGGCGGTCTAGCAAATTTGCCTACTGCAGTTCAAATCGGCGGTACTAGTTTAATCATCGTAGTTGGTGTGGCACTGCAAACAATGAAACAGCTGGAAGGCCAGCTTGTAAAACGGCACTATAAAGGGTTTATTAAATAATTTCCTGCTGCCAATGGAAGCGAGGGGAAATAATGAATTTAATTTTAATGGGATTACCTGGTGCAGGTAAAGGTACGCAAGCAGAAAAGATTAAAAGCAAATATAATATCCCCCATATTTCAACAGGGGATATGTTCCGATCTGCCATCCAAGAAGGAACAGAACTCGGTAAAAAAGCTAAACAATACATGGATCAAGGACAGCTTGTACCTGATGAAGTTACCGTTGGCATTGTAAAAGAACGGTTAGGGAAAGAGGATTGCAAAAAAGGCTTTCTGTTAGATGGTTTCCCAAGAACGTTGGAACAGGCAAAAAGCCTGGATGCCATACTGGATGATTTAGGTGTAAGCCTTGATCATGTTTTACATGTTGACGTGCCGGAAGAAAAATTGATGGAGCGTTTAACAGGTCGCAGAATTTGCCCTACATGCAAAACGGCTTACCACGTCTTGTTCAACCCTCCAAAACAAGAAGGTATTTGTGATAAAGATGGGTCAGCATTAATCCAACGGGACGATGATAAACCGGAAACGGTAAAAAACCGTTTATCTGTAAATTTGGAGCAAACAAAACCATTGCTTGATTTCTATGAAGAAAAAGGATATCTTGTAAAGGTAAATGGTGACCAGGACATTGACAAGGTTTTCCAAGACATCGAAAAAGTGCTAGAGAATTAAAAAAAATCTCTATCACGATGTTTCGCGCAGCGATTTAGCGGAATAATGTAAATATAGTAATGCGAGAAAACTCATGTATTGCTGTTGGGCTCAGTGACACAGAAAGACATTTTCATGTGAAATAATGCCTATAGTGCAGGTGATCTTGTTGAACGAAGGTGAACAGATTCCGCTATTAGGTCAAGTTGTTCGTGTTTTGCAAGGACGGGAAGCAGGACAATACATGATTATCGTTGGAATGATCGATGATCGGTTTGTCTTGCTGGCAGACGGGGAAAAGCGTAAAATGAACAAACCAAAGAAGAAAAATATTCAGCATGTCGAACTTACAAACTACATTTCCCCAGAAGTCCAAAACAGCCTTCTAGAAACTGGTCGTGTCACAAATGGGAAATTGAGATTTGCGATATCTAAATTTGCGGGTGAGATTGTGACTGATTATAGGAAGGGAGATCTACACGATGGCGAAAGATGATGTTATTGAAGTGGAAGGAACTGTTACCGAAACATTGCCGAATGCAATGTTTAACGTCGAGTTGGAGAACGGCCATACCGTTTTGGCCCATGTTTCCGGGAAAATCCGGATGCATTATATTCGTATTTTGCCCGGCGACAAAGTAACGGTAGAACTATCTCCATATGATTTAACTAGAGGACGAATTACGTACCGTTATAAATAAGCTCCGATATAAAAGGAGGTAAACTGATGAAGGTAAGAGCATCTGTTAAACCGATATGCGAAAAATGTAAAGTTATTAAGCGTAAAGGTAAAGTGATGGTTATTTGTGAAAACCCTAAGCATAAACAAAAACAAGGCTAATCAAGGAGGTGCAGCGAATGGCACGTATTGCTGGTATTGACATTCCGCGTGATAAACGTGTAGTCATTTCATTAACATACATCTACGGAATCGGAAAGAAAACCGCCCAAAAGATCCTAAAAGATGCTGGTGTATCCGAAGACACCCGTGTACGTGATTTAACCGAAGATGAACTAGGAAGAATCCGTAAAGAAGTGGACAAATATACGATTGAAGGAGACCTTCGTCGTGAAGTATCCTTAAACATCAAACGTCTGATGGAAATTGGTTCTTACCGAGGATTGCGTCACCGTAGAGGACTTCCGGTTCGTGGACAAAACACGAAAAATAATTCCCGCACTCGCAAAGGCCCACGGAAAACAATGGCGAACAAGAAAAAATAATAAGGTAAAGGAGGTTTATTCATGGCTCGTAAAACTAACACACGGAAACGTCGCGTGAAAAAGAATATAGAATCTGGAGTAGCACACATCCGTTCTACATTCAATAATACAATTGTTACTATTACTGACAAACAAGGTAATGCAATCGGCTGGAGCTCAGCAGGTGCATTAGGATTTAAAGGTTCCCGTAAATCAACACCTTATGCTGCACAAATGGCTGCCGAAACAGCGGCTAAGTCGGCAATTGAAAACGGAATGAAAACCTTGGAAGTAACTGTAAAAGGACCAGGAGCTGGGCGTGAAGCAGCTATCCGTTCCTTACAGGCAGCTGGATTGGAAGTTACGGCAATTGTAGACGTTACACCAGTTCCGCATAATGGCTGCCGCCCGCCAAAACGTCGTCGTGTATAATTAACGTATAGATTTTGTTGCCCTGTCTATAATGGGTTATGATGGCCTAAAAAGCAGTGTGATTTGATTCACCGCTCACAGCTCAAGAGAAACTGTACGTATGGATAAGGCAGTATCAATCCACCTACTGCTTGCCCGAGGAATTTCGGTTAGACAATGAGTCTAGCCGGGGTTTCGACGTTTTAAAGGAGGGTTTTAATTAGATGATCGAAATTGAAAAGCCAAGGATTGAAACAGTTGAGATCAGTGATGATGCTACATTTGGCAGATTTGTAGTTGAACCGCTGGAACGTGGTTATGGTACCACTTTAGGAAACTCCTTGCGTCGTATGTTACTATCCTCACTTCCAGGTGCTGCTGTTACATCCGTTCAGATTGATGGAGCACTACATGAGTTTTCAACCATTGACGGTGTCGTCGAAGATGTCACGCAGATTGTGCTCAATCTTAAAAAGTTGGCATTAAAAATCTATTCGGATGAAACGAAAACCTTAGAGTTAGATGTACAAGGAGAAGGAATCGTGACTGCTGCTGATTTAATGTATGACAGCGATGTGGAAGTTCTTAATCCGGACCTCCATATTGCAACATTAAATGAACGGGGAAGCTTACACATGAAAATCACAGCAGAACGGGGACGGGGGTATCGCCCGGCAGAGGAAAACAAACGGGATGACCAGCCAATCGGCGTGATTCCAGTCGATTCCATCTTTACCCCGGTTTCACGAGTAACTTACCAAGTGGAAAACACCCGTGTCGGTCAAAGTACAGATTTTGACAAATTGACATTGGATATTACGACAAATGGCAGTATTCGGCCAGAAGAAGCTATTTCTTTAGGCGCAAAAATTATAACGGAACATTTTAATATTTTCGTTAATCTTACCGATGAAGCTCAAAATGCAGAAATCATGGTAGAAAAAGAAGAAGATCAAAAAGAAAAAGTAATGGAAATGACGATTGAAGAACTGGATTTATCGGTAAGGTCTTACAACTGTCTGAAGCGGGCAGGAATTAATACGGTACAAGAACTGTCGAACAAGACAGAAGAAGATATGATGAAAGTTCGTAACTTAGGACGGAAATCATTAGAAGAAGTTAAATCGAAATTAGCGGAACTTGGACTAAGTTTACGCCAAGATGACTGATTCCATAAGGAGTCATAGAAAGGGAGGGAAAGTCCATGACTAGAAAACTAGGACGTACAACTGATGCCCGTATGGCACTTCTTCGCAACCTTGCTTCTGATTTAATCATCTATGAACGTTTGGAAACAACTGAAGCAAAGGCAAAAGAATTAAAGTCAGTCGTAGAAAAAATGATTACTTTAGGAAAACGCGGCGATTTACATGCACGTCGTCAAGCTGCTGCATTTCTTTACAATAAAGAAGCAGGAGAAGACAACAATGTCGTTCAAAAACTTTTTGATGACATTGCCAAACGTTACGAAGACAGACAAGGTGGATACACCCGTGTTCTTAAACTAGGTGAACGCCAAGGTGATGGAGCGAAAATGGCAATCATTGAATTAGTTTAATGAAACGTCTTACGGCAAGGGCAGGACTCAGATCTCTTTCGAGGTGGATCCAAGCCCTTTTTTTGTACCGACAATTCATGAGAAGCTGCTTTTTTCCTTCTTGGCGGGAAGGATAAATAACTCTTTTGTGTAGTTTAGTCCTGCCATCAAGGAAAGTCGCGGAATAAACTGACACCCTTCCTGTTGTGGAAAGCTTTGAGGATAATTGATGAGACGAGCTGGAGGGAAAGAAGAGCAGAGTATAGGGGGAGAGAAAATTTGGCGAAACCAGTTATCAGCTTTCAGAATGTTTCATTTCGCTATGATGAAAATCAGCCATGGGTATTGAAAAACGTCTCATTTGAAATTCACAAAAATGAATGGGTAGCGATTATCGGGCATAACGGCTCTGGAAAATCAACGATTGCGAAATTGTTAAACGGCCTGCTCTTTCCCCAAAAAGGAGAAATTGCCATTAACGGCAAGCCGATTAATGAAGAAACGGTATGGGATATCAGGAAAGAAGTCGGTATGGTTTTCCAAAACCCGGACAACCAGTTTGTCGGAGCTACGGTACAGGACGATGTTGCCTTTGGCATGGAAAATCGGGGTATTCCAAGGGAAGAAATGGAAAAAAGGATTGACGAGACGTTGCAAGCCGTTGGCATGGGAGAATACCGCCTTACAGAGCCCCATCGCTTATCCGGAGGGCAAAAACAGCGGGTTGCCATTGCCAGCGTACTTGCCGTTTCTCCAGAGGTGCTTATATTAGATGAAGCAACGGCCATGCTGGATCCAAGGGGAAGAGAAGAAATCATGCATACGGTAGCAAACTTGCAGCAAAGCAAGGAACTGGCACTTATTACGATAACCCATGACCTGCACGAAGTTGTCCAGGCGGATCGGGTAATTGTTATGAATGAAGGCGAAATATGGGATGAAGGTCTACCAAGGGAGATATTTTCAAAAAAGGACGAGCTGCAAAAAATCGGCTTGGATGTGCCTTTTATTACTGCATTGGCAGCCGAACTGCAAAAAAACGGAATTGCATTACAGCGAGAACCTTTATATGGTGAGGAGCTATTGGAGGACTTATGGACATTATATTCAAAAATGTAACCCACATATACCAGCCTCGCAGCCCATTTGAGCATATCGCCTTAAACGATATATCTCTATTTATTCCCTCTGGTTCATTTGTGGCGGTCATCGGCCATACCGGTTCCGGGAAGTCGACCTTAATCAGCCATTTAAACGGCCTTTCCCTGCCGACAGAAGGGGAAGTTCGCATCGGTGAATTTACGCTTACAAAAGATAAAAAACCGGAAAATTTGATGGAATTACGCAGCCGTGTCGGCGTTGTTTTTCAATATCCGGAACATCAATTATTTGAAGAAACGGTCAGGAAGGATATTGCTTTCGGGCCAAAAAACTTTGGCGTTTCTGAGGAAGAAATTGAAAGCAGAATCCGCGAGGTTCTCCCTGCTGTAGGCTTGTCAGAAAGTATGCTGGACCGTTCCCCCTTTGACTTAAGTGGAGGACAGATGCGGCGGGTCGCCATTGCAGGTGTTCTGGCGACAAAGCCGGAAGTAATCGTCCTGGACGAACCAACAGCCGGACTGGACCCTAGAGGACAGAAGGAAATTATGGATATGTTTTATCACTTGCACCATAGTGAAAACTTAACGACTGTCCTTGTTACCCACAGTATGGAAGATGCTTTGAAATACGCAGATTATGTCATCATATTAAATAAAGGCAAAAAGTATATGGAAGGAAAGCCAGAGGATATTTTCATACAAAAAGATGCCCTACATCAGGTCGGATTAGATGTACCGGAAATCGTTGAATTCATCGCTTCCTTCGAAGAGAAATTTCAAACAAAGATTCCTTTTCATAATCAATCGATTTCCCAGCTGGCGCAGCACATTGCAGAACAGTTAAGGGGGGTCGGGCGATGAACAACTTGATGATTATCGGACAGTACGTCCCAGGGGATTCGGTCATCCACCGGCTCGATCCGCGGACGAAAATTACCGTTATCTTCTTTTTTGTCGTCATTGTTTTTTTTGCCAATAACCTATGGAGTTACAGCACGTTAATTATTTTTGCTTTATTAAGCATGTTTTCTTCGAAAGTGCCGATTCGGTTTATATTAAAAGGTTTAACCCCGGTCTGGTTTCTAATTATTTTTACATTTCTGCTCCATTTATTTATAACAAAAGAGGGAACAAAGGTTGTCGACTTTTGGATATTTGAATTTTATTCCGGCGGCATCCTGCAAGGAATTGCGATATCCATTCGCTTTTTCTTGCTCATTCTCATAACCTCTCTATTAACACTAACGACAACGCCGATTGAAATTACCGACGCGGTAGAGGAAATGTTGGCTCCACTGAAAAAAGTGAAATTTCCAGTACATGAATTGGCACTGATGATGTCGATTTCGTTACGGTTCATACCAACATTAATGCAGGAAACAGAAAAGATTTCCCGTGCCCAGGCATCCCGGGGAGTCGACTATCGGACTGGCCCCTTAAAAGAAAGAATTAAAGCGATCGTTCCCCTGCTTGTTCCACTCTTTGTCAGTGCATTTAAACGGGCAGAAGAGCTGGCCATGGCGATGGAAGCCCGCGGTTATCGCGGTGGAGAAGGCAGGTCAAAACTAAGGGAATTACGAATTGAGAAAATCGATATCGGTATTTATATATTTTTTATTATCGTTGCAGCAATCGTCTTTGCCACAAGATCCTACGGTTAGGAAGGTACCGATGCAATGAAGAGATGGAAATGTACGATGAGTTATGACGGTACTTTGTTTTACGGATTTCAAAAACAGCCGAATAAACGGACGGTACAGGGAGAATTGGAGAAAGTGCTGTCCCGCATGCACGACGGTGCTGAAGTCCGCGTTACCGGCTCAGGAAGAACCGATGCAGGGGTCCATGCGAAGGGGCAGGTAATTCATTTTGATTCACCCCTTCACTTGCCCCCTGCTGCTTGGAAAAAGGCGCTGAATGCCCAGCTTCCTGAAGACATTTATATACATGAGGCAGAATCGGTTTCCGACGACTTTCATGCCCGATTCAGCGCGGCAGAGAAGGAATACCGATATTTCCTTCATACTGGATCAGAAGCGGATGTCTTTAAGCGGAACTACGAGTATCATTTTCCTTATGAACTGGATTGGGAAAGGATCAATGAAGCATGCCGCATTTTTGAAGGAACCCATGATTTTACTGCATTTTCCTCAAAAAAAGCGACAGTTAAAGGTTCTAAAGTGAGAACGCTGTATGAAGTATCCTTTCGTAAAAATGGGGATTCTGCAGTATTTATTGTTCGCGGGAGCGGCTTTTTATACAATATGGTCCGCATCCTTGTCGGAACCCTGCTCGATATCGGACAAGGGAAGGCAGAACCGGAAGAGATACGAACGATGATAGCAAAAAAAGACCGCGGCAATATCGGGAAAACCATGCCTCCGCAAGGGCTGTATTTGTGGAAAGTAATCTATGAAAAATCGTGACAGAACTTGACATTAGGGTGTAATATGGTATATTATGATTTATGGCATTTTACTCTTAGAAAAACCATGATTAGCCCCGGAAACTTAATCATGTTGAAATAAGAATGAAAATGAATGGATAATTTGGAGGGAAACAAAATGCGCACAACGTTCATGGCAAATAACGAAAATGTTGAACGTAAATGGTATGTTGTGGATGCAGAAGGCAAACGTTTAGGCCGTCTTGCAAGTGAAGTTGCTGCAATCCTTCGCGGAAAGCATAAACCGACTTACACTCCACACGTTGATACTGGAGATCATGTAATTATTGTTAACGCTGAAAAAGTTGTATTAACCGGAAACAAATTAAACGACAAAAAATATTATAACCACTCCCAACATCCAGGTGGTTTACGTGTACGTACGGCTAACGAAATGCGTACGAAATATCCTGAGGAAATGCTGGAAAGAACCATTAAAGGTATGCTTCCAAAAGGTCCTTTAGGTCGTAAAATGGCGAAAAAACTACATGTTTTTAGAGGCCCAGAACATAATCATCAAGCACAAAAACCAGAAGTCTATGAGCTTCGCGGGTAATAAAGGGAGGGAATAAATCTTGGCACAAGTACAATACTACGGAACTGGTCGTCGTAAAAAATCTACCGCTCGTGTACGTTTAGTACCAGGTACAGGAAATATTACTATTAACGGTCGTGATGCAAAGGAATATTTTCCTTACGAAACACAAATTTTAATTATTAACCAGCCATTAGTTGCTACGGAAACACAAGGAACATACGATGTATTAGTAAATGTTCACGGTGGCGGCTTCACTGGCCAAGCTGGAGCAATCCGTCACGGAATTGCCCGGGCATTGCTGGAAGCAGATCCAGAATACCGTGCAGTATTAAAACGTGAAGGATTCTTAACTCGCGATGCACGCATGAAAGAACGTAAGAAATACGGTCTTAAAGGCGCTCGTCGTGCACCTCAGTTCTCCAAGCGTTAATCTGCTTTATACAAACAGTAAGAACCTCTTCCCGGCGATATCGGGAGGAGGTTTTTTTGTGAAGTGAAATTAAGAGCACCCATCCATGTATTCTTCTTGTTGGGAAATTTGTTATAATTTCCAAATCATGACATAAGAATATAAAAGTAAGTTAAAAAATAAAATTTAGGATGGGTGATTACATGGACGAGAAGTCATCAAGAGACCAAAACCCTCATTACCAAAATCCTAAACAGGAGCAGCTTGATCAGTTTAGGGTAAAAAATACAGGAAAGCCTTTGACGACGAAACAAAATCTTAAAGTTTCCAATGACAGTGAAATTTTAAAGGCAGGGGTACGAGGGCCTGGGTTAACTGAAGATTTCTATTTCCTGGAGAAAATGGGCCACTTTAACCGGGAAGAGATACCGGAAAGGGTCGTACATGCACGGGGATATGGCGCCCACGGCGTGTTTGAATGTTATCAGTCCATGAGCCATGTGACAAGAGCTGGCTTCTTGCAGGAAGCCGGGAAAAAGACGCCGGTGCTTGTTCGCTTTTCTACCGTACAAGGGCCTAAAGGATCGTGTGATACAGCGAGGGATTTGCGCTGTAAAGGAGTGAAATTCTATACAGAAGAAGGGAATTACGATCTGACCACCATCGCAATGCCGGTATTGATTATACAAGACCCGATGAAATTCCCGGACGTCATCCACGCTTATCAAAATAAGCAGGATGAAGGAATACCAACGGGAACAGGCGCTCATGACCGGTTTTGGGACTTTGTAGCCAATAATCCAGAATCGCTTCATATGGTGACATGGATTATGTCTCCGCGGGGCATTTTAAGAAGCTACCGTATGATGGAGTCCTGGTCGATAAATACTTATTTATTTATTAATAAAGAAGGCATTGCCACCTTTGTCCGCTTTGTCTGGAAGCCACTCCTTGGCGTGCATTCCTTATTGCAGGATGAGGCGATAAAGCTGGGGGGAATCGACCCGGATTTTCACCGGAAGGATTTGCGGGAAGCCATTGACCGAGGATATTGCCCGGAGTATGAATTAGGGGTTCAGCTAATTGCCATGGAAGATGAATTCAAATTCGACTTTGATATCCTTGACCCTGCAAAATTCTGGCCGGAGGAGCTCGTTCCTGTACAGCCTATCGGGAAGATGACGTTAAATAGAAATGTAGATAATGAATTCGCCGAGTTGGAACAAGCAGCTTTTAACCCGGCTAATGTTGTACCTGGAATTGGATTTTCCAATGACCCTGTTCTTCAGGGAAGATTGTTCGCCTATCGTGATACACAGCACCATCGGCTAGGCAGTGCCAATTATGATGAACTTCCTGTAAACCGTCCGCTATGCCCTTTTCATAACAATACTCGAAGAGGTTTTATGAGATACAGAATTGATGTGGATCAAGTAAACTATCGCAATAATTCTTTAGCGGATAATACACCTTATACAACACCGCCAGAGCAGGGCGGATATGAACATTATCCGAAACGGGTCGAAGGACATGTGATTCGCGGCCGCAGTGAATCTTTTAATGACTTCTTTTCCCAAGTAAGGATATTTTGGAACAGCCTGACACCGGTAGAGAAGCAGCAAACGATTGAAGGGTTCAGCTATCAGCTTGGCAAGGTAAAAAGTGAATCCGTCCGTCAGCAAAATGTAAATTTACTGGTTAATGTAGATCAGCAATTAGCATACATTGTGGCGGATAATATTGGTGTTAACCGCCCAAGCGGTACCCATGTCCCCGTATCGACTAGCTACGCATCCCTCAGTCAGGCAAACACGCCGCGTTACGCCGCCACCTTAAAAGTAGGAGTGCTTATCAGTGATGGTTTTGATGGAAATGAGGTTAAAAGTGTATTAGCTGCTTTAGAACAGAATGGTATATTTACTGTTATCGTAAGTGAGACACTGAAGCCGGTTACGGGAAATGATGGCACGAGAATAAAGGTAGATCAGACATTTATTACCGGAAGTCCATATCTGTATGATTCTTTATACGTTGTCGGAGGAACAGCCAGAAATAAAGCAAAATTCAATGGGGATATGACGTACTTTATTCAGACAGCCTATAAGTATTATAAGCCGATCGGCGTCGCCACTACGGGCCAGGCTTATTTCCAGCCATCGAAAAGCAATAATTTATCAGGCGTTGTATTTGCTGCAAATAATCCAAATTTCGCGAAAGACTTCGTGAACGCTATTGCTCAACAGCGCTTTTGGGACAGAACATAACCACTGGTGACAGGCACCTAAAAAAGACCTGTGCTCTATTTTGCACAGGTCTTTTTGTTATTACATAAAGATATCAAGAGTTAATACTACACCAATTCCCACGAGGGAAGTCGTTAATAGGAGCAGACCCCAAGTTTTAAAAGTATCTTTAATTGATAAGTTAAAGTACTCTTTAAATAGCCAGAAGGAAGCATCATTAACGTGGGTAATCGTATTACTACCTGCTGCTGTTGCCAATACCATTAATACCGGATTAATGGTATTGGCA
>Ga0079224_100013628_pt1 | contig 11327 bp, 7 predicted proteins | sample Stecom2015_FD_80414 | JGI IMG/M metagenome (GOLD analysis project Ga0079224, IMG submission 80414) | Agricultural soil microbial communities from Utah to study Nitrogen management - Steer compost 2015 | ecosystem: Environmental > Terrestrial > Soil > Agricultural land | place: USA: Utah...
ACGCCGCCGACTCCGCCGCCGCCCGCACCAGCGCGTCGCACGCGGCGGGGTCGCCCATCTCGCCGAGCGCATACGCGATCGACGCGGCGATCTCGATCGCCCCCCGATCGGCCAGCGCGCGGCCGCGCTGGCGCTCGAGCTCCTTCAGGAGCGCCGGCACCGCGCCGCGGTCGCGCGCCCCGCCCAGGAGCCGCACCGCCTGCACCCGCACCGCGGCCGGCTGCTGGTCGTCGCGCATGACCGCGAGGAAGAGGTCCCGCGCCCCGTCGGCGCCGCAGGTGGCCAGCGCCGCCAGCGCCGCGCGCCGCACCTCGACGTCGCCGTCGCCGCGCACCGCCCGCTCGAGCGCGCCGGCCGGGCCGGGCCGCTGGCAGCCGGCGCCCAGGGCGCTGGCCGCCGCGCGCCGCACCCGCGCCCAGCGATCCCCGGCGAGCAGGCGCGCCAGCGCCTCGTCGCCGGGAGCCCCGCCGGCGCTCGCGCCGAGCGCCTCCGCCGCGCGCTCGCGCACCCCCGGATCGCGATCGCGCGCCGCCGCCGCCAGCGCCTCGAGCGCCTCCGGCGCGCGGCTGCGCCCGAGCGCCTCCACCGCGATGCGCCGCAGCGCGGTCGCCTCGGCCGCCGCCCGCGTGGTCGCGCCGCTGGCCGCCGGCGCCGTGAGCTCGCGCGCGATCGCCTCCGTGGTGGCCGGCTCGCCGAGCGCGCCGGCCGCCTCGATGAGCCGGTAGCGCAGCTCGTAGCCGCGCCCGCTGGCCAGCCGCCTGGCGATCGCCGCCGCCGCCGCCGCCCGCGCCTCGCCGGCCGGCGCCTCCCGCGCCATGATCCCGATCGCCCGCCACAGGTCCGCCTCGCGCCCCTCGCTCTCCTCGCCGGCGGCGCGCGCCGCGGCGAAGAGCGCCGGCAGCGACGACGCCGGCCGGGCGCCGAGCGCCAGCGCGACCGCGCGCCGCACCGCGCGCGTTCCGCCCCCGGCCGCCGCCACCAGCGCGGCGGTCGCCGACTCGCCCGGGATGCGGCCGAGCGCCTGGGCGGCGCGCGCGCGCCCCTCGCCGCTCGCCTCGCGATCGGCGATCACCTCCGCCAGCGGCGCCACCGCCGGGTTGCCGATCGCCACCAGCGCGTCGCCGAACACCTTCACGTCGCCCGGGGTCGCGTCCGGCGCCGCCAGCCCGCGCGCCAGCTCCGGCGCGCCGCCCGGGATCCCGGCCAGCGCGTGCCGCAGCCGGCCGAGCGCGGCGCCGTCCACGCCCGGCTTCTGCGCCTCGGCCAGGAGCGCCGCCTCCGCGCTCGTGCCCATGCGCGCCAGGAGCCGCGCCGCCCCCGCCGCCTGGTTGCCGCCGGACGCCACCAGCCCGGCCAGGGTCTGCGCCTGGCCGCCGCCCGACAGGTCGAGCTCGGTCAAGACGGCGAGCTCGGAGATCGCGGTGTGCTCCTTCACCCGCCGCCCCGGGTACACCTCGCTCACCACCACGGTCACGCAGTCGGCCGCGATCGGCTCGGGGAGCTCGATCCAGTAGGGCGCCGCCGCCGCGCCCGGCTCGTCGGGGAAGGTCACGCGGAACGCGCGCTCCTCGCCGACGAGGAGCCCGACCTCCTTGAGGCGGTTCTGCTCGGCGTAGGCGCGCGCGCTCGCCCCGTGGCCCGGGATGATCCGGATCGCCTGCACCCGCCCGGCATCGAGGCTCGACCGCGCGGTGACGAACTCGCCGCGCCCCCAGCCCGGCCGCCCCTCGACCCACGCCGTGGTCGCCGCGCCGTCCTCGATCTCGACCGGCGCCGCCAGGTCGGCCGCGCTGGCCGCGCCGTACTGGCTGGACGCTGCGAGCACCCGGAAGTCGAGCGCCTGCGCGTCCGGGTCGACCCCGGCCGGCGCGGTGCGGGTGGCGACCAGGCGCGCCGCCCCCTTCGGGATCCGCGGCAGCGAGTTGTTGACCGGCTGGAACTTGCGGGTCTTCGGGTCGTACTTCTCCGCGTGGACGAACGCCGTCTTGCCGTCGCAGCGCGCCACGCCGGCGCGCCCCCAGTAGCGGATGAGCCCGTGGCCGCCCGCCTCCATATACAAGGTGACCTCGCCGACCGGCCCCTGCGGGCCGAGCTCGCCGCGCCACAGCTCGTCGAGCTTGCCGCCCCGCCAGCCGAACGCCGCCGCCGCGCGGTCGGCCACCACCAGGACCAGGCTCTTGCGGCCGGCCCGGGTCGCCTCGATCCGCCCGGTCCGGACCGGCCCGCCCGGGGCGATCGGTGTCCACGCGATCGCCTTCTTCAGCCGCCCCGACACCACGCGGAACGCCCCGTCGCGGTCCAGGGTCAGCTGATCCGCGGCGCCGTCGCCGTCCAGATCGGCCGCCGCGGTCGCCACCGGCGTGCCGCCGCCGGCCGGCGTGCCGCCGCCGGCCGGCATGCCTTTCGCCTGGCCCTGCGCCGCCGCCGGCCCCGGCAGGGCCGCCGCGAGGAGCAGGGCGCCGATCCCGAGCCAGCGAGCACCCACGGCGGCAAGTATAGTGTGCGCTCCCGATGTGGCGCGTCGCCGATTATCAGTTCGACCTGCCGCCGGCCCAGATCGCCCAGGTCCCGGCGGACCGGCGTGACGGCTCGCGGCTCCTGGCCCTCGCGCCAGGCGGAGCCACCCGCGATCACCTGTTCACCGACCTCGCCGCGCTGCTCCCGCCGGAGTCGGTCCTGGTGGTCAACGACACGCGGGTGATCCCGGCCCGCCTGCGCGCGCGCAAGCCCTCGGGCGGCGCGGTCGAGATCTTCCTGGTCGAGCCGGTCGACCCGGCCCGGCCGGCCGGCCCCTGGGTCGCGCTCGCCCGCTCGTCCAAGCCGCTCCGCGCCGGCGCCGAGCTCGAGCTCCTCGATCCGGCCGGCGCGCCCACCCCCGAGCGCGCCGCCGTGCTCGGCCCGCGCCGCGAAGGCGGCACCGTCGTGGTCGAGCTGTCGGCGCCGCCGCTCGACATCGCCGAGCGCATCGGCGAGGTGCCGCTGCCGCCCTACATCGAGCGGCCGGACGGCGCCGGCCCCGCCGATCGCGACCGCTACCAGACCGTCTACGCCGCCGCGCCCGGCGCGGTCGCCGCGCCGACCGCTGGCCTGCACTTCACCCCGGAGCTCCTCGCCGCCCTCGAGGCGCGCGGCGTGACCCGCGCGTCGATCACCCTCCACGTCGGCCTCGGCACCTTCGCCCCGGTGCGCACCGAGTCGCTGCGCGATCACCGCATGCACCGCGAGCGCTACAGCATCCCGCCGGCCACCGCCGAGCTGGTCGCCTCCGGCCGGCCGGTGGTCGCGGTCGGCACCACCGTGGTGCGCGCGCTCGAGGCGGCCGCCCTCGGCCCGCGCCGGGTCGCCGCCGGGCCCGGCTCGACCGACCTCTTCATCGGACCCGGCTTCCGCTTCCAGGTGGTCGATCACCTGGTCACCAACTTCCACCTGCCCGGCTCGACCCTCCTGGTCCTGGTCTGCGCGCTGGCCGGGTACGCGCCGGTGATGGCCGCTTACCGCCACGCGGTCGCCGCCGGCTACCGCTTCTTCAGCTACGGCGACGCGATGCTCGTCTCGCGCGTGCTACAGGATCAGCCATGACCGCCGTCCGGCTCGAGGGGCTGCACTGCACCATGACCATCGACGCGCCGGCGCCCGGTGTCGTGCTCGTGGTCATCGAGGGGACCGACGTCGGCGACCTGGGCGACGCGCCGTTCCGCGCGCTCGCGCCGCTGTGCGCCGGCGATCGCCCGATCGAGCTGTTCATCGACGCGCGCGCCGCGCGCGGCCCGTCGATCGACGTGAGCAACGACTGGGCGCTCTGGCTGGCCCGCCACCGCGAGCGCCTGCGCCACGCCAGCATGCTCACCGCCAGCCGCTTCGTGCAGCTCACCGCCGACTTCGTCCGCAGCTTCGCCGACCTCGGCGACCTCATGCGCATCTACACCGAGCCGGCGGTGTTCGAGGGCGCGCTGTCGAACGCGATCGGCAACGCGCGCGGCGCGGACCCCCGATGAGGACGCCGGGCTTCTCCTTCCGGGTCACCGCGCAGCGCGGCAAGGCGCGCACCGGCGTCCTGTCCACGCCGCACGGCGACATCCTCACGCCGGCGTTCATGCCGGTCGGCACCCAGGGCACCGTCAAGGCGATGACGCCGGGCGAGCTCACCGCGCCGCCGCTCGACGCCCGCATCATCCTCGGCAACACCTACCACCTCTACCTGCGCCCCGGCCTCGAGGTGATCTCCGCCCACGGCGGCCTGCACCGCTTCGCCGGCTGGGACCGCGCCATCCTCACCGACTCCGGCGGCTACCAGGTCTTCAGCCTCGCCACCCTCAACCGGATCGACGACGACGGCGTCACCTTCCGCAGCCACATCGACGGCAGCAAGCACCGCCTCACCCCGGAGCGCTCGATGGAGATCCAGGGCGTGCTCGGCTCGGACATCGCCATGGCGTTCGACCAGTGCCCGCCCGGCGACGCGGGCGCCGCCGAGCAGGAGCAGGCGATGGCGCGCACGACCCGCTGGGCCGAGCGCTGCCTGAAGGTGAGCCGGCCGCCCGGCCAGGCGCTCTTCGGCATCGTGCAGGGCGGGCCGGACCCGGCGCGCCGCCGCCGCCACATGGCGGAGATCGTCGGCCTCGGCGAGTTCGACGGCCACGCCCTCGGCGGCTTCTCGGTCGGCGAGCCGCCCGAGGTGATGGCCGCGGTGCTCGACGAGATCGCCTGCGAGCTCCCGGAGGAGCGGCCGCGCTACCTCATGGGCGTCGGCACTCCCGTCGACCTCGAGCGCGCGGTCGCCGCCGGCGTCGATCTGTTCGACTGCGTGATGCCGACTCGCAACGCGCGCAACGGCAACCTGTTCACCTCGGCCGGCACCGTCGTCATCAGCAACGCTCGTCACCGCACCGACACCGGCCCGCTCGACCCGGACTGCCCCTGCCAGACCTGCCGGACCGCCAGCCGGGCCTACCTCCGGCACCTGTTCATGGCGCGCGAGATCCTCTACAGCCGGCTCGCAACCCTCCACAATCTGACCTTTTATGCCCGGCACATGGCGCGGCTTCGCGCGCGCATCGAGGGGGCGGACCCCGGGCTTGACCCCGCACCACCGGAATGCTAAATCACCGCGACTTTTGACCTTTTGATCCGGTCCTGCAGCGCAGGTTGGGGACTGGCAAGGAGTAGGCACGTGGGCGCAGCAAGTCCCCTCATCATGATGGTCCTGATGTTCGTGGTGTTCTGGTTCCTCCTCATTCGCCCGCAGGTGAAGAGGCAGAAGGAGCACCAGGCCATGCTGCAGGCGCTGAAGAAGGGCGACACCGTGGTCACCCGCGGCGGCCTCATCGGCAAGATCTCCGGCGTGGCGGATGGCGTCCTCACCATCGAGCTGCAGGAGAAGGTGCGCGTGCGCGTCCTCCGCTCGCACGTCGATGGCAAGTACGAGCCGGCCTCCGCGGAGAAGGGCGACAAGAGCCAGGAGTTCAAGGCCGCCTGATCCGGGGCCTCGCCCCGCCTCGGGGCGGCGCGCGCGCGGCCGCCCCACCCATTCGGAGCTCTCATGGACCGCTCTCTCAAGTGGCGTACGATCATCTTGATCGCGTCGACCCTGCTCGCCGTGCTCATGCTGGTGCCGACCATGGTGCCGTCGGGCCAGCTACCGATCTGGTACGCCAACCTCTTCAACCAGAAGATCCAGCTCGGCCTCGACCTGCAGGGCGGCCTGCACATCGTCTACTCGATCGACCTCGACAAGGCGGTGGATGACAAGGCCTCGGACATCAAGCGGGAGCTCGAGGCCCGCATGTCCGAGAGCAAGATCGCCGGCCGCGTGACCACGCCGCTGCGTCCGGTCGGCGCGGTCAACGTCATCCTCGACGACCCGAAGAACCTCGACCAGGTCAGGGGGGACCTGCTCGGCGCGCTGCTCGAGGACGGGGTCATCGTCACGCGCGACTGCGACCCCGGGCTGGCCGGCAAGGCGCTGTGCGTCCGGGTGTCGACCGACTACGCCGAGGGCCTCAAGAGCTCCGCCCTCGAGCAGGCGGTCCGCACCGTGCGGGAGCGCATCGACGAGCGCGGCGTCGCCGAGCCGAGCGTCGTCACCAAGGGCGACCAGATCATCGTCGAGCTGCCCGGCCTGGACAAGGACTCGATCAAGCGGGTCAAGGACATCATCCAGCGCACCGCCAAGCTCGAGTTCAAGGTGGTCGACGACAGCGACCCGTTCATGCGCAAGGTCTACTCGCGCGTGCTCGAGGACATCCGCAAGAACAACCCGGGCGCCGACGACAGCGACATCATCGAGCGCGGGCTCACCACCTCGGAGGGGATCGGCATCGGCATCGATCAGTGGGAGCACCAGGAGACCGGCAAGTCGTTCCAGGACTGGTACCTGACCGCCAAGAACCACGAGCGCGCCTTCAGCATCGCGGAGGCCAAGGAGCGCGACTGCTGGCGCGCCGACCGCCCGGAGGTGGGCGGCAAGATGCAGTGCCCGGTGCTCGGCCGCGAGGTGCTGGAGGACTACCTGGCCGTGCTGGCGGCCGAGACCGACGCCAGCGGCGGCACCCCCTACAAGATCGACGACGATCACCAGTGGGGCTTCGAGCTGATGCGCTCGTCGCAGAGCGACCGCGAGCCGGTCTGGCGCACCTACTACCTGCACCGCCCGGTCGAGCTGGCCGGCTCGTCGGTGGCCAACTCCTACGTCTACTGGAACTCCACGACCAACGTCCCGGAGGTGCTGGTCGAGTTCGATCGCTTCGGCGCCCAGCGGTTCGAGGAGATGACCGGCAAGAACGTCGGCAAGAAGATGGCCATCATCCTCGACGACAAGGTGTCGTCGGCGCCGGTCATCCAGGACCGCATCGGCGGCGGCCGCTCCAGCATCACCATGGGCGGCGGGAACCCGCGCGAGATCCAGGAGGAGGCGCAGGACCTGGTCAACGTGCTGCGCACCGGCTCGCTGCCGGCCCCGCTTCAGGTGGACTCGGAGTCCGAGGTCGGGCCGCTGCTCGGCCGCGACGCCATCGAGAAGGCCAAGCTGTCCTTCATCCTGGGCGGAGTCCTGACCTTCCTCTTCGTGGTGTGGGTCTACCGCCTGTCCGGCCTGATCTCCTGCCTGTCGCTCGTGCTCAACCTCCTGTTCCTGATGGCGGCGATGGCCGGGTTGCAGGCGACCCTCACGCTGCCGGGGATCGCCGCGCTGGTGCTCACCATCGGCATGGCGATCGACGCCAACATCATCATCTATGAGCGCATCCGCGAGGAGCTACGCGCCGGCAAGTCGGTCAAGGGCTCCGTCGAGGCCGGCTTCCAGAACGCCTACTCGGCCATCCTCGACGGCCAGCTCACCACGGCGGCGGCCGGCTTCGTGCTCTACCAGTACGGCTCCGGCCCCATCAAGGGCTTCGCCGTGATGCTGCTCATCGGCATCTTCACGACCCTGTTCACCGCCGTCTGGTGCACGCGGGTGTTCTTCAACTTCTACGTGGGCCGGCGCCGCCAGGCCACGACGATCTCCATCTAGGCGGTCCAGACCATGGCAACCCACAAGCCATTCCGCGAGCTCATCCCGCCCGGCACCAACTTCGAGTTCATGGGGCGGGCCAGGCTCTGGTTCACGATCTCGCTCCTCCTGGTCGGCGCCAGCATCGCCATGCTGTTCGTCAACAAGTCGTGGCGCGGCGACTACATGAACTGGAGCACGGACTTCAAGGGCGGCACCGAGCTCATCTTCGGCTTCCACAAGGCGGGAACCGATCAGCCGGTCGAGGTCCACCCGGGCGACGTGCGCCAGGCGTTCGGCAAGGCCGGCTACGACGGGGTCGAGGTCTCCGACTTCACCTGGGAGGAGGAGACCTCGAGCGGCGTGACCACCGCGTCCGGCATCCTGGTGCGGACGCGCGACTTCGGCGCGGTGCCGCCCGAGCAGCAGGCCAAGGTGGCGGACGCCTTCGTCGAAACCTTCAAGGAGATCGAGCCGCTCAAGGTGAGCTGGTCCGGCGACCGGTTGTTCGTCCGCTCGAAGAAGCCGGTCGACTGGGAGGCGGCCAAGGCGTTCCTGGCCGAGCATGGGCTCACGCTCAAGCCGTGGAGCGAGCAGGAGGCGGTCGACTACGCCACCTCCGAGCAGGGGACCGGCGAGGTGACCGCCCAGCTCTCGGTCGAGGGCATCGACGCGCAGTACCGGGAGGTCCTGCAGGAGGCGCTCGGCGACGACGTCGATGTCCGGGTCGTCAACGTCTACGGCGTCGGCGCCAAGGCGGGCGCCCAGCTGCGCAACGACGGCATCACCGCGCTGTTCTACGCGCTCATCCTGGTCGCCCTCTACCTGGTCTTCCGCTTCGACATCCGCTACGTGCCGGGCGCGATCATCGCGCTCCTCCACGACGCCATCATGGTGATCGGCGTCTTCGCGGTCACCTGGACCGAGGTCTCGCTCACCACGGTGGCGGCCATCCTGACCATCATCGGGTACTCGGTGAACGACACGGTCGTCATCTACGACCGCATCCGGGAGAACGTCGCGCGCCTCAAGGACAAGAAGTTCCAGCGCATCATGAACATCTCGATCAACGAGACGCTGGCCCGCACGCTGCTCACCGGCGTCACGGTGTTCGGCTGCACGCTCATGATGAACATCTTCGGCACCGGGTTGGTGCGGAACTTCGCCTTCGCGATGAACATCGGCATCGTGGTCGGCATGTACTCGTCGATCTTCATCGCCTCGCCCCTGGTCCTCTGGACCCACAACCGGTTCTACGGCCGGCGGGCGGCGCCGGCGACCGCCCGCGCCCGGCGCAGCTCGGCGGCCGCGGCCGACGAGGACGAGTAGGGCCAGGCACCTCGAGGCGGCCGGCCGTCCCGCCCGGGGACGGCCGCTCACCCCCGCGCCCGGCGCGGCCGCCCCGGCGGCGGCCGCGCGGCGCTGAACCCCGACCGGCAGCGGGCCGGTCGAGATCCGGGCGCAGGCCCCCGGCCGGCGCTATCCTCGACCTGACGTGTCCCGCGACCACGCGAACCACGGCGGCGCGTCGCACCGGCACGACCACGGGCGGCGCGACACGCCGACCCGGCGCCTGACCATCGCTCTGGCGCTCACGGTCGGCTTCCTGGCGGTCGAGCTGGTGGCGGGCTGGTGGACCGGCAGCCTGGCGCTCCTGTCGGACGCCGGCCACATGGCGACCGACGCCGGGGCGCTCGTGGTCGCCCTGGTCGCGCAGGCGATCGCCGGGCGCGCCCGCAGCGGCGAGAAGACCTTCGGCTACCGGCGGGTCGAGATCCTCGCGGCGCTGGGCAACGGCGTGGTCCTGGCCGCCACCTCGATCTGGATCGTGGTCGAGGCGATCACCCGGCTGGGGGCGGCGCCGGAGGTGAAGGGACCTCCCATGGTCGCGGTCGCGGCGGTCGGCCTGGGGGTCAACCTCGCCGCCGCCGCGGCGCTCGCCGGTCCGGGGCACTCGAACCCCAACGTGCGCGCGGCGGCGGCGCACGTGATGTCGGACGCGCTCGGCTCCCTCGCCGCCATCGTCTCCGGCCTGGCGGCCTGGCTCCTGGCCTGGTACGTGGTCGATCCGATCGCCTCGCTGGTGATCGCGGTGCTCATCCTGCGGAGCGCCTGGAGGCTGGTCGCCGAGGCGGTCTCGGTGCTGATGGAGGGCACCCCCCGCGGGCTCGACTGCCGCTCGATCGAGGCGACGATCCTCGCCACGCCGGGGGTCGCGGGCGTCCACGATCTCCACGTCTGGGCGATCTCGGAGGGCTTCCCGGCCATCACCGCCCACGTGATCCTCGACGGCGGGCACCACGGCACCGAGGTGGCCGCCGCGGTGTGCGCCCGCGTCCGCCTGGCGCACGGGGTCGACCACGTGACGGTGCAGCCGGAGGCGCCGTCGCCGCCGGTCGTGCCGGTTGACAGCCTGCGGCGCCGGCAGCGCCGGTAGGCGCGCGCGGCCCGGCAACCGGCCGGGTGTCAGGCCGATCCACTAGCCTGTGCCCGTGTCGATGAACCTCGGCTGGACGGTCCGGCAGCTGGACGGCGGCGCGGTGGCGCAGCTCTCCGCGGCGCTCGGCGTGCGGCCGGTGACGGCGCGCTGTTTGGCCGCGCGCGGCATCGTGGACCCGGCGATCGCGCGCAGCTACCTGGCGCCGCGGCTGGCCGAGCTGCGGCCGCCGGCCGGCCTGGCCGGCCTGTCGCGCGCGGTCGACCGCCTGTGCCGCGCCGTGTGCGCCGGCGAGCGGATCGGCTGCTTCGGCGACTACGACGTCGACGGCGTCACCACCGCCGCGCTCATCACCGGCTTTCTGCGCCGGCTCGGCGCGCCGGTGTGCGCCCGCGTGGCCCGGCGCGACGCCGGCTACGGCTTCGGCGAGGCGGACGCGCGCCACTTCGCCGCCGAGGGCTGCACCCTCGTCCTCACCGGCGACTGCGGCACCAGCGACGAGGACGCCATCCGGGTCGCCGCCGGGGCCGGCATCGACGTCATCGTCATCGACCACCACACGGTGCCGGCCGCCCACGCCCGGCCGGCCGGCGAGGCGGGGGAGGGCGCCGGCCACCCGGCGTTCGCCCTCATCAACCCGCTCCGGGCGGACTCCACCTTCCCGTTTCGCGGCATGGCCTCGGTCGGGCTCTCCTTCTACGTCATGCAGCGGGTCCGCACCCGCCTGCGCGAGCTCGGCTTCTTCGCCTCGCGCCCGGAGCCGGACCTGCGCGACTGGCTGGACCTGGTCGCCATCGGCACCATCGCCGACCTGGTGCCGCTGCACGGCGAGAACCGCATCCTGACCCACGCCGGCCTCCGGCGGCTGGGCGAGCGCCGGCGGCCCGGCGTGGCCGCCCTCTTGGCGCGCGCCGGCGTCGGGCTGGACCAGCCGGTCGACGAGCGGGTGGTCGGCTGGAAGATCGGCCCGCGGCTCAACGCGCCCGGGCGCCTGGGCGACGCCGCCCCGGCGCTCGCGCTGCTCCTGGCCGAAGGGCGCGCCGAGGCGGAGAGCGCCGCCGAGGCGCTCGAGCGGGCCAACGCCGAGCGCCGCGCCGAGCAGGAGCGGGTGGTGGCGGAGGCGCTGGCCCAGATCGGCTCGAGCGACCCCGGGCCGGCGGTGGTGGTGGCGGGGGCCGGCTGGCCGAGCGGCGTGGTCGGCATCGTCGCCGCCCGGCTGGTCGAGGTCTACCAGCGGCCGGCCTTCGTCATCGCGCTGGACGAGGCGGGCGTCGGCCGCGGGTCGGCCCGCACCGCCGGCCCGGTCAACCTCTACCGGGCGCTCGAGCGGTCGTCGGCCCACCTGGTCCGCTTCGGCGGCCACGCCGCCGTGCGCGACGTCGACCTCGACGTGGAGGCCGG
>Ga0079224_100013630_pt1 | contig 11327 bp, 21 predicted proteins | sample Stecom2015_FD_80414 | JGI IMG/M metagenome (GOLD analysis project Ga0079224, IMG submission 80414) | Agricultural soil microbial communities from Utah to study Nitrogen management - Steer compost 2015 | ecosystem: Environmental > Terrestrial > Soil > Agricultural land | place: USA: Utah...
CTACGAGATGCGCACCACCCTGCGTGTCGCGTTCATCGCCTACAGCCAACGCGTGCAGTACACGCACCTGTGGGTGAAGTGGACGGACGGCAAGCGCCGACTCGTGCACAGGAAGGCGTGAGCAATGAGAAAGCGAGCTTCCCACGTCCTGCTGTACCTCGCGTGCATGGGCATCATGCTGGGGATGCTGACCTGGTTCTGGTTCAGCATTCCCCCGGCCTGACTTGACATCTTGCACCATCATGGTATAGGATAGATGTACATCGAGATTCCTGGGTTGACCAGGGGAAAGGACACTTACCATGACATTCACGATCAGGTCGAAGTACGTGCACATCGTCGACGGTGACGTTCGCGTCACTCGCTACGCCGATGGGTCACTGGCGCTCGTGGCCGACGACGGTTCAGGTGAACCGCCGGAGCGGCTCAGCGTCAACCTCGCGGGCTACGGGATGACTCCGCCCGCGGGACACGTGTACGTGAAGGACTACTCCGAGCACGAGGGGCTGCCCCATGCTCTCGAAGAGGCGGGAGTGGCCTTCAAGGAGGAAGAGGTGCGCTTCGGCCCGTGGGGGCACGGGTGGCTGATGCGCGTGAGCGAGAGGGTGCTGAGCAATGAGTAAGCCAACTTTCGACATCAACGTCGGCGACATGGACACGCCCCTGGAGAGTCCGAGTTGCCCGTCCGTCTGGGCGGACGGGGGCGCAGACGGGTACTCCTGCACGCGTGAAGTGAACCATCCGGGCAACCACGCCGCGGGCACCGGGCTCCTCGTCGTGGCCGCCTGGGACGACGAGGGGAACTACGAGGAGATGCCGCCCTACGATCCGCTGATCCCGAGCACCGATCACATCCCGGCGCAGTACCTCGCAAGTACAACTTACGGCGACCTTCCGGAGGCGCGCTTCGCCACCGCCGGGGAAGCGTGGCGGCACCTGCTCGGATCCGTCCAGAACCGCGACGCAGTCGAGCGGGTGCACACACTCATGCGGGCAGGTGACCCGGGCCGGGTCGCCGATCAGGGCGGATCCGTCGTCCACCAGGTGGAGGACACGTGGATCATCACCTGCGGGATCTGCGAGCGCAAGTTCCCGGCCATCTACCCGCCCGGACGGTGCCCGTACGAGCTGTGGCACCCGGACGAGATCCTCGCCTCGCAGATGCTCATGCTGGGCCTGGACTCCGTCGCCCGGGTCATGCACATGGCGCACCTGCAGAAGGTGAATGAGATCGCCGACCTCGCGAAGCGGGCGACATCATGACGTACCGCTACAGCCGTGTCGAGAGGGGGGACCAGGACCCGGGGCTTCTGATCACCGTCCCGGAGCCCGACAAGGAGTACCTCCTGGACCTCCCGGACGGGACCGAGGTTGTCCTCGCCCACATGCACCACACCGGGCTCAGTGTTGTCACCTGCTCCGTCACCGATGCCTGGAAGCAGGACCTCCGCGACTTCGACGGGCCCTTCCTGGGCGTCCTGTTCGCGGTGATACTGCTCCCGCAACTCCCCGTGCCCGACACTGTGCCGGACACCCTCAACCCTGAAAGGACAGACTCATGAACGAGTACCGCCCACGCTTTGTGCCCCTTCCCAGCCCGTCCAAGGCCGAACTGGCGACCATCCCGCTGTACAGCGAGGTCGTCGTCGTGGGAGACGGGGCGATCTGCTGCTTGTTGTGGGGACCTCACGAGCAGGAGATGGCGGTAAGCCGACTTTCCGCCGAAGATGACCGCTACATGGAGATGTGGTTCTACCTCCCGCCGAACCGCTCCGCCCAGGGCGCAATCGACGAGGTCCTGCTGGACACCGATCTGGGCGGCCGGATCGCGAACATTGAGGGCCTGGCGGACGCGATCCGCTCCGGATGGCTGGACGCGACAGGCCTGCACACGGTCGTCTCCCGGATCGTAGAGGCGGCCCAACTGTGACCGTCAGGCAGAACCCGAGCACCCCGGACCTCACCCTCGTGGCAGAACCCACAGCCGTGGAGTTGAGGGGGATCCCGATGGGATCGCAGACCATGGTGGTCGACGGGAACAGGGTGTACGGCGGCGTCTGGTCGCCTGAATCCCTCTCGATGTGGCTCTCGAAGATGGCGGACGAGAACGAGAACACGCTCGGCGTGGCCATCATCTTCACGGGGCCGCGTGCCATCGAAGACGAGGCCGCACTTTCGGCGGAGGAGATCGTCGCGTCGGTCATGCGTCTCCACCTGGAGCAGGGGAGGCGGGCGATCGAGGAGAACGGCTCCATGGTCGACGTGCTGAAGGACATGCTCACGCACGCCGTGAACCTCGCCAGGGGAGGGCTTGTCGCCAAGCCCTTCTGACAGACCACCGGGGGCTGGGGTGAATCTCGATGATCCTTCCCCATCCCAGCCCCCGGTAAACCCATGCCCTGAGATGGGGCATGTGAGTGCTCGGAAAGCCCGGCTTTCATCGAGTCTCAGAGTGACAATCCATAGGCGTGTCAACAGGGATAACGCCGCCGAGAGAAAGGGGACTTCCGATGTCCACCACCACCATGAAGGTCAGAACCATGGCCGTCGCCGCAGTGCTGGGTCTGGCAATCGCGTTCAGCGGGTGCACCGCAGGCACGGTCGAGCCGCCCACCAAGCCCGCTCCGCAGGCGGACGTGAGCACGCCCGCGCCTGAGCCGGAGCCTGAGCCGGAACCGGAGCCCGAGCCCGGCTCGCTGGAAAGCCCGCTTCCCGTCGGCTACGTCGCCACCATGCTCGACGGGCTCGGGAACGAGGTCTACGAGGTGTCCGTGCGCCTGGTGGACGGGAACGCCAACAAGGCAATCGCCCAGGCGAACAGGTTCAATGACCCGCCCCCTCCCGGGATGAAGTACGTGATCGTCGAGTTCACCTTCACATCGCTGAGCGAGGACCAGCCCGTCAGGCCGGGCGTGGAGTCCTTCTCGTACCAGCTCGCCACGCCGGACGGGAAGGTCTACAAGAGTGCCATCGTCGTGTCGCCGGGCGAGGGTCTGTCCGGGGCTCCTGATTTGTACAAGGGCCAGTCGTTCACCGGCCAGGAGGTCTACATCGCACCCGAGGGTGCAGACACGCTCTTCATCACCGCCGTCGGTGAGTACTTCTCGCTCTGATCCCGGAAAGGACGCTTTCAATGACCGCGATCACCGCCGAGCAGGTCCGCGAGACGCTCGTGGCAATCGTCGAGGAGTACGGGGAGGACCGGGTCTACGACGGCTCCACCGCCGCCACCTACGCCACCCCGGACACCGCCCTCACCGAGGACCCTCAGCCGATGTGCATCGTGGGCCACGTCCTCCATCGCCTGGCCCCGGACTTCTTCCGCGACCTGGCGGCGGTCGAAGGGGTCTACTCGATCGCGTACGACCTGTACACGCTTCAGAACGATCCGGGGTTGACCACGACGAACTTCCCGGACATGGACGCTCGCGCCGTCCGGGGACTGATCCGCGTCCAGCTTTCCCACGACATAGGCCGCCCGTGGGGCGACTTCGTGGGAGTGTTCGACCACGAGTGAGCATCACCACAGACCCTCATCGAGGGAAGGAAAGGAGGCGCAACCATGCGTCACGTATCACAGAGAAAGGGAGCATGACATGGCCATCAGTCTGAGCCGTGCGGCACAGTGCATCGGCAGGAGAGTGTTCCAGGAGGCGAGCACCAGTTACGGCCGCGTCACGAAGGTGGACTTGGAGTTCCAGAACCTCTACGTCACCTTCGACGGGGAGGATGACCCCGAACTGGTGAACCCGATCGGCCTGGAGTGGGTGAAGGTCCTCTCCGACGAAGAGCGGTTCTACTTCGAGAACATCTACCTGGACGGGTCGGCGGCCGACCTGGTGAGCGAGCCTGTGCCCGACGGGCGCCTGTACCTCAATGTCCAGGATGGGGGGTGGGTGTACGTCCAGATGATGGACAGCTACTCGCCCACCGGGGACACCGTGGACGCCTTCGGCTTCTGTCCGGACACAGCCAGGACCGTGTACATCGACAACCGCACCGACATCACCATGATGCAGGAGTTCGAGGAGTGTGCCGGGTGGGCGAATCTCTGACCGTCGATGCGGCGGACCGCCCCGCCTCCCCGCAGGCTCGGGTCATGGCCGAGCTTCGCCGCATCTCCCGCGACCCCTCCCGGTCGAGGGAGGATCGTCGCAAGGCCGACCGTGCGTATAGCAGTCTGATCCAGACTGTGCGCACGTCGTCCATCCGGTAAGAGGGAACCGGATGGTGCAGGGGCCGCCCCGTTGAATGGGGTGTTTCCGGGGCGGCCCCCTTCTTTGACATGCCTATCTGCACCATGATAGGATAGATATGTCTGTGGCAATCCCAGCGCCACTATCTCCCACTGTCCCACCTGAAAGGACGCTTACCATGAAGTACTCGCACGTCAAAGTGCCGCTCATCGCGGCCAAGAGCATGGCGAAAGCCCTGCTTCCACACGCCGCTCGTGACCGCTTCCTGCCCTCCCTGTACGGCGCGTGGATCACGGGCACATACGCCTACTCCACGGATCGCTACAGCGTGTGCAGGTACGACCTGACGAACCTCATCGACCCCGTGGATGAGCCGCTTCTGCTGACCACGGACGCGCTGAAGACCATCGCGGCGTTGGGGCGGTCGATCCTCCCGTTCGGGACCCTGGCGCAAGCTGAACTTGTGGCAGAGCAGTCGGCCACAGCCGTCGAGGGGCGGACCCTCCTGGGCGTAACCGTGATCGACGGCTACATGGGCGACGACTCCGAGGGAGTGTGGTTCCGCGCCTTCCTGGGCGCCCAGCGCGACACCAGTCCGCCACCCGTGGATCGCCTGTTCGACGAGTTCAGGCGCGGAGCGCAGGAGAGCTTCACGTCCGCCGCCCGGGAAGGGGGGAGCCCGCTCGGAAAGTTCGCTTCCACGGCAGGCTCGCTTCGGCTCCCGATCCGCGTCACCATGCCTGAGCAGACGCAGGAAGGGTCCAAGATCAAGCCGGTCCTCGTGGAGATCGGGGACCGCATCAAGGGGCTGTTCGCGCCCCAGGACGACTCCCCCTACAACTTCGGGGCGCCGCTCGGCGACTCCGACAACCAGACCCCCGACGGCAACACCGCCGCTGGGTAACCCAGAAAGGACGCTTACCAAATGAGCGACACCACCACCACCGAGAACGCCCGCGACACGACGCCGGGCGTGGACATTGCCGAGATCATGGCGAGCGTCATCGCCCAGACGCAGGCCGCCGACTTCGGGGCCCGGGTGATCACGGGCGACGAGGTCGACTTCCACGATGGGAAGAAGATCATCCTCCCCAAGGGGATGACGTACGGGAAGGCGAAGCGGGTGCTGACTCGCCTCGAAGAGGAGGCCGAGACGGAGACTCACTTCCTCCGCGACTTCCGCTACCGCCCGGACGACGGCGCGTACGCCGCCCTGCAGGTGATCAAGGAGCGCTGGGGCATGGCCCTGGGGAAGGCCCAGCAGACCTTCTTCGGGACGATCCCGGCGGAGAAGCGCACCATCAACATCGGTGTCGGCCAGACGATGCAGGTCCCCTGGGGCCTGCTCGAAGTGCCGATCTTCTCCGGGCTCGTGCTCTACCTGGCGGAGACGAAGGACCGGGACTACGGGAACATCTTCCGCATCCACGGCCAGGGTCCCCGCAAGTACCAGGAGGAGATCGAGGCGTTCTTCGACGACGTGGAGCAGTATCTGCGAACCAAGTCGATCTACCGCGGTCACGCCATCATCGGTTCGGACAACCCGGAGTTCCTGGACACGTCCCTCTTCGATCCGAGCAAGATCATCTTCTCGGATGAGGTCACGGCGATGCTCTCGGGCACGCTCCTGGCACCGATCCGTCACACCGACACGATGCGTCGTGAGGGCATCAGCCTGAAGCGCGCGCTCCTGCTCGAAGGCCCCTACGGCACGGGCAAGACCAGCATCGGGCAGATGGTCGCCCAGGTGGCGACGGAGCACGGGTGGACCTTCATCTCGGCCAAGCCGGGCCGGGACAAGGTCGAGGACGTGCTCCGCACCGCGCGTCTGTACCAGCCTGCCGTGGTCTTCATCGAGGACATCGACACGGAGGCGAACAACGGCGAGGCGGACGCCGTCGCGAAGCTCCTGGAGGCCTTCGATGGGATCACCAGCAAGGGCGGTGAGCTTCAGATCGTCATGACCACGAACCACCTGGGCCGCATCCACAAGGGGATGCTCCGCCCGGGTCGCCTGGACGCGGTCGTGCACATCGGCTCGCTGGACCGGAACGGCATCGAGCGCCTCGTGAAGGTGATCGTGCCGGAAGGAAAGCTGGCTTCCGACATCGACTTCGACCAGGTTGCCGATGCGATGGAGGACTTCCTCCCCGCGTTCGTGAAGGAGGCGCTGACGCGTGCCATCACGTTCTCGATCGACCGGCTGGGCGGTGAGCGCGAGTACCTCATCACCACGGTGGACCTCGTGAACGCCGCGCACAGCCTGCGGCCTCAGCTTGCGGCCCTGAACGACGCTGGCGAGGGTCAGCGCCGTCCGGCCCTGGATGCGGCCTTCGAGGGCGTGATGAAGGACGCCGTCAAGAAGCTGGCGTTCTCGGACGCTCGTCGCGGTGAGATCGGCGACGGCCAGTGGGCCAACCCGGTCGAGCTTGACGACAACGGCGAGGTCGTCGAGGGCTGACGCCAAGCTGGGGGGCGGGGTATGGTCGCCTCCCCCGCCCCCCTCGCTCGGGGAGTCAGAGATGAGCCGCGGAAACTGCACCAGCATGTAGCATGGAGTAATGGAGCGCCGACCTATCACGCAGGCCGAGCGTCTGGGGGCTCGGATCGAGGTGCGTGGTAACTGCTGGATCTGGTCCGGCACGTACGCCGCGAACGGATACCCGGTGCTCACAACTTCATCCGGCAATCTCTCCGTCATCCCCGCGCTGTGGGAGCAGAAGAATGGCCCTGTTCCGAAGGGCGAAGTTCTGATCTGCACCCACACCCGGGCGGGGTCGGACGTGTGCGTCAACCCGGCGCACTACCGGCCCCGCCCTCTCAAAGGTCCCCGCCGGGACCCGTTCGGGAGGAAGGATCGCCATACTCACGAAGGAGACAGACAGTGACGAACGCCATGCGCCTTGTATGGATGGACGAGGAGATGCGGGAGGCCCTGGGCGAGTACGCCTGGATGAACCGCACCTCCATGGCCGCCGTTGTCCGTGCCGCACTCGAAGATGTGCGCGACAATCCCGCCGACGAAAGCGTGCTTTCGGAGGATGACGCGAAGAGCACCGTGCACCTGAATGCACTCGTGTCCGTCGACCTCTGGGAGGCCGCGAAGAAGTCGGCACACAGCGTAGGAGGATCGCTGAACGCCCTGGTGCGTCGGCGCATCCGCAAGCAGTTGAGAGACGAAGGACTGATCGAATGAGTGGTTACCAGAGCGCTGTTATGGGTCATCTGGAAGACGTGGCCGCAGAGTACAACCTGACCGTGACAACGGAGTACACCTGGGGGAACACCGGCGTGATGCTGGTCGGAAATGGGCCCGGTAGCGTGCTGTTCACCGTGCGGTTCTTCTTCCGGGCTGGCGAATACGCGCGCCTGGACTTCGGCGGCGGCACGGAGGCGGCAGATGCCGTCACCCTGGGCGGGACTGAGTTCCCACGCCGGAGTTTCCACATACAGATCACCGACAACGCAAAGTTCCACGAGATGGAAGCTCACTTCCGGGACCTGTGCGCCGCCGCGGCGATGGGGAGCGTCCAGGCGCAGGGGGACACCTGGCGCGTCACGGTCCGTGGCCCCGACGTGGAGCTTCGGGGCCGGGTGGCCCAGCCCAGGGACGAGGAAGAGCCCATCATCGTTCGCCTGGCGAGAGCGATGGAGCCGTTCGGGATCGTCGCGGCATCCCAGATCCCGACGCCGGTGACGGAGGAAGCATGAGCATCCTTTTCCAGGACGACCTCACCACCATCATCCATGGGCGGTGGCAGGACCACACGGAGGCGTTGGACGCGGCCGATGCGCTCGTCACCGACCCGCCGTACGGCATGGGATACGTCAGCAACCAGTCGAAGCTGGGTCCCACGCCCCCCATCCGGGGGGACTCCTCCACCCAGGAGCGCGACGAACTCCTAGACGCGTGGTTCGGGGGGCCCGTCCCGGATCGGCCCGCGCTGGTCTTCGGGACGTGGCGTTGCCCGCGACCGACGTTCATGGTGCGGGAACTGATCATCTGGCACAAGCGCGGAGGGTGGATTGGAGACGTGACGCTCCCGTGGGGTCCCGCGCACGAGGAGATCTATGTCATGGGAGGCCGCAGGGAGGGCTCCTGGACTGGAAAACGGGAGGCCAACGTCATCACCACCGGGAGGCGTGCCGGGAGCGCCAGAAACGCGCACGTGGCGTATGGGCACCCCACCCCGAAGTCGGTGGCCCTCATGCAGGAACTCATCAAGCACATCCCGGAGGATTTCACGGTCATCGACCCGTTCGCCGGAGCCGGGGCCACGGGGGTTGCCGCGAGACTGCTCGGCCGCAGGTGCGTGCTCATCGAGGTCGAGAAGAACTACGCCCGCGCGTGTGTGGAGCGCGTGGAGCGCATCCCCCCGCCGGACAACGCTACGCCCCCCCAGTCACATCCCAGCGCGGGGGGGCGTAGCACCTGAAAGGAGCCCACAGAAGAAAGGCCCACTTACCACTGTACGACACACCACGAACAGCCTGAAAGGAACCACCATGTTCGACATGAAGAGCATCGGCGAGAGCCTCGCCCAGCACATCCCGCCCCACGACTGCACGAACGATGACGACTGCCCGTACCCGGCCGGACTGATCTTCTCCGTGACGAAGCACGACGGGTTTGGCTCGTCCGAGATCTCGGTGCACAAGATGAGCCCCAGCGAGGTGGCCGCCGCCCTGGTCACCACGTGGGACCATGAGATCCTCGAATCGAAGCCGGATGAGATCCCCGCAGTGATCGCGTTCGCCTCGGCGCGCGAACTGCTCCGGAAGGTCCTGGACATGCTTCCCCCGCCTCCGGATGTCGCGGCAGAGATCGACGACATCACCACGGACCTGGCCGCCCGCGGGGAGGAAGAGGATGGAGACTGACTGCACGTCCGAGGAGCGTCTCGCGAACATCATGCTGACGTTCGATGTGTGCCGCAAGCACGGGCACGGCTCCCTGCAGTCGATGTCTGTGGAGGCCCAGGGAGTGCCTGCCCTGCGCCTGATCCCGGCCCTGGCTGGGGTCTGCGAACAGTTGATCATGGCGAGGCTCACGCAGGAAAAGGAAGTCCATGCCCTCCTGGAGACGGCGAACTCGGACGGGGAGGAGTACCTGGACGAGCGCGGGAAGAAGCGAGTGCTCGGCCTGCTGGCTCACAACTTCCTGACCGACATGGTCGTCCGGCGCGCATACCCGCACGACGCAATCGCCGCCGCGTACATGTCGATCCCGCTGATCGACTGACCCCCGATGCCGGAAGCGGTGATCGCATGAGCGCCGCATACAAGACCCGAGAGAAAGGACACGGCATGAAATACGAGAGCACCATCTGGCAGAGATACGAAATCGACCCGCTCGATCTCATTGGCAGGGCCGCGCGCATCACCGTTGTTCTCGACAAGGGGCCGGTAAGCACTGCAACCGGATGGAAGGGGCGGCGAGGCGAGGGTCACATCTACCACGGCGTGATCGAGTCCATCCGCGAACATCGCGGCAAGGTGACCCTGGACGAGCCGGATCAGATGGACGACTGGGCGGGCGAGGCGCTGAGTGCTGACTTCGATGACAACTACCCATTCGTCCTAATCGAGCTACGCGGCGGCGAGACTGTCCGATTCGATCCCGAGAAGGATGCCGTGAGCATCGAGTGGGTGGCATGACAACCCCACTCGCCGCATTTCGCGACCCCTGAAAAGGCCTAGCCCCCGGACTTCCCAAGAGGGGGGGCCGGGGGCTAGGCTGAAGCTGTACCCGCTTACGTGGTCAAGCATACCTGATCCACGTGAGCTTCAGTCAATCCGTGGAGAAGGAATGTCTCACATTTTGATCACAGAAAGCCCGCTTACATGAGCATCATGCTCATCGGCTGGGCACTCAGCCTGGACATACCGCCCAACCTGAAGGTGGTGCTCGTAGGTCTGGCCGACTTCGCGAACGACGACGGCTACTGCTGGCCGGGTCAGGCGAGCCTCTCTGCCAAGGTGAACGTACCCGAGCGCACGCTCCGGCGGCATCTGAACGCCCTGGAATCGCGCGGCCTCATCACGCGCACGAAGCGCATCGACCCGACCGGGCGCAAGCAGACTGACGAGTATCAGATCCATGTCCAGCCACCGGCCATTCTGGCCGCTACCACCGGCCAATCTGAACCACACCACCGGCCAACTGTGGCCGGTACAAAAGACATAAGGAAAGAACCGTCAATAGAACCCATAACAAGACACGCGCGCGCGAGGCAGATTCCCGAGGACTGGGAGCCCAAGAGCAAGCACTTCCAGATCGCGGAGAGGCGCAAGGTGGACGTGAGTCTGGAGGCGCTGAAGTTCGTGAGTTGGGCGGAGGCGAACGGCAGGACCTACGTGAACTGGGACGCGGCATTCGCCAACTGGCTCCTTCGCGCCACCCCCACCGGGGGCTTCGCGCCACGAAAGCCCGCTTCCCGTGATCGGGACGCTGAGATACGGACCCTGCTGAGCGGGTCACTCGGCCTCGACAGGACACCCAAGGAGTTGCAGTGAACGAACCTGAGACGCGGGAGATCCTCGCGTACGCCTCGGCGCTGGACAACCGGAACGTGACCGACGCGATGATCGCCCTGTGGTACGAGATCTTCCGCGACTACGAGTACGGCGAAGTGAAGTGGGCTCTGATGCGCCACGCTCGCACCAGCACCGAGTACCTGACCCCCGCACACCTCGTGCGGATCGTGAATCAGAAGCGCGAAGAGTGGCGGATGATGAACCCGGACGGCGTGAAGAGCCGGGACGGATGGCTCGACTTGGAGCGCCTGGCTGACCTCGTCGTCGGGCAGGCCCGCACACGTCGCGCCAAGAACCCGAACGAGAGATACGCGGTCGATGTCATGGACGACTACGACCAGAAGGAGTTGGAAGCATGAACACGGAGCCGGACTTCTACGACAAGTACGGCGAGAATATCGAACTCGCCGAGTGGTCCAGGCTGGTCGAGGACGACAAGTACAAGCGGGTGCTCCTCACCGATATCGACCACGGCATCGTCGTCTCGACCGTGTGGCTGGGGATGAATCACAACTGGTTGGGTGAGGGGCCGCCGCTGATCTTCGAGACGATGGTGTTCGGCGGCGAGTACGACTCGCACATGATCCGCACCTC
>Ga0079224_100013631_pt1 | contig 11327 bp, 10 predicted proteins | sample Stecom2015_FD_80414 | JGI IMG/M metagenome (GOLD analysis project Ga0079224, IMG submission 80414) | Agricultural soil microbial communities from Utah to study Nitrogen management - Steer compost 2015 | ecosystem: Environmental > Terrestrial > Soil > Agricultural land | place: USA: Utah...
ATAGGTATTGTTCTGTTTGTGCCAGTCAATGTTCTTTTGGACAGTCTTCCCCTCGGGGTTTTTATAGTTTTGGTATTCCGGGGCTTCTTTGGCATAAAAGAAGGACATCAAGGGACTGTTGGCCACAAAGGGCACGATTCCGTCCGCTTCGTATTGAAAGGCCTTCAGGCCGCCGATCCAGACCATGACGATAAAAATGGAAACCCGTGTAAAGTTAATGGACCACTTCATTGAACCGGCCAATAAATTGATGAGGTTTTTCATGGGGACCAACTTAATTTTTCGATTTGGGTATTGATTTCAATGGGGTTGTTCAAGATCCTGTGGATCGGGCAGGCACCGGCCACTACCAAGAGACGTTTTTTCTGCTCCTGGTCCAGATCCCCGATAAATTCAATGGATCGTTGGATCAAGGTCTTGTTCTGTTGTGGGTTGTGTTCCAGTTCGATCTGGATCTTGACTTCCTCCAAATCCCATTTTTTTCGGTCCGCGAACATTTTGACCGTGGCCGAAGTACAGGCCGCCAGGGCGGAGGCCAACAGTTCTTTAGGGGAGAACCCCAGATCCATGCCCCCCATTTCCACGGGTTCGTCGGCGATGACCATGTTCCCGGAAGGGGAAAGGATCTCTACCTTGTAAGGTTCTTTGAGGATTCTCGATGTAATTTTTGCCATAAGGGTCATTTTCGTTTTAAAGAAGTATCCAAAGTCGGATAGGGGGTGAATTCCGTATCATCCCCCTTGATTTTTTCAAAATCCTGGGATTTCCATTTGTCCTTGGCCCTTTGGATCGTTTCCTTGTTGCTGGAAACAAAGTTCCAGTCGATAAAGCGATTCTCGGGAAAGGGCTCCCCGCCAAAAATATAGATCGTGCTGTCCGGGGAAATGGTGAACTCACAGAGACTGCTGTCCTTGGCGACCAACAGTTGTTTGGGCCCGTATTCTTGACCTTCGCTCTGGATACTGCCCGAAAGGATGTAGAGGCCTGATTCCCCGTATAGGTGCTCCCCGAAGGAGACCACGTTATGGTCCTTGCTCTTGACCTCCAACATATAGAGCCTGCTGTACACCGGAACCGGGGACTTTTTGCCCATGGCCTCCCCGGCCACCAACCTAAGTTGTAGTCCATCCTGATCCCATTGTGGGACATCCTCCCGTTCCACATGGAAAAATTCGGGGTCCATCCCTTCCAGTTCCTTGGGCAGGGCGACCCAGATCTGGAGTCCGTGCATAAAGAGATTGGAATGGCGCAACCGCGGTGGGGTACGTTCCGAGTGTACGATCCATTTGCCAGCGGTCATCCAATTGACCGCCCCGGGTTCAATCTCAATTTCATTGCCCAGGGTATCCCGGTGCATAATGCTTCCCTCGAACAAAAAAGTCAGGGTCGATAGGCCGATATGGGGATGGGGCATCACATCAAAATTCTCCCGTTCCTTAAGTTTCACCGGGCCCATATGGTCGATAAAAATAAAGGGGCCCACCATTCTCTTTTGACGGAAGGGCAGGAGCCTGCCCACCAAAAACTGCCCCAGATCGGCAGCGCGTTCCTCGATGATCAGATTGATATTGGACATACTGGAATCCTTTTATTATTTGTTAAGGTACACGTTTTTTAAAAACCAAAGGCCCACCAATGAAAATGGTTGGGGCCAAAAACAAAAATACCCCCTGATGTCAGGGGGTATTTTAACGTTGATCTCGATTTAACCCTGGGTGGGCCTTGGGGCCCATCGATCATAGGGGGTCATGTCAAAACTGTTGACCTCGTCCATGGTAAGGCCCAAGGCTTTGGCCACGCCTTCCCCATATTCGGGATCGGCCTTGTAACAGTTTCGGATATGGCGGATCTGAATGAACTTTTCGGCCCCTCCAACTTGGGAGGCCGTGTTGTCAAACAGAAACTGGTGCTTGCCCCTGGATTTGATGATACGGAACAGATCGCCGGGCTGCGTGAAATAATCCTGGTCATCGTCCCTGAAATTGTGGGCATAGGCGGCACCGTCCAATTCCAAGGGCGGTTCCTTGGTCTCGGGCTGTTCATGCCACTCCCCGTAACTGTTGGGATTGTAGTGGATTGTGCTGCCATAGTTTCCGTCCACGCGCATGGCACCGTCCCGGTGAAAGGCATGGTAGGGGCAGGTCGGCTTGTTCACGGGAATCTGAAAATGATTGACCCCTAGACGGTAGCGCTGGGCATCCCCATAGGAGAAAAGTCGTCCCTGCAACATTTTATCCGGGGAAAACCCGATGCCCGGAACAATGTTGGTCGGGTTGAAGGCCGCCTGTTCCACATCCTGGAAATAGTTCTCCGGGTTGCGGTTGAGCTCGAACTCTCCCACCGGAATCAAGGGGAAATCCTTTTTGGACCACACCTTGGTAAGGTCGAAGGGGTGGAAGCGGTAGGTCTTGGCCTGCTCCTCGGTCATGATCTGTACGAACATTTTCCATTTGGGGAAATCCTTGCGCTCAATGGCATCGAACAGGTCCCTTTGGGATGATTCCCGATCGATACCGACCAATTTTACGGCATCCTCGTCCGATAGGTTCTCGATTCCCTGTTGGGTGACATAATGGAACTTCACCCAATGTCGCTTGTTGTCCTTATTGATAAAGCTATAGGTGTGGCTTCCAAAACCGTGCATATGGCGATATCCTTTGGGAATCCCGCGGTCACTCATCACGATGGTGACCTGGTGCAGGGCTTCGGGGAGCAGGGTCCAAAAATCCCAATTGGCATTGGGGTCACGAAGGTTGGTCTTGGGATTTCGTTTTACCGCATGGTTCAGGTCGGGGAACTTCATCGGGTCCCTAAAGAAAAACACCGGGGTGTTGTTTCCGACCAAATCCCAAATACCCTCATCGGTGTAGTATTTCATCGCAAAACCGCGGATGTCCCTTTCGGCATCGGCGGCCCCTCTTTCCCCGGCCACGGTGGAGAATCGGGCGAACATTTCTGTTTTCTTCCCGATCTCGGCAAAAATGCTGGCCTTGGTGTACTGGGTGATGTCATGGGTCACGGTAAAGGTCCCGAAGGCCCCTGAACCCTTGGCATGCATCCTTCTTTCCGGGATTACTTCCCGATCGAAATTTGCCATTTTTTCCAAGAACCAAGCGTCCTGGAGCAACATGGGGCCCCTAGGGCCGGCAGTTTGTACGTTTTGATTGTCAGATACCGGGGCGCCGGTCTGCCTGGTCAGTTTTTGCCCATCCTTTTTTTCCATAAATAGTATAACTTGATTTGTGTAATTCGATTCTTGATCGTGCCACATGTCCGTGCGCGCCACAAATTTACGCATTGTTCGGCACAATACCATAAATTAACGGGTAGCGGGAATTATTTCCCATGCGGGAAGAAGGGTCCGATCTACGGGCCTAGGGGCCCAAAATACCCCTATTGCTTGATGAACTGGATCTCCCCCTCGATCCTCACATCATCACTCACCAGGACCCCTCCCGCTTCCAGGGCGGTGTTCCAATTCAGTCCAAAATCCTTGCGGTTGAGCTTGCCCTCGATGGATAGCCCGGCCTTTTCATTGCCCCAGGGATCGGTGTTGCTGCCTCCGTAATCCATCGTGAAGGTAGCGGGCCTTTTTTGGCCCCTGATGGTAAGCTCCCCGTTGAGTTCATAGCGGCCATCTTCTATTTTTTTGGCCCCTGTACTCTTGAAGTGCATCTGTTTATGGTTATCGACATCGAAGAAATCGGCGGACTTCAAATGGTTGTCCCGGTCGTGGTTGTTGGTGTTGATGGAGGAGATATCAACGGTCACATCAAAATTGGAAGCAAGAAGATCCTCCCCGTCCACTTCAATATCAAATTTCTGAAACTCCCCTTTCACATTGGAGATCATCATATGTTTTACTTTGAAAGTAAGTTCACTGTGGGTTGGGTCCATGACCCATTTCGTTGTTGCCATAGGGATATGAATGTTTTGTTAAGGATGAATGGATTATAAATTTAGTGAATTATTTCCATCAAAAAAATGATTGTCCCGAATTGGGCATATTGCCATAAACGTTAAAATTTCGGTTACTATTCCAACCTTTTCATTTGTTGGTAAGCCATGGGGTTGGTCTATAGAAAATTCTTGTAAATCGAAACGGAAAGCACAGGGCAATACCTCTTTGGCCCATGAATTGGACCGGTTGATCAATGCTAGTGAAAACAATGAATTGATGATGAAATCGGCTTTTGTGCGGTTAGGCATGTTACTGTCAATAAACCCAACATCAAAATCAGTCTACTTTTGTTTGGATGAAACACTTCCAAAAATGTAATGAAAGATGTGCGGATTTAATTTTCACATTAATGCATAATAAACAGAATATCAGATATGTATCTACATATTCATGTTGTGAAACACGTTCTGCACATCATCGTCTTCCTCGATTTTTTCCAGGAGCTTTTCTACATCGGCGGCCTCTTCCTCGGTAAGGGGCTTGGTGATCTGGGGAATGCGGTCAAAGCCTGAGGAGATGATTTCCAGTTCCCTGGATTCCAATTCCTTTTGGATGGCGCCAAAATTCTCGAAGGGCGCATAGATATGGATGCCGTCCTCGTCCAAAAAGACCTCCTCAGCCCCAAAGTCGATCATTTCAAGCTCCAGTTCCTCAGGGTCCTGGCCGTCGTCCTTGATGGTGAAATTACAGCTATGGTCGAACATGAACTCCACCGAACCGGAAGTGCCCAGGCTGCCATTGCATTTGTTGAAATAGCTCCGGATGTTGGCAACGGTCCGGGTGTTGTTGTCCGTGGCCGTTTCGATCAAAATGGCGATCCCATGGGGGGCATATCCCTCGAAGAGTATTTCCTTGTATTCCCCCAGGGATTTGTCGGAGGCCCTTTTGATGGCCCGTTCGATGTTCTCCTTGGGCATGTTCACGGCCTTGGCATTCTGGATCACGGCCCGTAGTTTGGAATTGGCATCCGGATCGGGGCCTCCTTCCTTGACGGCCATGACGATATCCTTGCCGATCCTGGTAAAGGCCTTGGCCATGGCCGACCAGCGCTTCATTTTCCGTGCCTTTCTGAACTCAAATGCTCTTCCCATAGGGTGAAATAGTAATGTGTGGGGGCAAATTTAGCAAAAAATGCCCCTGGGCCAAATCCGAAAATCGCCCCCAATAATTATTTTTCCAGGATTTTTTCAATACGCTTGGCCAGATTGAAATCCTTATGGGTCACCCCCCCTACATCATGGGTGTTCAGGGTGATGGTCAGGGTATTGTACACATTGGTCCAATCGGGATGGTGGTCCATGGCCTCACATTCAAAGGCGATCCGGGCCATGGCCGCAAAGGCGTCCCTGAAATCCTTGAATTTGAAGGTCTTTGTGATGCTGTTGTTCCCTTGGGTCCAGCCCCTGAGCTCCCCCAGGGAGGACTCGATCTGCTGTTTGTCCATCTTTTCCATAGTATTCACTTTTTGTGAAGTTAACGAATTCCCATGGAACGATCCCCTTGGACTATGCCTGGATTTGGTGGTCCAAGATCTCCTGATAGCCGATACGCAGATTTTTGGGAAGTTGGTTGTCCCTGGGCAGGGTGGCCAGGTACCGATCCTCATTGGTGGTGTACACCCGTTTGAGGATGGGGTGGTAATTGCCCATGCGCTTGATCAGTTCCTTGATGAACTCCTCATGTTGGATCAGATCGCTGCTGCCCAAATGGAAGATGCCCGTCAGGTCCCTGTTGATCAGGTAATGGATCTGTTGGGTCAGCCTGTCGTCGTTGGTCACGTTGATGATCAGGTTTGGGAAGACCTCGATAGCCTGGTTGCTGTCCAACTGGGCCTTTATTTCCCTGACTCTGGGGGAATTGTTCCCAAAGACCATCGGGACTCTTAGAATCGAGGTCCTGTTCCCGGGCATACGCATCATCATGTTCTCTATCTTGATCTTAAAGCGGCCAAAAACACTCTCGGAAAGTGTCTTGTCATATTCATAGGAGGGATATTTGCTATAGGCATCAAAGACGTTGGCCGAGGAGATGAAGTAAAGTTTGGCCCTTGTTCTGGAGATATATTCCATCAAATGGTGGTGGGCCTGTACCTGGGCGTCAAAATTCCCCCTGAGCGCCGAAATGATCACATGGGGATGTACCTTTTCCAATACCTCATAAACATCGTCCTGTTCCAGATCGTAACGGAAAAATTGTTGGTTCGATCGAAAGGAACGATTGGTGAAATAGGTGCCGTAGGTGTCAAAATAGGGGTAGAGATCCCTGTATATGGCATTCCCCACAAATCCACTCCCGCCCAATATCAGAATCTTTTTTTTCTCCAAATGTCACTTGATAGGTTTGTAGAACGGCAATTTGACGATCGTTGCTGGGACCTTGTTTATCCGTATCTGGATATGGATGGGTTGGCCCACCGCTGAATTTTCAGTGGTGACATAGCCCAGGCCGATCCCCTGGGACAGGGAAGGGGCCATGGTCCCGGAGGTCACCTGGCCGATTGGGTCCCCCAAAGCATCCAGGATGGGATAGCCCGCCCTTGGGATGCCCCTTTCCTCCATTTGGAAGGCGATGAGCTTTCTCGTGGGCCCCGCTTCCTTTTCCTTGGCCAGGGCCCCGGAATTCACAAAATCCTTACTGAATTTGGTCACCCAGCCCAACCCGGCCTCAAAGGGGGAGGTGGTCTCGTCGATATCGTTGCCGTAGAGGCAATAGCCCATTTCCAGGCGCAGGGTGTCCCGGGCCGCCAGGCCAATGGGCTTTATGCCATGGGCCGCTCCGGCCTGCATTACCCGGTCCCAGATCTGTTTGACCTCTGAATTCTTGCAGTATACCTCAAAACCGCCCGATCCGGTATAGCCGGTGGCCGATATGATCACATGCTCGATACCCGCAAAATCGTCGACCACAAAATTATAGAAGGGAATCTGGGAAAGATCCACCGAGGTAAGGGACTGCATGGCCTCCACGGCCTTGGGCCCCTGTATGGCCAAAAGGGAATACTCCTGGGAGAGGTCCCTGATTTCGGCCCCGATGGCCTGGTTGTATTTGGAGATATGCTCCCAATCCTTGTCGATGTTGGAAGCATTGACCACCAATAGATAGGTGTAGTCCTTGATGCGGTACACGATCAGATCGTCCACAATGCCCCCGGTCTCATTGGGCAAGTAGGCATACTGCGCCTTGCCCACAATAAGTTTGGAGGCATCGTTGGAACACACTTTTTGGATGAGTTCCAAGGCCTTGGGCCCCTGTATCAAAAATTCGCCCATATGGGAAACGTCAAAGACGCCCACGGCCTTGCGGACGGTTTCGTGTTCCACATTGACCCCCTCATAGGAGACGGGCATTTCATATCCGGCAAAGGGGACCATTTTGGCCCCTAGGGCCTTATGGGTTTCATTCAGGGCAGTTGTTTTCATACCTATTGGTTTGATCGCCGTAAATTTACCCAATTGTTACAGATTGACATTGGCCCAGATCAAACTTTTGGCCATTTCAATGTTAAATCCCCGGACTTCTGTTCATTGGCCTAGCAAATACTCCCTGAGATCCCCATAACCGGCTATGGGGATGGATTTTTTTTGTCCCCCCATGACCTTTTGGATCTGTGGCGGGATGGGCAGTTCCAGCCCGAGGGTCCCTTCCACCACATCCAGGAATTTCACCGGGTGGGCGGTCTCCAAAAAGATGCCATAGGTGCCGGGATGGGATTTTTGATGTTCCCTAAGGCCCAGATAGCCCACGGCCCCATGCGGGTCCATGACATAGGAGGTCTTTTCATATACCTCCCGTATGGCCTCCCGGGTAAGGGCATCGGTAAAGGAGTGGGAGGAGAGGTTGGCCCTCAAGGTGGGAAGATCGTCCCGGTAGAGCCGGCGGATCCTAACAAAATTACTGGGATCCCCCACGTCCATGGCGTTGGATATCGTGGCCTTGGAAGGAAGCGGGCTATAGTTCCCGTCCCCCAAAAAGCGGGGCACCACATCGTTCACATTTGTGGCTGCAATAAAATGCTTCACGGGCATCCCCAACCTCTGGGCGAGCATGCCGGCACAGAGGTTCCCAAAATTGCCGGAGGGCACCGAGAAGACGATTTCCCTTCCCTTTTCCTTGGCCCGGGCATAGGCAAATAGGAAGTAGAACATCTGCGGCAGCCAACGGGCCACATTGATGCTGTTGGCCGATGTCAGTTTCCTGCGAGCGGTGATCTGCGGATCCAAAAAGGCGGTCTTTACCATCTCCTGGCAGTCGTCAAAGCTGCCCTGGACCTCCATGGCCTCGATATTGCTGCCCAGGGTGGTCAATTGTTTTTCCTGGATCTCACTGACCTTGCCACTGGGGTAGAGGATCACCACCTTGACCCCGGGAACACCCAAAAAACCATTGGCCACGGCACCCCCGGTGTCCCCGGAAGTGGCCACCAAAACGGTCACCTCCTGTTTTTCGCCTTGGGAGAAATAACCCAGGGAGTTGGCCATAAAGCGGGCGCCCACATCCTTAAAGGCCATGGTGGGGCCGTGGAAGAGTTCCAGAACGGCGACATCATCCTGTAGTTCCACCAGGGGAAACCCGAAATCCAGGGTCTTGGCCAGGATGTCCCTTAAGGCTCCATCGGGGATGTCCTCCCCCACAAACTGATGAATGGCCGCAAAGGCGATCTGTTGTGGCGATAGGGATTCGATGTTTTCAAAGAAATCCTTTGGCAGGGCCTTGATATTTTGGGGAAAGTACAGTCCCCGGTCCGGGGCGATGCCCGCGATCACGGCTTCCCGGAAAGAAGTTTGGAGCTTGGGGTCGTTCAAACTGTGAAATTTCATAGGATCTATAGGATTTGGGCGACCCCATGGGGGTTTATTCGCGATACGTGTATGTCAAACTCCAGGCCGATGTCCCGATATGTCTCCCGCATGGAGGCGGCCACTTTTTGGGCGGTTTCCTCTCCTTGGCTCAGTGCAAAGATAGACGGCCCGGATCCTGATATGCCGGCCCCTAGGGCCCCTGCCTCCATCGCATGGGCCTTGACAAGGTCAAAACCGGGAATCAGGATGGAGCGGATGGGTTCCACGATATGATCCTGGAGAGAGCGCCCGATCAGTCCATAGTCCCCTTGGAAGAGTCCGGCGATCAGCCCACCCAGGTTTCCCCATTGCCGGATGCCGGTTTCCAGGGAAATAGTGGTTTTTAGGATCTTTCGGGAATCCGCGGTCTTTATCTCCAGTTGTGGGTGGAGCACTGTGGCATAGAGTTCCCCGGGCGTGGGAATTGGGACGATGTCCAGGGGATCGTAACTGCGTACCAGGGTAAATCCCCCATACAGGGCCGGGGCCACATTGTCCGCATGTGCCGTCCCACTGGCCAGTTTCTCCCCCTGCATGGCAAACCCTACCAGTTCCAGTTTGGAAAAAGGCTTGCCCAAAAGTTCGTTCATGGCCCAGACCGCTCCGGCCGAACTGGCGGCACTACTGCCGATCCCACTGCCGGGTTTGATGCGCTTGACGATCTCCAATTCAAAGCCCCCCTGGTAACCACTTTTTTCCAAAAGCGCCAGGGCCGCCACCCCGGCCACGTTCCTTTCGGTCTCCAGGGGCAGGTCCTGCCCGCTGATCCGAAGGATGCGGAAACCCTTTTCGCGGGTCTTTCGCAGCAGCATTTCATCCCCGACGGATTCCAGGGCCAGGCCCAGTACATCGAAACCACAGGATACATTGGCAATGGTGGCGGGTGAGAATACCTTGATTTCTTCCATTTATCAGTGGTTTGAGATTCGTATGATATCCGCAAAAATACCCGAGGCGGTGACATCCGCCCCCGCACCGGCACCCTTGATGATCAGGGGTTGGTTAGGATAGCGCCTCGTGTAGAAGAGCACAATGTTGTCGCTGCCCTCGAGATGGTAAAAATCGTGGCCCCTGGGTATTTTTTGGAGCCCGACCTTGGCCTTGCCGTCCTCGAACTGGGCCACGTACTTTAATTTGCTGTCGGCCGCCACGGCCTCTTGGTACATCCGTTGGAAGCTTTCCTCATTTTTTTTCAGGGATTCAAAGAAGGCTTCGTTGGATGCCGCCTGAAGGCTCTCCTTGGGCAAAAAGGCCTCGTTATTGATATCGGAGATGTCCAGTTCATGGCCGCTCTCACGTGCCAAGATCAAAATTTTTCGCATCACGTCCATCCCACTCAGATCGATCGTGGGGTCGGGTTCCGTATAGCCTTCCTCCTGGGCCTGTTTGACCACATCATGGAAGCTGTGGGCATCGTTGAAATTGTTGAACACAAAGTTGAGGCTGCCCGAAAGGATGGCCTGTATCTTGAGGATCTGGTCGCCGGAGGCGATCAGGTTCTTGAGGGTATCGATGATCGGCAGGCCGGCCCCCACATTGGTCTCAAAGAGAAAAGGTGCACCGTAGCGCTTGGAAAGCGTTTTGAGCTCCCTGTAATTGGCGAAATCCGAGGAACAGGCGATCTTGTTGCAGGTGACCACGGCAATACTGTTCCTCAGGAAATCGGGATAGCCCTGGGCGACCTGCGCATTGGCGGTGTTGTCCACAAATACGCTGTTGCGAAGGTTCAGCGATACCACCCGTTGGAAAAAAACCTTTCCATCGGCTTTTTCCCCTTCGGCCAATAGGTCCTGCCAATCCTTTAGGTCGATGCCCCCCTCGTCGAAGTGCATGGTCCTGGAATTGGCGATCCCCACCACCCGCAGGTTCAGCCGCAGTTCCTCCTTGAGATATTTTCGCTGCAGGGCCAACTGTTCGAGCAGTTTGGATCCCACATTGCCGACCCCCATCACAAAGAGGTTGAGCTGTTTTATGTTCTCCTCGAAAAAGGTCTCATGCAGGGCATTAAGGGCCTTTTTCACATCCGCCTTGTCGATCACCGCCGAAATGTTCCGCTCCGAGGCTCCCTGGGCGATCGCCCGGATGTTCACGTTGTTCCTGCCCAGGGTACTGAACATTTTTCCGCTCAGCCCCTGGTGGCTTTTCATATTGTCCCCCACCAGGGCCACGATGGTCAGGTCCCCTTCCAGTTGGACGGCCTTGATCTGCCCGGAGGAGATCTCATGGGCGAAGGTTGCACTGACTGCCTGGACCGCCCTTTCGGCGTCCTGATCGGCCACCCCCACACAGATGGAATGTTCCGAGGAGGCCTGGGTGATCAACACGATGCTGATGTCCTTGTTGGAAAGCGTCTCGAAAAAACGTTTGGAGATGCCCGGGATGCCGACCATGCCAGGCCCTTCCAGGGAGAGAAGGCTGATGTTGCCCACATGGCTGATTCCCCGGACTGTCTTGTCCTTGCCATTGCTGTTCCTATCGATCCGGGTACCCGGGTTCCCGGGATCGAAGGTATTTTTCACCACAATGGG
>Ga0079224_100013632_pt1 | contig 11326 bp, 9 predicted proteins | sample Stecom2015_FD_80414 | JGI IMG/M metagenome (GOLD analysis project Ga0079224, IMG submission 80414) | Agricultural soil microbial communities from Utah to study Nitrogen management - Steer compost 2015 | ecosystem: Environmental > Terrestrial > Soil > Agricultural land | place: USA: Utah...
CAACGGCCGGATATTCGTCTCGCCGGTCAGGAACCACAGCATCTCGCGCGCTGCCGCCTTCCAGAACACGCGCTTCGTGGTCAGCAACGGCACCCGATCGCCGCCGAGGTCGAAGCGTAGCTGCGGCCCGAACACCGAACGTGTCCCCACTCCGGTACGGTCGATCCGCTCGTCGCCTCCGTCCCAGATGCGCCGCATCAGGTCGAGATACTGCCACTCCCAGTGGGATTTTCCACGTGCCGCATCGCCTGTCATCGCGCCGACCGCTACCACTCCAAAAGCCTGCTTGCCAGCCCGTGACCGCCCTCCTATAGGGCCGCCTCTGCCTCGCCCCGGATGACCCAAGCTGATTGGGCCGCGGGCGCCGGTCGGGGAGTAGCTCAGCCTGGTAGAGCACTGGCTTCGGGAGGCAGGGGCCGGAGGTTCGAATCCTCTCTCCCCGACCAACATACTCTGTCGAATTGCTTGACGCCGTTCTGGCTCCTGCCTTGACCTGACCATTCTTGGACTTGCACACCGCCCGCGGTGATCGCGTCATGCGGACCGGCGAGGTTGCGACAAAGCACGCCCCGCGCGCCCTTCTGACGCGCCTAACTCTGCCGCACTTGCTCGAGACAACTGGCCGCGACTCTCAGGTTCGTGGCCCTATCTTGATTGTCTTGGGATACTTGCTCGAGGTCTGCCTGAACCTCCGCAGCTGATTTGCCCTCGGCGCTGGCCAAATCCTGCAGCCTCTGATCGAAGAGAGCTTCGGCTTGCCGCAGCGCTTGCTCCTGCTCGCCGCTCATGAGCAGAGTCTCTTGGGCAAGGTCGGCGACTTGTGCAATTCCGTGTCGGCACAGCAGAGCCTGCGCATAAGGGGTCTCGGCGTTTGCCATGACCTCCGTATTGTTGACGGACAGCGCTCGCGCAGCTCTCTTGTCCGCCTCGCTGAACTCGCGCGTCTCTTCGTGCGGTTGGGGCTCCACGGGAAGCTCGGCATCCGAGCAGGAACTGAGCGCTGATGCCCAAAGCGCGGCTCCGAGGACGGCTCTTGCAGCAATCTTCGACATCCCTTGGCGTTAGGACCGATCGCGGTTTCATCCAATAGCACACTTGTCTAAGGCCTACCCACTATGCCTTCATCGACCACCTCGGCCACGCCGCTCACGCAGCACCTTCCTTTCGCTCTCGTTGCCGTTCTGCTCGGCTGCCTCTGGTTGGCGGGAGGCGCCTCACGAGCCGACGTGATAGGGCAAGTGATCGTTCGCGCCGCATCGTGGGCGATCCTGATCGCATTCGTTCTCTTCGGTCCGCGGCCTAGTCTGATCGAGGTAAGGACGGTAGCTGCACTGGTTTTTGCCGCTGTGGCCCTCACGGCGCTTCAGTTGGTTCCGTTGCCCCCTGCCGCCTGGACCGAGTTGCCTGGGCGAGAAGTGCTCACTCGCGCGGTGGCCGTGCTGGGCGAAGAACAGCCGTGGCGTCCGGTTTCGATGTCGCCGGGAGCGACCGTCAACGCCTTGTCGTCGCTCATCGTCCCCGTGGTGGCGTTGCTCCTTGCGGCCGCCCTTTCCCGTAGCGAGCACTGGCGAACGGCGACGATTCTGCTCGGCCTGGTTGTCGCGTCTTCGCTTCTGGGCTTGCTGCAATTCTCGGGTTCTCATTTCGATCATCCCTTGATCAACGATGTGACCGGGTCAGTCAGCGGGTCGTTCGCCAATCGCAATCACCTGGCCCTATTTGCCGGCATCGGATGTATCCTGGCCCCCAGTTGGGCTTTCCGGGATGGCCATGGAGCGCGCTGGAAGCCATGGACGGCCCTTGGCCTCACCATACTGTTTCTCTTGATCATTCTCGCAACCGGATCGCGTACGGGCATGTTGGTCGGCGGCCTGGGCATAGTGATTGGCCTTGCAATCGTCCGACGGCCACTTGCTTCGGCGTTGCGCCGATTGCCGAGGAGATGGACCGTCGCCGCCATTACCGCGACGGTCGGGGGCCTAGTCCTTGCGATCGTAGCGAGCATCGCGCTCGATCGTGCGGTTTCGGTCGATCGAGCGACGACCACCGTGATAAACGACGAGTTGCGCATCCAGGCGTTTCCCGTGATCGTCGAAATGGCCAAGCTGTACTTCCCGGTAGGCTCGGGGATCGGCGCGTTCGATCCGGTTTACCGCATCCATGAGCCGAGCGCCCTGCTGAACATCCGCTATCTCAACCATGCACACAACGATCTGCTGGAGGTCGTCCTGGACGCGGGCTTGCCTGGACTGCTGATCCTCGCAACGGCGGTGGGCTGGTGGTTTTGGAGAAGCGCGACAGTGTGGCTCCGCGACGCCGGTTCAGACGCCAGCTTGGCCAGGATGGGATCAGGCATACTGCTACTCGTCCTGATCGCTTCGGTGACCGACTATCCTGCGCGGACACCGATGATCATGGCAGTCGTTGTGATCGCAGCTATCTGGCTAGGCGCAAGCTCCGTAGCGGAGCACGGTGTTAACGGCCTCACCCGCTGCTCACGCCGCGCGAAAAGACGCGTACTTCAGCGCGGGGAACGCCGTTCGGAAACGCGGGCCTGATCGGCTGCTACCTCGAATGGCTTAGTCGCGTTGGCGTACGGGTCGTAATTGCGATCGATGCGATTGCGGATACGATTCTGGACCCGGTTTTGCACCCGGTTTGCAATGCGACGGATGGGTTCAATGTTCGGAGCCACCTCCTCCCGGGTCTGACGTTCTCCTATCTCGGTGCCACCGACCTCGGCGGTTCGGCCAGGCTCGGTGTCTTGTGCCAGTCCCGGTGTCGCGACCACCAGCGCCGCGAGGAACGCCGGTTGCCAGGCAATCTTGGTTATTGGTCTCGTCATCCTCATGGCTTTCGTCGGTCGATCTCAGGAGGCCGGTATCAACTGTACCGAAGCAACCTGTCCCTCGACACCCCGTATCGAATCCGAAGCACGAACGACCAGCGACAACACCTGGCTGACGCAGCTCGCGGGGACTGTAAAGGAGCCTTCGAAATTCCGCCACTCTCCCGGAGAGTTGGGCAGCAACACTCGCCCGAGGTCTCGCCCGTCGTTGCACGTCAACCTCCAGTAGGGGCGAGAATGCTCGGGTTGATCGATGTCCCTGCTACGTCCTTCCAAGCGGTAGGTTCCCGGAGGCAGCAGCTGCATCTGGCGCAATACGATCCCTGCGAATCCGGATGCAGCGCCGAAATGAACGATACCTTCTCCATCCCCCCGCTGCACCGCAGCCGACAAGCCGTTGGAGTTCACAAGGGTCCAGTCGAACACGGCCGGCACGTCAGCCGCCAGGAAGAAGCGCGCGTCTCGCGAATGACGCCGGTCGGCATCCCTTCGGAAAGTCTCGTAGAAGCGCCACGCCTCATCGATCAGGCCTCTCGCCACGAGAGCGTTGACCAACCTCGCGCGATCCGCCGGTTCGATCGGCAAACCCACGCGCGCGCCCTCCTGGAAAAGCGCAATCACGGCAAGAGGTTCAGGAGCGTTCGCGGCCACGTAGCGGGTGAAAGCCCCCGCCCACGACGATTCGTCTGCCAAGGTGTCGAGCACCGATTCCCGGACTGCAGGTTCAGCGATCGCTCTGGCGAGCACCGGAAAAAGAAGGTCGCGCGCTTTGCGAGAGGTGCGCAAGGCCATGTCGTATTGTTCCAGCGCACCGGAGATGTCGCCCCGCGCGACATGTTCCTCGATCGCCCAGATCTGCGTACGCAACTCTCGGCGGGAAAGGCGATGTGAATAACTGAACAGTTCGCGCGCTCGGGAGATATCGCCGCTCGCCTGGGCCTGAAGACCTAGCACCGAGAGGGCCCCAACGGCCGTCGCATCTTGCCGAAGGGCGAGCCGCGCCAACTTCGACGCCTCGCTATCGGGCGCATCGATTGGATCGACCACGAATTTCTGCTCCGCGGCCGCCGCGGTAATGTGTCCGTTTGCCAACGACAGCTCGTGAGCCCGCATCGGATCGACTTTGACTGCCACGTTCGCCAGCGTGTCCGACACGCTGGCGATGCCCATCGCGGCTGCGGCGAGGGCGACCACTCCCCGTATGCCCCACTGGGCTGCCGATCGACCACTGAATGCGGAACGCCGCCCGGACATTACACCGGCTCGGTATCGGTTTCGCGCCGGCCGTAATTGTAGCCGTAGTCGTAATCGTAATTATAGTAGGATTTCTGGGCGTCGAACTTGGTGACGACGCCCCCGATCACCCGCGCTTGTGTGCCTGCCAGACGGCCTAGCGCGGTCCTCACCATGCTCGAACGAATACCGTGCGATTCGACGACGTAGACAACGCCTTCCACACGGCTACCGATGAGCGGCGCGTCGGCCAGTCCCATGACGGGCGGCGAGTCGATTACGACATGATCGTAAGTCTCAAGAAGCCTTTCGATCAGGACGGAAAGACGATTTCCGGTCAACAGCTCAGCCGCGTTGGGAGGAATCGGGCCCGCAGTCATGGCCGCAAAACCGAAATCCGCGACCTCCACCGTGAGGTCAGCAATGTTGTCGTCGCCGGCCAGGAAGTTGCTCAGTCCCTTTTCATGCCCCGTTCCTACGAGGAGGTGCACGGACGGCGACCGCATGTCGCCGTCGACGAGTATGACCTTGCGATGGGCGCGTGCCATAGTAGTCGCCAGCGCCAGGGCCGTCGTCGATTTGCCCTCCGCCGATCGAGTTGAAGTGACGGCGATCGATCGCGGCAGCCCATGCTCGGTGGTGAAGCTGAGGTTGGCCTGGATCGCGAGATAGGCGTCGAACAAATCCGACTTGCGGTCGAGCAGCACCTCCGCGGGGTCATCCTCCTCGACCTTCGGAACCGACCCGAGCAGCGGCAGGCCCAGACGGCGCTCAACTTCGGCGGGATCGGCGATAGCTTCGTCCATCTGTTCGAGCCCGAGGGCCAGAGCGGCGCCCAACATCGAGCCGGCCAAGAGAGATATCACCAGGTTGAGCAATAAGTTGGGGCTCGAAGGTTCCTCGGGAACGTCGGCCACGTCGACAACGGCGACGTTGTTCACGCCGACACCTCCTGCCACTCCGATCTCTTTGAAGCGCTGCAGCAGGCCGTCGTAGAGTGCCTGATTCGTATCAACCTCACGCTGAAAGATATTGTACTGGATGCCGCGACGACGCTGGTCGAGGTACTCTGCCTTGAGAGCGTCGACCCGCTCCCGTAGGTCCTGCTCGCGCGCGGCGGCCGCCCGATAGGCCACTTCGAGCGAGTTCACCACGCGCGTTTCCTCGCGAGCTATTGCTTCATCAAGTTCTTCGATCTGCGCCTCGATGGCGCGGGCGGCCGGATAACCTGCTTCAAAACGAACCATGAGCTGCTCGTATTGGGCGGCGAGCTCCGCCCGCCGCTGGCGCAGGGTGTTGATGGCCTGGTTGTTGAGCGCCTCGATGGATGTCCCGGCACTGCCGACCTGCCGATAGCGGGCCTCGGCCTCGATGCGATCGGCAGTCGCCTGCGTCAGCGCCGCATTGAGAGCGGCGAGGCTGTCGGCGATGATCGACCTTTCCTGCGTCGAACCTTCGGCACTCGATTGCAACGGAAGATTGATGATCTCCTGCGCTGCAGCATAAGTGACCAACTGCCGTTGTGACTCATCGAGCCTTTCCTTGTACTGCGCAAGCTGTCGCTCGAGCTGCTCGCGTCCATAAACGGTAGCCTGAACCTTGCGCTCCAGATTTGCCTGAATAAAGTGTTCGGCCCAGGCATTGGCAACCCGGGCGGAAAATGCCGCCGACGGGCTGGTGAAGCGGATGTTGACCAGCCTCGAGAGGCGCACCGGGTCGATGCTCATCTGATCGAGAAGGATTTCGCTAGCTACCTGCACACGTTTCCGGCGCCCGGAAGCGTCGTAGCGGCCGTTCGACTGGTTGAAAGCCGGGTCATCGGGCGGACCGCCGAACATTTCGAAGAATGACGGGTCGTCGACCAGTTGCAGATCGGTCGCCACGCGTTCTGCAAGAGACCGGGCTCGCAAAAGCCCATATTGCGTCTCGTAAAATTCCTGGTCGGTGACGCTGCTTTCCTGTTCGACCCCCTCGAAGTTGGTGACTTTCGCAGATTCTCGGGAGATCTCGATCGTTGACGTGGCCGTGTATTGCGGAGTCGTCAGCAGCGTTACGATGATCCCAATGAAGAGACAGACGATGATGGCGCCGATGATCGCCCACCGCCACCGTTGCGCAATCCGCAGATACTGCCGGATGAAAGGCATCCCATCCGCGTCCGCCGGGCGCGTGACGAGGCCGGGTTCATCGACGGATCCGCCATTGCCGAGCTTGGAGGTGAGCATGTTCATGAAAAATGACGGCCTTTGCTTATCTCAGGATCGCGACGAGCGGTGATGCCAGAAGCGGAGAGAGTGAAACGAAATCTCGGAACAGGCGACGCTCGGGCGAATCGCCGACTACGACGACGTCGTTGGCATAGATCGGAGGATCATCGTAAAGCCCTCGGCGGATTGCCTCTATGTCGTAGAGGCCGGCCATACGGCGCCCCTCGACCGTCCGCAGGATCACGACGTCGTTCTCGCGGGCGAACTCGGACAGCCCTCTCGCCGACGCGATCGCGCGCAAGAGAGTCATCTGGTTGGTAACCGGATATAGCCCGGGTTCGACCACTTCGCCATCGATCGTGACCACTTGGCTGACGGAACTCTTGATATTGATGGTGACGTCGGGATCGCGGACATACCGTCCGCGCAGGGAATCTTCGATCGCCTGCGCTAGTTCGCCCGCCGTCTTGCCGCGAGCGTCTACGGTACCGATCAGCGGCATGGAAATCCGCCCACTGGCATCGACCTGCATCTCGCGGCTGAGCTCGGGGACGCCGAAAACACTCACTTCGATGACGTCGAGCGGGCCGATCAAGGCCGGCCGGTCGGGGGCCGTGAGGTCATCGCGAACCGGCGCCGGCAGCTCCGCCGCTCCCTCGACCACGGTAAGCTGCGCCGTGGACCGAAGGGGCTCCCGGCTCGCGCAGCCCGAAAGCGTCAACGCCAGCAGCAAAGCACAGAGAGTTTTTCGCATAAGCACCTGAAATCCGCGAGGAGAAGGCCGCGCTATAGAAGCGCCGTTCGGTGGCGTAAAGACGACCGCCGACGTAAGGACAACACGTCCGGCCGACATGTGTCCTTATTGTACAGCGACGATCCGCGGCGCTGATGCCTCTGCGTGTTGGCCGTTTGGTGCCTCCTCCCGCTTGCCAACCTCTCCGCGCTCGAGACACACCCAGTCCACCACTCCGATCGAGGGAGCATACTCAGGCACCAGATCTCTGAGAATCTGGCGTGCTCCGGCGGCATCGCCGACCTCGATCTGATCGTTCAGCAAGGCCAGTTGCTGTTGAAGTTCGATCCAGGGCCGGTACGGCTCCGTCGCCTTCATGATGCGCGGATGCGCGGTCGGTTTGGGATCGTTGCCGATCAGCAATTCCTCATAGAGCTTTTCGCCAGGACGTAGTCCGACGATCTTGATCTCTATGTCACCGTCCGGATGGCGCTCGTCTCGCACCGTCAGGCCGGAAAGCTGGATCATGTTGCGGGCAAGCTCATGGATTCGCACCGGTTCGCCCATGTCCAGCACGAAGACCTCCCCTCCCTCGGCCATCGCACCAGCTTGCAGCACGAGGTGAACCGCTTCCGGGATGGTCATGAAATAGCGGGTGATATCCGGGTGGGTCACCGTCACGGGTCCTCCCTGCTGGATCTGCTGCGTGAACAGGGGAACGACCGAACCGCTTGATCCGAGGACGTTTCCGAAGCGCACCATCGAGAAGCACGTGGTCCCGCCAGGGTTCGCCTCGGTCAGGGCTTGGAGGATCATTTCCGAAAGCCTCTTCGAGGCGCCCATCACGTTCGTGGGACGAACGGCCTTGTCCGTGCTCACAAGCACGAAGTCTTTCACCCCGTGCTGCAATGCGAGCTTCGCCATTACGGCGGTACCCGTGACGTTGTTGTAAAGTCCTTCGAGCGGATTGTGCTCGACGAGAGGTACGTGCTTGTAAGCGGCAGCATGGAAGATCACGTCCGGCTTCCACGTCGCCAGGATCGTGTCGACCCGCGACTCGTCGGCCACTGACGCCAGCAGGGGAACCAAGCGGTCGCCAGCGTTCGGCTGAAGTTCGTGATGGATGGCGTAAAGCGAATATTCGCTGTTCTCCAACAGCAGCAATTTCCTGGGCTTCATTGCGGAGATCTGACGGCACAGTTCGCTGCCGATCGAACCGCCCGCACCGGTGACCAGTATGGTTCGATCGGCGATATGTTGCCGCAACGCATCGCTTTCGTAGGGAACAGGATCCCTCTGCAGCAAGTCCTCTATGGTCACCGGCCGCAGATCGCTCGCTTCAACCGTACCGTGCGCCAGATCTATCAGGCCAGGCAACGTCCGCACCTTCAGATCGAGGGTCTTCAGCTTGTCGATGATCTGACGACGTCTGGCTCGTGAAGTCGAGGGTATCGCGAGCAGAACCTCCTGTACGGCCAGCCGTTTGACGCACGCCTCGATCCTCTTCGGATCGTAAACGCGCAATGTCCCGATCTTGCTGTTGTGGAGCGAATGGTCGTCGTCGACGAAACCGACGACCTTCATTGCATCGCTCGATGACAGTGCTCGGGCCAGTTGCTGGCCCGTCACGCCGGCACCGTAGATCAGCACGGGCACCCTGTCCGCATTGCCCCCCGAATTCCGCTGCCGCTGCTTGAGGACACGCCCCCCGAACACGCGCGATGACGCCACCACTACGAACAGCAGCAACGGCTGGATCAATCCGAGCGTTCTCGGCACGCCTTCGAAGCCGTATGCGGTGATGACCGCCGAGTAGGCGAGCCCGTATACTCCGCACGCGACTGCGCACGAGACGACCGAATCGGGGCCCGCGTGGCGAAAGACAATCCGATAGAGCCCGAAAGCGGCGAAGGTGGGGATTGCCAGCCCAATCGACAGGGCGACCGGCGCCAGATAATCGTTGAGGGTCACCCATTCTCCGAGCCTCAGGAAGAAGGCGAGCCAGACGGTCAGGACGCAAAGCGATGCGTCAACCCCTATCGCCACGGCGCGCTTCACCGGCCGCGGCAATCCCAACAACGGTGCAAAGAGCGACTGCATTTGCTGGTTTCCCCTCCACGAGGCTAAGGCCAGGATCCCCCGATCCGATGCTCAGAGCGCATCCAATACGCGGGAATTACCGAGATCGTTCCACGGCTCGGCGACCGCGCCAGACCTAAGCGCAGGGGGCGCATACTCAAAATGCGATGCATTCCAACCTTTTTGAGGTCTGATGCCTCAATTTGAGGCTGGTTCGTCGGACTGCATCCCTCCGGGAATCGAGAGCGGCAGAGCGAGAGCACGGGTTGCCGCAATGCAGACCAGAGGCACGAGATCGAGCTACGATCCCGTCATCTGTCCGAATACCTCGCCTATACCTTCCACAGTTCGCACGAGATCCGCTTCGGTGAGAGTGGGATGGACCAGGAACATGAGCGAAGTCTGGCCCAGTTCCTGTGCGACGGGCAGAGGCTCGGAGGGGCGCCAGGGCGTGTCGTCGAACGCCTTTTCACGATACACTTCTGAGCATGACCCTTGAAAGCACGGCACGCCTCGACGCCCGAGTTCGTCTATGATTCGATCTCTGGACCAGTCATTAGGCATTCGTTCCGGTCGCACGTACGCGTAATATTTGTAGTAGGCATGAGCACTGTCCTGCCCTTCATTCTGATCTTCGTAGATGGGTACGCGTATTGGCCCTGTAGTACCGGAAAATGGTTTCAACGCGTCGCGAATTTTCTCTGCATGCCATCGACGCTTGCTCGTCCATTCAGCCATGCGTTTGAGTTGAATTCGACCAATCGCTGCCTGCATTTCCATCATGCGCCAGTTGGTCCCAAAGCTGTCATGAACCCAGCGGAAGCCAACCGGATGATCACGCTCGTAGACGGCTTCCCAGCTCTTGCCGTGATCCTTGAACGACCACATACGCGACCAGAGTTCCTCATCGTCGGTGGTCACCATGCCACCTTCGCCACCGGTGGTCATGATCTTGTCCTGACAGAATGACCATGCCCCGATATGTCCGATCGAGCCCACGCTTCGCCCTTTGTAACGGGCGCCATGAGCCTGGGCGCAATCCTCGATTACCTTGATCCCGTAGCTGTCAGCCAGCGCCATGATGGCGTCCATGTCGGCGGGCCATCCTGCCAAGTGGACGACGATGAAGGCGCGGGTGTGGGGCGTTAGACGAGCGGAGATGGTCGTGGCCGAAATGTTTCCGCTGTCACGCTCGACGTCGGCGAAGATGGGCACGGCCCCGGCGTTAACTACACAGCTAACCGAAGCGAGAAAGGTGCGCGGGGTGACGATGACCTCGTCGGTGGCCGAACCGCCGTTCGCCGCGCCGATGCCGAGGCCGTGCAGCGCCAGATCGAGCGCCACCGTCCCGTTGGCCACCGCTATCGCGTACCGGCTCTGCGACCACTCGGCGAACTCGCGCTCGAAACGGCGGCATTCCTCCCCGGTCCAGTAATTGACCCGGTTGGACCGCAGCACGGCGGCCACCGCCTCGACCTCTTCCTCGGTGTAGCTCGGCCAGGGAGCAACGGCAGTATTCAGCATGTCATCATCCCGTCATCTCTTCGCCATGGGCCGCGCCGGATTGCCGATCACCGTCACCCCGGGCGGCACGTCCCTGGTGACCACCGCCCCCATGCCCACGACCGCGCCGGCGCCGATCGACAGCCCCTGGCGGATGACCGCGCCCGACCCGACGTAGGCGTGCGACCCGATCGTCACGTTCCCGTTGCAGCGCACGCCCGGCGCGAACGTCACGTAATCCCCGATTACGCAATCGTGCTCGACGTAGGAATAGAGGTTGCCGTGGAAACAGCGCCCTATCCGGATGTTGGACGTCAGCGTGACGAACGGAGACAGCAGCGCGCCGGGCCCGATCTCGACGTCATCCATCGCGACGACGTTCTCGGCGGCGACACCGACGACCTCCACTCCGGCCGCCCGGCAGCGTTCGTCGAGCGTTTCGCGAACCCGCGAATTCGCCACCGCCAGCGCTGCCACCCTCCGCGACGCGGGCGCGCGGACGAAACGATCGAACTCCCACACGGGATGGCCGTTGACGACATCGGCGGCCGGACGGTCGTCGATGAAGACAAGTTGCACGTCTTCCTCCGCGTACTGCCGGCGGAACAGGGGCATGATGCCCCTCCCGCATCCGCTCGCCCCGTAAACGCCGATCAACCGAGTCACGAAACTAGCTGTCCGGGCCGCTAAGATCGACGAAACAGCAACTGAAACGCTTCGGCA
>Ga0079224_100013634_pt1 | contig 11325 bp, 9 predicted proteins | sample Stecom2015_FD_80414 | JGI IMG/M metagenome (GOLD analysis project Ga0079224, IMG submission 80414) | Agricultural soil microbial communities from Utah to study Nitrogen management - Steer compost 2015 | ecosystem: Environmental > Terrestrial > Soil > Agricultural land | place: USA: Utah...
ACCTCTACCGCTGTTCCAGTTAAAAACACCTCATCCGCAGTGTATACATCATGTCTTGTGAAAACCTGCTCCGTCATAGAGAAACCTAATTTATTTGCAATATTCATGATGACGCCCCTCGTTATACCTTCCAATGCCCCAACATAACCAGGCGGTGTTAAAATATTGCCATTCTTTACGATAAAGATATTATCGGCAGAGCCTTCCGCTACATAGCCTTGATCATTTAGCATCAATGCCTCTCCAACCCCTGCAAGATGTGCTTCAATCTTTACAAGAATGTTATTTAAGTAGTTTAATGACTTTACTTTTGGAGAGAGAACATCCGAGCGATTTCTTCTCGTTGCAACTGAGACAATCTCAATGCCTGATTCATATAATTCTTTAGGAAATAGCGAGAGCTCTTCCGCAATAATGATGACTTGTGGTTTCTTACAAGTAAAAGGGTCTAAACCTAGATTCCCTACCCCTCTTGAAACAACCACCCGAATATAAGCATTTTGTAGTTGGTTTCTTTTCAATGTCTCTACAACTAGGTCACTTAATTCTTTCTTGGTAAAGGGAACTTCTAGCATGATGGATTTTGCAGAATCATAAAGACGATCAACATGCTCTTTTAATCGAAATACATTTCCGTTATACATTCGAATCCCTTCAAAGACTCCATCCCCGTATAAAAATCCATGATCATATACGGAAATAACAGCATCATTCTTTTTTACAAACTGATCATTTAAAAAGATCCATTGTTCATCCATACTTTCGCGCCTCTTTCCATTGATTATTTTTATAAAATCTTTTTGAAAAACAAAAAACCCGCCCCTGATATAGGGACGAGTTGACTCGCGATACCACCCTAGTTCCACATTTGGATAAAAAAATCCACATGCGACACTTGATCGACGTACTATCATACGTGTTCCTTGGTAACGGAGGACTACCCGACAATCCTTACTTTATCTTTCAGAATTGCATCTCAGAGATGATTTTCGGATAAGTTCTGAACATCGGCTTGCACCATTTACCGACTCTCTGTAGAACAGGTGACCTATCTTACTCTTTCTCGTCATCAATTTTATTTTTCAAAAGTTATTAACTAATAATTTAGCGATTTAGAAATTATTTGTCAAGTGTTTTTATAAAAATAATTTCCATTTTTGGATTATTATTCATCATTCCTATATCTGGTGGCTTTTGTAGATGCAAACCATAAAACAAAAAAACTCGTCCCAATATAGGGACGAGTCTATTCTTATTGGGCCTGCTATTCTACATATGGGTACAATGATTCCTTTTACTTTGCTAAAGAGTCAAATCAAAGCAGTACTTATCTCTTTGGGTGGCTTACTAGTCTCAAGTATATTAATTTTGTCACTCGTAACACTTATTTTCGATTACCCAACAGCAGTTGCAGGTGTTGGTCCGATTAGTGGTGGGATCATTGCCTTATTGGTTACTTCTGAAAAGTTGATCGAAATAGGCTTATCGAGTCTGATTGTCGTCCCAGCATTAATTGTTGCGTTTCAAGGTGTCATAGGGATGCCGTTAGCGTTGAACTTCATGAGAAGATATGCATTAAAGCTGCAAAAAGATATCGACAATGGCACCTTTGTACCAATGGCAACGGATGAAGAACTCAATGGGAAGTCAACGGACGAAACCCATTCGAACCCAGTCAAAGCCAGTATGACATTAAAATTATTTTTTGTATTCGTTGGTGCTGCAATAGGGATTGCACTTGGAGAGGTAACACCAATCCATTATAGTCTATGGTGTTTGGCAATAGGAATCGTCGGTCTAAAGCTTCGTCTGTTCGAACCGAAAGTACTGGAAAAGTCGAACTCATTCACCCTGACAATGATTGGCATTATCTTTGTCGTTATGGGAACGATGGCAGGAGTAACACCACAGGATGCATTGAGCAACTTACCTAGTGTTGTGACCATTCTTGCTATAGGTACGATTGGACTTTCCATCGGTGGATATTTAACATCGAAATTAGTAAAATGGCACCCTTATAAAGGTATGCCTGTTGCCTTAACCGCATTATTTGGATTTCCTGGGGATTATATTCTTTGTGAGGAAGTTTCAAGAAGTATCGGTCGAAATAAACAAGAAGAAAAACTAATTTTTAATGAGTTACTGGCACCAATGCTCATCGGCGGGTTTACAACGGTGACCATTGTATCTGTTATCATTGCCGGTGTTTTAGTACAGACATTATAATCTAAACGAATCCATACAGAACTACAATAAATCAAAGTGGGGGAATGAATCATGGGTAAACAATTGATAAAAAATGGGCTATTAATTGATGGTAATGGCGGAGAAGCAAAGAAGGGTCAAGTTGTTGTTACAGAGGACGAACGTATTGTATATGTCGGTCCAGAAGCTGGTTATTCACCGGCTGGGGATGAAGTTGTTGTTGATGCAGCAGGCGGCACTGTTCTTCCAGGACTGATTGATACACATGTCCATATGATGATGGAATATGCACCACTTTCCGAACGGCTCACAACACCATTTTCATTTATGTATTATCAGGCAGCAAACTACCTAAAAAACACATTACATGCTGGTGTTACATCAGTTAGGGACGCACTAGGCACGGATCTTGGGGTAAAAAAAGCAGTAGAAGAGGGTCTGATTCCCGGTCCGCGTCTACAACTTAGCATTAATGCACTTACGATTACTGGAGGTCACGGAGATGGTTACACCGTGTCAGGGAATGCATTTGATATTCTACCTTCAGGATATCCGGGCATGCCAAGTGGAAAATGTGATGGTGTGGAAGAAGTCCGCAAAAAAACACGTGAAATGTTGCGTGCCGGTGCAGAAGTCATTAAAGTGCATGCGACTGGAGGCGTATTAAGTGCAACCGACCATCCAGAATTCACCCAGTTTTCCCTAGAGGAATTAAAAGTAATTGTAGAAGAAGGGCGCTTCCGTAAAGGGGTAAAGGTCATGGCTCATGCACAAGGTGCAGAAGGAATTAAAAATGCTATAAGGGCTGGAGTTCATTCCATCGAGCACGGGATCTTCTTGGATGACGAGGCCATCGAGCTTATGCTGGAGAATGGTACATTCTTGGTACCAACTCTATTAGCCCCTGTTGCCGTATTGGAAAGTGCCGCGGAAGTAGGAATGCCTGATAGTGCTGTGGCAAAATCCAAGGAAGTTATCGAGCATCATAAAGCAAGTTTCACCAAAGCCTATAAAGCCGGTGTAAAAATAGCGATGGGTACAGATGCTGGTGTTATGAAGCATGGTACTAATCTCCGTGAACTTGGATTAATGAAAGATGCAGGCATGTCACCTATGGATACGATTGTTGCATCCACAAAAACAGCGGCAGAATGTCTAGGCTGGGAAGATAAAGTTGGAACACTTGAACAAGGTAAACTAGCGGATATCGTCGTTGTAAAAGGGAATCCATTGGAGGATATATATTCACTTGCCAATAACGATAACATCCAAGTAGTTATTAAGAATGGGAAAGTGGAGAAAAACCTTTAATAAATAAGGGAGTATGGAGGAGTTTTTCACGAAGTAAATATAGTTTACTTATATATGTAAGAATCCAATTGCCCCACTAAAGAGAAGTCCAATTACCTTCTTATGTTCTTTGGAAATTGGACTTTTATCTGGCAAAATTGTACTTACTTAATTGCTTTAGGTAATCACTTCATAATTCTATTTCTATTTGTAACAAACCCTTTTTAAAAAACCTCATTTACTTGTGGAACGGTTCTCCGTGGATATTTTAAGAGGAACATAGTAAAGGCATTGGATTACAAATATATCCAACACCTTATTTTCATATCCCAAGAGATTTTATTTAATCTCTATTTCATGAATTCTGCATCCTCTTTTTTATATCTTTCTATAATAAAATATATAATTTTACTAGATTCATCCATTAACTTATGTTAAACGATTTAACCGTTACAGCACTCCCTACTTCCGCACCAATGCCCAACTTAAAACGACATGACGCATAATCACCTGTTCTTTCTAAAACTGTTTTACCATCTACTCTTATCGATGTTTGATTAGCATCCAGTTTCCATTCGAGCTTGGTAAAGTCGTCATAAGGCAATGCAGCATTTGAAACCCAAATTTCTTCCTTTGTAATAGGATCTGTGAAACATAGGTTACCTTCAGAGCTCCACTTAATCAATGCCGTGTGTCCTCCGTATAGCACTACCGAACGTGTATAACTATGAATATCTGTTTCTAATAGGAAAGGTGCGGAATAACGTTGTACCGTACACGCCCGTCCCCATCGTTCATCACTGCAAAGCCATAACCCGTCTTCCGATAAAACCCCATGACTTGCAGCATCAGCAACGATTTCATCTACCTTCATACCATTATTCTTAACGGGTAGTTGAACAGATTTCTCTTGATCAGATAAGGAATCTACATTAAATGATTTTACAGTTACCTGGCCCATGACTCCGGATATTCCAGCGTGGCCTACTAAATTTCCAAAATATCCATCTTGCCTATGAAATAGCTTGCCATCCACATGGATTTCCATGCTACGTTCATGAATAGTCCAAGTTACATGAACCCATTCTCCAATCGGGATAGAACCTTTATGATGAAACGTAAAGTGCTTATTAATTTGGGGGTTTACAATAAATAAATCATCACCGCTTCCCTCTTTCTGAACATGTGGAGAGTTTCCAAAATTTAATGCGACTAAACCATGACGACCATACGTTAAGTTAAGTGAGCCTTTATCTAATTTAACAGTGGCTTCAATCCTAAGTGGTGTTTCAAATGATACATCCGTACGTGCATGACCAGTCAGCTCTAACCCATATGACGTTATGTTAGAATGTTGAGCTTCCTTACTCACAAACAACTGAGTACCTCCACCATCATAGCTGACTACTGGTTTATCAAAAGTTAATGATTCATCATCGAGTTGATCTTCACTTCCTGGATTTCCACAAACCATTAATAGATTTCCATCAGGATCTCTAAAGGTAAAAAAGGACATCCCCGGAAAATCCATAATATCTTCCACAATTTCTATTCCGGAATCTTTAATAAATTTATAGGCCGCCCTTACATCCGGTGAATCAAACATAAGAATTGCTCTATCTTCCACTGGCAAGTTACTATCATAACCATTTTGATCTAGAACAAAATCTGACCCACCATTCATAGAAATTGCATGTACTTTCTCCGTTGTGACAGACCTTTCAGTCATCCCAAACAACTTGTGATACCAGTTAACGGAACGTTCCATATTACTTACATGCATGAACACCCCACCCACTTTATTTTGTATCGGGTGTACTCTCCTTGTTTGCAAGTTTTTTAATTTTATCTCTTCCATTACTTTAAACCTCCTTGAAATAATTAAGTGCTTTATCTGCCCTCATCAATAGAGATGATTAAAGGTTCATTTTTCTTACACAATAAACACCAATTTATTAAAAATTGTTTTTCTTCATAATCGCCCCCGCTTCCTCTAACGCATCTGCTGCCTCTATTTCTTTTTCAACAGCCTGACTTAATAATAGAGCTACGCGATCAGCGACTCCTGGTGAGGTCGGGTCGGCACCATAAGGAAGTGGAAAAAAATTAGTAACGGTTTTCAATAATTTATGGATATTTTCAAATAGCTGAACCGAATGAGCAATAGCTGATAATGCTGATTCTGGAAGTGGTTGTCCTTGATAGTGATGTCTTAACAGTTTTTGCAAATACCTTGTCGCATGTAAACGTGACTCCTCCACGACAGCCAAATTATAAGCTACACTAAGAGGATTATTCGGTTGTAATTGATTAAATGAATCTATCCATTTTTGGTAAGTAGCTGTACCACTCGTAGCACTGACAGAAACGTTATCTGTTATATCTGTCCCGCGAATATTTTGAACAGCCTGCGTCAATATGTTTGCAATTGGACTTTCACAATACTGTGTATGTGATTTTTGAGGTATGACGACAAACCACTCCATTGAAGGGTGAACTCTGCCTAATTTATTGTAAGGAAGCCATTTATTGCTTGAAGAGGTGTCTATAACTGTCCAGCTTTTCCTATAATCATTATAGCCCGTAATAAGTCCAAACTCCGCATTATTTAATCCCCATGCGATAACGGGAATACCATTTTCAAGTGCGATAAATATGTCGTCCATACACGCTGTAAGGTCATCAAGTATCCTCAACTGATGACCTGTTCCACCATGCAATTTTGCTGGCATATTCATATTTTCAAGACCGATCAAAGCCGATTTAGTCCAATTGTAGGAATACGGACCACTTATCCCAAGATCTTCCGCAGCATGGAACCGGAATGCATGACCTGTGGCGGCAAAAATATCAACCAGTGTCCATTGTTCCTTACCTAATGCATTAGCTGTAAGTGCCAACATTGATACAAGCGTGTCGTATGCACTCGCATATTGATAATAAGGAACGTTAATAGTTCCTATATGTTGTTTTCTACTTTGTCGTCTTGATGCGACATACCTTTCTATTTCATCGTTAAATCGATAATCATTTAGCTTTTTCCTTGCGCGTGATAAAGCGGTGTATGTAGCAGCACTTTGCATTCCCAGGCGTTCAGCTGTCTCCGAGATACTCAACCCTTCAAGAACATGTAAACGGATGACATCCTGTTCACGTTTACCTAATCTTTTTACACTAGACTCTACTTCCGATAGTATTTGTGAAGCATTAGCATATGTGAATGGGTCCTCATCATGCATATGTAATACTGAACCAAAACTATTTAATAGTTCATCATCAACAGGAGATACACGCTGTTCTTCTGACTTACGGAGAGTCATCAAAGATTGATTTCGAACAATGGATCGAAGCCAAGGCAAAAATTTATGAGGGTCTTCAAGGCGATCAATATGACGAAAGGTCTGAATAAGAGCGTCTTGAACAATGTCTTCAGCCTTAGTAGAATTACGTACAATATTATTAGCCCACTGAAGCATTTTTGCCCGATGTTGGTAAATCAAAATACTTAGGGCTTCATGGTTACCTTTTCGAGCTTTTTCCACTAACAATATTCTTGCTTGTTGATCATAAGACATTCTCGTCATCTCCTGTAAACGTGATCTTTTTAAATAAAAAATGAAGAGCCAATAAATGGCCCTTTACTTCAAAGCAATGTAAACATCTATTTCATTATCGGACTCTTCTGGCTTGTAGCGGTCATCCCACACTTCAAAGTCATAACCTGTAAATGTATAAGGACTTTCAGGTACATAGTTTTACTTAGTGGAAACCACACATCAGTTTTAGTCGAGACCTACTATATCCCATTGACCCTTTAGAGGTGAAGCAGTAATCAAGAAAATGAAAGACTGTTTTCTTACTTTTAATCCGTTTTATTCTACAACTCCAAACTTATTTCCATCTGGATCATATAGGTCAAATCCTCGCAACCCATCAAATTGATGGATTTCACTGGTAGAAGCACCCTTGTCTTGAAGCTCTTGATGAATTTTCTCCACGTCCGTTGTAAGAAAGTTAAAGTACTGATTCACACTGTAATTGTTTTCTGGAAATTTAGGTTGTGATATGTTTTGGGATTTAACTAGACAAAATATAACAACACCATTACTCATTCTCAGTGTATTTGCTTCCGGTTCGTCTTGATGTAAAACTTCAAACCCAAACATATTTTGATACCATGAAGTTGATGCTTTAAGGTCTGAAACGGGAATGAACGCCCCTACACCATATAACAGATGTTGACTCATAATTTAATCACTACTTCCTTTTATAAATTTAACGTATTTCTTTTTAGAAAATCTGGTATTCACCAAGCCTTTGGAAGAATGCCATAGTTGCACTTATGCAGACGCAAAGTTTTCTACTCCCTTACTACTTAAAAAACCTCGCATTCGCTCATCCTTGAGTTCTTTTTTCCGAAGGAAGCCTATCTTTCCCATATATCGATTAAGTTACCATCGGGGTCCTTTATATATAAATTCAACCCACAATCACCATTATCCTGTATGCCAGATACGTCAACTCCATTATTTACCAATTGCTGGTGGAGCTTATGGATATTAGCGACCTCTATTGTTAGGAAGCATTGCTCGTTGCCATCGATTTCTTGATAGTTCAAATTCATTTGCTCTTTTGTTTTGATTAAAAATATTGCTTGTTCTGAAGCGATTTTAAGCTGTGCATGATTTGATGTCTCATCTACCGCCCTAATTAATGTTAAATGGAGATTATTCACATACCAATCAGCCGATTTTTTAATATTTGTTACAGGGATATAAATACAGTGTATCCCTACAACAATAGATGGAGCTTCTCTTTGTTTCATCGTCATCACCCTTTATAGTAAATTTATTTATCTACAATAACTCCAAACCTATTGCCTTCGAGATCAAAAAAGTCAAAACCGATAATTGGGCCAAGCTCCTCAATTTCCGTTACTTGTACGCCTTTGATTTGCAGCTCCTGATGATAGGAATTGATATCGCTATTTGTAAAATTGTAAAAGGCATTTTGAAAATTAGTACTGTCAGGAAATGTTATTGGAGGCTTTTTTAGAACTTTGACAAGTGTTAAATATTGCTTCTGGTCTGTAAAGTAAAAATCTGCTCCCTGACTTTCTGGCCAAGTCCCGACATGGTTAAGATTAAGCTTTTCTTTATACCAAGGTATCGCTTTCTCTACATCTAATACGGGTACAAATACTGCTCCAATTTTTATCAAATTAATCTCTCCTTTACTCGATTTCTATAAGAAACGAACATCAGGATGAAAACCTTACAATCCCTAGAAAAAAAATTAGTTGAATGCTTGGCAGACCATAAACCTATTTCCGTCAGGGTCTGTAAATTGGAAACACAAGGATGTTCCTTGCCTTTTTATTCCCGCTATATGTACTCCTTCATCCATACAGGATAAATAGGATTCATAAATAAGCTTGGTATTTTTTGTATAGAACCCTTCCATAAAGCTGTCGAATAAATTACTACTCATTTTCTTTGTTTTAGGCTGTTGTAATTTATTTATTTTGGCAGTCGAATCTAACGACAAATGAACATAACGACTCAGCTTTTTTCTTGAACGATGAAGAGCTGTATACACATTTGATTCGGTATCGCGTATCATTCTTGCTGTTTCCTTTGCTGTAAATTGAAATACATCCATCAACAGAACGATGACAAACTGCTTAATTGATAAATATTCAGCAAGTATCTCCAAAGTTTCTTTAACTTTAAATTGGTGGGACTCTTCCCCTTTGTTTGATATGTATAATTCGTGTGTTGTCATGGATTCTGTAGGAGGGCTTTTCTTTCGTTTCTGATCAATCCAAGTATTTTGTGCAATTCGATAAAAGAAACGCTTCGTTAGTTGTCTACTAGGATCCACTTTTAATGCTAAGTAAATCTTTATCAAGGTATCCTGAAAAAGGTCCTCTGCCTCCCATGGGGAAGTGGTTAAGCTGAAACAATACTTTTTAATGTCCTTATAAAACGGTTCAATCACCCTATCAAAAAGAGAATGGTCAAGCTCATTAGATTGGTAATTACTCATTTTTTTCCTCCAGTAGATGTTTTATAGGAAAGGGGGAGTATTCTTGTCAGCAGAGAAGCAGTAATAAAGAAGAGAAATAGCTTTACAAAACATAGACAATGCGAAAAAACATATATGTATTAGATATCTGATTCAAAAGGTTCTATGGTGTGAACGAATCAGTTACCCCACAATTTATATTAAATGAGAAACTCGATTTAATAAAGTACTATTTTAAGAATTCTGAATAGGCAATGAAATCACTATATGATTTAACTTCTGGTGTAGAGACTCCAGTACTCAGATAGTATAATTTCAGGGGTATTTTGATGATTATACGAAGTAAGTATTTATATGTGGGGATATGCTTAGAGCTAATTCTCAAATAAATAACTGCTATCCAACCGGGATGATAACTAGTAACAGTATATTTTCATATGTATTTGCTTTACGCAGTCAGATCACATATCAAAAGGTGACCACCGGAGGCTTTTTCAATGTTTAATCTTCTCTTATTCCATATTTTATGTTAGTAAATAATTTATCTAACCACTGATTTTCAAGCACAATTTCTACTCTTTGTTTTACCACTATTTGTGATACGGTTCACCGTATCGGTTTGTAGGGTAAAATAGAGCAAAATAAAGCTCCTCTAAAAACTTTGTGAGGAGCTTTATTATTCGGTATCTACTAGAACCCTCTCTTCCAAGTAAGTATTCACACTTTGGATTAAGTCCAACAATATTTTAAATATTAAAGTCGCAAAGAAAATACCCTTCACTCTGTATTTTTTTCATTTATAATTTGTGTCACAGTATCAGAATAGATTGGTGTATTTGAGTCCGGTTCAATTCGTGGTCTATTTATCCTAGCGAATAATACGTCTTTTAACTCATTACTGGATATGATTGCTTCACCTTGTCCAAGTGCAGGTAGATAATTAATAATATCTCTATTGGATAATGGCAAGGAATGCATTACAATTTCTTTATCCCTTTGATTAATAAGACGATGTGTAACAAAGGTTCCAATTTGACTTAGGATACCTATTGGTATATCACGTGGCAATTGTGTTGTAATACATAGAAACAAACCATACTTTCTTCCTTCTTTCGCAATACTCTCAAATGCCTCTAGTACCATAAAATCGTTGTCCGTTGCCACAGACTTATTCATAAATTGATGGGCTTCATCAGCAAATACTGTTAGAGGAGCTTCTTTAAATCTTCCTTCTCTTGCTGTGTTTAGTAGCAATTGTCCTATTACATCAACAACGACCCCCCTCATTTCAAATGAGAAAGGTACTTTACTAACATCAATATAAAATAATTCCCCCTCATTACTATTATCTGCTAAATATTCTCTTAATGCTTTCACTAGGTCTTTATCAAAGTTCTTAGTCTGTGTGAAATCAAAGATTTGATTATAAAACTGGTCATTAACTAAGCTTTCTATTCTAGTAATTAAAGTAGAACAATGACCAAGTGTACTCTCATCAGCCCCTCCAAATAAATGGTTGTCTGGATATCTTCCAGTTGGCCATACACACTCTTGCTGTACCTGGTCTGCTAGTCCTCGTATATCGAAATCACTATTATCTACCGAAACTTCGCTTATATTGTCATTAAGTATTTTTAAATAGGTATCTCTTTCTTTACCTTCTTTTATGAGCGTTTTTATGTAAGCGTCAAATAGTCCACACCTATTTCTAATATGTGGACTAATGTTATGATTTATTTAGATTTATTTGGAACACGACATTCCTTTGGAATAGTCTGTGACCAAGGCAAAAGCTGATCTAAC
>Ga0079224_100013635_pt1 | contig 11325 bp, 6 predicted proteins | sample Stecom2015_FD_80414 | JGI IMG/M metagenome (GOLD analysis project Ga0079224, IMG submission 80414) | Agricultural soil microbial communities from Utah to study Nitrogen management - Steer compost 2015 | ecosystem: Environmental > Terrestrial > Soil > Agricultural land | place: USA: Utah...
ATTGCCCCTCCGTCGCGGGCAGCGCGGCGCGCGCGTCGTCGGCGAAGAGAATCACCTGAAACATCGCGTTCGGCGGGATGCGCGCCATAACGCCGTCGACGGTCTCGACGAGTTGCCGCCACTTCGGCGCGCGGCGCCGCTCCGCCGGCGACGCGGCAACGCGCCGCGCCGCGCCTTCGGCCGTGCGGTCGAGCATGCTCGCGGAGACGTCGACGAGCACGACGACACGCTCGCCTCCGACCGCGGCGCCGGTCAGCGGCTCGCGCGCGAATTCGCGCCCGCGCGTATCGGCGGCACACGTCGAAACCGGCTCCGCCGCGCTTCTCGCCGGCGGCTCGACGGCGCAAGCCGCGGCGAGCGCGACGACCGCGCCGCCTGCAAAAAGCCCCGCCCAGGCTCGACTCCCCTTGCGGCGCTGCAACAGTCTCCGCACGCGCCGCTCGAGCTGGGACACGGGTCCGGTCGTCGCGGCCGCCGCGAGCAGCGGCATCGCCCGATTGAGCCGGCCGCGGCGCTGCGCGACGGCGACGAGCGCACGCGCATAGGCCGACGCGTCCGTCCCGGCGCGCACGACACGCGCGTCGCAATCGAGCTCGACGGCCGTGCGCAGCCGCTTGAGCTGCCACCACATCACCGGATTCCAAGGCACGAGCGCTGCGGCGAGAAGTCCGGCGCCGAGCCAGCGCGTATCCCCGGCCGCGACATGGGCCCGCTCGTGCCGAATCACCGCCGTCTTGATCGCGCTCGATGCGTCGAGGAGCCACATCGGCACGATGATGCTCGGATCGACGACGCCGAAGACCGCGGGACCCACGCTGTCCGACACGGCGACTTCCGTTCCGTCGATGCGTGCCCGCGGCCAGCGCTCGAGCGCACGGCGCAGCGCAAGCCAGGCCGCGGCATGCACGACGAGAACGACGGCGGACCCCGCGAGCCACAGCACGAGAAGCGCGTCGTCGAGCGCCGTCACTGCCGGAGCCGATGCGCGGTCGAGGAGCGCGCGCCACCCCGACCACTCGGCCCACTCGGTCCACTGCTGCCAGTCGATCCCTGCCTGCGGAATCGCGGAGGGGGCCGAGCCCGAGGCTGAAGGCGCGCCGGATTCGGCCGGCGCCGAGACCGAAGGCGCAGCGCCGGCGGGCTGCGCGTCCCCCGCCGCGATCAGAGCGAACGGCAACGCGGCGGACGCGAGAAGCGCTGCGAGCCACACGCCTCGGGTCGGCCGCTCGAATGCTGCGAGCGCGCACGCCGCCATCGCGGCGGCCGCGGACAGGACGCATGAAACGAGCAGCGCGTACGGCATGAAGGTGCTCATCGCGCCTTCCCCTTCTTCGGCCTCGACCGTTGCCGCAGGAGGCCCTTGATCCGCTCCATGTCGTCGTCGGAAAGCTTCTCGTCGTCGACGAGATGAGCGAGCAGCAGCGCTTTCGACCCGTCGAAGAACCGACGCGTCAGCGCCTGCAACGCGCTGCGCCTCGCCGACTCGCGCGCGACCGTCGCCTCGTAGCGATGCGCTCGGCCCTCCTGCTCGTGTGCGACGTAGCCCTTCTCCTCGAGCGTGCGCAGGATCGTCAGCACGGTCGTGTAGGCGAGATCGTCCGAGAGCCGCTCGCGCACTTCCGCGACCGTCGATGGGCCCCGCTCCCAAAGCACCGCCATCACGTCCGCCTCGCGCTCCGTAAGCCTGATCTCCATCGGCTCCTGCCCCCTACTACTAGCTGACTAGTAGTAGACGCCTCGACGGGGACATTGTCAACTATAGAACTAGTAGATGGACCGCAGCCCGGCCTTGGCACTCATCTTGCTGCAGGTCGACTCAATTGCCGGAAAGGAATCGAGCCCATGGACGGATACAACGCATTTAATACGCGCCGGCGCTCGCGCTTCGCGGCGCTCGCTTCGGCGATCGTGCTCGCGACGGGCATCGGCGCGTGCGACTGGGGCGGCGAGACGCGCGATGCTCTGCAGCCTTCGGGCCCCGGCGCAGAACCCGATCCGGAGCTCGGGGCAAGCTCGGGCGACATCGATATCGGCGCAAGATCGAGCGAAGCCGGTACCGCCGAGCGGAACGAGGCGGCCGCGCGAGCGGACGACGCCGAGAGCGAGAGCCTGGATTCGGCGCTTGGCCCCGAGCCCGCCGAAGACGCTCCGCAGGAGACACAGATCGCGGCGGCGCGCTCGACCGGCGCGGTCAGCGCCGCGGCGGCCCTCGAGCCTGTAGGCGACGGTCAGGCGCACGGCGATGCGTCGTTCATCCAGACGGACGAGGGCCTCGAGATCGTCGTAACGATGGCCGGACTCGAGCCCGGTCGGCACGGCATTCACGTGCACGAGAACGGCGACTGCTCGGGGCCTGCCGCCGAAGCCGCGGGCGATCACTTCAATCCGGCGGGCTCGGCGCACGGCGCGCCGTCGGACGAGCCGTCGGCACGTCACGCCGGCGATCTCGGCAACCTCTCCGCAGACGCGTCAGGCGACGCCGAGCTCAATCTGACCGATGAGGTCCTCACGGTCGAAGGAGAGAACGGAGTCACGGGCAGGGCGATCATCGTGCACGGGGGCGAGGACGATTTTTCGTCGCAGCCGTCCGGCGAATCGGGCGATCCGGTTGCGTGCGGCGTGATCGAGGTCAGCGCACGCGGCTGAAGGCCTGATAGAGCTCACGCTGAACTCGGCCGCACGCGCGCGCTTTCCCGCAGCTCGTCCACGAGCCCGCGCGACCACGTGTCCGCGGGCTCGCTCGATCACGCAAGACGGCCCGTGCGCTCGGCGCGCCGCCGCGCGTCGATTGCGGCGTCCGGCGCGACGTCCCGCCACGCGAAGCGCCAACGCCAGTTCTCGCCGATCGAGCCGGGCCGATTCATTCGCGCGTCGCTCCCGAGTCCGAGCAGATCCTGCATCGGTGCGATCGCGAGCTGCGCCGGCGACGCATACGCCGCATCCAGGAATGCATCGGGCATCTTCGGGTCGCCGTTGAACGCGTGCCGCACGCGCTCCCGGGTGGCGTCGTCGATGCTCGCGTACCAGCCGACCGCCGTGTCGTTGTCGTGCGTGCCGGTGTAGACGACCTGATTTCGGCGGTGGCTCGCCGGCACGTGCGGATTGTCGGGCAGCCCGTCGAACGCGAACTGCAGCACGACCATGCCCGGCAGATCGAACCGGTCGCGCAGCGCACGCACCTCGTCCGTGATCAGCCCGAGATCCTCGGCGACGAGCGCAACCTTGCCGAGCCGAGCCTCGAGCGTTTCGAGCAGCTTGTCTCCCGGCGCCTTGCGCCAGCGGCCTTCGCGCGCCGTCTCGGCCGAGGCCGGCACCTCCCAATACGACTCGAGCGCGCGAAAGTGATCGATGCGCAGAAGATCGAAGCGCTCGAGCTCGTGCGCAAGGCGGCGGATCCACCAGTCGAAGCCCGAGCGCTCGTGCGCGGACCAGTCGTAGAGCGGGTTGCCCCAGAGCTGGCCGTCCTCGTTGAAATAGTCGGGCGGCACGCCGGCGACCGCGGTCGGGCGTCCGTGCTCGTCGACCTGAAAGAGCTCCGGCTCCCACCAGACCTCGACGCTGTCGATGTGCACGTAGAACGGCAGGTCGCCGAAGAGATGCACGCCGCGCGCGTTCGCGTAGCGCTTCAGCGAGGACCACGACAGCTCGAACAGATACTGGCGAAAAGAGATCGCGCGAAACCGCTCCCGCTCGGCCGCGGCGAGCTTGCGCAGCGCGCCGGAGCGGCGGCGCCGGAGATCCTCGGGCCACTCCCACCACGGCGCGGCGCCGTGCCGCTCCCGAAGCAGCTCGAACAGCGCATAGGGCAGCAGCCACTTGCGGCCGCGCTGCACGAAACCGGCAAACGCCCGCTGCTGCGCAAGGCTCGCGCGGTCGCAGAACGACCGATAGGCCGCGGCCGCGTCAGCGTGGACCGCGTCGAACGCCATGCCGTCCGGCAGCTCGTCGAGCTCCGCCAGACTAAACGGATCGAGCAGCCGCGGATCGCCGGCAAAGGCCGAGCGCTGCGTATACGGCGAGCCGTGAGCGTCCGGCGGACCGAGCGGCAACGTCTGCCAGACGCTGAAGCCGCCGTCGACGAGCCAGTCGACGAAGCGCAGCGCGTCGTTGCCGAGCGTACCTTGCGGTCCGAGCCCCGGCAGCGACGTCGGATGCAGCAGCACGCCGGCGCGGCGTCGGGCGAAAACGTCGTCCATCGTTCGCTCGGCCCTCCTTGGGCCCCGCCGCGGCGCCTAGCCCCTGCCCCCGCGCTGCGCGCCGAGCATGTCGCGCGTGACGAGCACGACGCCCTCGTCGCTGACGTGGAAGCGGCGCCGGTCGGCGTCGCGGTCCCTGCCAATCACGGTGCCGTCCGGCACGACAGCGTCCTCGTCGATGATCGCGCGCTCGATATGGCAATCCCGGCCGATCGACACGTTCGGCAGCACGACGGAGCGATACACGAGCGAGCGCTCCGCGACGCGGACGTTGAACGAGAGCAGCGACTCGCGCACCGTTGCGCCGGAGACGATGCAGCCGCCCGCAACCATCGAGTTGATTGCCGCGCCGCGGCGCCCGTCCTCGTCGAGCACGAACTTCGCGCTCGGCACCTGCTCCTGGTAAGTCCAGATCGGCCACGCGTCGTCGTAAAGATTCAGCTCCGGGCTCACGTGAACGAGCTCCATGTTCGCGTGGTAATAGGCATCGACCGTTCCGACGTCGCGCCAGTACGCCTGCGCTTTCGTCTCGATGTCCTGGAAGGGATACGCGAACACGCGCGCATCCTTCAGCGCGTCGGGGATCACATCCCGGCCGAAATCGTGGCGCGTGCCCTCGCGGGCCGCATTGCGCTCGAGCCGCTCGCGCAGGAACGCGGGCTCGAACACGTAGATCCCCATCGACACGAGCGCGATGCCTTCGCGCCCCGGCATCGAGCGCGGGTTTGCGGGCTTCTCGTCGAAGCCGATCACGCGATGCGCCGCGTCGACGCTCATCACGCCGAACTCGTGCGCCTCGGAGACCGGCACCTGCACGCCGCCGATCGTGATATCCGCCCTGCTCTCCTTGTGAAACGCGATCAGCGGACCGTAATCCATCTTGTAGACGTGGTCGCCGGCGAGCACGAGCACGGTCTCGGGACGGTGCTGATCGATGATGTCGAGGTTCTGGTAGACCGCGTCCGCCGTGCCCCGGTACCAGTGCTCCCCGTGCTGCTGCTGGGCGGGAACGATGTCGATGAACTCGCCGAGCTCGCCGTGGAGATACCCCCAGCCCCGGCGCACGTGCTGGATCAGGGACTGGGCCTTGTACTGCGTGAGGATCATGATCTGCCGGATACCGGAGTTCACGCAGTTCGACAACGAGAAATCGATGATCCGGTACTTGCCGCCGAAGGGGGTCGCAGGCTTCGCGCGGTTGTCGGTCATCTGCATGAGCCGCTGCCCGCGGCCGCCGGCCATGATGACCGCCATCGTGCGTCTCGTGAGCTGGCTGACGACACGATGCACGAGTGGGCGCTTCATTTCGCGGCGGCTCCGATCATCGTCTCGAGTATACGTTGGCGCCGAGACGGGAGTCGACGCGGGCACGACCGGAACACCGGCGCCGCTACGCCTCCTCGAAGACCGCGATCGCGCGGCCGCTGAGTGAGTACGAAGGCTCGGCGTGAAGCGGCGCGGCGCTCGGCGGCAGAATGTCGTCGGGCGGCAGCCGCGATGTGTCGACGATGCGCCGCCACGCGCCTTCCGGCAGCGGCAAGGTGCGAGCGTCGGCCGTCATGTTGATCATCACGTGCAGCGCCGGCTCGCCGACCTCGAGCCCGGCGAGCGTGAAGCACAGGATGCGCGCGTCCGGATCCTGCCAGCGCGGCGGCTCCAGCGTCTCGCCGTACCAGCGGATTCCGCCGGGGCCCGTCTCGTTCGGGTCGATGAAGCGCGTGCGGCGCAGGTTCGAATGACGATGGCGAAGCGCGATCATCTCCCGCGTGAAGCGCAGCATCTCGTCCTGCGCCTTGCCGCTGCTCCAATCGATCCAGCTCGTATCGTTGTCCTGGCAATACGCGTTGTTGTTGCCGCGCTGCGTACGCAGCCGCTCGTCGCCGGCGAGCAGCATCGGAATGCCCTGGCTCAGCAGCAGCAGCGCGACGAAATTGCGCGCGCGCTGGGCGCGCAGCCGCAGGATTTGCGGATCGTCGGTCGGCCCCTCGACGCCGGTGTTCCAGCTGAAGTCGTGGTTGCCGCCGTCGCGGTTACCTTCGCCGTTCGCTTCGTTGTGCTTGCGGTCGTAGCTTACGAGGTCGTAGAGCGTGAAGCCGTCGTGACAGGTGACGTAGTTGATGCTGTTCGTCGGCCGGCGCCCGTTGCCGCCGTATAGGTCGCTGCTGCCGGTGATCCGGGTCGCGACGTCTCCGAGGTGCCCCGGGTCGCCGCGCAGGAAGCGCCGAACCGTGTCGCGATACTGGCCGTTCCATTCGAGCCACCGAAACCCGGGGAAGTCGCCCACCTGATAGAGCCCGCCGGCATCCCAGGCCTCCGCGATCAGCTTCGCCCGCGCGAGCACGTCCGAGAACTCCATGCTCCAGAGCACGGGCGCATGATACATCGGCTCACCGTTCTCTCCCCTCGACAGCACGCTCGCGAGATCGAGCCGGAAGCCGTCGACATGCATCTCCTGCACCCAGTACTCGAGGCAGTGGAGCAGGAAGCGCGCGACCAGCGGGTGATTTGCGTTGACCGTGTTGCCGCAGCCGGTGAAGTCGCGATAGCGGCTCCTGTCCTCGGGATCGAGGTGATAGAAGATCTCGTTGCCGAAGCCCTTGAACGAGATCACGGGCCCATCCGCGCCGCCTTCCGCCGTGTGGTTCAGCACGACATCGAGGATCACGCCGATGCCCGCCCTGTGCAGAGCCTTCACGAGGTCGCGGAACTCCGCGCGCGGATCGTCGCCGGCCGCATAGTGCGGATGCGGCGCGAAGAAGCCGTACGGGCTATAGCCCCAGTAGTTCACGTTCCCGAGCGCAGCGGCGCCGGGCGGCACGTCCTGACGGTCGAACGCCATGACCGGCAGGAGCTCGACGTCCGTGATGCCGAGCGACTTCAGATACGGAATCTTCTCGATGAGGCCGCGAAACGTGCCCGGCGCGGCGACGGCGGACGACGGATGCCGCGTGAAACCGCGCACGTGCAGCTCGTAGATGATCGTGTTCTCGAGCGGACGCTTCAGCGGCCGATCGCCTTCCCAGTCGTAGCCGCCGGCGGTCGGAATCCGAGCACGGATCGCCGTCCTGCCGTGCCGGCGATTCGCTTCCCGGTCCCACAGCGCATCGCTGACCTCGCGTGCCCACGGGTCGAGCAGCTCTCGGGCGGGATCGAAGCGCAGCCCGCGGGCGGGCTCGTTTGGACCGTCCACGCGCCACGTGTAGTAGAGGCCCGGCGCGGCGCCGTGAACGAAGACGTGCCAGAAGAAGAACGTGCGGTGAGTGTCCGGATCGAGCTCGATCACGTCGAGCGGCTCGGACGACACCGCGTCCTCGTAGAGCACGAGCAAGACACGGGTCGCGTGCCGGCTGAACAGCGAGAAGTTGACGCCCCCGTCCCGCGGGTGGGCGCCGCCCGGAAGCCGCTTGCCGGGGCTCGTTACGAACGAACGGCGCATTCAGGTGGAGGCCGGTCTCGCACGCGCGCACTGCGCCGCCCGCAGCGCGTCGCGATGCGGCGCGTCGTCCGCTCGTCGCCCGGCGCGAGCGTCGCTCACAGCCACTTCATCAGCCCTAGCTCGTAAGGATGCGACAGTGACGGGTGCCGGGGCACCGCGCGGATCTCGAAGCTGAGCGCGCCGGCCCACGGCGGCTGATACTCGAGCCGATAGCGGCAAACGTCGTCGCGCTGCTCCTGCGGCTCGAAAGCCCAGATCGCCGCCGTGTCGTTGCCTATATAGGTGAGCGAGCCTTGCGGCCGGCGGTTGTCGGCGTAACCCTGCACGGGCACGGTCAGCTCCGAGCAGAGCCTGCGATGCAGCACGCACTCGACGCGTACGTCGTCCGGGTGCAGGCCGTTCAACGTCACGTCCACCTCGATCCTCACGCGGTCGCCGAATGCGACCACATCGGGGGCGCTGCCTGCCGCCTGCAGCCGCACGCCCGGCCAGCGCCCGCGCACGCGCGTTTTCCAGTCCGCGAGCTCCCGCGCGCCGCCGTAGTTGTCGGCGCGGATGCGGCGGCCATGCTCGGCGGCCGGCCCGTAAAAGAGCCGCGCGTAATCGTGCAGCACGCGATTGCTGTTAAAGCGCGGCAGCACCGAGGACATCGAGCGCTTGCACTTCTCCACCCATCCGGGCGAGTAGCCGAGCTTCGGGTCGCGCGCGTAGTAAAGCGGAATCACGTCGTCCTGAAGGATCTCGTACAGCGTGACGGCATCCTGCCGGTCGCGCTCGTTCGCATCGTCGTGATTCACCGAAGGCGGGATCGCCCAGCCGTTCTCGCCGTCGTAGCCTTCGGCCCACCAGCCGTCGAGGACGCTCAAGTTGATCGTGCCGTTGATCGCGGCCTTCATGCCGGACGTGCCGCTCGCTTCGAACGGATAGATCGGATTGTTGAGCCACACGTCTACGCCGGATACGAGCGAACGGCTGACGCCGGTGTCGTAGCCCTCGAGCAGCAGGATCCGTCCGAGGAACGGCGGCTGGTTGGAGAGGCGGTGGATCTCGCGCATCATCCATTGTCCCGGCTCGTCGGCGGGGTGCGCCTTGCCGGCGAAGATGAAGAGCACGGGTCTATCCTCGTTCGCGACCAGCGTCTCGAGCCAGCCGAGGTCGTTGAAGAGGAGCGTCGCGCGCTTGTACGTCGCGAAGCGCCGGGCGAAGCCGATCGTCAGAACGTTCGGGTTGTCGGGATCGACGAGCTGCGACAGCCGGTGGATGTGCGCTTCGCTCAGCCCGTTGCGCGTATGCTGCAGGGCGAGGCGAGTGCGCAGTACGGACAGCATCTCGGACTTGACGCGCTGGTTCGTATACCAGAAGCGCTCGTCCGGAATGTTCAGGATGCGCTCCATCAGCGAGCGGTCCATCATCCGCTGCTGCCACCCGGGCCCGAGGTGCTCGTCGAGCAGGTCGACCCATGCCTGGCGCATGAAGCTCTGCACGTGCACGCCGTTGGTCACGTAGCCGACGGGATTCTCGAGCGGCGGCACCTCCGGCCACGCCTCGCGGCAAAGCTCGGACGAGACCGCGCCATGGATTCGGCTCACGCCGTTGACCGCGCGGGCGCCCGACAGCGCGAGTCGGGTCATGTTGAACTCCGAGTCCTGGCCGCTTTGACCGAGCGCGAGAATCTCCTGGGGCGGAACGCCGAAGTCCTCGATGTAGCCCTGGAAGTGCCGGGCGACGAGGTCCATCGAGAACGAATCGTGCCCGGCGGCGACCGGGGTATGCGTCGTGAAAAGCGTGTCGGCCGCGACCGCCTCGAGGGCCGCGCGGAACGGGACCCCGGAGACCGTGAGCTCGCGCATGCGCTCGAGAAGCAGGAACGCCGCGTGCCCTTCGTTGATGTGCCATACCGTCGGCGAGTAGCCGAGCGCCCGGAGCGCCCGCACGCCGCCGATGCCGAGCACGGCCTCCTGCTGCAGCCGCATGCCGCGGTCGCCGCCGTAGAGCACGTGCGTGATGCGCCGATCCGACTCGACGTTCTCGACGACGTCGGTATCGAGCAGCAGGATCGGCACGCGGCCGACGTCGGCGCGCCAGACGCGCGCGACGATCGTGCGGTCAGGGAACGGGCACTGCACGAAGACTTCCTCGCCCGCGGCGTTGCGCGCCGGGCGCAGCGGCGTGTGCTGCGGATCGATGTCGGTGTACTCGGGGATCTGCTGGCCGTTCCGGTCGATCCGCTGGTTGAAGTAACCCTGCCGATAGAGCAGCCCGACGGCGACGAACGGCAGACGCAGGTCGCTCGCCGTCTTGCAGTGATCGCCGGCGAGGATGCCGAGCCCGCCCGAGTAGATCGGAAAGCTCTCGTGAAAGCCGTACTCGGCGCAGAAATACGCGATGAGGTCGTCCTCGCCGATCCCGGCGGATTTGTACGGCTGCGGTCCCTGCTCGACGTACGCGTCGAACTCCGTCATGACCTTGCGGTAGGCGCCGACGAAGTTCTCGTCGTCCGCGGCATGGTCGAGGAGCGCCTGGTCGACACAGCGCAGGAACAGCTTCGGATTGTTGTCCGTGCGCCGCCACAGCGTTTGATCGAGCCGGCTGAAGAGCCAGCGCGAGGCCGGATGCCAGCTGAACCAGAAATTCGACGCGAGCTCCTCGAGGCGCGCGATAGCCTCGGGCAGGCGGGGGTGGACTTGCAGCGGGAAAATCATGTTTCTCATGCGTCGGTTCCATCCAAGCCGGCGATGCGCCCGAGCACGGACGCGCTCGCACCGCCGTTCGTCGCTGACGGCGGCCGGAGCGCCGGGCGGGGCGCTCCAAGCAACATGCGGGCCACTCGCGCCCGCGCGGACCAAGGTGCGTCGCCCGGCGAGGCTGTTAGATTAACCGATCGACGAGCCGGACGAGGCGCGGATCGGCGCTGACCGAGACACCCTGCCCGCCCGGCCCGCGCGCCTATCCGGAGGACACCCTATGCCTGTCGTCGACGTGCACACCCATATGCTGACCCGCGAGTATCTCGATCTGCTCGAGTCCCACGGCGCACCGAAATACCTGATCGGGCGCAACGATGCCGGCGAGCGGGTCATTCGCATGTGGAACACACCGTTCTTTACGCTGACGCCGCCGATGTGGGACTACGACCTCAGGATCAGGGACATGGACCGGGCGCGCGTCGACGTCGCGGTCGTCTCGCTGACCTGCCCGAACGCCTACTTCGGCGACGCCGACGTCAGTCGACGGGCCGCGCGGCTCGTCAACGACTCGATGGCGGAGCAGCAGCGGCTGCGCCCCGATCGGATCCGCTGGCTCGCATCGCTGCCGTGGCAGCACGAGCAGCTCGCGCTCGACGAGCTCGACCGCGCGCTCGGCGCAGGCGCGGTCGGGGTCATGGTCATCGCGAACATCGACGGGATCAGCCTGACCGATCCGCGCTTCGCGTCGATCTGGCGCGCGATCGACGAGCGGGCCTTGCCCGTGCTGCTCCATCCTGCAGCGCCGCAGGGCGTGCGCGAGATGGGCCTCGACGAGCACGGCCTCGTGCCGCCGGTCGGCTTCACCTATGACACGTCGCTCGCCGTATCACGCATGATTCTCTCCGGCTTCTGCGACCGGTACCCGCGTTTGAAGCTCATCGCGTCGCACGGCGGCGGCACGCTGCCGTACATCGCGGCGCGCCTCGATCGATGCCACGAGAAGATC
>Ga0079224_100013636_pt1 | contig 11325 bp, 10 predicted proteins | sample Stecom2015_FD_80414 | JGI IMG/M metagenome (GOLD analysis project Ga0079224, IMG submission 80414) | Agricultural soil microbial communities from Utah to study Nitrogen management - Steer compost 2015 | ecosystem: Environmental > Terrestrial > Soil > Agricultural land | place: USA: Utah...
CAAAGTGCTGTTTTGCGCCGGTGCGACCAGACGCTGTACAGCGATCCCGAAAGGCAGGTTATTAAAGAATAAAAAGTAAATAACGATGGCTGAAAACATGGCCAGATAAATGCGCATGTTCAACAGCATCAGCCCAAACATAATGGGCAAAATCCACATCCAGCTCATTTTATTTCTCCAGTATCGCTCGGGCTGCTTTCACCGCTAAAGACGCGTTTCAGCATCAGCAGAGCTGTTACCGTAAAGCCAATCGTTACCGGAACATAAATCCAGAACAGGGAAATACCCAGAATTCGAGTTTTGCGTGCTTGCACCGCACCCGCTAGCTCCCAGCTCCACCATGCGGCGGTTAACAACACCACTACCGACGCAATACTCATCACAGCAAACACAATGCGACGCGAGTTTTTCCGCATGGCATCGGTTAAGAAACTAATCGTTAGGTTTTCGTTGTCGCGCTCGGCACAAAACACACCGAGAAAAACAATCCATACCATGAGCAGGCCGGACATTTCCTCTACCCAGTGCCACGGTGCATTCATGATGTAGCGCATAAACACGCCACCTACCGTGATGCACACTAAGATGCCCAGAAGCAAGGCAATTAAGCCATTGCTGAACTTATCCAGTAAGTGTTTCATCATTAGACCTTCATCGAGAACCGAATGCAGTCGGCCACGCTTTGGCCTCTACGCGAGGCCAAAATGAGCGTGGTAATGACTACATACTAATTGGATCAGAGGAGACTACTTCAGCTGGTCTTGCAGCGTTTGGTAGAGGTTAGGCGACCAGTTAGGAAACTGCTCGTAAACTTTCAAGGCTTTTTCTTTGAATGCTTCGCGATCAGGCTCAATCACTTCAACGCCTTCAGCACGCATCAACTCAAGAATTTTCTCATCGCTTTCTTGGGCCAATTGCTGGCTGTAAAGCCCTGCTTCGTGGCCGGTTTCGTGAATCAAGGCCAGTTGATCTTCAGGCAAGGTGCTGAAGAAAGCTTCGCCACCCATCCACACAGCAGCGGTGGTTAAGTAGTTCACCAGCGACAAGTACTTAGCAGGCTCGTGCAGCTTTTGACCGTACAACACGCTAAGTGGGTTTTCAGCACCGTCGATCATGCCTTGGGTTAAAGCTGGGTACACGTCGGCCAAGGGCATGGGGGTTGGGGTAGCACCCATGGCTTCAAAGGCTTTAATTTGAATGGGGTTGTTGGGTACGCGAATTTTCATACCCTGCATGTCTTCTGGGGTACGGATTGGCTTTTTAGAGATGATGTGACGATCACCGTAGTTGTAGTTGGTAATCACCAAATGCACACCTTGGTCACGCAAGGATGCGTTTTTCTCTTCAAACCATGGGCTGTCGTACAGTTCGAACAGCTTTTCCGTGTTTTCAGTTAGGAATGGCCCATACAGTGCCGCTAAGTCGGGCTCGTAGTCGGCTAAGAAGCCCACGTCGGTAATGGTGACCACGTTCATGCCCATTAGGGCCTGATCCATCACATCACCTTTAGAGCCTAACTGCGAGCTGGGGTAGAGCTCAAGCATAATTTCGCCATTACTGCGCTCTGCTAACAAATCTTTCCAGTAATTCATGACGAGGTCGGTGGGTTCACCGGGATGATTTTCGTACGCTACCTTGATCATGGTTGGGGCAGCCTGTACGGCAACAGGTGCAGCTAAAGTAAACGTTGCCATAACGGCTGCTGCATACGATTTCAGTTTTTTCATGATTGTCTCCAAGACGAATGTTCTGTTGTCATCCAACTAAACGAGCCGGCTGCCTCGCTTTGCGAACCAATAAACGATTACAAAGCAGCCAAGCGGTAACCAAAATGCTTGCTCAATCGAGCTGTTGTCAGCGATTAAGCCCATGGCAAATGGCGATACGGCACCACCCACAATGGCCATAATCAGGTACGACGAACCCCGTTTTGTGCGGCTACCCAGACGCTCTAGGCTTAGCGCAAAAATAGTGGGGAACATAATGGACATAAACAGGAAGGCCAGTACTAAAGCGATCACTGACCACACGGGAATACCGCTAATCACCACGCCCATCAACACCACGTTGATCAAGGCATACCAAGCCAGCAACACGCGCGGTGCGACCACTTTCATGATGGCGGTACTTACAAAACGGCCCACCATGTAGCACAGCATGGCAATCGATAGCCAATACGAGGCTTTAGAAGCCGTCATGTTGCCCCAGTGGTCGATGGCGTAGTTAATGAAGAAGGCACCCAAACCTACCTGCGCAGCCACGTAGAAGAACAGCGTGATCACACCGTTTACGTAGTGACGTTGTTGGCTTAGTGGACGCGACTGTTCTTGGCTTTGCGAACCCACCTCACGGATATCGGGTAACTTCACGCGGGCGATTAAGATCGCCAAAATGACCACAACTGCCGCAATAATCACGTAAGTAATACGTACGCCATCAAAACCAGCAACTTCAGCAACGGCTCCGGTATCGGTGGCTGCGGTGCTAAAGAAGAACGTACCGCCAATCACCGGACCCACAAAACTGCCCAAGCCGTTAAAGGATTGCGCTAAATTCAAGCGGCGTGCAGCCCCTTCTTCGCTACCTAAAACGGTGGCGTAGGGGTTAGCGGCTGTTTCCAAACAACCTAAACCCGATGCCAAGACGAATAGCGCGAACAGGAACAAGCCAAAACTGGCTGCGCCGGACGCCGGAATAAACAACAAAGCACCAATGGCGAACAGGCCTAAACCCACCAAAATGCCAGGCTTATAGCCAAAGCGTTCCATAAAAATCGCCGATGGCACCGCCACAATGAAATAAGCACCAAAATAAGCCGCTTGTAGCAAGCCCGATTGCGCTTTACTAACGTTTAAGGCGTCCTGAAAGTGTTTATTCAATACGTCGAGCAAGCCATAGGACAAGCCCCACATAAAAAACAAACTGGTAATCAGAATCAGCGCTAAGCGGTACGAACCGCCCTGCACCTGACTCGCTTGTTGCTCTGCTTGGATGTTAGCCACCGTTTTTTTCTCCGAATTTCAACTATTAAGCACTCTGGGCATCAGCCTGAAACTGGTAGATACGCTTGGCTTCTACCCATTTTTCACCTGCCGGAGTCCAGGGGGTTGGCGCTTGAAAGCGCCACATCAAGGTTTCCCACTCTTGCACACGTGTGTCATCGTGTTGTGCTTGCTGAAACGCGGCGGCATCAAAACGAGCATCGTCGGTTTCCATCACCATGCACAGGCGCGTGCCTAAGCGATAAATATCAATACTTACAACGCCATACTCGGCAAACTGCGCTTCCACTTCGGGCCACACCTGTTGATGCAAGCGCTCATATTCTTGGATGGCTTGTTCATCATCATGTAGGTCGAGCATTAAGCACGTTTTCATCGGACACCTCCGATTACGTTAGCGAGCGGTCTAGGTGTACATAGCCACCATCGGGAATAACCCACTGTCCGGTGGTGTGCGACGCACGCGACGACAGTAAGAACACGGCGGTATCCGCAATTTCTTCTGAGGTAGTCATGCGCTGGCCCAGTGGCACGTGGCGTGTAATGTTGGCTTTGGCTGCTTCTGGGTCGTCAAAGGTTTGCAACCAACGCTCGTACAACGGCGTCATCACTTCGGCGGGCATAATCGCATTAACGCGCACACCGTAAGGTGCTAAGGCTGCTGCCCATTCACGTGTTAACGACAACTGCGCACCCTTCGAGGCGCAATAACCACTGGTGTTACCTTGTCCGGTTACAGCGGTTTTAGAGGAAATGTTCAGAATGGTGCCTTTGCTGCGCTTTAATTCTTCTACGCATAAGTGCGCCATCACGTAGCAATGGATTAGGTTGTTTTCCAGTGAGGCCATAAAGGCTTCACGACCAGCGTCCAGCCCTACACCGTCATTAATCCCGGCGTTGTTCACCAAGCCATCAATACGGCCAAAGCGAGCAATCACATCGTTTACGGCTTCGCTGCAGGCGGCTTCATCACGCAAATCCAATTGGTAGAATTGCGGCTCGGCCCCGGTTGCTGCGAATACTTCTTGCATGTCTGCACTGATGGGCGAACGAGCAAAAATGACGACCTTGGCGCCTTCACGTAATAACTGCGCCGAAATTGCGCCACCAATACCGGAAGCGCCCCCGGTCACAATCATCACTTTATCTGTCAGATGTAAATCCATAGCTCTCTTGCTCTAAATAGAATAAAGACGCTGGGCATTGGCACCGAACAACTGAGCAGCCTCGGCCGCCGATAAACGTTGTTCAGCCCACCGCTCAATCACACCCAGACCCACGTCGTAACCGCCGCGTAAATGGGCTACGGGCCAGTCACTGCCAAATACCAGTCGGTGCGCTCCGAACAGCTCAAGCGCCGCATCCAGAAAAGGCGTGAAATATAGATCAATTTCGGTGGCTTCAGTCGCTCCCGATAACACCAATGCCTCTACCTCGGTGAGCAGACCTGAGGTTTTTACGTACACATGGGGCAAACGGGCTAACTGTTGAAACACCGATAACCACTGCTGTCCTGCTTCGGAACTCAGTCCAGCGGCATAATCCGGTTTTGCCAGATGATCAATGACCAGCGCGTGGCGATCGTGTGCCTGACAAAAAGGCACCACGGCTTGCAATTGATCGTGTCGCAGCAACACCTCGTAGACGGCGCCCTGCGTTTGAATTTGTGCTACATAACGATTGAAAATCGTGTCTTGCATAGCCTGCGCTGGCGCTGGCATGTCTTGCAACATGGCGCGCACTCCGATGCACTGAGGCTGTGCAAGCAACGCTTCCACCTGTGGTTGTGCCGCGTCGTTAAACAAATCGGCCCACCCCACTATCCCCGCAATACGGGGCGATTGCTTAGCCAGACTTAACAACCAGTCGTTCTCGGCCCAGTCAGCCCGGGCTTGAACGGCCACCACACCGTCGAAACTGTGTGCGTCTAACAAAGCAATCGCTTGCTCAATGTGATAGTCGCGCCGCAACACCTCCATCTCCGCACTAATCCACGGAAAATCGGTAGGATTGAAGGACCAGAAATGCTGATGCGCGTCTATTTTCACGTTGAAACTCCTGCTTAGCCTTTGAACTCGTACTCGTCGATCGAGCTGCGTTTCATCTCGATTGAGTAGCCGGGCATGGAAGGTGCAACATAGGCTGCGTTTTCAATGCGGCATGGGTCAACAAAGTGCTCGTGCAAGTGATCAACAAACTCGATCACACGACCTTCTTTGGTGCCTGCAATGCACAGGTAGTCGATCATGGACAAGTGCTGAACGTATTCGCACAAGCCCACGCCACCCGCGTGAGGGCACACTTTCAGGTTGTATTTCGCAGCCATTAACATCACGGCCAGCACTTCGTTAACGCCACCTAAACGGCAAGCGTCAATTTGCACCACGTCTACCGCGCCTTCCATGATCAATTGCTTGAACATGATGCGGTTCTGGCACATTTCACCGGTAGCCACCTGCATTTTGCCTTTCATGGCTTCGCGGATTTTGCGGTGACCCGCTACGTCGTCGGGACTCGTAGGCTCTTCAATAAACCACGGTTTAGCAAAAGCCAACTGCTCCAGCCAGTCGATGGCTTGATCCACTTCCCAAACTTGGTTCGCATCAATCATCAAGTTACGATCGCCCAATACTTCACGAGCAATCGCCAGACGACGTTTATCGTCTTCCAGATCACGACCCACTTTCAGTTTCACGTAGTCAAAGCCCGCATCCACAGCCTCTTGAGCCAAACGACGCAGTTTCTCGTCGTCGTAACCCAACCAGCCAGCCGAGGTGGTGTAGCAGGGGTAACCGTTCTGCTCCAACTCAGCGATACGCTCGGCTTTACCTGCTTCACGACTACGCAGAAGCTCTAGCGCTTCTTCCGGTGTAATGCAGTCGGTGATGTAGCGGAAGTCGATTAGTTTTACGATCTCTTCGGGGGACATGTCCGCTACCAAACGCCATACGGGTTTGCCTTCGGATTTAGCCCACAAGTCCCACATTGCGTTCACAACAGCGCCAGTCGCCAAATGGATGGCACCTTTGTCCGGACCAATCCAGCGCAATTGGCTGTCGCTGGTGATGTGACGCCAGAAGCGACCCATGTCTTCAGCTACCCAAGCCAGATCCAAGCCAACAACCAGATGCTCCATGGCGCGAATGGCGGCGCAGCAAATATCATTTCCGCGGCCAATCGTGAAGGTCAAACCGTGTCCCTCTAAGCCCTCGGTGTCGGTATGCAATACAACGTACGCAGCCGAGTAATCGGGGTCGAGGTTCATGGCATCGGAGCCATCCAGATTGTCAGACGTAGGAAAGCGGATATCCCGCACTTCCATCGAGGTAATTTTCGTCATTCTGTATTCCTGATTCGTGATGCGAGAGACGATTAAGCCTGAACGACGGTCTGACGCTGCTCACCCAAGCCTTCAATGCCCAGAGTGATCACGTTGCCTTCTTTCAGGTAAACAGGTGGGTTGAAGCCCAGACCTACACCTGCTGGCGTACCGGTAGAAATAATGTCACCGGGCTGCAAGCTCATGAAATTGCTGAGGTAGCTAATGATTTGCGGGATGTTGAAAATCATGTTGGCGGTGTTACCGTCTTGGTAACGTTTGCCATCCACTTCCAACCACAACGATAGGTTGTGTGGGTTCTCAACTTCGTCTTTCGTTACTAACCAGGGGCCGGTAGGACCAAAGGTGTCACAACCTTTACCTTTATCCCATGAACCGCCACGCTCAAGCTGGTATTCGCGCTCGGATACGTCGTTAATCACGCAGTAACCAGCAACGTGATTCATCGCGTCGGCTTCGCTGATGTAGCGACCGCCTTGGCCAATCACAACGCCCAATTCCACTTCCCAGTCGGTTTTGGTGGAACCACGTGGTACTTCCACGTCATCGTTAGGGCCAACAATGGCGCTGGTCCATTTGTTGAATACGATTGGCTCTTTAGGAATATCCGCACCGCTTTCTTTAGCGTGATCGGCATAGTTCAAACCGATACAAATAAATTTGCCCACGTTGCCTACGCAAGCGCCGATGCGCTGGTTAGCATCCAATTCAGGCAAGCTGCTTAGGTCTACTGCACGCAGTTTGTCTAGGTTTTCAGGGGTTAAGGCCTCACCGGCAATATCCGAAACCACCGATGACAAATCACGCAATTTGCCTTCGGCGTCCAATGCGGCCGGTTTTTCCTGACCTTTTACACCTACACGTAATAGTTTCATTCATTCACTCCAATTCAGAATAAATTGACTCGGCATTCACCAAACGGCTTAGTTCGACCAGCCACCGTCAATCATGTGCGTTGCACCGGTTACAAAGGCCGACTCATCCGAGGCCAAATACACCACTAATGCCGCTACTTCTTCAGCTGTACCTAAACGGCCTACAGGCTGACGCGCTACAAAAGCTTTACGTACGGCGTCTTGGTCGGCACCCGACTGCTCAGCTTGGGCGCTAATACGCTCGTTTAATGAGGGGGATTGAATTGTTCCTGGGCAGATCACGTTGCAACGTACGCCTTGGGCAACAAAGTCAGCGGCCACTGCTTTTGTTAAACCAATCACCGCAGCTTTAGACGCACCGTAAACCAAACGATTCGGCACACCTTTTACGCTGGATGCAGCAGAAGCCATGTTGATGATGGAGCCTGAACCGTGCTCGATCATGGCGGGCACAAAGGCTTTAATGGTGTGGAACATCGACTTCACGTTCAGATCCATGCTGAAGTCGAAATCTTGTTCCGTCGCTTCCAAAATCGAACCGCTGGCGACGAAGCCTGCGCAGTTGAACAACACATCAATACGACCCACACGTTCAGCAAAGGCAGCTACTGCAGCGCCATCGCGTACGTTCAAAATCGCTGTTTCCACTTTTAGACCGGCTGCTTCGGCATCGGCACGCAACGATTCCAGCGCTGACTCATTAATGTCTGTCGCCCAAACGGTTGCACCTTCTTTTGCCAAGGCCAAAACGCTAGCACGTCCAATACCTTGCCCTGCGGCAGTAACCACAGCTGTTTTATTCGCCACTCTAGCTGTCATAGCAAACCTCATTTATGAAAGTAATTTTTATATATGAAAGCACACGAATAAAAAAAACGCCAGTGCTCAATCCGCCTAGCGCTTAAATACTAGGGGAAACCCCTAGAACAAGACCGCAGAGTGACCACTCTGTAAACCGGTTTTGATGCTGCATGTTCCGGTCTTACGTTAGACCCGCTCGAAGATTCCTGCCATCCCCATTCCTGTGCCTACACACATCGTTAACATGCCGTATCGCAACTGATGACGCTGCAAGGCGTGAACCACTGTCGCCGCCCGCATTACCCCAGTTGCCCCTAATGGATGCCCTAGCGCAATCGCGCCCCCTAAGGGGTTTACACGCTCTGGATCCAGCCCCACATCGCGTATAACGGCCAAGGCTTGCGCCGCAAACGCTTCGTTTAGTTCAATCCAATCCAGTTGACTCAGCTGTAGTCCTGCTTGTTTAAGGGCCACGGGAATGGCCTCTTTAGGCCCTATCCCCATAATTTCCGGCGGCACGCCACGTACTGCCGAGGTAACGTAACGCGCTAAGGGGGCGAGGCTATGCGTTTTTAAGGCGCGTTCAGACACCACCAACACCGCCCCCGCACCATCGGACATTTGCGAGCTATTACCCGCCGTAACGCTACCCCGCGCTGCAAACACCGGCCGCAGTTTGGCTAAGGCCTCAAGACTGGTGTCGGCACGCGGCCCTTCATCTTGCGCTACACGCTGGGTGTGCACCTTGATTTGTCCTGTAGCTAAGTCAGGTATGCGGTGGTGCACTTCAATGGGCAGAAGCTCATCGTCGAACTCGCCCTGCTGTTGTGCTGCCAACGCCTTTTGGTGTGAGGCATAGGCAAAGGCGTCCTGATCTTCTCGCGACACCTGCCACTGCCGGGCAACTTGCTCTGCCGTTAACCCCATGCCATAGGCAATACCAATGTTTTCATCGCGAGTAAAAATAGCCGGACTAAACGAGGTGTTGACCCCAATTAGCGGCACCTGACTCATGGATTCCGTACCCGCCGCAATTAACACATCAGCTTCACCGGTACGAATGCGATCAGCCGCCATGGCAATGGCGCTTAAGCCCGAGGCACAAAAGCGGTTTACCGTGATACCCCCCACCGTGTGCGGCAAACGCGATAGCAATACCCCGATGCGCGCCACATTAAAGCCTTGTGGCCCCTCAGGAATGGCACACCCCACCAAGGCATCTTCAACAGCAGTGGAGTCTAAATTCGGAACCTTATCCAACAACCCATTGATAACCGTGGCTAACAATTCATCGGGACGGGTGTGGCGAAAAGCACCGCGTGGGGCTTTAGCCATAGGGCTACGGGTGGCGGCCACAATATAGGCTTGCTGTAATTGACTCATCACAAAACTCCTTTTATGGCTGACTTAGTTGCGCACCGGTTTACCGGTTTTCAACATACCCGTAATGCGTTCCTGTGTTTTTTCTTGTTCTAATAAACATAGAAACGCTTCGCGTTCAAGGGCCAACAACCACTGTTCATCCACCATCGAGCCCGCATCCACATCACCACCGCACAACACGTAGGCCACTTTGCTTGCCACCTCAAAATCGTAATCCGAAATAAAGCCCCCGGTGCGCATATTTTGTAGCTGAACTTTTAAGGTGGCGATGGCGTCACGCCCTGCCACGGGGAATGGCTGGGCCAGTGGCGGTCTATAGCCACCGTTCGCCAAGGCCCGCGCACTGTTTACCGCTACGGCTAAGAGCTCGTTGCGATTCATCACCACGGTATCCGCTTCACGCAAATAACCCAATTGACGAGCGTGCTCGGCCGAGGTGGACACCTGCGCACTGGCCACCGCTTGGGCAAAACCTTTTAGATACGCCAGTAAAGGCGCTTCTGGCGCAGCGTATTGCTGCAACTCGGCGGCACGACGGGCACAATAGGTCAGGCCGCCCGCACCGGGCACCAGTCCAATACCCACCTCCACTAAACCGATGTAGCTTTCTAAATGCGCCACTCGATGCGCAGCATGCACTGCTAATTCGCAGCCACCACCCAGCGCCATACCCGCAATGGCTACCACCACAGGCACCTGGGCATAACGCACGCGCAGCACCATGTCTTGCATGCGTCGTTCGATGGGCTCAATGGCTTTCGCGCCCCCTTGCTCAAAGGTCGGCATAATGGCTTTTAAGTCGGCCCCCACCGAGAAAGGCTCGCCCTGCTGCGCAATCACCAAGGCGTCGTACTCAGCTTCAGCTAAATCTAGCGCCTGAAATACCCCTTCGATCACGTCGGGGCTAAGGGTGTGCATGTAGGTGTTAAACGAGAGCAGCAATATACCCTTGGCTTCAGGGTGATCGATCGTCCATAAACGAATTGCCTTGTTCTCAAACACAGTGTGCGTGCCAAGCGACGACGCTTCGCCCCACTGCAATGGGGGCAACCACTGACGTTGATACACCGGCAGGTTGCTACGACCTTCAAACTCTTGCGTTCGCGGGTTCCACGAACCTGCTGCCGTTTGCACCCCTTGTGCCTCCGCCACAGGCCCCGACTCCGCCCACGCGGGTAATGGCGTCTGGCTTAAGGTTTTACCTTGTTCGATATCCTCACGGATCCAGTCGGCTACGGTTTTCCACCCGGCCGCTTGCCAGATTTCAAAGGGGCCTTGCTGGTGACCGAAGCCCCACTTCATGGCCAAATCAAGGTCACGGGCCGTCTCGGCAATGTCCTGTAAGTGCACCGCACTGTAATGGAAGGTGTCACGCAGTATTGCCCACACAAACTGCGCTTGCGGGTGAGAGGAGTCACGTAAGCCTTGTAAGCGCTTAGCGGGATCGTGCTCGGCTAATAATGACAGTACGTCTGAGTCCACCTTGGTGTCGGCCGGTAGGTAATCGCCAGTTTCCGCATCAAAGCGCAAAATATCGCGTCCTACCTTCTTATAAAAACCCGCACCACTTTTTTGCCCCAACGCCCCCTGCTCAATCAAACGTTGTACTACCGCTGGCACACCAAAATAGGTATGAAAAGGGTCATGCTCTAACTGCGTATGCATGGTGTTAATAACATGGGCTAGCGTATCCAGCCCCACCACATCCGCCGTACGGTAGGTACCTGACTTCGCTCGCCCTAATTTAGTGCCAGTTAGTACATCCACCTGCTCGGGGCTAAGCTTAAAGCGTTTGGCCTGTTCAAACACCGACAACATGCCAAACACGCCGATGCGGTTACCAATAAAGTTAGGAGTGTCTTTAGCGCGAACCACACCCTTCCCTAAGCGACGCACCAAAAAACTCTCGAGCACATCCAGCCAC
>Ga0079224_100013637_pt1 | contig 11324 bp, 5 predicted proteins | sample Stecom2015_FD_80414 | JGI IMG/M metagenome (GOLD analysis project Ga0079224, IMG submission 80414) | Agricultural soil microbial communities from Utah to study Nitrogen management - Steer compost 2015 | ecosystem: Environmental > Terrestrial > Soil > Agricultural land | place: USA: Utah...
CCTCGACGTCGAACTCGCCGAGGGTGATCCCGCGCGCCTCGACCGACACCCGCTGGCGCACCGGCGGACACGAGGCGCGCAGCACGAGCACGTCGTCGTCCGGGGCGGGCTGCAGGTAGAACCACGCCTGCGCCTTGCTCCAGCGGTACGCCCCGGCCGCGGGGTCGCCCTCCGCGGGGTGCCAGCCCGGTCCGAGCACGCCGTCGTCGGCGCGGCCCATCTCGATCGCGCGCGCGCCGCGCGCGGAGTGCACGTCGTGGATCGCGTCGAGGTCGCCGACGTGGCTGCCCTCGTTCACCCCGCTCGCGATCAGCCCGCCGAGGTCGGCGTCGTGCACGCGGCGCAGCTTCTGCACCGCACGCCGCCGCCACAGGGTGGCCGGGAGGTGGAGGAGGTTCCAGCGCCAGGCGCGGCGGATCACCGCCTCGATGCGGCGCAGCATCTCGGGGTTCTCGCCGCGCCGGATCGCGCCGCGCAGCCAGGCGAGCCGGCCGCGGTCGTGGGCGATCACCCGCGGCAGCACCTTGCGCAGCGTGCGCCACTCGCAGTTCTTGATCAGGTTCTGCAGCCGGTTGCGCTCGCACATGTAGCGCCGGCGCATGGCGCGGTCCGGCGCGCCCCGGTCGCCGTGGTAGTCGTGCTCGACGACCGCGAGCGGCGCGTAGCAGATCCGCTTGCCGCTCAGGCGCAGCCGCCAGCACAGGTCGACGTCCTCGAAGTACATGAAGTACGCCGGATCGAAGGCGCCGACCTCCTGCAGCGCGGCGCGACGCAGGAGCATGGCGCCGCCGCACGCGCCGAACACTTCGCTCGGCCGCGGATCGGGATCGTCGTCGCGTTCGCCGATCTGCCGGTCCCAGGCCCAGCCGCCCTCGTTGAGGACGATCCCGGTCGAGTTGAGGATCGTCGGGCTGCGGGTCATCAGCATCCGGCTCGCCACCGCGGCGATGCGCGGGTCGCGCTCGGCGACCTCGACCAGCCGGCGCACCCAGTCGCGCCGCGCCACCGCGTCCTGGTTGAGCAGCACGAAGTAGTCCGCGGTGCTGCGCGCGAAGGCCAGGTTGTTGCCGGCGGCGAAGCCGAGATTCTCCGGCGAGGCGACGACGTCGATCGAGGGGAAGCGCTCGCGCACGTGCGCGGCGGTGCCGTCCGCCGACGCGTTGTCGACGACCGTGACCTTGAGGTTCGGGTAGTCCTGCTCGACGAGCGAGCGCAGGCAGCCGTCGATGAACGCCTTGCCGTTGTAGGCGATGACGACCGCCTCGACCGAGGGCCAGCGCCGCTGCGCCGGCACGGCAGCCGGCACGCGCGCGCGCACCCGCTCGGCGAACGCCACCAGCGCTTGCGCGCACGCGCGGAGGTCGTGGTGCTCGCGCACGTGGTCGCGGCCGGCGCGCCCGGCCGCGCGGCGCGCGTCGGGGTCGGCGTGCCAGCGGCGCAGCGCGGCGGCGACGTCGTCGACCAGACCAGGGTGCACGCGGACCTTCACGCACGCCGCCGACGGCAGTTCGGCGAACGCGTCGACGTCGGTGGTGATGAACGGCGTGCCCACCGACATCAGGCGGATGCCGGTCCCCGACGTCTCGCCGGCGGTGGGGTGGCGCAGCGCGACCGCGGCGTCGAGCGCGGCGAGGTTGGCCAGGAACCGCGGGTAGTCGGGGCGACCGAGGAAGGTCGCGCGCTCCTTCAGGCCGAGCCGGTCGAGGAGCTGCTGCACGTCCTCGCTCGGCGTGCCGGCGAGCAGCACGCGGGTCGCGGGCACGGACCCGGCGACCGCCGCCGCGGCGCGCAGGGCTTCCTCGTAGAGCCGGTTCTTCGCCAGCCCGCCGACGATGCCGATCGCGTAGTCGTCGGGCGCGAGCCCGAGGCGATGGCGCGCCGCGGCGCGGTCGACATCGGGTACTTCCGCGCCGTGCGGGATGACCTCGATGGGCACGCCGGGGCAGTGCGGCGCGAGCCGGCGGCGCGCGTACTCGCTGTGCACCACGACGCCGCGGCTCGCGCGCGCGAGGTGCCGGGACAGCGGCAGGCGGCAGTACAGGCGGTAGCGGTCGTGGCCGACGCGTCGCGAGTCCTTGATCCGCTCCGCCCACGGCGCGGCCCGGTCGCCGTAGTTCTCGACGAGCAGCGCGCGGTAGCCTTCGAGGTCGCCCAGCTCCAGCGTCATCGCCGCGAGCACGTGGTGCAGCACGAGGTCGTGCAGCACGAGCACGCCGGGCTGCTCGACGACGTGACGGAGCTGGTGCACGTGGAACAGCGAGTTGCCGACCTGGTACACGGGCAGGTCCACGACGCCGCGGCGCAGCAGGTCCGGCAGGTCGGCCGTGGGGTGACACGGGTAGCGCGCCGCGATCGACCGGTCGATCACCGCGGGCGACTCGGTGAGGACGTGCACCTCCGCTTCCGCGGCGAGGTGGGGCAGGAGCTCGGCCGCGTACTCGGAGATCCCGGTGGCCAGCGGCGGCACGGGCGAGACGAGCGCGAGCTTCATGCGGGCCGCGGTTATACCGCCGGCCCGAGCACCCGCGAGCGTGCGCCGCGCGGTCCGCGCGCTGCGCGACGGCGCGATGCGATCGGAGGGTCAACGCAGCAGCCCGCGCTCGGTGATCAACTCGGCGAGCGCGTGCGCCCAGCGTTCGTGTGCCTCCGCATTCAGGTGCGAGTCCCAGCCGAGGCCGAAGCGCACGAGCAGGTCGTGCCAGCTCGTCACCTCGGGGAACAGCGCGAGCAGCTCCAGGGCGGGCGCGCCGGTGCGCTCGGCGAGGTTGCGCGCGAGCAGGCGGTAGCCGGTCGGCGCACTGAACAGCGCGAACACGATCGGGATCGCGCGCGCGCGGCATTCGTCCGCCATCGCGACGAGCGGCTCCTCCACGGCCGGGACGAGGTGCGACGGGGTCGCGGCCGACGCGGGGAGCGGGGGCAGCCACGGTTCCTCGCGCGTCGCGGCGGTCTGCGCGGCGATCGCGCGGGCCCGCCGGTGCCGCGTCCACACGAGCTTCGCGTACATGTAGAGGCGGCAGTGCGCGAGCAGCGCGAGGCGCGGCGGCGGGATGAACGGATCGCCGTCGACGCGCGTCGTCTCGGCGGGCAGCTCGTCGGCCGGCGCCCAGTGCAGCCAGCCCTCCTCGTCGGCCCACAGCGGCCGCTCGTGGTCGTTGCTGCACGGCAGCACGAGCACGAGGTCCGGGGCGTACGCGAGCGCGTGCGCCCGGAGGACGGCGAGCTGCTGCGCGCTGTTGAACCCCGGCAGCGCGAAGTTCAGCACCTCGTGGCGCCGCCCGGTCGCGGACTCCAGCCGGCGGGCGAGCACTTCGCCCACGCTGTGCTCGAACGGCACGCCGAACGCGAAGGCGTGCGAGTCGCCGATGAGCGCGATCCGCACCGTCCCCGGCGGCTTGGCCCTGGACCACTCCGGCCCGCGGAAACCGAGCGAGTTCGCCTCGAGCCGCGTGCCGAACGCGTGCCCGCGGAAGCCCGGCTGCAGCGTGTAGCCGGCCACGGGGTCGGGGCGATAGACCGGCTGGTACGGCGAGAGCGCCGCTTCGGGTACGAGCAGGCGCGCGATGGCCTCCCCGGCGAGCAGGAGCCTCAGCAGGGTCAGGGCCCGGACGTACACGCGCCGGCGCGTGCGCGGAGGTGGATGCGGCGCGCCCATCGCGCGCGGATCATCGGCCCGTCCGCGCCCGGAGCAAGCGGCGCGCCGGCAGGCGGCACCGCCGCGCCCGGTGCGAAGGAGCGAATGCGTACCCGAGCGCGCGGCGTCGGACGCGCCGCGGAACGTGCGCGGCGCCGGCGATGCAGCCGCTGCCGCGCGGTGCCGTCAGCTCTGCGCGTCGTCGCGGCGTGCGCGGCGCGCGCGCAGGAACGCCTGCTCGCCGGGCTTCAGCCGGCGCCACGGCCAGCGGTAGATGCGCAGCCGCGCGACCTCGCGCAGCAGCTTCTCGATCCACTGCTCGCGCTCTTCCAGGATGCGCGGGTAGTTGCGGTGCGTGCCGTACGCGGCGTCCTGCTCGCCGGCGAACTCGCGCACCGCGTCGCGCAACGCGACGCACAGCTCGCTCCACGCGGCTTCCGGAGCGACGCCGAGGCGCCTGGCCAGCTCGGGCAGCAGCGCGCGCAGTTCGTCGGGCGGCGCGGACTGGAACCACGGCGAGCGCACACACTCGCGCGGGAACGCGTCGCGGTAGTGCGCCGCGAGCACGAGCAGCCGGTTGCGCTCGCCGAGGACATCCTTGCCGTGCGCGGTCTTGGCGATCGAACCGTGCCCCACGTGGCGGACGCGCGCCGCGGGCACGTACAGCAGGGCATGGCCGCGCGCGCGCAGACGCAGCGAGAACTCGACGTCCTCGTAGTACATGTGGAAGGCCTCGTCGAGGCCGCCCGCGGCGAGCCAGACTTCGCGCCGGTGCAGGGCACAGCAACCGGAGACCCCGAACAGGTCTTCTTCGCGGTCGCGGCGGCCGTCGTCGGGTTCGCCCTCGTCGCGGTCGACCCAGTACAGGTCCGGGCGCTGCAGGACCCCGGTGCTGTAGAGGCGGCCGTCGGGGTAGAGGATCTTCGGCATCGCCGCCGCGGCGTCGGGCCGCGCCGCGAGCCGGTCGACGAGGCGCGCGATGCACTCCGGTTCCAGCTCGGTGTCGGTGTTGAGCTGCAGGACGAAGGGCGTGTCCGCCGCGGCGACGCCGCGGTTGTTGGCGCGCGCGTAGTTGTTGACGTCGTTGACCAGGACGCGCACCTCGGGGAAGTCGCGGCGCAGCAGCTCCAGCGACCCGTCGTGCGAGCCGTTGTCGACCACGATCGTGTTCACCGCGCCGGCGTAGGTCTGCGCCGCGATCGAGCGCAGGCACGGCGGCAGGAACTCGGCGCCGTTCCAGTTGACCAGCACGACGGTGACCGCGGGAGGGGTCATCGGACGGCGGCACGCGAGCCGAGGAGGCGGCGGTAGATCGCCGCGAAGTCGTCGACGTTGGCGGTGAGGGAACGCAGCGGCGCGGGTCGCAGCGCGTCGAGCTGCGCGGGGTCGGCGACCAGCGCGGCGAGGCGCCCGGTGAGCGCGGCGCGGTCACCCGCCGCAAACAGCCAGCCGTTGCCGCCGTGCTCCACCACTTCGCTGATCCCGCCGAGGTCGGAGGCCACGACCGGCACGCCCGCGGCGAGCGCCTCGAGGATGGAGAACGGCGTGTTCTCGTACCAGAGCGACGGCACGACCACGACGTCGAGCGAGCGCAGCACGACACCCAGTGCATCGGGCGCGAAGGAGCCGTGGAAGCGGATGCGTGAATCGGTGCCGGCGAGGCGCCGGATCCGCGCCGTGTACTCGGGGTGCGTCTCCAGTGCACCGTGCACCGCGAGCCGCCAGCCGTCACCCGGCACGCGGCGCAGCGCCCGCACCAGCACGTGCAGGCCCTTGTGCGGCGTGATCGAGCCGACGTAGCCGATCCGCAGCGGCGCTCCCGGCGCACGCGGCTCGCGCTCGCCGCGCGCGTTCGCGAGCCGGCTCTCGTCGACGCCGTACGCGACGTGGGTGATGCGCCCGCGCGGGAACCCCGCGTCCTCGAACATGCGCTGCAGGAAGCGCGACGGCGCGACGATCGCGTCGGCGCGCGCGAGGGCCGCGAACAGGCGCGCCTTGCGCGCGATCAGCGCGTGCGCGTACGCCGCCGGCGTGCGGCGCATCCCGGCGAGCACGTCGTTGCCCTCGCCGACGGCGCGCAGCTGCTGCGCGGTGCCCGCGCCGGCGACCGTCGCGGCGAGCGCCGGGTCCATGCACGGCACGCAGCCGAGTCCGCCCTCCGGCGGCCCCTGGCACAGGTCCCCGTTGCGACGCAGGAGCATGAAGTTCGGGCACAGGAACCAGAAGTCCATCAGGTTGACGACCACCGGTACGCCGAGCGCGCGCGGCGCGGCGATCGCGTCGGTGCCCACGTTGCGCGCGTGGAACACGTGCACGAGGTCGAACCCGCCCGCGGCGAGGTGCCGCGCGAAGAGCCTCCCCGCGATCGGGTTCTCGTAGTCGGCGAGCGGCGGGTTCGGGCTCGTGTCGGGGTGGAGGCTGATCCGCTGCACCGGGATGCCGTCGACCGACTCGCTGCGCGCGAACCACGCCGTGTCCGGCGGCGCCTCGAACTGGATCAGCGGTTCGAAGGCGAAGATCTCGACCTCGTTGCCGCGCCGGATCAGCTCGCGCGCCACCGAACGCGCGTATTGTTCCGTCCCGGTCACGTGCCGCGGCAGGAACTGGTGCAGGAGGAACAGGGCCTTCATCGGCGCGGTGCCTGGCGCGCCTGCTGCTGCGCGAGGAAGGCCCGTTCGTGCTCGGTCAGCCGCGGGCGCAGCGTCACGCGCCGGCGCAGCTTCTCTTCGAGCAGGCGGGCGATCCACTCCTCGCGCTCGGCGAGCCGGGCCTGCACCGCGGCCAGATCGCGGCGCAGCCCGTCCGCGGCCGCCGCCGCCGCGGCGAGCCGTTCCTGCTGCTCGCCGACCAGACGGACCGCCTCGGCGCGCTCGTGTTCCGCGCGTTCGGCCCGCGCGGTCGCTTCCTCGAGCGCCGCCGCGCCGTCGGCGAGCATCTCCTGCAGCTCGGCCTGGCGGGCGCGCAGCGCGGCGACCGCCTCGCCGAGCCGCGCGATGCGCGCGCTGATCTCGCCGAGCGGGGTGCCGTCGTGCGCGTGGCCGGCAGCCGGCTCGCCGCCGTCCCGCGCGAGCGTCTGCTCCAGCGCGCCCAGGGCGCGGTCGAGCGGCTCCGCGGGCACCGCGCGGCGCGCCAGTTCGTCCGCCTGAGCGATCAGCACGTCGAACCCGGGGCCGATGCGCGCCGCGTCGGGAAGGCGCGCGAGGAGTCCGCGCAGCCACGCCCGTCGGTCGGCCTCGGCCATCGTCCAGAAGTCAGCGAACGCCGCGAGCGCGGGGTACAGCTCCTGCGGCCGGTGCCGCGCGAGCATGGTCAGGCGGTCGCGTTCGCGCGTTGCGTCGGCCTCGACCAGCCGGCAGGTCGCGGGCACGTCGACCACCGCCGAGGGGAACCCCACGCAGCGGAAGCCGACGGCGCGTGCGCGCAGCGCGTATTCGTGCAGCGCGACGCTGCCGAGCAGGTCTTCGTCGAATGGCCCGAGGCGCTGGCACGCGGCGCGGCGCAGCACGAAGGCCTCGGGGGCGGGCGCGTCGACCTCGACCGGATCGCCGTCGGCGTGCGCGAGCGGCCGGCGCGCGACGCGCAGATCCGCGTCCGCGGCGAGTCCGAGCGACGGGTCCCCGTCGTCGAACGCGAGCGCCGGCTGCAGGACGGCGACCGCGGGGTCGTCGAGCGCGGCGAGCCGGTGCAGGCCGTCGAGCGCGCGCGGCCGGGCGCCGGGCGCGAGCAGCAACACCGCGGGCGCGGAGGTGGTCGCGAGCGCGACGTTCCAGAGCTGTGCGGGATGGACGCCGTCGGCCTCGACGACCGACAGGCGCGGCAGCGCGGCGAGGAGCGCGGCGGGCGGTTGCTGCGCCGCCGGGCACACGAGGGTGGCCTCGGTGTCGGCGAGCCACGCGGCGGCGTCCGCGAGCCACCGGTCGCGCTGTTCGGACGGGGTGTCGCCGGCGATCCACAGGCAGGTCGCCACCGCGGCCGGCGTTTCCGGCGGCGGTGGCGCCAGCAGGCGCGAGGTGCGGCCGTGGCGGACCTGCCGGCGCAGCTCGGCGACGAGCGCTTCGAGGTCGCGGCGCGCGGTGCGCTCGCGGTCGGCCTCCTCGAGCGCGGTGCGCAGCGCGGCGCGCGCTGCACCCAGTTCGTCGAGAAGGTGCAGCGCCTGTTCGGTGAGCGCCCGCAGCCGCTCGTCACGGTCCCGCTCGACGCTGCCCGGATCGCGTGTGCGCTCGCCGTCGCCGGTCGGCTCCGCGCCGGGCGCCGGCGCGTCCGTCCCCGGGTCGGGGGTCTCCGGCGTCCTGTCCAGGGGGTCCGGCATCGAGGGCAACGCCCGCCGTCGGGCAGCGCAGTCTTTTATCGGCTCGCACCCGCAGCCGCCAATACGGCGCGGTCGGCCCGTGGTCGAGTGCGCGCGGACCAGCGCGCGGCGCGCCGCGCGCGCGCGTCAGCGGATGGTGAACGTGGCCACGTTGGTGGACGTGTGCACGCGCGGCCCGACCTCCGAGAACGCCACGCCGGCCGCGTGGAACGCCGTGCCGCTCAGCGCGGGCGGCAGCAGGTTCGAGTAATCGATCGCGCCGCGCACGATGCCGTCGCCGGGGACCAGCGCGAGCACGTTGGCGTGCAGCGGCGGGCCGAGGTGCAGCGCGGTCGCGGTCCACGCATCGCTGCGCAGCGGCAGGCAGTGGCCGAACAGCGAGCCCGCCGTCCGCGGCACGCCCGCCGTGCTGAACAGCAGCAGCGACCACCGCCCGGCATCGGCGGGCGGGTAGACGGCGACGAACTCGATCCGGCTGCCGCCGCCGGCCATCGCGTCGGGCGTGAAGGCCAACCGCTGCAGTTCGTGCGCGCCGAGGTCCATCCGGCAGTTCACCAACCGGTCGCCGCCGAACCCGTCGCGCAGGTCGACGGCACCCGCCGGCGGGTCGACCGCGTCGATCGCGGGACTCGAAGGGTGCAGGCGCCAGTCGTTCGCCGGGTTCACGAAGCGCGGGTCGTCGGCCCGGTTGCTGCCCGTGCCGGGCGGGTTCTGCACGATGCTGAGGGTCGGCACGACGACCCCGGTCGGACTCGCCGCGTTGTCGTAGTCGTCGAGCTGGTTGCCCCACAGGATGCAGCGGTCGACGAGCACCTGGGTGGGCGAGGTCGCGCTCGGCCCGGACACCCGGATGCCGCGGTAGTTCGCGGCGATCGTGCAGCCGACCACGTCGAGCGTCGGCGCGTTCCGGTTGAGGACGCCGAGGTCGCGGTTCCCCGCGACGAGGGTCGAGCGCAGCATGTGCCGCGCCGCGCCCGGGCGCCCGTCGCCGATGTAGAGGACTCCGGAGCCGGAGCAGCCGATCACCTGGTTGCCATCGACCAGGGTACCTTCGCTCACCTCGATCTTGATCCCGTGCCCGAACGAGTCGCGCACGACGTTCCCGGGGCCGACGCGCGCCGCGTTGCAGTCGAACGTGAGCGCGATGCCGGAGCCGGCGTTGCCGGCGATCAGGTTGCGCTCGATGACCAGCCGCGGAGCGTAGGTCCCTTCGATGCCGGGTCCGCCGTTGCGGCTGATCGACTGGTTGCCGGCGATCGAGCAGTCGTCGCTCGCGTTGATCAAGACACCGTGGAAACCGTTGTCGTCGATGAAGTTGCCCGGACCGATCGACACGCGGTGCGATCCGCCGGTGACCGACACGCCGGTCCCATGGGTGCCGGTGATCGTGCACCAGGCGAGCCACGTGCGCGGTGCGGCGAGCAGGACCGCCCCGACGTTCCCGTTGTGCTCGATCCGCGTGCCGACCAGCGACACGTCGCCCACGCCGGAGACGAACACGCCGGTGAAGTTGTCATGGATCGAGCCGCCCTCGATCGAGACGCCGGCCGCGGACGGGATCACATGCACGCCCGGCGAGTTGTTCGGCCCGAAGTGCGAGTCGACGACCCGTGTGTCGCGCGTGGCGCCGATCACGAGGCCGGCGCCCTGACCGCCGGCGGTGTTCGAGCACACCACCGCGGGGCCGATCGTCGTGGACCGCGCGTCCTGGCCCAGTTCGATGCCACTGCGGGCGTTGTGGTCGCAGCGCACGTCCTGCACCCGGTTGCCGGCGCCGCCGTCGATCCCGACCCCGGCGATCCCGTTGCGATCGAGGTCGGCGTGCTGCAGCAGGCCGCGCGTCACGCGCACGAAGCGGACGCCGTGGGCGCCGTGGTCGCGCGCCGCGCTGCGCGGGCCGTTCGGCGCGCCGAGCACGAGGTCGGTCGTGTCGACCGCCAGCACGCCGGGGACCACGCTGCCCGGCGCGTCCGCGCACGTGAACACCTCGAACGCGTTGTCCGCGCCGCCCTGGACGAGGATGCCCTGCATCAGCGATCCGGTCGCGGCCACCTGCGCGCCGGTCGCGGCGTCGCCGAGCCGTGCGCCGGTGCAGTTCTCCAGGTGGATCCCGACCCCCGAGCCGGCGGCCCACACACCGCGTACGCGCAGGTTGGCGACCGCCGTCGCCTTCAGGCCGGTGCCGCCGCCGAACACCTGCAGGTCGTCGATCCGGACGTCGTGCGCGCCGAAGGCGACCTCGACGCCGACGCCGTTGCGCAGGCGCACGGTGAGCGGCGCCGCGAGGTGCGAGCCGGCACCGCGCACCAGCAGGCCGTGCACCGGGTTCGCCGAGGCGGCGGTCGCGTCGATCTCGAAGCGACCCGATCCGAAGCCGGCGACGATCGCCACGCTCTTGCCCGACGGCAGGTAGGGCAGCGCGCTCGCCAGCCGGCAGGTGCCCGCGACGTCGAGCCGGATGGTGAACTGGCTGCCGCTGCTGGACGACACGGTCAGGATCGCGGCGCGCAACGAGCCCGGCCCCGAGTCCGCGAGGGTGGACACGACGATCTGCGCCGGCGCGCCGGCCGAAACGCACAGCGCGGCGAGGAAGCGGGCGAGGGGGTTCAGTTGCGCCATGCGGGGAAGCTCACGATCACCGGGTTGCTCGCGAACGCCGGGTCGGACGCGGTCACGAACGCGAACGTCAGGTCGCCGCGCGGCAGGAACGGCACGACCTCGCGCGGCACCGGGACGACCTTGCTCGCGGTGCCCTGCGCGTCGAGCTGACCCAGGGCTAAGGACGGAGTGCCGAGCCACGCGGCGGTGAACGCATCGGCCTGCACCGGGAGCACGGTGCCGCCGCCGAGCGGCAGCGAACCCGTGCCCGAGAGCGAGGCCGCCAGCACGAAGGGGCGGTGCGCGTGTGCGCTGCCGGCGGCGAGGTGCAGGGTCACGAGTCCGCCGGCCGCGCTGCGCACGCACGGACCTTCCACGCGCAGCGCGGGCACGGCGTCGCTCTCGTCCGCGCCCAGGTCGACCTGGGGGCCGAGCACGCGCTGCTCGCCCTCGAAGTCGACCGCGGGCAGCGCCGGGTCGGTGGCGTCGCCGGCGTGCAGGGCGGGGGAGCCGGAAAGCAGCCGGACATCGTCGCCGGCGAGGTCGCGGAACCGCGGGTAGTTGCTGCCCGATCCGGTGTGGTTGCCGCTGCCGCTCCACGCGCCGTAGCTGCCGGTGCTCCCGGAGGCGAACAGGCTCGTGGTCATCGTCGCGGTCGCGCCGGACAGCGCCACGCGATCGAACGTGCGGTTGCCCCACAAGATCGAGTTGGCGACCCGCACGCTGGTGCCGGGATGCGCGAACACGCCCCAGTTGTTGCCCGCCGCGGTCACGTGGACGAGC
>Ga0079224_100013639_pt1 | contig 11324 bp, 6 predicted proteins | sample Stecom2015_FD_80414 | JGI IMG/M metagenome (GOLD analysis project Ga0079224, IMG submission 80414) | Agricultural soil microbial communities from Utah to study Nitrogen management - Steer compost 2015 | ecosystem: Environmental > Terrestrial > Soil > Agricultural land | place: USA: Utah...
CGCGGGTCCTGCAGTTCATCCGAGCCACCTTCCACGTACCGGCGGACGAGGTGCACGTCATCGCCCACGGTTCGCTCGTGCCGGTGGTCCTGCATGCCGCCGCGATCGAGAAATGTTTTTCTGGTGTCGCCCTCGTGGGCGGATTGTTGTCCTACGCAAACCTCGTGCGCACCCGGATGTATTTACGCAGTCATGTCGCCGCCCTCGTACCGTCGGCGTTGACAGCGTACGACCTCCCGGATCTCGCCGCGTGCATCGCACCGAAACCGCTCCTGCTCATCAACCCGGTCGACGGCGCAGGCTCGGTTGCCGGTTCGGACCAGATCGAGGAGGAACTCGCCGTGGTGCGGCAGGCGTATGCGACGCATCCGACAGCGCTGGACCTGCAGCAGGGGGTCGATGTCGTCGAGATTCCGGGCAAGCTTCTCCGCTGGATCTCTTCATGAACACCGCTTCCCTTTCCCGCCGCGACTTCCTGCGCCAATCCGCGCTGCTCGCTGCATCCGCGCCACTCCTGTCCGCATCGGTTGAATCCAACACCCCGCCGGCACGGCCGCCGATCGTCGGTTTCTCCAAGCCGTTCCAGTCCCTGCGGCCCGACGACATGGCCGAATTGGTCGCCGAGGTGGGATGGGACGGAATCGAATGCCCTGTCCGCCGTCGCGGACAAATTGAACCGGAACGGGTTGCCGACGAGCTGCCGCACGTGGTCGAGGCCCTGCGTCGTCATGGCGCGGCGGTCCACATCCTCGCGACCAATATCACGTCGATGGACAACCCGTTCGCGGAACGTGTCCTGCGAACTGCCGCCACCCTCGGCGTCCGGATCATCCGGCTTGGGTATTGGTATTACGGTGACGACGACTCCCCCACCCATCGCGTGCAGGAAATCCGGCCCGCGCTGCGCGACCTCGAAGCGGCCTGCAGATCGCTCGGACTGCGCGCCGGTTACCAGAATCACTCGGGTCACAACTACGTCGGCGGCCCGCTGTGGGACATTCTCCCGCTGATCCAGGAGATCAACTCCCCGCACCTTGGTCTCTGCTTCGACATCGGCCACGCCACGATCGAAGGCGGCCTCTCCTGGCCGATCGATGCGCGCGCCGCGGCGTCCTCGATAGTGGCCCTCTACGTGAAGGACTTCGCCTGGAGCAAGACTTCACGCGGCTGGCAGCCCGCCTGGTGTCCGCTGGGCGACGGCATGATTTCATCGGCGTACTTCCAAAGCCCTGCGGCCCGCACGCTCGACGGCCCGATCTCGCAACACCATGAATACGAGTTGGGAGACCGGCACGCGATGGTGGCTCACATGAAGCGGGATCTGAACGTGCTGCGGCAGTGGCTTGGCTGATGTGAGCGAACTCGCGGCGAACACCTTCGCCGGCGCGCTCCATCCCCAAGGCGGCGATCCGCCTCCCGCCTGAACCGTTCAGGCGGAGCGCCCGTTGAAGGCGACGCGGGTGCGTTCAATGGTGCCGATGCAGACCCACGGAAAGCAGGTCTGCATCGAACCCCACAGGCTCCCAAAGGAGGTCATCCCCCGTCTCCCCATCCCGGAAAAACGGCGCCGAGCGTCCGACGGATTCCCACCCCCCATGCACGTCCCAAACGTATTCGCTTCTTCCTTACGCGGAAACAATTCCCCCAACCGCCGACACCAAACAATGAACCAACGACACCAGCATCGTCCCAGGCTGGCCGCGCCGAAGGCGCTCGCCGGCCTATCCGTGGTGGCCCTCCTGGCCCTGCACCCCGCCCACGCACAGGTCGCCCCCGAACGGGACTCGACAGCTCCCGCCGATGATGCGGCGATCGAGATGAGCCCGTTCACCGTGAACACCGAATCGGACACGGGCTGGGTCGCCTCGGCCTCGCTCGCGGGCAGCCGCCTCAACACGCCGCTCCGCGACACCGGCGCATCGATCTCCGTGCTCACCTCCGAGTTCCTCGCCGACCTCGGGGCCATCGACATGTCGGAAGCCGTTGGATACGCGGTCAATATCCACATGACGGATACGCGTGAGAACACCACGAACGACAACTTCATCATGGAGTTCTTCGATTCGGGACGCCTCAACGTGCGCGGCCTGCCCGCGACCGTCACCCGGAACTACTACCGCTGGAAGCTCCAGACCGATTCCTACAACGTCGACCGGATCGAGGAGAACCGCGGCCCCAACTCGATCCTCTTCGGCATCGGTTCCGCCGGCGGCGTCCTCAACAGCATGACGAAGCAGGCGTCGCTCAGCCGCGACTTCCGCAGGGGTTCGGTCATGTTCGGCAGCGAGGACAGCTACCGCGGCACCGTCGACCTCAACCAGCGCCTGCTGGACGACAAGCTGGCCCTGCGCGTGAACGCGGTCTACAGCGACATGGGCAGCTACCGTCATCATCTCAAGAACGAGACGCAGCGCCTTCACCTCGCCTCCACCTACCAGGTCCTCCCCCGCACCCGCCTGCGCGTGGACTGGGAAATCGGTGAGATCGACCAGGTGACCGCACGCGGCATCCCCGCGGCCGATGGCGTCACCGCCTGGCTCGCCGCCGGTTCGCCCATCTTCGATGAGGTGCAGACCGCACAACTTCCGGCGAAGGGCATCGGACGGCACAACGCCAACAATCGCCGCTTCACCTACATCGCAACCACGGGCCAGGCGTTCGACATGCGCGGCACCAACCGGTCCACCGGCGATGGGCGCGTGGTGCTGGACGAGGACCTGATGGACTTCTCGGTCAATCCCGGTGGCCCCGGACAGCGCCGCTTTGCCGACCTGCAGAACCTGACGCTGTTCTGGGAACAGCAGCTCGGTGAGAACACGTTCATGGAGATCTCGCACAACCGGCAGTGGTCCGACATCACCACGGCGCTCACCGGTCAGGGACGCAGCGAGAACGCGACGCTTTACGCGGATCCCCATCGCTACCTTCCGGACGGCTCGCCGAACCCGCACGCCGGTCAGATGTTCTTCGAGGGCGGCCGCCTCAACGAGATCCTCACCGACGACACGTCGGAGGCCAGCCGGATCATGTTCTCGCACGAGATGGATTTCGGCAAGTGGGGCAACTACCGCCTCGCCGGCATGGGCGAATACGAGCGCCGCAACGAAAAGCGCAACGTGATGGTGGAAGCCTGGGAAGGTTCGCCCTTCCACACACAGCCTGAGAATGATCAGAACCAGGTCTGGCGCCGCCACTACGTCACGCCCGGTGACTGGTCCACGTACTACCTCGCCGGCCCCCGCCAGACGGGTCTGCTGACGGGCATCCCGCACCCGACCGAAGCCGGCCGAACGCTCAACTCCACGTGGGTTCCCTTCAACGCCGGCGGTCAGCGTGATCCGATCGAATGGCAGAAGACGCTCCTCCTCGGAGCACAGGCCCGCTACTTCGACAGCCGTCTCGTCTTTGCCGGCGGCTTCCGCCGCGACCTGCTCACGGTGCGCACGGTCGAAGCCCTGCGCGACCCGGTGACGAACCAGTGGACGCTCGACCACCCGGACATCGAACCCCTCTACCAGGAGTTCGCGGGTTCGACGAAGACGATGGGCGTGGTCGGACACCTGAACTCGTACCTGTCGTTGTTCTACAACTACTCCGACAGCCTCAACCTGCCGAATACCGCGCATCAGATCCTTCCGGACAGCCAGCCTCCCCCGCTCTCGGATGCCGAGGGTCAGGACTACGGCGTCATGGTCTCGTTCTTCAACGGTCGACTGGTCGCCCGCGCCAATGCGTTCGAAGTCGACCTCGTCAACGCCACCGGTGGTGGCTTTGGAGGCACCTTCAGCAATCCGACGGTGCTCAACAACGACGTCCTCAACGCCGTGCTGGCCGCGGGTCTCATCACCCCGGCGGAGGCTGACTCCCGCCGGATCGATTCCAACCAGGCGATCAAGAACCAGCGCCTCGAGGGTTACGAATTCAACGTCACCGGCCAGATCACGGACAGCTGGCAGATCACGGCCAGCTACTCCTACACGGACGGCTTCGACAGCGAGATCGCCCCCGAGATCAAGGCATGGGCCGAGGAGGCCATCCCGTACCTGCTCCAGTGGCCGGATGTTGTCACCGACGTCGCCGGATCCGGCGGCCAGTTCCTGACCGTTCGCGAACGCGTCGAACTGTGGCAGCGGAATGCGGCGACCGAGTGGCTGCGTGAAGGCAACAAGCTCCTCGGCAACCGCAAGCACAAGGCCAGCTTCTTCACCCGCTACACGTTCAAGGACGGTCCGCTCAAGGGCCTGTTCGTCGGTGGCGGCTACCGCTACCAGAGCAAGGCGCCGACCAACTTCGACAACAATGAGAACCTGCTCTACGGCAAGAGCACCGGTGAGGCGGACCTCCTGATCGGTTACCGCCTCCCCGACATCGCCTTCCTGCAGAACGGCCGCATCCAGCTCAACGTGCGTAACCTGTTTGATGATACAGACCCGATCATCACCCGTTACGACCCGGCCGCGCCGCAGTTCATCGACCGCGTATCGCTCGTCGCCCCGCGCTCCTGGCGCGTGACGTTCAACTTCGAGTTCTGATCTGATTCAGATTAGATCACAACCGTTCTCACACCAAACTCCCGGAGGATTCCTCCGGGAGTTTTTTTGTGTTCGGCGACTGAGTCGGAGCGGCGCGCGATGATGGGCGCCGGAAATGCGGGCGAGCAGGAGGGAGTAAGCACATCCAAACGTCGTGTTTGAGATGCGAGCGCCCACGCGGCCCGCCCGGCGGTCGGGCCCTACCTGTTGTTAGAGCGCACGCATGCCTGCGCGCCGCTTGTCGAACTCAGAAGCGCACCCGGCATTGTGCGCCGACGTGCCGGCCCGCATCCGCGCGCGCCAGCAGGTCGGCGAGGTCGCGATCGAACGCGTTGCTCATGTTGAGCCGCAGATCCCACGCACAGCCGCCGCGACTGAAGGCGTAGCCGAGATTCACGCCAACCAGCGCGTAGTCGGGAAACTCGAGCCGCTCGCGCAGGGTGTTGGCATAATGAGCGACGACGTCGCCGATGTAGACCAGGCTGGCCCCGCACGAAAATCCGCGCAACGCACCCGCCTTCCAGACGCGGCGCACCGATCCCGTCGCAGTGATCGCGGGCAAGCGCGTGAGCGCCAGACCCACTTCCTCCGGCACATCCGGCGAGGACGTGGTGATGGCCCGCGTGTACGCGATCCGGCTGGTGAGCGACCAGGCATCGTTGGGTCTCATGCCCACCGTGATCGCGCCACCGGTGAAACGCTCCGCCCCGCTCGACACCAGTTGCGGCTGCTGCTGATTCGCGTCGGCGATTGGATCGTCGTAGAGCGGATTTCGCCGCGCGATGTTGTCATTGAAGTACTGGAACACGATCGCCGAAAGACTCATCCTCCGCTGGAGAAGCGCGGCGCGAACGCCCGTCTCGTAACCGAAAGTGCGCTCGTTGCCCTGGATTTCACCGGTGCGCGCGTCGACTCGCGTGGATGGCTCGAACGCCGAGCTGACGTTGGCAAACACCAGCGCCCGCCCGCGGGCGACCGTGTGGTTCACGCCCGCGTGATACGTCAGCCGCTCCGTGCCCTCCTCCGAATGCGGCTGCGCCGCCTGGGGTCGAAAATCGCGCACATCGACATCGACGAAGTCCTGCCGTAACCCCGTTGTGAATACCGTGCGCCCGTTCTGGATCGCCGTCCGGCTGTTCAGCACCAGCGCACTGAACAGAAGCTCGTCCTCGCGATCCGTGATGAGGCGTCCGTAGAGCGATGGATCGAAGGCCGGCCGGCTGTAGTCGGGATGATAGGGATCAAACACGCGCACCGACACCGGCAGCGCGTTGCGATCCTTGACGTTGAGCGCGCGCTGCTCGTTTTCGCCCTGCACCCACGTGCTCTCGAATCCCAGCATCAGCTTGTGGTCTGCGCCCAGCGCGAAGAAACGCCACGTGAGGTCCGCCTGCAGCATCCGACCGTCGAACGATTGTTCGACGCGCCTCGGCTCACGCGTCCCGGAGAACGTCCCGGTCGACAACACGTATTGTCCCGTCGTGAAGCGTTCCTGGACGATCTCACGGCCAAACCACTGCGCCGCCGCGCGCAGGCTGAGGTTGGGTCGGAGCTGGCTGTCCAGCTGCCCGCTGAAACTCGCCACGTCGCGCCGCACGCCGGCGTTCGGTCCGAACGCATGGAATCCCACCAGGGGCCGGTACGGCCCGACGATCCGCGATCCGGGCGTTTCACGATACTCCACTGCGGCGGGGCCGGGATTTCCGTCGTAGTGAAAGCCGTCGAACTGCCACAAGGTGCTGGTCTTGCGTGAGTGTTTCACCGCCAGTGCGGCTGACACGTAACCGACCGTCTCCTCGGCAAACGTTTGCGGGCCATCGCGGCCGCGCGCGCCGAGGGTGACCGCGTGCCAGGCCTTCTTCGGCTTGATCACACCGGTGTCCTTGACCTCGACGCGCCAGCGCCCGTCCGTTCCCACCGAGGCGCTCGCCTGCCGGCTCACGCGTCCCCGCGGCCGCAGCGTAAGAAAGTTTCGGATACCTCCCGGCGCCGCCCGGCCGGTGACCGGCGTGAGCGCACCCAGGATCATCTCCGAGCGCTCCGGATTGATCACCTCCGGAAAGCCGGACTGGGTGAAGCCGTTCCGCCGCATCGGCGTTGGAAACCCACGAAGGTTGAGCCGATCGCCGCCAATCGCCACCTCGACGGCACTCGCACCCGACGCATGCGCCAGCTCGATCTCCAGGTTCCCAGTGGGAGCCTCCTCATCCGCGATATCGAAGATGAGGTCCGAACCGAACGGCGCCTCGGTCCGCTCGACCTCGTCCGCATCAAGTCCCGTCGGATCGAAATCCTCCAAATCCGAATCGTCGCTGACGATCATCCGCTCGAGAAGCACCAGATTGCCGAGCGGCTCGAGCGGCATCTCAGGCGACGTGCCGACCTTCCGGGCTGTCTGTCCCGCAGCGGAACCGGCCAACAGGCAGCCGAGACCGAAGAGCGCGGCACCGGGCGCGAGATGTCGTCGATGTTGGAAGAAGCAGCGGGACCACTTGTGCACGGGTTGAGCCAGTTCTGATAACCTCACCCCTCGCAGCGCGGCAAGATTCCCGAAGTCCCGTGTGGCGAGAAATGCATGAAGGCCGGGATCGATGGATCCCGGCCTTCACTCAAACCTCAACCTTCACCGTCAACGGGTGAACCGCATCGTCCAAACAACTCAATACCGCTCCCAAGGCGCCCAACCCTGGTCGTAGCGCAGGTACGCGCGGCGGCCGAATTCGACCGGTGGCGCGCCGAGCTCGAATGCCCCGAGGTCGGGAGCCGCTCCGACGAAGTCATCATTGAACCCCGGCAGCCGGACGCCGCCATCCACGGCCGGATTCTTCTTCTGGACGACCGGATTCGTGATCAACCGATCCTCACCATTGATCCGCATCATCATCCGGTGCTGCCCGCCGGCACCGATCGTGGTCGAAGCCGGATAGTACTCGTGCCGGTACGAATCGACGTACGCGGGAAAGATGCGCCTGTATCCATTCGGCTCTTTCACGCCGGACGTGTGAATGCCGTTGAAGAGGTCGTAGTCGAAATCGCCCGACGGGTCCGCCTGGTGCGGTCCGAAGAACGCGCCCGGGACATCGAAAATGTTGTTCCGGGTCACGGTATTCCGAGAGATGTTGTTGAAGACATTCATCGCCCCTCGCGGCTGGAGAATGGTGTTGTGGAAAATGAAGATCGGACCGCCGCCGACACCGTCCCGCTCCTGCGCCTTGAACGTCGCATTGCCCGCCGGATCATCGAACCAGCGTCGGCTCTCGGCGAAGACATTGCGGTACACATACAGCGGGCCCTTGGCGGTCGCCGCCATCGCGACGCCGATCACGTACTTGTCGATGAAGTTGCCCCAAATCCGAACGTTCATGTTGCCGCCCTCGCACTCGATCGCGTCGTCCCAAACGTTGCGGATGATGTTACCGTAGATGTCGGAATCACGGTTCATGTTGCCCGTGTCGCTGAAGTTCGGCCCGCCGCCGATGCCGTCGTTGAATCCGTGCGCGTCGTTCGACCAGATCTCGTTGTAGCGGATGACGTGGCCGCCGAGGCTGTGCGCAAGCGTGATGCCCTGAGGTCCGTAGGGATGCCCGGTGCTCCAGTCGTTCGAGGCGCCGCGAGGATACTCGATCAGGTTTCGTTGAAACGTGAGATTGCGATTGCCGCGCACCGCGAGGATCCCGCTGTCCTTGTTGCCGCCATTGTTGCCGAAGCTCGCCGCACCGCCCATGCGCCCCCAGTGCCAGACGCGGCACTGCTCGACGACAACGTCATGTCGGTTCTCATGAATGAGGATGCCGTTTTGCGCGGCATTTCTAACCTCGATGCCGCGCACGATCACGTAGTCGGCGTCGATCTCGATCCCGTTGGGCACGGAGTTGGCGACATTGATCGTTGTCCGCGTACCATCGGCCACGGTGACCAGGTGGTACGCGTCCGCCGTGCCGGACTCACGGATCACGATGGGATCCGAAAGTTCGCCGGCCGGCAGGATTGTCACGCGTCCGATCGGGAACTGGTCCGACCGTGTCCGGAACGTCGTCTCCACCGTCCGTCCTCCCGCACTCAACCGCACCTCGTACGCGTGGTCGGGCGACAGGCCGACGAGGCTGCCGCGGTACTCGGCGTCCTTCGCGTCGTACACCGGAGCCAGCGCCTCGCGCCACTCAGACTCCCCCGCCGGACGATAGTGCACCTGGCACGCGCCGGCGTCATTGCTTTTCCAATACAGACTGGCCGCTTCATACGTGGCGATTGCCACGGGCGCGCCGCCTTGTTCAGCGCGCATCAACGGACTGGCGCACGTGATCAGGACGGCGGCCACTAACGACGAAAAACGACGAGGGATGGGGTGCATGCCCAATGAAAACCCTCGCGCGTTCGAGTCGCCAGTGGACAGCGGTTTGAACGGTTCACCCTCCGCTCACGCTCCGGCGCGGGAGTGCGCTCCGCGTCGGCTCAGCGCTGACCCAACGCCGCGGCGGCGGGCTTCGCGGCGTCCGTCTCCGCGAGGATGGTAACGTTCGTGAAGCGCACGTCGCGCACATGCTCGATGATGTCGGGCGCGCGCACCCCGGAAAACGTCGAGTTCCGCACGTAAACGCCATCGATCAAGCCACCCTCGACACCGCCGAGGTTGAGCACATGCCGGCTCGACAGGCTCGTGACGTTGTCCAGGTGAACATTGCGGATGATCGGCGCGTGAGGCCCGGTCTCCCGCTGGTACTTCAACTGCATCAGCACGATCGCTCCGCTCACCTTGGGGATGGAGACATTGCGAAGGTACACGTTCTCGATCGTTCCACCTCGATAGGTGTTGCTCTTGAAGCGGAGTGCCGAGCCGAGCGCGGCACTGTCCATCGTGCAGTTCTCGACGAAGACATTGCGGCAGTCGCCGGAAATCTCGCTGCCGATCACCACTCCCCCGTGCCCGTCGCGCATCGTGCAGTTGCGCACGATGATGTTCTCGGAGGGCACGCCAACGCGACGGCCATCGGCATTGCGGCCGGACTTGATGGCGATGCAGTCGTCGCCGGTGTTGAAGAAGCAGTCCTCGATCAGGACATCGCGGCACGATTCCGGATTGCAGCCGTCGTTGTTCGGCCCGTGCGTATCCACGGTGACCCGACGCACGGTCACGTTCGTGCTCAGCACCGGATGGATGTTCCACATCGGCGCACGCCGGAGAGTCACGCCCTCGATGAGGACGTTCCGGCAACGATAGGGTTGGATGAAGCTGGGCCGAAGGAACGAACCCAAACCGAAGGCACGCTGTTCGACGGGCACGCCCTGCTCCGCCATCGCGTACAAGCGCTGCACGTCGGCCTTCTGCGGAGTCGGCGGCCGCTTGCGATCCCACCACTGCGTCTCCGAGGCAGAGCCGTCGAGCACACCCGCGCCCGTCACCGCGATGTTCTCCTGCTCGAACGCATACACCAACGGCGAGAAGCTCATGCACTCGACGCCTTCGAAGAGTGTCAGCACGTTCGGGTAGCGTGCCTGATCGGGATCGAAGAGCAGCGTCGCGCCCTCCATGACGTGCAGGTTCACGTTGCTTTTCAGGTGGAGCGGACCCGTGCGCCAGATGCCGGCGGGAACGATCACGCGTCCCCCACCCGCCGCATGACACGCATCGATCGCCTGCTGAAGCGCGGCGCCGTCGTCGACGAGGTCATCGGCAATCGCTCCGAAAACAGTGGCTACAAAATCGCGCTCAGGAAACGTCGGCGCCACGATCCGCGCCAGAATGTCCGGCACCTGATCCCACCCGTCGACATCCGCAGCCGGTGCGGGAAGCACGCCCGCGACCAGGGCGATCAGCCCGAGCCAGATGCCGGGCGTGCGCTTGTGATTGCGGGATGAAATGGGACGACGCTCGGGATTCATTGGGAAGCCTCCGCTCCGTCCGGGAAACGAACGTGTTCTGCGGACGCGCCATCCTTGAGCACGAAGGCGACGCGGAAAGGTTCAACGGTATCGTCGAAGCGCACGTCGCGGGTGGCGCCGCCCGCCACGTCGATCACCGGCCGCGCAACACCCCCAAGCGCCAGTCGCGTGAAGGCGACATCGCGCGAGTTGCTCACGGTGACCGCAGGCTGTTGGCGCACCTGCACGTTCACGTTCTCGAAACGAACCCGGGTCGCCTCGTTACAGAAAATACCGTTGGGCGCGGTGATGCGCAGGTCCTTCAGCACGACGTTCTCCAGCGGCGCCTCCGGCAGGCCGTTCAGGCGGACGGCGATCGCCGAACCGGTTCCTCCTTCGGACCGCACATTGCTGAAAACCAGATTGCGGATACGAGGCGTGCGTTCGCTCACCGGCTCCGGCGGGGCGGGTTCGACGTGCGTCCAGTACTCCATGTCGACCTTGATCGCCGCCTCGGAGAACGAACTTCCGGTGATGTTCTCGAACCAGATGTTCTCCACGACCCCACCCCGCCCGCGACGGGTCTTGAGGTGGAACAGCGTGTTCTCCCCGCCAAGTGCGCAATCGCGTATCAGGATGTTCCTTACGCCACCCGACATCTCGCTTCCGATCGCGATGCGTTTTGCGCGCACACGCCGGATCACGATGTTCTCCGCGGGCATTCCCCGCTGCCGGCCCATCTCGTCGCGCCCGGACTTGATTGCGATCGAATCGTCGCCGGTGTCGATCGTGCAGTCTTCAACGAGAACGTTCCTGCACGACTCGGGATTGATCCCATCGGTATTCGGCGTGTCGGTGTGCGGCCCCTCGAGGGCGGCGCGCACCGTCAGCTTCCGCATGATCACGTTCTCGCAGCCGACCGGATTAATCATC
>Ga0079224_100013640_pt1 | contig 11323 bp, 10 predicted proteins | sample Stecom2015_FD_80414 | JGI IMG/M metagenome (GOLD analysis project Ga0079224, IMG submission 80414) | Agricultural soil microbial communities from Utah to study Nitrogen management - Steer compost 2015 | ecosystem: Environmental > Terrestrial > Soil > Agricultural land | place: USA: Utah...
CTAGTTGCCACGGCAAGTTTCTCCATGCTGGATGCAACGGCATCCCTCACCCCACTATTCCCGGGGTGAGGGATGCCGCGAAAGGCCGCGACTACTGCGGGTCGCCGCCCAGCTGCCCGATCACCGGCAGGCCGCCGCCGTCGTCGGCGCCGGTCTTGCGCCACCGCGCGATGAGGTTGCCCAGGTGGTAGATGACGAGCGCCGCCGCCGAGCCGAGCACGATCGCGCCGAGCTGGAAGCCGTCGCCCCAGACCATCGTGAAGCCGGCGATCGCGATCACCAGGCCCACCGCACCGGTGTACTGGTTGACCGGACGCGAGAAGTCGACGCGGTTGTCGACCCAGATCTTGATGCCGATGATGCCGATGAGTCCGTACAGCGCGGTCGTGACGCCGCCGAGCACGCCCGCGGGCACCGAGTTGAAGACCTCGCCGACCTTGGGCGACATCGCCAGCAGGATCGCCACGACGCCCGCCACCCAGTAGGCGGCCGTCGAGTACACGCGGGTCGCCGCCATGACGCCGATGTTCTCGCCGTAGGTCGTGGTGCCCGAGCCCCCGAAGAAGCCAGCGAGGGTCGTCGCGGCGCCGTCGGCGATGAGCGCACGGCCGGTCTGCTTGTTCACCGACGGGTCGGTCATGGTGGCGACCGCCCGCACGTGGCCGACGTTCTCGGCGATGAGGACGAGCACCACCGGCAGGAACATGACGATCACCGACCACGTCCCCGGGGAGGCGAAGTCGGCGATGTGGAAGGTCGGGAAGCCGATCCACGGAGCGGCGTCCACGGCCGACCAGTCCACCTCGCCGACGATCGCCGCGAAGATGTAGCCGACGATCACTCCGAGGAAGATCGAGATGCGCCCGAGGAACCCGCGGAACAGCACGCTGAACAGGATCACCGCGACCAGCGTCACCGTTCCGGTGACCGGCGCCACGGCGAAGTTGTTCCACGCGACGGGCGCGAGGTTGAAGCCGATCAGGGCGACGATGGTGCCCGACACGACCGGCGGCATGAGCTTGTCGACCCAACCGAGGCCGGCGAACTGCACGATGAAGCCGACCGCCGCCAGCAGCACGCCGACCGCGACGATGCCGGCGAGGGCAGAGCCCATGCCGGCAGTCGCGGTGGCCGCGGTGATCGGCGCGATGAACGCGAACGACGACCCCAGGTAGCTGGGCAGCTTGTTGCGGGTGATGAGCAGGAACAGCAGTGTGCCGATGCCGCTGAACAGCAGCGTCGTGGGGACGGGGAAGCCGGTGAGGATCGGCACCAGGAACGTCGCGCCGAACATGGCGACCACGTGCTGAGCGCCGATCGCGATCGTCGCCGGCCAGTTCAGGCGCTCCCCGGGGCCGACGACCTTTCCGGGTTCGACGGTGCGTCCGTTTCCGTGCAGGGTCCAGATGGGCATTCGCGCTCCTTTGCGACAGGTGTGACGGGTGACGCTGTCACCCTACCTGGGAGTTCGCTGGGAGCGCGCGTCAGACGCCGGTGAGGCGCGCGACGAGCTCGCGATATCGCTCCGCGGTGCTCGCGACGACCGCGTCGGGAAGCGCCGGCGGCGTGCCCTGCCGGTCCCAGTGCGCGGCGAGCCAGTCCCGCACCGGCTGCTTGTCGAAGCTCGCCATGCGCGCGGCGGGGGTCGTGCCGGACTGCCAGGCCGCGGCATCCCAGTACCGCGACGAGTCGCTCGTGAGCACCTCGTCCGCAAGCCTCAGGATGCCCTCGTGGTCGAGGCCGAACTCGAACTTCGTGTCGGCCAGGATCAGGCCGTGCTCGTGCGCGATGCGCGCGGCGCGCCGGTAGATCTCGAGCGAGAGGTCGCGCAGCTGCTCGGCGCGCTCGGCGCCGACGAGCTCGACGGTCCGTGCGAACGAGATGTTCTCGTCGTGCGCGCCGAGCGGCGCCTTGTGCGCCGGGGTGAAGATCGGCTCGGGCAGTCGGTCGCCGTCCTGCAGGCCGGGGGGCAGAGGGATGCCGCACACGGTGCCCTGAGCGCGGTATTCGGCCCAGCCCGACCCGGTGAGGTACCCGCGCACCACGCACTCGATCGGAAGCATGTCCAGGGCCCGCACGACCATGGCCCGTCCGGAGACGGCCTCGGGCACCGGGTCTGCGTCGGCGACGAGGTGGTTCGGGATGGCGAGTCCGCCGTCCGCACCGGAGAGCTGATCGAACCACCACAGGCTGAGGCGCGTGAGCAGCTCGCCCTTGCCGGGGATGCCCGGGCTGAGCACGTGGTCGAAGGCGCTGATGCGGTCGCTGGCGACCACCAGCATCCGGTCGGCTCCCGCCCCGCTCCCGGCTCCGCTCCCGCCGCCGCTTCCGCTTCCGCTTCCGCTTCCCGAGCTTGTCGAGGGACTTGTCGAGGGACTTGTCGAGGGACCTGTCGAGGGACGGTACAGGTCCCTCACCTTGCCCGAGTACACATGCGCCCAGCCGGGCAGGTCGAGGGGGGTGGTCACGCGTCCATCCTCGCAGAGCGGTGGCTGATCAGTCCGGGTCTTCCGGGTCGACCGGGGTGTGGTGGTCGAAGGCGACGACGCCGCGGCGCCAGTAGCCGCTGATCGCCGTCTGCTCGTGGGGCAGGCCCAGGGCGCCGCGCAGATGGCGGCGCAGCGGCAGGAGAGCGGATGCCTCGCCGGCCGCGAACACGAACGTGCCCTCGTCGATGGGGTCGAGCCCGGCCAGCGCCAGCACGAGCGCGTCGCCCTCGGCCGGCCCGTCGACGTGCTGCACCCGGATATCGGATCGGCCCGAGGCATCCGCGAGGTACCCCGCCACCCACGCCCCGTCGTCTCCGGTCACGGCCACGACGTCGACGGAGGTCGAGGCCGGCACCTCGCGGGCGAAGCGTGCCGCGGCGGGCAGGGCGGTCTCGTCGGCGAACACCAGCAGACGCGATGCACCCTGCGGTGCGCCGCGGGATCCGCGCGGACCGGCGACGACCAGCTCGTCGCCGGGCTCGGCGCGTGCGGCCCAGCGCGACGCCGGCCCGGCAGAGGGGTGCAGGAAGAAGTCGAGCTCGACCGCGACGTCGTCGCCGTCGCGGACGATATGCAGCGGGGTGAAGTCGCGGGGGAACGCCGGGCCGTCAGGGCGGATCACGCCGTCCTCGCCGGGCCCCGCCGGCTCGGGATGGTTGTACTCGCCGGTGTCGGGGTCGGGGAAGTACACCCGCGCGTGATCGGACGGGCCGTCGCTGGCGAAGTCGGCGAAGTCGGGGCCGGTGAGCCGCACGCGCAGCATCACGGGCGCCACCTCGGTGACCGACACCACTCGGCCGCGTCGGGCGGTGAGACGATGCCGCGCGCCGACGCGGTGGAAGCGGCTCGCGCCGCGGACTTCCTGAGCCACAAGAACCTCCTGAGGGCGCACCGGAAACAGCCGGACGCCCCTTCAAGCCAATCATGGAATGCGGCCGGCGGGCTCGCCGAGGCCTCACCGACGGTGCGGCAGGTAGCGCGGCACGTACACCGCGAAGCCCACCGCCCCGAGCAGGCCGATGACCCCGATGACGAGGGTGGCCGCCGGCAAGGAGACAAGGGCGGTGATGCCGGTGATCAGCAGAGGAGAGCCGGCGGCGCCGGCATCCGACAGCATGCGCCACGACCCGAGGAACGGGGCCGGGTCGGCGGCAGGCGCGAGGTCGGCGCCGAGGGTCATCAGGATGCCGCTGGAGAGCCCGTTGCCGATGCCGACGACGACGGCTCCGGCGATGAACCATGCGGTCGGAGAGGCGAGGTCGTGTGTGAAGGCCAGGCCCGCGAACGCTCCGCCCATCAGGATCATCGACGGCAGGCAGGCCCACAGCCGCCCCCAGCGGTCCATGATCTGGCCGCTCGTGTAGAAGAGCAGGAACTCGAGGGCGCCGGTGAGCCCGATGATCAGCGCGATCTGCTCCGGCCCCAGCCCGAGCGAGACGCCCCACAGCGGCAGCAGGTAGATCCGCGCCTGCCGCATCCCGGAGAGGGTCGCCGCCGCACCGCCGACGCGCACGAGCACGCCGCGGTGCCGCCACATGGTGCGGAAGACGCCCTCGGGCTTCGACGGCTCGGTCTTCGGCGGCGTCACCCGGCCCAGCTCGTCCTCGGGGTCGCGGCCGAGCAGCACCAGCAGCACGAGGGCCGCAAGGCATCCCGCGAAGAACCATCCCGCCGCCTGCTCGGTGCCGGTGGCCGCGACCAGGCCCGCGGCCACGAACGGCCCGGTGAACATTCCGAGCCGGAACGAGCCGCCCAGCGTCGACAGCGCCCGCGCCCGGTACCGCAGGGGAACGCGCGTGGTCATGAAGGCGTGCCGGGCCAGTCCGAATGCCGCCGCGCACAGCCCGATGCCGAAGACCGACACCCCGAGCAGGATGAGCCCGCGGGCGAAGATGAGACCCAGCACGCCGACGAGCGCGAGCCCGCCCGCGATGGCCATGGTCCAGCGCTCCCCGATGCGGGCGACCAGCCATCCGGCGGGCAGGTTGCCGATCAGGCGCGCCACCACGAGCACCGACGCGATGAGCGCCGCCTGGGACAGGTCGGCCCCGGCGGCCGCGGCGATCGACGGCAGCAGGGGCAGCAGCGCTCCCTCGCCCAGTCCGAACAGCAGGGTGGGCCCGTAGATCATCGGCGCGAAGCGCCAGAGCACGTCGCGGGTGCTCAGCCCGCCGGCGCCGCTCATCCGTCTGCCGAGGTCGTGTCGAGGTGGTGTTCGACGACGTGCGCGGCGATCGCCATCGAACTGGTCGCCGCGGGTGACGGCGCATTGCGCAGCAGCGTGACGGGACCGACCTGGTCGACGGCGAAGTCGTCCAGGAGCGAGCCGTCGCGGGCCCACGCCTGGGCCCGCACCCCCGCTGCGGATCTGTGCGCCAGGTCGCGCATCGACAGTTCCGGCACGAAGCGCCGCGCCTTGCGGACGTAGAGCGGCTTGATGAGCGAGGCCGCGATCTCGTCGACGCCCATGCGCCAGTGCCTCCGGGCGAGCGCCCCGGCACCGGGCCAGCGCAGCGACTCCCAGGTGTCCCTGGCCGAGAACCGCAGCCAGCTGTATCCCTCCCGCGCCAGCGCGGGCACGGCGTTGGGGCCGACCTGCACGTCGTCGTGCACGCCTCGGGTCAGATGCACCCCGAGGAACGGGAAGCGCGGGTCGGGCACCGGGTAGATCATGCCCTTCACCAGGTCGGTCCGCTCAGGGCGCAGCTCCCAGTACTCGCCGCGGAACGGCAGGATCTTCGGACTGGGGTCGGCGCCGACCATGCGCGCCACGACGTCGGAGTGCAGCCCCGCGCACACGACGACGCGATCGAAGACGTCGTCCGAGACCGCGGTGAGGACACGGGCTGTCCCCCGTTCGAGACGGACCCCGGTCACCTCGTGGCCGAGACGGATCTCACCCCCCGCCGCTCGCACGTCCTGAGCCATCGCCTCGGTGATCGCCGCATAGTCGACGGCGGCGGTGTGCGGCGAGTGCAGCGCGGCGACTCCGGCGACGTGCGGCTCGATCTCGCGCAGGCGGTCGAGCCCGTCGACCCGCGCGAGGCCGGGCACGCCGTTCTCGATCGATCGCCGCTCGATCTCGGCGAGCGCCGGCAGTTCGGACTCGTCGACGGCGACCACCAGCTTGCCCACCTCGCGGTACAGCAGCCCCTTGTCGACGCAGAACTCGCGCAGCGACGCCCGCCCGGCCGCGCACAGCGTCGCCTTGAGCGAGCCCGGCGCGTAGTAGAGGCCGGCGTGCACGACGCCGGAGTTGCGGCCGGTCTGGTGCGCGGCCAGGCGCGACTCCTTCTCGAGCACGGTCACGGTGTCGCCGCGTGCGGCGAGCAGCCGCGCCAGGGCCACCCCCACGATGCCCCCGCCGACCACGCCGACCCGCTGCGCTCCCATCAGTGCGTCCGCAACGCGGCGGTCTGCGCGCTCAGGTCTCCCTCACGCGGGCCGCGATGTCGCTGCGGTGCTGCGCGCCCTCGAGCCGGATGTGGCCGACCGCCTCGTACGCCCGCGCCGTCGCCTCGGCGAACGAGCTGCCCAGGGCCACGATGCTGAGCACGCGCCCGCCGCTGGAGACCAGCCCCCCGTCGGGGGCCACAGCGGTGGCCGCGTGGGCCAGGTGCACGCCGGGTACGGCTGCCGCGGCATCCAGCCCCTCGATCGTCCGCCCGGTCACCGGCGCTGCCGGATATCCCTCGCTGGCCACCACCACGGTGACCGCCACCGCCTCGGCGAACGCAGGCACCGGGTGGTCTTCGAGGTGGCCCGATGCCGCCGACAGCAGCAGCTGCGACAGCGGGTCGACCAGTCGGGGGAGCACCACCTGGGTCTCGGGGTCGCCGAAGCGCGCGTTGAACTCGACCACCTTGACGCCGTCGTCGGTGAGCACGAGGCCGGCGTAGAGCAGTCCGATGAACGGGGTGCCCTCGGCATCCAGCTGCCGGATGACCGGCTCGGCGATCGTGTGCGTGACCTCTTCGGTGAGCGCCTGCTCTCCGCCGAAGCGCTCGGTGAGCCAGGGGAGGGGCGAGTACGCGCCCATGCCGCCGGTGTTCGGGCCCTCGTCGCCGTCGCGCAGACGCTTGTAGTCCTGGGCGGGGGCCAGTGGGCGGACGGTGTCGCCGTCGCTGAGGAAGAAGAGCGAGACCTCGGGGCCGTCGAGGTACTCCTCGACGAGCACGGGGCCGAGCGCCAGGTACGTCTCGGCGTGGGCGAGCGCGGCGGCGCGGTCGGAGGTGACGATGACCCCCTTGCCGGCGGCCAGGCCGTCGGCCTTGACCACGTGCGGGGCGCCCAGCTCGTCGAACGCCGCCTCGACCTCGGCGGTCGTGCGGGCATGCACGGCGCGAGCGGTGGGGACGCCCGCGGCCTCCATGATCCGCTTGGCGAAGGCCTTCGAGCCCTCCAGCTGAGCGGCGGCGCGCCCGGGGCCGAACACGGGGATCCCGCGTTCGCGCAGGGCGTCGGCGATGCCGGCGACCAGAGGCGCCTCGGGTCCGACCACCACGAGGTCGATCCGCTCCTGGTTGACGAACGCCGTGACCGCTGCGGGATCGAGCGGGTCGACGGCGACGACCGTGGCATCGTGCGCCATGCCGGCGTTGCCGGGTGCGGCGAACAGCTCGTGACCGGCGTCTTCGGAGCGCAGGGCGAGGATGATGGCGTGCTCTCGCGCGCCCGAGCCGAGGACCAGGATTCTCACGTGGCCAGCCTATCCGCGGCTCGCCGGACGGGTGCGGCCCCGCCGATCGTCCGCAATTCAGTCTCGGCGGGTGCGCCGCCTGCGGCCGGGCCGGTGATCCCGGGCGGCAGCGCCCGGCCTGCAGGCGCGGAGACTGAGTTGCGAACCGGTTGTGCGGGGTACCGTGGGGGCATGGCCCGCCGCATCCGCACCGAGGACGGCCGCGCCGCGCTCGCGGGGGTCCGCAGCGGCGCGCCCGAGACCAGCGACCTGCCGACGGCGGTGCGCTATCTGCTGCAGCTGCTCGCCGAGAAGGCCCCCGGCAATTCGGTCGAGGTGCGCGTGCCGCCGTTCGGCGCGGTGCAGGCCATCGAGGGTCCCCGGCACACCCGCGGCACGCCCCCGAATGTGGTCGAGATGGACCCCATGACGTGGATCGCCGTCGCCCTCGGCGAGCAGGACTGGAACGTCGCGCTCTCGGAGGGGTCGATCCTCGCGTCCGGCACCCGGGCGCATCTGGCCGACGTGCTGCCGCTGCGGCCCTGAGCCGCCGCCGCGGGCGAAGCCGGGGTGCGGGTGTCAGCGGCGGGGCACCACCACCGGCACGCCCGTGCCCGGGTGGGGGAACACATCGACCGGCTGCCCGTACACCTCCTCGATGCGCGCGGCGGTCAGCACCTCGCCCGGCGCACCCGCGGCGACCACCCGCCCCCGCGACAGCAGTGTCACCCGGTCGGCGTACGCCAGCGTGACGTTGAGGTCGTGCAGCACGATCGCCACCGCTGCACCGGCGAGCGCCCGCGCCCGCACGATGCGCAGCACGTCCTCCTGATGCTTCAGGTCGAGCGCCGCGGTGGGCTCATCGAGCATGAGCACCGGCGTCGCCTGCGCGAGCACGCGGGCCAGCGCCACCCGCGCGCGCTCGCCGCCGGACAGCGATGGGAACGTGCGCGCGGCGAACCCTGCGACATCCGTCTCGGCCATCGCGTCGCGCACCGCGGCGTCGTCCTGGTCCTCTGCGGGCGTGCGTGCCCAGGGCGCCCGCCCCATCCGCACCACCTGCTCGACGGTGAACGGGAACGACACGGTGTTCGACTGCAGCAGCACGGCGCGACGGCGGGCGAGTTCGCGGGGGTGGATGCCGCGCAGCGGCGCTCCGTCGAGGGTGACCGTTCCGCTCGCCGGCGTCAGATCGCCGGCGAGCACTCCGAACAGGGTCGACTTGCCCGCACCGTTGGGCCCGACGAGGGCGTGGACCTCGCCCGCGCGCACCTCGATCGACGCGTCGGCGAGGATGAGGCGCCCGTCGTCGACGGCGACGGACACGCCGGAGGCGACGAGGCGGCTCATGCCCATCCTCCCGACCGGCGACGGGTGCGCACGAGCAGCCACAGGAAGAACGGTCCGCCCACGAGTGCGGTGAGCATGCCGATCGGCAGGTCGGCGAGGGGAACGGCCGTGCGCGCGACGAGGTCGGCCACGGCCAGCAGCAGCGCGCCGCCCAGCGCGCTCGCGATCAGCAGCGGCAGGTGTGCGGGCCCGATGATCATGCGCATCAGGTGCGGGACGATGAGCCCGACGAAGCCGATGATGCCGGCGAACGCGACGGCGGCGCACACGAGGACCGCCACCGTGATGATGACCACGATCCGCAGCAGCTCGACCCGCACGCCGAGGTGACGGGCGGTGCGCTCGCCGAGCGCGAAGAGGTCGAGCCGGCCGGCCACCAGCATGCCTGCCAGGATGCCGACGGCGGTGAGCGGGGCGACGAGGGCGATGTTCTGCCAGAGCGCGCCGTTGAGCGAGCCGAGCTGCCAGAACACGATCTGCTCCCGCGTGGACGTCGTGCCCAGGAATGTGAGGAAGGCCAGTCCTGCTCCGGCGATCGCGTTGATCGCGATGCCGGTCAGCAGCAGCGTCACGACCTCGGTGCGCCCGCCGGCGCGGCTTATGAGATAGACGGCGATCACCGCGGTCAGTCCGCCGAGGAAGGCGGCCCCCGGAGTCGTCCACAGGCCGAACACGGTGAGACCGAAGGTGAGGCTCGCGGCGGCGCCCAGTGCCGCACCCGACGACACGCCGACCACGGCGGCGTCCGCCAGAGGGTTCCCGAAGATCGCCTGCATGAGCACGCCCGAGACGGCAAGGGCCGCTCCCACGAGCAGTCCCAGCACGATGCGCGGAAGGCGGATGTCGAGGATCACCCCGTCTGCGGTGGGGGCGGCGGGCGCGAGGTCCGTGTCGACTCCGATCGCGCGCAGGAGGATGCCCACCACCTCCGAGGGTGACAGCGCGTACTGGCCGAGCCCGAGCGAGATGACGCAGACGGCGATGAGCGCCAGCGCGAGCACGATCGTCGCGACGGCGAAGCGCGACCCACGGTGCCGGGCCGGAGTCGGGACGACGACCTCCTCGCTCACGACGCCGGGTCGTCGGCGGTACTGCTCGCCGGCGCGTAGAGGGCGCGCGCCATCGCGCGGATGATCTCCGCCGAGCGGGGCCCGAAGCTGAGGATCTCGGTGTCGTCCATGTCGATGACGCGGCCGTTGCGCCCGGCGGGGGTCTGCGCGACGGCGGGCACGCGAGCGATCAGGCCCTCCACGCCGCCGACCGATTCCAGCCCATCGGTCATCATCACGAGCACGTCGGGCTGTGCGGCCACCAGCGCTTCCGCGGTCATGGGCTTCGTGCCCTCCCACCCGATCTCGGAGGCGACGTCGATGCCGCCAACGGCCTCGATGAGGGAGTCCGCGCCCGAGTCGTGCCCGAAGATGTAGTACACGTTCGCGGCGCCCCGCGCGTAGAGGAAGAGCAGGCGCGCCCGGTCGCCTTCTGCCTCCGGGGCGACCTGGGCGATCTCGGCCTGCGCCGCGGCGATGTCGGCATCGAGCTGGGCGATCAGCGCGGCGCCGCGGCTGGGCACGCCGAGCGCGGATGCGATCTCGCGGATGAGGTCGTCGGCCGTGTCGAGCCGGCGCTCGTCGGAGAGCACGACCACGGCGACGCCGGCGTCGCGCAGCTGCTGGCGAACCTCCTTCGGTCCGATCGACGTGTCCGTGAGCATGACCGTCGGCGCGAGCTCGAGGATCGCCTCGGCGTTGAGCGTGTGGCCTGCTTTGGTGACCACGGGCAGGTGCTCGGTGCCGTCGAACGCTGTGGCGACGTCGCGCCCGACGACCTTGTCGCCCAGGCCGAGGGCGAACACGGTCGAGGCGATGCTGCCGGAGATGTCGACCGGAAGGATGCGGCTGACGTCGGTGATCTCGACGCTGCGGCCCTCGGCGTCGGTCACCGTCACCGGGAGCTCGGGCGGGGTCGTGTCGTCGACGGCGGCGATCGCGTGAGTGGGCAGGCATGCGGTGGAGCGGCCCGTCGCTGCGCGCACATCGTCGACGAGAGTGAGCGAGGTCAGCGGCTCCGCAGCGTGCGGGCAGTGCTCGTCGGCGGATCGGGGGGATGCCTGTGCGCCCGCGCAGGCGGTGAGCCCGAGCGCCACGACCGCGACGAGCAGCAGCGAGGAACGTCGGCGCATTAGGCAAGCCTAACCTGAAATTTGACGTTCCCTGTACGCGTGCCGTACGTTCGGTGACCGTGGGTTTAGGCCAGCCTAACTCGACTCTCACCCCGGAGAAACTGTGAACAGCACCCTCGCGTCCGCGTCCGACCGCATCCGCTCCCTCGGCGCGACGATCCTGGCCTGCCTCCTCGTGGCGGCGGGGGTGAGTCTGGCGCCCCCGGCCGCCGCCGCTGACGGCCCGTCGATCACGGTCAGTCCCGCGACCGATCTGGACCCCACCGTCGAGAACGTGCTCACGGTGACGGGCTCGGGATTCACCGGTGATGGCGCGGCCGACGGCGCCTACGTCTCGTTCGGCGAGGCGTCGGTGTGGTCCGGCGGTTCTGCCTACCCGTCCTCGGGCTGGGTGGCCGTGTCGTGGGTGCAGCCCGCCCAGATCGTCGACGGCGCGTTCACGACGACGCTCACCATCCCGGCGGGAGCCCTCGATCCGGAGGCCGCCTACCAGGTCGCGACCTCCGCCGCTCACGCGCTGTCGGCCACCGATCGGTCGCTGGACACGTTCGCCGCGGTGTCGGTCGCCGCGAACTCGCCCGGCGACGGTTCGCCCGACGACGGTGAGCCGGGCGACGGTGAGCC
>Ga0079224_100013641_pt1 | contig 11322 bp, 10 predicted proteins | sample Stecom2015_FD_80414 | JGI IMG/M metagenome (GOLD analysis project Ga0079224, IMG submission 80414) | Agricultural soil microbial communities from Utah to study Nitrogen management - Steer compost 2015 | ecosystem: Environmental > Terrestrial > Soil > Agricultural land | place: USA: Utah...
AGGTCAGGTTCGGCACCACGTGCCTGAGGATGATGGGGACGTCGCGCGCGCCCAGGGCCCGGGCGGCCGAGACGAAGTCGGCCTCGCGCGCCGACAGCACCTGGCCGCGCACGACGCGCGCCAAGCCCGCCCAGCCGATCAGGGCCAGCACCCCCACGATGCCGGCGTAGACCCAGGTGGACGGCCACGACGGCGGGATCACGGTGGCGAGCGCCAGCAGGATGGGCAGGCGCGGGAACGACAGCAGCACCTCGATGAAGCGCTGCAGCACCTGGTCGACCCAGCCGCCGTAGTAGCCCGACAGGCCGCCGATGAAGATGCCGATGGCGAACGAGATGGCGATGCCGATGATCCCCACTGTGAGCGACACCTGCGAGCCGACGAGGATGCGCGACAGCAGGTCGCGGCCGAAACGGTCGGTGCCGAGGGCGAAGAACGTGCCGCCCTCCACGCCGAACAGGTGCCTGTTCAGGGGGATGAACCCGAGGAACCTGTAGGTGTCGCCCTTCACGAACAGGCGCAGCGGCAGGCGCACGCTCGTGTCCTCGACGAAGCGGCGGCGGAACGTCACGGGGTCGCGCTCCTGCACCATGGGGTGCGCGAAGGGCCACGCGAGCCTGCCCTCGTGGAAGAAGTGGAGGCGCTGCGGCGGCTGGTAGACGGCCGGGTACTGCCGCGTGATCGAGTAGGGGGCGAGGAACTGCGAGAACAGAGCGACGAGGTAAAGGACCACCAGCACGACCGCGCCGAGCATGCCGGACCGCGAGCGACGGAACCGGCGCCAGGCGAGCTGCAGGGGCGTGCGCCCTTCGCCCTGGTGGCGGGTGCGGCGGCGCCTGAGGCGTTCGGGCTCTAGCATCGGCGGCTCCCCTGGCTCGCGCCGGCGGGCGGCACGGCGCGCCCATCGTGCGGGGCCGCCAGGCACGCGGCGGCCGGGGTGCGCGGGGCGGGCGCGCGGCGGTCAGTCATAGCGGATCCGCGGATCCACCCAGGCGAGGGCGATGTCGGCGAGCAGGTTCCCCACCATCAGCAGGACGCTCGAGAGCAGCAGCAGCGACATGGCGACGTACTGGTCCTTGTTGATCAAGGAGTCGTAGAGCAGCGGGCCTATCGTGGGCAGGTTCAGCACGATGCTGGCGATGATCGTCCCGTTGATCAGCTCGGGCAGGCTGAGGCCGGCCAGCGACACCAGCGGGTTCAAGGCGGTGCGCACGGCGTGACGGTTGATCACACGCCGCTCCGGCAGCCCCTTCGAGCGCGCGGTGCGCACGTAGTCGGCGTTGAGCACGTCGAGCAGGTTCGCGCGCATCTGCCGCATGACGGCGGCGATGCTGCTGGTCCCGATGGCGAGCACGGGTATCCACATGTGGTTGAGGAAGTCGACGAACCGCGCCCAGCTCCACGGCGCGTCGATGAAGCGGGGGCTGAACAGGCCGCCGACGTTCGTGCCGCCCGACTGCAGCACCAACGAGACGAGCAGGAGCGCGACGAGGAAGTCGGGCGTCGCCAGGCCCACGTAGCCCAGGAAGCTGGCCAGGAAGTCGGTGACGCCGTTGCGCCGCAACGCGGTGACGATGCCGAGGGGCACCGCCACCAGCCACGCGAAGCCCATCGTGATGCCCGCCACGAGGATCGTCCACCACAGGCGCTCGCCGATGACGCTCCACACGGGCCGGTTGGCGAAGAAGCTGAAGCCGAAGTCGCCGCGTGTGACGATGCCGCCGACCCAGCGCAGGTACTGCTCGTGCGGGGGCCTGTCGAGGCCGAGCTGCTGCTGGATGCGGGCCACCTGGGCGGGGCTCATGCGCGGGTCCTCCAGGTAGCGGTCGGTGAACGACCCAGGCGCGATCTGGATGACGAAGAAGCAGACGACCGACACCAGGAAGAGCGTCGGGATCATCACGGCCATGCGCCTGATCACGTAGACGAACACGGGGCCTCCACGCCCTCGCTCGGCGCCGCGGCTCGAGCCGGGTCCACCGCCTGGTCGCGGTTCTGGCCGGGTCCGCCGCCGGGGCCGACGAGGCGCCGGCCGACGCCTCGGCTCCGGCCCGCCTCGGCTCTGGCCCGCCTCGACCTAGCGGCCGCCGAAGACGACCGGGCGGGCGAGGATGGTCCTCGCCCGGCCCGGCACAGGTCCTACTGCGACTCTACCGCTCCGTCGTTACTGCTCGACGGTGTAGAGGATGACGGGGTTGTACCCGGGGATCACGCCCAGGCTGTAAACGAAGTTGCCGACGTGGTCCCACACGGCGGCGACGTTGGTGGGCTTGGCGATCATGATCACCGGGGCGTACTCGGCGTTCAGGCGCTGCCACTCGCGGTACAGCTCGGCGCGGGCTTCCTGGTCGACCATGACGGTGCCCTGGTCGAAGATCTCGTAGATCCGGCGCTCCCAGTCGGCCATCGCGTCGAAGTTCGGCTGGCCGCCGGGCTCGGCCGGCTGGGTCGAGCGGTGCCAGTAGTAGAGCGAGCCGCCCGGCTGCCAGATCGGCTTGCGGAGCTCGGGGTCGGGCTGGTTGCCCAGCGCGACGATGATCGACTGGTAGTCGCCCGCCAGGCCCGTCGAGAGCAGCGCGGCGTTCTGCACGGCCACGAGGTCGACGCGGACGCCGATCTGCGCGAAGTCGTTCTGGACGATCGTGGCGATGTCGGTGAACGTCTGCGAGTCGGAGGCGTAGGTGAGGCCGAACTGGAGGTTCGGGCCGCCGTTCGGCATGTTGCGCACGCCGTCGCCGTCGCTGTCCACGACGCCCAGGGCGTCGAGGGCCGCGGCCGCCGCCTCGAGGTCGTACATGTTGAAGGTGCCGGTGGTGTCCTCGTAGAACGCCGTGTTCGCCGGGGCGGTGGGGGTGCCGGGGAGCGTGGCGAGACCGTTGTAGACGTCCTCGATCACGCGCTCACGGTTCACCGCGAACTCCATGGCGCGGCGGAACTCGTGGTTAGAGAACAGCTCGCCGAAGGTGGGGTCGTCGAAGTTGAAGGCGATGTGGGGCGGCGAGCCGAAGAGCGCGTCGCTGACCACGACCGTGAAGCCGGAGCCCTGCTGCTCGAGGTCCTTGAAGTTCGGGAACTGCGCGCCCGAGATGTTGAGCTGGTCGAGGTTGCCGGCCAGGAACTGCGCGGTCTGCGCCTCGGTGCCCTGCACCACGAGGAAGCGGAGCTCCTCGAGGTACGGGAGCTGCGTGCCGGCCGTGTCCTGCTTCCAGTAGTTCGGGTTGCGGCGCAGGACGACGAGCTGGCCCGGCGTGTAGCTCTGGTACATGAAGGGCCCGGTGCCCACCACGTCGGAGAGGCTCACGTCGGTCGGCCAGGCGTTGTTGATGTCGCCCGGGGCCGCGCCGCCCTCGACCGAGAACGGCAGCAGCTTGTGCTTCGGCATGATCGGGAAGCGCTGCTGCAGCAGGAAGGCGGCCGACGGCGCCGGCAGCGTCATGACGACGGTGCGCTCGTCGGGCGCCTCGAAGGTCACCTGGCGCGCCTCGCCGTCCACGGTGAACGTGAACTGGGCGGCGTCGCCGGCCCGCGCCTCGGGGTTGGCGATGATGTTCTCGTACGTGAACACCACGTCCTCCGCCGTGAAGGGCGTGCCGTCGTGCCACGTGACGCCTTCGCGCAGGTGGAAGGTGTAGACGGTGCCGTCCTCGGAGACCTCCCAGCTCGCGGCGAGGCCGGGCTCGATCTCGTAGGTCTCGAGGTTGAACTCGACGAGCGAGTCGAACACCTGACCCGTCAGGGTCTGGGTGGCGTTGTCGATCTGTGCGTAGTAGAGGAACGTGGGCGGCGCGGAGCCGAGCGCCAGGGTGGCGCTGCCGCCGACGGTGCCGGGCTGCACGCCGAGGCCGGAGTAGTCGACGACCTTCGGCTGCGCCCATGCCGCGCCTGCCAGAGCTAGCGCCGCGGCCAGCAGCACGGTCGAGAGGGTTCTGCGGTGCATCGGATACCTCCAATGTTTCGCCATCGCTAACGGCGAGGCCAGGATAGACCAGCCCTGTACCACTCACAAGGGGTGAACGGGTGCATTAAGGATCCGTCAGGGTCGGCCCTGCGCGCGGTTCCTGGGGCTCGCGTCACCGGGGTCGCCCCCGACCAGCGGGGCCCCGGGATGGTATAGAAGTGGTACGCAACGACTCGACGGCGACGACGCCCGGCACCGCAGGCGCCAGGGCGGGGAGGCGAGAGCGATGGCGGGCAGCACGGTTGGCGAGCGGACGACGTCCCAAGCGCCCTCAGGCCGGGCAGGACGCGTCTCGGTCACGCGGGCGGCGGGCCTCGACCTCGCGATCGACAAGTCGCTGCCCACCCCCGCCTACCTGCAGCTCCGCGACCAGCTCGCCAGGGCGATCGCCGGCGGGGACCTTCCCGCCGGCGCGGCCCTCCCGTCAGAGCGCGGCCTGGCCGTGGGCCTCGGGCTCTCGCGCATGACCGTGAGGCGCGCCTTCGAGGAGCTCGTGGCCGCCGGCGTGGTGGAGCAGCGCCAAGGCTCCGGCACGTTCGTGAAGCCGCGGCCGGTGGAGCAGGTCATCGACCGCGTCCTGGGCTTCACCGACGAGGCGCGCAACCTCGGCTTCCAGCCGGGCGCCCTGCTCATCGCCGCCGACGTCGTGGCGGCCGACGAGCAGGTGGCCCAAGCCCTGGGGCACGACGAGGGCACGCCGGTGCTGCGGCTCACGCGCCTGCGCACCGCCACGGGCGAGCCCCTCGCCCTGCAGGACGCCTACCTCCGCCGCGACCTGGCCGGGCTCTCGTTGGAGCGCCTGGCCGAGACCGGCAGCCTCTACCGCACCCTGGAGAGCCAGTTCGGCATCAGGCCGGCCCGCGCCCGGCAGACGATCGCCGCCCGCCTGCCCACCGAGCACGAGTGCCGCGTACTCGGCATCGCCCGCTCGGTGCCGGTGCTGGCCCTGGAGCGCACCACGCACGGCGACGACGGCCGCCCCTTCGAGTTCGTCCGCAGCGCCTACCGCGGCGACGTCTACCGCATGGCCCTCGACCTGCGGTCGTTCTGACGTGAGCCGCCCCGTGGCCGCCAGCGGCTACCTCGTGCGCCCGCTCACCGCCCCGGAGGCGCTGCGCGTGCCCGCCCTGTGGGACGCGGCCTGGGCGCGGCACCCGGCGAACCCCTACCCGCTCCCGGAGAGGCTCTGGCGCGAGCGGCTGGCGTCACGCCATCACGACCCCTCCCTCCTGCTCGGCGCCTTCGTGGGCGGCGAGCTCGTGGGCTACGCGCACGGGAGGCTGCCCGCCTCGCCCTGGCAGCCGGACGGCGTGGCCTGGGTGTCCTCGCTCGCCGTGGCCGCCGAGCACCAGGGCCGCGGGCTGGGCTCGGCGCTCCTCGACGCGCTCCTCGCCCGCCTGGCCGACGCCGGCGCCCGCGAGGTCAGGTTCGGCTCCGACGCCGATCACCTCCTCCCCGGCGTGCCCCTCGAGTCGCCGCCCGCGACGTGGCGGCTGCTGCGACGCCGCGGCGCTCGCTTCGCCGCGTTCGAGCACGACCTGCACCTCGACCTGCGCCTCCCGCTGCCCGACGCCCCGCTGCCCACCGGCTGGCGGCTGCGGGACGACGACCCCCAGGGCGCGCTGGCGTTCGTGTCCCGCGCCTTCCCGGGCCGCTGGGCCGAGGAGCTGGCCGCCTACCTGGCGGGCGGCGCGACCGTCTTCACGGTAGAGCGCGCGGCCGTGCGTCCAGACGGCGCCTCGGCGGGAGCCGAGGGGTTCTGCGTCGCGTTCCTGGGGGGCGAGAGCGTGACGTCGCCGGGCCTGCACTGGGCGGAGGCGTTGGCCCGCGACTACCCGGGCGGGAGTCCCGGAGCGATCGGGCCCCTCGGTGTCTCGCCGGAGGTGAGGGGCGGCGGCGTCGGGCTCGCCTTGGTCAGGGGCGCGGCGGCGGCGCTGCGGGAGCGGGGCGTCACGGACGTCATCATCAACTGGACCACCTTGGGCGCCTTCTACGGCCGCCTGGGGGCGCGCGTCTGGCGCACGTACCAGCGGGCGCAGGCGGGACTCGCGCGGAGCGGAGGAGAGCAGTGAGCACCGAAGGGATCGACCCGCGCTACGCGGGCCTCGACACCTGGGAGGCCGGCCGGATCCTCGAGGCCGTCACGGACTCGAACGCGCGGGCGGTCGCCGCCGTGGAGCGCGCGCTGCCCGCCCTGACGCGGGCGGCGGAGGGCATCGAGGAGCGGCTCGCCGGAGGCGGACGGCTCGTCTACGTGGGCGCCGGCACCTCGGGCCGGCTGGGCGTCCTCGACGCGGCGGAGCTGGCGCCGACGTTCGGCTACGACGACGTGGTCGTGCTGATGGCCGGCGGCGGCGACGCGTTCACGCAGGCCAAGGAGGGCGCCGAGGACGACGTGGAAGCGGCGGTGGCCGACCTGGAGCGGGCCGGCGTGGGCCGCGACGACGCGGTCGTGGGCCTGGCGGCGAGCGGCCGCACGCCCTACACGGTCGGGGCCGTCAGGCGGGCCAGGTCGCTGGGGGCCTTCACCGTGGGCATCGCGAACAACCCGGGCGCCCCTCTCCTGGAGGCCGCCGACGTGGGCGTGCTCCTGGACACCGGGCCCGAGGTCCTGGCAGGCAGCACCCGCCTGGCGGCCGGGACCGCCCAGAAGGCCGCCCTGAACGCGCTCTCCACGACCGTGATGGTCCGCCTGGGCGGCTCGTACGACAACCTGATGGTGGGGATGCGGCCGCTGAACGCGAAGCTGGTGGAGCGCGCCGCCGGCATCGTCGCCCGCGCCACCGGTCGGGGCCTCGAGGAGGCGCACGCGCTCCTGCAGGCCTCGGGCCGGAGCATCCGCGTGGCGATCGTGATGGGCCTGACCGGCGCCGACGAAGCGGCGGCGCGCTCCGCGCTGGAGGGGACCGGCGGGCGAGTCAGGGCCGCGGTGGCCGCGCTGGGCTGAGCTGCGCCGGCGGCCGGGCGGCACCCCCAGCGGCGCGGCGCGGCGCAGTGCGGCGTGGTGCCGCATGGTGCGCCCCAGGGCGGCGCGGCGCAGAGCAGCGCGTCGCCCGAGCCGGCGCGGGAACGGTTACAGGACGGAGAGGATCGCCGCGACGGCCGGGTCCAGGGCGACGCCCAGGCCCTCCAGCCGCGTGGCGGGCACGCCCTCGCGGTCGAGGACCGTCACCACGTTCGAGTGGGCGAACATGCCGTCGCCGAGGGCGCGGTACTGCACGCCCAGCAGGGTGGCGAGCTGCCGGGTCTGGAGCGGGGAGCCGACGAGCCAGCGCCAGCCCTCGCGGTCGAGGCCCTTGCTGGCGGCGTAGGCCTTCAGCTTGGCCGGGGTGTCGGCCTCCGTGGCGAACGTGACCATCACGAACTCCACCTGGCCGCGCAGTTCGGCGGGCAAGGCGGCCTCGATGTCCTCGGCGGCCTTCACGAGCAACGGGCAGGCCGTGGTGCAGTCGCCGTAGAACATCACGAACACCGACGGCTTGCCCCGCAGGTCGGGCAGGGCGAAGGGCGCGCCGTCCTGGTCGGTCCAGGCGCTGGCGAGGTGGAAGAGGGACGTGCCGGGCAGCTCGCCGGCCGGCAGGGCCGACGGATGCCCCGCGTGGTGGGCAGGGGCCGCATGGGCTGGGACCACCTCGGCCGCTCGGGAGTCCGCGGGGGCGGGGCCGGTCGTGCCGTCGCCGCCGCAGGCGGCGAGCAGCGTGGCCGACGCGGCCGTGGCGGCGACGAGCAGGGCGCGCAGGGTGCGGGTCATCGTCCCCCTCCTCAGGAGGCGCAGCGGAAGCCGAGGCCGCCGCCGGCGTAGTCGCCGGTGAGGCCGCTCCGGAACGCGTAGCGCAGGAACGCGGCGTAGTCGCTGGTGTCCGTGGCGCCGGCCGAGCCGCCGCCGCACAGCAGGCGGAGGCGGCGGTCGCCGGCGGAGCGGCTGTCCGCGGTGTTCATGGCGGCGCCGACGTCGAACACCCACTCCCACACGAGGCCGTGCATGTCGTGCACGCCGTAGGCGTTCACCTCGCCGCGGCCGACGGGGCCGGGGACGGGGGCGCGGCCGCTCACGAGGGCGAGGACGCGCTCCCGGTGACCCGGCTCGAGGTAGCCGTCGGCGAGCTCCGCGCCGGCGCGGGCGGCGAGCTCCCACTCGGCCTCGGTGGGCAGGCGGGCTCCGCGCGCCTCGCAGTACGCGGCGGCGGCGAACCAGGAGACGTTCGTGACGGGAGCGTCGGGGTCGGCCGCGCCGAGGCCGCCGGCGTCTCCCCAGTGGGCGAGGTAGCGCTCGTCCGCGAAGACCCGGGGCACGGCGCCCTTGGCCCACTCCGGTTGGTCCCGTACGAAGGCGAGGAACTGGGCGTTGGTGACAGGAGTGGCGTCGATCGCGAACGGCGCGACGGTCGCCAGCTCCTCGCCCTCTACGGGTAAGAGGAGGGCCACCTCGCCGCCGGCGACCTGCACCATCGCGGTGGGCGCGACGTCCGCGGCCTCGGCGCGGGCGCACGGGGCGGCCAGCGCGGCGAGCGCGAGCAGGGCGGCGGCGAGGCGGCTCATGTCGGGTCTCCCTCCGGCCTCAGCCGGTCAGTTGCCGGCCTTGGGCTCGGGGTCGTAGGGCCTGATGTCGATGCGACCGCTGTAGACCACGTGGTCCTCGTCGCCGGTCACGACCAGGCTGCCGATGGCGCCCTTGTTGAAGGCGCGGAAGATCGCGTGGTCGACGAGCGTGAGCGAGGCGGGGACGTCGGCGTCGAACTCGACCACGGCGGCGCCGCCGGCGGGGATCGTGGTGGTCTGCACGTCGCGGTTCACGAGCGCGCCGCCCTCGATCCAGACGCGGTCGAACACGTCGCCGATGACGTGGAAGCTGCTGGTGAGGTTCGGGCCGCCGTTGCCCACGAAGAGCCTGACGGTCTAGCCGACCTTGGCCTGCAGCGCGTTGTCGCCGGTGAGCGAGCCGACGCGGCCGTTGAACACCACGTAGGCGGCGTCCTCGTCGATGGCGCGCATCATGTCGAAGTCCTGGAAGCCGCGCTCGCCGAAGTCGCCCTTGGTGTAGAAGTCACCCTGCACCACGTAGTACTCGCGGTCGACGGGCTCGAAGCCCTCCTTGGGCTCGACGACGATCACGCCGTACATGCCGTTGGCGATGTGCATGCCCACCGGCGCCGTGGCGCAGTGGTAGACGTACACGCCCGGGTTCAGGGCCGTGAAGCCGAACGTCGCCTGCTGCCCAGGGGACACCAGCGTCGCCTCGGCGCCGCCGCCCTGGCCGCTGACCGCGTGCAGGTCGATGTTGTGCGGCATCATGCTCGACGGGTGGTTCTGCAGCGTGAAGGTGACGTAGTCGCCCTCGCGCACGCGGATCATGGGGCCCGGCACGCTGCCGCCGAAGGTCCAGAACCTGTACTCGACGCCGTCGGCGAGCTCCATGACCTCCTCGGTGGTCTCCAGCGTCACCTGCACGTGGGCGCGGTAGTCGCGGGCCACGGGCGGCGCGGCGTTGGGGGCGTACCCCAGCACTGCCTCGATGACGGGCAGGTCCTCGACAGGGACCTGGTCCTCGGCGTCGGCGCGCAGCGCCCGCTCGGCCCAGACCGCGTTGATGGTCAGGTCGTGCGGCATGGTCGCCGACGTGTCGGCCAGCGTGTGCTGGACCTGCGGGTCGGCGGCGAGCGGTGCGGCGGCGGTGGCGTCGCGGCCGCCGAAGAGGGCGAGCGCGACGGCGAGGGCGACCACGAGGCCAGCGGCCCCGACGATCGTCCCCGTGTTGATGTTCCCGCTCCTGTCTCTCATCTGCTTCCTCCTCGAGCCGGTCGTCCGGCTTCGTCTCCTCCAGGGGTCCGGGGCGCCTCGCGCCTAAACCCGGACTTACATGTCCAAGTTAGTGGCGTGGGTGGCAGCCCCGTTAGGGACAGTTGTCCGGTGCCACGGAGGCCGTCGCGGTCGTGGGAGCGCCGGCCCCGGCGCGACCTGGGAGACCGAGAGCCCGGTGCTAGCATCCGGCCGTGGAGCAGCCTTCCCAGGCCTCGCTTGGCGGCGCGCGCACGCTGCTGCGCCGCGAGGAGAGCTACGCGGTACACGTGATCGTCTACGTCGCCGAGAACCCCGGCGCCAGCAACGCCCGCATCGCCGAGGACCTGCAGTTCCCGCCGGCCTTCCTCGCCAAGGTCCTCGCGCGCCTGGCCAAGGCCGGCTACGTGGAGAGCCGGCCCGGGCGCGCCGGCGGCGTGAGGCTGGTCGTCGACCCGGCCGACCTCTCCCTGCTGGACGTCGTACAGACCGTCTCTGGCCCCGTCCTGATGGACACGTGCCAGACCAGGCAGCGCTGCGCGACTCAGGAGCGCAAGGGCTACTGCAGCGTGAACGGCATGTGGGTGCGCACGACCCTCCTGGTCCACGACGCCTTCGCGAGCGTGAAGATGGCCGACCTCATCGACCCGCCGGCGCTGGAGCGCCTCCGCGCCGACCTGGCCGCGGCGCGCGCGGGCGGGGCGGAGGGAGCCCGCCCGGCGGAAGCGGACGGCGCCGGCACCGAGGGTAGGGACGACGCCGGCCCCCAGGCTGCGGACGGCGCCAGCGCGGGAGGGCCGGGCCGTGCCCGCGCCTGAGGGTTCGCGCCCCCCGGCGACCGGGCCCGCCGGGGCGGGCGAGGGCTCACCGGACGCCGCGTCCGGCTGGCGCGACGAGCCCGCCTGGCAGGCCGCCTGGCGGGCGCTCGAGCGGCACCGCGAGACGCTCAAGGGCTTCAGCCTCAGGCGCGCCTTCGAGGCCGACCCGGGGCGGTTCGCCCGGCTCTCGCGCCGGCTCGAGCTGGGCGCCACGGAGATGCTCGTCGACTTCAGCAAGCACCTCGCCACCGACGAGACCCTCGCGCTGCTCCTCGACCTGGCCCGCGCCTCCGGCCTCGAGCGGGCCAGGCAGGCGATGTTCGCCGGCGAGCGGATCAACGTCACCGAGGACCGCGCGGTGCTGCACGTGGCCCTGCGCGACCCGTCCGGGCGGCCGATGGTCGTAGACGGGCAGGACGTCATGCCGGCCGTCCGCGACGTCCAGCGGCGCATGCGGGCGTTCGTGGAGCGCGTGCACGCCGGCGAGTGGCGCGGCTACACGGGCGAGCGCATCACGGACGTCGTCAACATCGGCATCGGCGGCTCGCACCTGGGCCCGCAGATGGTCGTGCGCGCCCTCGAGCCCTACGCCGTGCCCGGCCTGCGGGTGCGCTTCGTGTCGAACGTCGACGGCGCGGCCGTCGCGCGCGAGCTCGCCGCCCTCGACCCCGCCACGACCCTGTTCCTCGTGGCCTCGAAGACGTTCACGACGCAGGAGACGATGATGAACGCCCGGACGGCGCGCGCCTGGCTGCTGAGCGCCGCCGGCGA
>Ga0079224_100013642_pt1 | contig 11321 bp, 10 predicted proteins | sample Stecom2015_FD_80414 | JGI IMG/M metagenome (GOLD analysis project Ga0079224, IMG submission 80414) | Agricultural soil microbial communities from Utah to study Nitrogen management - Steer compost 2015 | ecosystem: Environmental > Terrestrial > Soil > Agricultural land | place: USA: Utah...
CTCGCGCCGCCAGCGCTCCAGCACCGAAACCCCGTCGACCTTGGGCAGGCCTAGGTCGAGGATCACCGCGTCGTAAGGCTCGGTCTCGCCCAGGAACTGGGCTTCCTCGCCGTCGGGCGCGTGGTCCACCGCATAGCCGGCGTCCGTCAGCGCCAGCTTCAGCTGACGCGACAGGTCCGGATCGTCTTCGACAAGCAGGATTCGCATAAAGAAAGCCCGTCCTTCGCCCAGATTGTCCCTAGCCGCCCTGGCGCGCCAGCATGGCGCCGCTCTCGGCGTCGACGATGAAGATCACCACCCGTCCGTCGGGCATCTGCCACTGAACGAAGTAGGCCGGCCGGCCGGCATAGTCCGACTGGGTGGTGTTGAGGTGCCGGCCCGGGGTTTGCTGGGCGATCGAACCCAGCACCCTGGCCAGGGGCGCCTGGCGTCCGCGGCGAACGGCGTCGCGGGCGTGATCCTGGTCGCGGCCGCCGGCGCCGAGCGAGGGCCGGTCGTCGCGCCAGGGCTGGGCCTGCGCCGCAGGGGCGGCGGTCAGCAGGATCGCAGCGATGGCCAGGAAGCGTTTCATGTCGTCCCGATTAGGCCTTTCGGACTGAACCCAGTCTGAATGCCGGGTTTAGGGAAAGGCTACGCCCCGCGGCCATCGGTTACGAGCGCCGCTTTGGCGTGTAGGGGCGTTCCTTTCGCCAGGTCGCGGCGAACTTCTCGAGCTGCGCGTCGGGCCGCTCCGGCAGGGTGACGATCAGCCGGGCGAGCAGGTCCCCGCGGCGGCCGCGGGCGCCGGGCATGCCACGCCCCTTCAGGCGTAGCACCTGGCCGGAGTTGGCGTTCTTGGGGATGGTCAGCGACACCGGCCCGTCTGGGGTCGGGGCCTGCACCTTGCCGCCCAACACCGCGTCGTAGACGCTGATCGGCAGGTCCATCAGCAGGTTGTCGCCCTCGCGCCGGTAGATCGGGTGAGGCCGCACCACCAGTTCGATGAAGGCGTCGCCCGGACCGCCCTTGCCGGGCGCGCCCTGGTCCTTCAGCCGCAGGGTCTGGCCGTCGTTGGCGCCCTTGGGGATGGAAACCTCGATTGTGCGCCCGTCCGAGAAGGCGATGCGCTTGCGGGCGCCCTGGATGGCCTCTTCCAGGTCGATCTCCAGCCGGGCGCGGACGTCGGCGCCGCGTTGCGGGCCGAAGCCGCCGAAGCCGAAGCCGCCGCCGGGGCCGGCGCGCCCGCGGCCGCCGCCCGCCCCGAACACCTCGCCCAGGATGTCGGACAGGTCGATGTTCTCGAACTCGGTGCGATAGCCGCCAGTCCCAGCCCCGCCATAACCCCCGCCGAAGCCGCGCATGGTCTCCCGCCCGTCGGCGTCGATCTCGCCGGCGTCGAACCTGCGGCGCTTATCGGGGTCGCTCAGGAGGTCGAACGCGGCGCTGACCCGCTTGAACTTCTCTTCCGAAGCCTTGTCGCCGGGGTTGGCGTCCGGGTGATGCTTCTTGGCGAGCGTACGGAACGCCTTGCGGATCTCATCGGCGCTCGCGCCGCGGGAGACGCCCAGCTCCTGATAGGGATCACGCGCCAACGAAGGTCCTCATTCGGAAAGTGAATCTCGGCTCTGCCGAAAGATTGGATTTACCGCAGGGCGCCGCAAGGGCGACTGTTGCGAATTTATCACACTATGCGCGGCCCCCCTTCCCGGGGCGCGCTCACTCCACACCGCGTTCGGCCACAAGGTCCCAGGCCGCGAAGTCGAGGGCGTCTTCCGGATCGGCCAGCGAATCCTCGCTGATCGTCTGCCCGCGGACCGACACGCCCGCCTCATGAACGCTCTCCGGATCGCCGCTGATCAGCGGGTGCCAATCGGCCAGGCCTCGGCCCTCGTGCAGGCGCCGGTAGGCGCAACTCTTGGGCATCCATTCGAGCGCCTCGATGTTGTGCGGCGTCAGCTTGATGCAGTCGGGGACGTGCTTCTTGCGGTTGGGGTAGTCCTTGCAGGCGCAGCGGTCGGGATCGAACAGGCGGCAATGGACGCGGGTGGGAATCACCTCGCCGGTGTCCTCGTCCTCGAAGCGGACCAGACAGCACAGGCCGCAGCCGTCGCACAGGCTCTCCCACTCGGCGACGGTCATCTGCGCGAGGCGTTTTGTCTCCCAGAAAGGTCTCGTCGGCATGACGCGGGCGTCCTAAACCCTTTGGCGACCTGCCGCCATCGGATCGCGACGTGACCGACGAAACGCCACATGGGCCCGCCCCCGACGACGCGCCGCTGGACGCGGACGAGACCTGGCGCGCCGACCTCAAGGCCAAGGCCCGCCGGCCGCGCCGCTGGCTCAAGTGGCTGGCGCTGTCGCTGGCGGCGGTCTGCCTGCTGGCCGCCGGCGCGGCCGCCGGCGGCTGGTTCTACGTCAAGAACACCTACCTGGCCGACCTGCCGGACATCCCGGACAAGGAGGAGCTCTACAAGACCAAGCGGGCGCCGGGCATCCGCTTCCTCGACCGGCGCGGCGAGCTGATCGCCGAGCGAGGCCCGCGATTCGGCGACCGCGTCGCCCTCTCCCAGCTGCCCGACCATGTCGTAAAGGCCTTCCTGGCGGCCGAGGACGCGCGCTTCTACGAGCACGGCGCGCTCGACTACCAGGGCCTGGTCCGCGCCGCCTGGGTCAACTGGCGCGCCGGCCGGGTCGTTCAGGGCGGCTCGACCCTCACCCAGCAGCTGGTCAAGGACCTGTTCCTGACCCCCGAGCGCAGCCTGAAGCGCAAGATCCAGGAGGCGGCGATCGCCTACCGGGTCGAGGAGAAGCTGAGCAAGAACGAGATCCTCGAGCTCTACCTCAACCGGCTGTTCTTCGGGGCAAACACCTTCGGGGTGGACGGCGCGGCTCGCACCTACTTCGGCAAGCCCGCCAGCCAGCTGACGCTCGGCGAGGCCGCGCTGTTGGCCTCGCTGCCCAAGGCGCCCTCGAAGCTGGCGCTCAACAAGGACATGAGCGGGGCGATGGCCCGCGGGCGGCGGATCCTGGCCAACATGGCCGAGGAAGGCTGGATCACCCCCGAGCAGGCGCGTGAAGCGCTGGCCGAGCCGCCGAAGCTGGCCGAGCGGCCGGCGGGCGAGGGCGACTACGGCTATGTACTCGACTACGCCACCGCCGAGGCGGTGCGGCTGGTCGGCGACGACGCTCCCAGCCTGATCGTCAGGCTGTCGATCGACCCGCAGATGCAGGCCGCCGCCGCCCAGACCCTGCGCGAGGTGGTGGACGCCCGGGGCCGTTCCCGCGGGGCCACGCAGGGCGCCCTGGTGGCGCTGGCCAACGACGGGGCGATCCGGGCCATGGTCGGGGGGCTGGACTACACGGAGAGCCCGTTCAACCGCGCCCTACAGGCGCGCCGCCAGCCGGGTTCGACCTTCAAGCCCTTTGTCTACGCCGCGGCGCTGGAGGCCGGCGCCATGCCGACCGACGTCCGGCTCGACGAGGCGGTGAAGATCGGCGACTGGAACCCCGAGAACTACGGCGGCAGCTACGCCGGGCCGGTCACGCTGGAAACCGCCCTCGCCAAGTCGATCAACACGGTGGCCGTGCAGGTGGCCCGGGAGACCGGCGCCGACCAGGTGGCCGTGCTCGCCCGCCGATTTGGCCTTTCCAGCATCCCCGACCGACCGAACCTGTCGGTGGCGCTGGGCGCCTACGAGGTCACCCTGCTGGAATTGACCAACGGCTTTTCGGTGTTCGCCAAGGGCGGCTACGTCACCCCGCCCTACCTGATCGAAGAGATCACCTCGCCGCTCGGCCAGCAGCTCTACGTGCGCGCGCCGAGCACGCCCGCCTTCGCCTACGACAGCGTGCGCGCCGGCCAGATGGTGCGGATGCTGCGCAAGGTAGTGACCTCGGGCACCGGCACGCGGGCGGCCTTCGACTGGCCGGCGGCCGGCAAGACCGGCACCAGCCAGGAATGGCGCGACGCCTGGTTCATCGGCTTCACGCCGGAGCTGACCGCCGGCGTCTGGTTGGGCGACGACGGCGGCCGACCGATGCGCCAGGTGACCGGCGGCGAGCTGCCCGCCGAGATCTGGCGCCGCTTCATGGTGGCCGCCCACCAAGGCCTGGTCCCGCACGACTTCGACTGGTTGCCGCCCGAGCCGGAACCCGAGGTCATCGCCTCCGAACGGGCCGCCTTCTACGACACCCTCTCCGCCGACTTCAGCCAGGCCGCCGCCCTCGCCGCCCCCGAGGCGGCGCTCGCCGAGGAGGAGCTCTACAGGCCCGAGCCGGTCGCCATCTTCCCGCCGCGCCACGCCGAGCCCGCCCGCGAACCCGACCGCTGGGAGATCGAACCGCCTGAGCGGTGAGCTCATCGTCCCGCTCGTGCTGGACAATGACGGGACGAGCCGAGGTGGGGCGCTGTCTCTTCCCCTTTGCGTCCGCCCCCTCTATCTCCACCGCCTCATGCGCGCGCCCCCGCCCCTGTTGGCCCTGAAGGTCGTCCGGCTGTCGGACGGGCCGGTGATGTTGTTCGACGGCGTCGACCTTGCGTTGGACGCACGCGTTCGCGCGTGCCTCGTCGGGCGAAACGGGGCGGGCAAGTCGACGCTTCTGCGGATCATCGCCGGGCTCACCGAGCCGGACGCCGGCGAACGCACCCTGACGCCCGGCACGCGCATCGCCTTCGTGCCGCAGGAGCCGGAAATCACCGGCCCCACCCTGCTGGACTACGCGGTGTCCGGCGGCGCCCAGCCCTACGAAGCGGAAGCGGCGCTACAGGCGTTCGGCGCCGATCCGGCCAAGCGGGCCGAAGGCCTGTCGGGCGGCGAAACGCGGCGCGCGGCTCTGGCCAAGGCGTTCGCCGAGGAGCCGGACGTCCTGCTGCTGGACGAGCCCACCAACCACCTCGATATCCTGGCCATCGCCACGCTCGAGGAGATGATCCGGGCCAGCCGTGCGGCGGTGCTGATCGTCAGCCACGACCGCGCCTTCCTGGAGCGGGTCACGAACCGCTGCTTCTGGCTGGCCCACCGGCGGGTCCGGCGGCTGGACGCGGGCTTCTCCAAATTCGACGAGTGGCAGGAGCGCATCCTCGCCGCCGAAGCCGAGGAAGCCCGCCGCCTGGACAAGGCCCTGGAGCGCGAGCAGCACTGGCTGGAGCGCGGGGTGACCGCCCGCCGGGCGCGCAACGAGGGCCGCCGCCGCCGGCTGCTGGCCCTGCGCCAGGCCAAGGCCGAGCGGCTGCGAGAGCTGGGCGGGCAGCTGTCGATGGGCCTGTCCTCCTCCGGCGTCGCCGGCCAGCGGGTGGTCGAGGCCAAGCACATCTCCAAGGTGTTCGGCGAGCGGACCATCCTGAAGGACTTCTCGACTCGCATCGTGCGCGGCGACCGGGTGGCCATCGTCGGGCCGAACGGGGTCGGCAAGACCACGCTGGTGAAAATCCTGCTGGGCGAACTGGCCCCCGATTCCGGCGAGGTGAAGCTCGGGACCAACCTGGAGATCGCCTATATCGACCAGGCCCGAGCGGACCTGAAGCCGGACATGAGCCTGAAGGACGCCCTGGCGCCGGAAGGCGGCGACCAGATCATGGTCCGCGGCCGGCCCAAGCACGTGGCCGCCTACGCCAAGGAGTTCCTGTTCACCGACGCCCAGATGCGCCAGCCGGTGCGCAGCCTCTCGGGCGGCGAGCGCAACCGCCTGCTGCTGGCCCGGGCCCTGGCCAAGCCGGCCAACCTGCTGGTGCTCGACGAGCCGACCAACGACCTCGACATGGACACCCTCGAACTGCTCGAGGACCTGCTGGCCGACTACGAGGGCACCCTGATCCTGGTCAGTCACGACCGCGACTTCATCGACCGGCTGGCGACCTCCACCATCGGCCTCGACGGCAAGGGCAAGGCGGTGGAAACGCCCGGCGGCTGGACCGACTTCGTCTCGCAGAACCCCGGCTTCTTCGAGGCTGCATCCCGCCGCGCGACGCCGGCCAGGCCCGCCGCCGCGCCCAGGCCGGCGCCCGCAGCCCCCGCTCGGCCGGCCAAGCTCTCCTACAAGGAGCAGCGGCGGCTCGTCGAGCTCGACCAGCTGATCCACGAACTGCCGGAGAAGATCGCTCTGCTGGAAAGCCAGCTGGCCGATCCCGGCCTCTACGCCCGCGACCCGGCCGCCTTCGAGCGATACGGCAAGGCCCTGGAAGCGGCCCGCGGCCAGCTGTCAGCCGCCGAGGAGGAGTGGCTGGCTCTCGAAGAGCGTCGCGAGGCGCTGGAGGCGGGCGGCTAGCCGATTGCTGTGGGTAACTTGCGGCGCTGATTTTTCAGGGGCTTAGCTTCCCTGTTAACCGTTTTTCCACCTTCCAGGGCGGCGTTCGGCGAACCTTGTTCACAGAGGGTTGATTCGCGGCCCTTGCGGATAACGACGTTCAGGCGCAAGCTCAATCCTGCCAGAAGGAACTGCGCCCGAGGCGGACGGAAAACCCGAGACAGGCGACTGTCGAAGGAAGACCAAAACCAAAGACGCAGAACCGAGCCAAGGCCAAGCGGAAAGCCCGTCTGGGGCGAAAGCCTCTCTCAGGACATGCCGCCGAGCTGAAGGTCTCGGAACGATCAGAAGAAGCGCAGGGACCAGGGCGACCCGGGACCTGAAGGACGGAAAGATCGTAGGCCGCGACGGAGAAGGCAGGGAAACCTGCGCATCGAAACCGCAGTCGATTTCTTCCGGCGCAGATCCCCTCAAAAGGATCTGGAGGAGGGCGACGCGCCGGGCGACCGGAGCGCCGCCCTCTTGCTCTTTGGGGCTAGCCCCGTAAGGCTCCGGGCGAACAACGCTCCGGGGGCCGCATGAAGATCGTCCGCACTCTCGCTCTCGCCTTGGCCGCCCTGGTCTGCGCCTGCTCGCCGGCCAAGCAGGAGGCCGAGACGCGCCGGGCGGACGGGGGCAAGCTGGTGCGCTTCGCCACCGACTGGCGGGCCCAGGCCGAGCACGGCGGGTTCTACCAGGCGCTGGCCACCGGCGAATTCGCCAAGCGGGGCCTCGACGTGCGCATCCTCCAGGGCGGACCGGGCGTGAACGTGCCGCAGCTGCTGGCCGCCGGTCAGGTCGAGCTGGGGATGGGCTCCAACAGCTTCATTGTCCTGAACCTCGCCCAGGAGAACGTCCCGGTGAAGGCCGTCGCCGCCTTCATGCAGAAGGACCCGCAGGTGCTGATCGCCCACCCCGACCAGGGCGTGGAGAGAATTGCTGACCTGAAGGGTCGGCCGATCCTGCTCTCGGACGCCTCCGTCAACGCCTTCTGGGTGTGGCTGAAGGCCAAGTACGGCTTCACCGACGACCAGGTGCGCAAGTATACCTTCAGCCCGGCGCCCTTCCTGGCCGACAAGCGCATCGCCCAACAGGGCTATGTCACCTCCGAGCCCTACACGCTGGAGAAGGAAGGGGGCATCCAGCCCAAGGTCATGCTGCTGGCCGACGCCGGCTATCCCAGCTACGCCACCATGGTTCTGGCGACCGACAAGCTGATCGCCGAGGACCCGGAGACCGTGAAGGCGTTCGTCGAGGCCAGCGCCGCCGGCTGGCGCGACTACCTCTACGGCGACCCACGCCCCGGCGATGCGCTGATCCTCAAGGACAATCCCGAGATGACTCAGGACGTCCTCGACCAGGCGCGCGAGAAGCTGAAGAGCTACGGCATCGTCGACGGGGGCGACAGGGCCGCCATCGGCCGCATGACCGACGCCCGCTGGGCCGAGTTCTTCCAGATGGCCGCCACGGAAGGCGTCTACCCGCCGGACATGGACTACAAGAAGGCCTACACGCTGCAGTTCGCGCAGTAGGCGCCGGTGAGCGAGACCTTGCCAGCCGCTCGCCCCCTGCCCGCCGCGCCGAGACCGGTCGCATGAGCGTCGCCGAGCTGATCGACGTCGAGGTGGCCTACGGCGGCCGCGGCGCCCTGGGGCCGTTCAGCCTTGCACTCGCGGCGGGCGAGATCGTCGCCCTCGTCGGTCCCTCGGGCTGCGGCAAGTCCACGGCGCTGCGGCTGCTCGCCGGCCTGGAAGCACCGCAGAAGGGCCAGGTGCGCCGCGGCGCCCGCCCCGGCGAGACCGCCGTGGTCTTCCAGTCCCCGACGCTCGCGCCCTGGCTCACCGCCCAGTCCAACGTCGCCCTGCCGCTCGAGCTGTCCGGGGTCTCCAAGCGAGAGGCGCGCGAGCGGGCCGACGCCGCTCTTGCCCGGGTGGGCCTGTCCGGGCGTGAGGCGGCGCGCCCCGCGCAGCTTTCCGGCGGCATGGCCATGCGGGTTTCGCTCGCGCGGGCGCTGGTCACCTCCCCCAGGCTGTTGCTCCTCGACGAGCCGTTCGCCGCCCTCGACGAGATCACCCGCCGGGCGTTGGCCGACGATGTGCTGGCGCTGTGGCGCGAGACGAACCCGGCGACGGTGTTCGTGACCCACAGCGTCGAGGAGGCGGTCTACATGGCCTCGCGGGTGGTGGTGATGAGCCCCGGACCCGGCTGCATCCTGGCCGAGCTGGCCACGCCGGAGCCCCTGCCCCGGCCACCCGGCTTCCGCACCACGCCGCAGTTCCGCGAGACGGTGGAACAGGTTTCGGCCGCCCTGGCCCAGGGGATGGCGGCGGCGTGAAACGGATCGCCGACATCCTCGCCCCGGTGGTGCTGATCCTCGCCCTGCTGGCGGCATGGGAGGTCGCCGTGCGCGCCCTGGCGGTGCCGTTCTACGTGCTGCCCCCCCCGAGCGCGGTGGCCGAGGCGCTGGCCGGCGACTGGAAGAGCCTCATTGCGTCGGCCTGGAACACCCTGGCGATGGCGCTGCAGGCGCTGATCGTCGCCAGCCTGCTGGCCCAGCTCGCGGCGCTCGGCGCGGCCCTCAGTTCCGCCCTGCACAGGGCCCTGCGGCCGCTGGCGGTGGTTCTGCAGGTCACTCCGGTGATCGCCATCGCCCCGCTGGTTAACATCTGGGCCGGGATCGACCATCCGGAACGGGCCATCGTGGCGCTGGCCGCGGTGGTGGCCTTCTTTCCGATCTTCTCCGGCGCGGTGACCGGTCTGCGTTCGTCCGACCCGGACCTCGAACGCCTGTTCGACCTCTACGGGGCGAACCGCCGACAGAGGCTGCTGCGTCTGCGGCTGCCGTCCGCCCTGCCCTTCCTGCTGGAAGGCCACAAGGTCGCGGCGGGCCTGGCGATCGTCGGCGCGGTGGTGGCCGAGTTCGTCGCCGGCTCCGGTTCGGCTCAGGGTTTGGCCTGGCGGATTCTCGACGCCAGCCACCGCCTGCAGACCGCCCGCATGCTCGCCGCCCTGCTCGCGCTCGGCCTGCTGGGGGCGGCCCTCTACGCTCTGTTCGAGGCGCTCGAACGGGCCGGCCTGAAGTGGTGGCGAGGCCGTTAGCAGCGGGTTAGGACCACCGTTAGGCCGGGATTAAGTCGCGTGCGGCACAGTCCGGGCCATGCGACTTGCCCTCGCCATCGTTGCACTGGCCTGCGCGGGTTCCGCGGCCGCCGAACCGGTTCAGGACCGCTATGGCCCGCCGCGCAGGGCCGCCTCGGCCTCGGCCGCGACGTCCACGATGCAGCTGCGTCCCTACGAGGGGCGGCTGCTCGGCTGGGCCGGCAAGGCGTCGGCCACGCCGCGGGCGAGCGCGCCGGCGCCCGTCGCTGCGGCTCCCGTCCCTCCGCCCGCCCGGGCGGCCATGCAGGCGGCGCCGGTCGCCGTCCCTCAACCGCAGGCCCCCGTCCAGCTCGCCTCGGCCCCGCAGCCGCGGACCCAGGCGCAGCCTCAACCGGCCATCGTCCGGGCGCCCGCCCAGGCCCTGCCGCAAAGCCTCTACGATTCCCCGCGGCCCGCGCCGGCCCCTGCGCCGGCGGCCGTCCGCGAACCCGAACCTCAGCACGCCCCTGCGCCGCGACTCGCCCAGGCGCCCGACGCCGCCCCGCAGCGGGGCGCCGCCCCCGCGCGGCTCTACTCACTGCATCGCGAGTACGGCATGACGCCCGACGCGGTTCCCGCCGCGCCCTCCGGGACCGGTTACGTGCTGATCGGGCCGGCCGATGCGCCCGCCGAGGCGGACGAAGGCGCCGCGCCGGCCCGCAACTCTTCCATCGACGCCCGCCTGTTTTGAGTGACGCCGCATGCAACGCTCCAAGCTGCACGACCTGATCGAGCTCGCCCGGGAGGAATCCAGCGAACGGCGGCGTGAGCTGCTGCGCTCCGTCACCGACCTGTTCTTCACCTCCGAGGCCGAGCGCAAGGGCCAGGAGATGGAGCTGTTCGACGACATCCTCTCCCAGCTTTCCAGCGAGATGGAGGAAGCGGTCCGCATCGAACTGGCGGAACGCATGGCCACCGCCGACGCCCCTCCGAGCGGCCTGCTGCGCGCCCTGGCCCGCGACCATTCGATCGCCGTGGCCCATCCGGTGCTGACTGGCTCGCGCGCGCTGACCGAAGACGACCTGTTGATCGTCGCCCGCACGCGCGGTCAGGAGCACCTGCGCGCCATTTCCCAGCGCGAGACCGTCTCGCCGGCGGTGTCCGAGGCGATCGTCGAACGCGGCGACGACAAGACCCTGGGGGTGCTGCTGCGCAACGAGGGCGCCGAGCTCTCGCGCGAGGCCCACGAGATGGTCGTCGACCGGGCGGCCGAGAACCCCGAGCTGCACGAGGCGGTGGTCAACCGCAAGAGCCTTCCGCCCGACCTGCTGAACGAGATGTATTTCGTCGTCGAGGCCAGGCTGCGCGACAAGATCCTGGAGCGCAACAGCGACCTCGACCCGTCGGCGCTGGAAGCGGCGCTGACCGCCGGCCGCAAGAAGGTCGCCGCCCTGCACGGCTCCCTGCCCCCGGACTACGCCGACGCCGAACGCACCATCCGCGCCATGCGCGCCAAGAACGCCATCACCCCTCCGGTGCTGGCCGGTTTCCTGCGCAACCGCGAAACGACCAAGTTCCTGGTGGCTCTGGCAGAAATGGCCGGCGTCGACTTCCAGACCGCCAAGCGGATCCTGGAGAAGCGCGAACTCGACGCTCTGTCGATCGTCTGCAAGGCGGCCGGCTTCGACCGCTCGCTGTTCCTGACCTTCGCCGTGCTGATCCTCGATCGCGAGGCCCACGCGCTCGGCAGGGCGCGCGAATACGGCGAACTCTACGATGCGCTGCCCGCCGAGACGGCCCAGCGGACCATCCGCTTCTGGCGCATGCGTCGTTCGACGGGCGACGTGGCGGCGGCCTGAGCCGTCTCTAGAGCGTCGAGCGGCTCGGAGAGGCCGAGGCCCGCAGGCGCTCCAGCGCCTCGATGGCGAGCAGGCTCAGCGAGCGCAACCCCTCCTCGGTGAACACGTCCAGCGCCGCGTTGA
>Ga0079224_100013643_pt1 | contig 11321 bp, 7 predicted proteins | sample Stecom2015_FD_80414 | JGI IMG/M metagenome (GOLD analysis project Ga0079224, IMG submission 80414) | Agricultural soil microbial communities from Utah to study Nitrogen management - Steer compost 2015 | ecosystem: Environmental > Terrestrial > Soil > Agricultural land | place: USA: Utah...
AGGAACCCGTACGGCCCCTGGATGCCCTCCGCCCGGTAGTCACCGCCTTCCTCGAACGGGCCGAGGAACATCAGGTACGTCCTGAACGTGTCGGCCCCGTACTCCTCGATGATCGGGTCCGGCACGATCACGTTACCCTTGCTCTTCGACATCTTGGCGCCTTCGGCGATGATCAGCCCGTGTGCCCGGAACGTCGTGAACGGCTCTTCGAAGTCGATGTGCCCGAGGTCCTTCAGCACCATGGTGATGAAGCGGGCGTACATCAGGTGGAGCACCGCGTGCTCGTTCCCGCCGATGTAGACGTCCACCGGCAGCCACGCCCGTGTGATCTCGGGGTCGAACGGACGATCGTCGAAGTCGGTGGAGGGGTAGCGCAGGAAATACCAGCTCGAGTCGAGGAACGTGTCGGACACGTCCGTCTCACGCCGCGCCTCACCCCCGCACGACGGGCACGTGGTCCGGTACCACGACTCGACGCGCGCGAGCGGGCTGACGCCGGTGTCGTCCGGCTTGAAGTCCTCGACGCGCGGCAGGACCACCGGAAGGTCCTCCTCCGGAACCGGCACGGCGCCGCAATCCGGGCAGTGGATGATCGGGATGGGCGGGCCCCAGTACCGCTGCCGCGAGATGCACCAGTCGTGCAGACGGTAGTTGACGCGCGCCTCGCCCCAGCCCTGGTCGGCCGCCCACGCGGTCACCAGGCGGACCGAGTCCGAGACGTCGGTGTCGTCGAACGCGCCGGAGCCGACGAGACGCCCCGGCCCGACGTACGCCTCGTCGAGCGGCGTGTCGGCATCGTCGCCGGGGCCCGCCACCACGCGCACGATCGGCAGGTCGAACGCCCGCGCGAACTCGAAGTCGCGCTCGTCGTGCCCGGGCACCGCCATGATCGCGCCGGTCCCGTACTCCATCAGCACGTAGTCTGCGATCCATACCGGGACGGCGCGGCCCGTGGCGGGGTTGCGGCAGTACCCGCCGGTGAAGACGCCGGTCTTGGTACGGTCCGCCTTCTGCCGAGCCACGAGGTCTTTCTTGCGTGCCTCGGCGCGGTACGCCTCCACGGCTTCGGCGTGTCCGTCCCGCACCACGGCGTCCACGAGCGGGTGCTCGGGGGCGAGCACCATATACGTCGCGCCGAACACGGTGTCGGGCCGGGTCGTGTAGACCTCGATCTCCTGCCCGCTGTTGGCGCCGACCTCGTCGAGCACCGGAAAGCGGAGCTGTGCGCCTCGGCTCCGGCCGATCCAGTTGGCCTGCGCCTTCTTCGTGGTCTCCGACCAGTCGAGCGTCTCGAGGTTGTCGAGCAGCCGCGCGGCATAGTCGGTGATCTTGAAGAACCACTGCGCGATCCGACGCTGCTCCACCGGCGTGCCGCAACGCTCGCAAGCGCCCGCCACCACCTGCTCGTTGGCGAGCACCGTCATGCACCCGGGGCACCAGTTCACCGGCGCCTCCTTCCGCTCCGCGAGCCCCGCCTTGAAGAGCTGGAGGAAGATCCACTGCGTCCAGCGGTAGTAGGACGGGTGGGTCGTGTCGACGGTGTGCGCCCAGTCGAACATCCCGCCGGTGCGCCGGAGCTGGCGGGTGAAGTTGGCCACGTTCGACGGGATCAGGTCCATCGGGTGCGTGGCGACCTTCAGCGCGAAGTTCTCCGAGTGGATGCCGAAGGCGTCGAACCCGATCGGCTCGAAGACGTCCCGCCCCTGCATGCGCTGGAAGCGGCCGTGCACGTCCGCGCCCGTGAACGCGTAGATGTTGCCCACGTGGAGCCCCTCCGCGGAGGGGTAGGGGAACATCATGAGGTTGTAGAAGGGCCGCTCGGCGGACCTGAATCCGTCCGGGGTGAACGCGTGCGTGCCGCGCTCTTCCCAGCGGCGCTGCCACTTCTCCTCGATCGCGGACGGCTGATAGCCGTCCCTGTCCTGATTGGCCATGGCTCACTGTGAGGGCGGGCGACCCGGTCGGTGCTGGGCTCCCGCCGGGTCCGCGTGAAGGACCGCTAAGCTACACGGCGCGGGCGGGCCGCCCAAGGGCCGGGGGCCACCCTGGGGCACCCATCTTGCCGGAGCCGGGTAGACGTCCTGCCGCCGTCTCCGCTCCCCCTCCACCCCGATCGATGAAGCCGACCAGGAAGATCTCCGGCGCGAGCCTCCGTCACGCCTTCGAAGAGATCATCTGGCCGAGGAGGAAGCTCATCCTCGTCGGTCTGGTGCTCATCCTCGTGAACCGGTTGAGCGGCCTGGTGCTGCCCGCCTCCACCCGGTACCTGGTGGACGACGTGCTCGGGGGCGGCAACGGCGATCTCCTGTACCGGCTGCTCGGCCTGGTCGGGATCGCGATCGCGCTCCAGTCGATCACGTCCTACGCGCTCACGATGCTCCTGAGCGTGGAGGCGCAGAACCTCATCGCCAATCTGCGGGCGCAGGTGCAGCAGCACGTGCTGAGGCTGCCCGTGCGCGTGTTCGACAACACGAAGTCCGGCGAGCTCGTGTCCCGCATCATGGACGACGTCGAGGGCGTCAGAAATCTGGTCGGGACGGGGCTGGTTCAGCTCGTGGGCGGGACCGTGACGGCCGTCGTGGCGCTCGTCTTCCTGCTGCGCATCGATCCGATCATGACGCTGCTCGCGATCTTCCCGCTGCTCGCGTTCGGATGGGTGTCGACGAAGGCGTTCCAGACGCTCCGGCCGGCGTTCCGCGACCGCGGTCAGATCCGCGCCGAGGTCACCGGCCGGCTTCAGGAGGCGCTCGGCGGCATCCGGGTCATCAAGGGCTTCCACGCACTCGACAAGGAGGCGGAGATCTTCCTCGCGGGCGTGATGCGGATCTTCGACAACGTGAAGACGACGCTCCGTACGTCCAGCCTCGTGACGAGCCTCGGCACGTTCTTCATGGGGCTGGCCAGCGTGCTCATCATGGGATACGGCGGCCGCCTCATCCTGCAGGATCAGCTCACGCTGGGGGAGCTGTTCAGCTTCACGCTCTTCCTGGGATTCCTGATCGCGCCGGTCCTGCAGATCTCGAACATCGGGACCCAGATGACCGAGGCCTTCGCCGGCCTCGACCGCACGTCGGACCTGCTGTCCTGGCCCGAGGAGGACGACGACCCGCTCCGGACCGACGTCATGCCGCCCGTCGAAGGACATCTGCGCTTCGAGGACGTGCACTTCGCGTACGAGCCGGACAAGCCGGTGCTGAAGGGGATCTCCTTCGAAGCCGATCCGGGCTCGGTCGTGGCGCTCGTCGGCAGCTCCGGGTCCGGCAAATCCACGATCGCCGGTCTCGCCGCCTCCTTCCTGGAGCCGAACGAGGGCCGGGTCATGGTCGACGGCCGGGACCTGCGGCGCGTGAAGCTGGCGACCTACCGCGAGCAGCTCGGCCTCGTCTTCCAGGACGATTTCCTCTTCGACGGCACGATCCGCGAGAACCTGCGCTTCGCGCGCCCAGAGGCAAGCGACGACGAGGTCGAGGACGCGGCGGACCTGGCCTACGTGAGCGAGTTCACGAACCGCTTTCCGCTCGGGCTCGACACCATCATCGGCGAGCGCGGCGTGAAGCTCTCCGGGGGACAGCGCCAGCGGGTCACGATCGCGCGTGCGATCCTCGCGAATCCGCGGATCCTTCTGCTCGACGAGGCGACGTCGAGCCTCGACACGGAGAGCGAGGCGCTCATCCAGAAGAGTCTGGCGGCTTTGCTGAAGGGCCGGACCACGGTCGTCATCGCCCACCGGCTCTCGACGATCCAGCGGGCGGACCTCATCCTGGTCATCGAGGCGGGCCGCATCGTGGAGTGGGGGCGCCACGACGACCTCATCGCGCAGCGCGGCCGCTACCACGAGCTGTACACGGTGCAGGCGCGCATCTAGTCGCGTCCTCCGGACTGGCCAGTACCTCGCCAGCGGGCCCGACAACCCATACCTCATGTACCCCCGCACCGGAGAGGCCGGCACGCTGCCAGATCGTACGGGAGCGATTGCCGGTCTGACCGGGCTCGCTGCTCTGCTGCTCTGGCTCACCACGATCGTCGGGACGTACGTGGTCTTCCCGCCGTACCGGGCTGCACCGCCGGGATCCGCCCGCTGAGGGCACGAAACGTGCGTCCAGTCGAGCACAGGGTCTAGCCGCCGTGAGCGCCTCGACTTGAACGGCGCCGCCTGAAGACGGCGCCTTGTCCTTACCCCCACTGACCAAGCCCATGAACGGATACGTAACCAACATCGAGCGCGACACGCTCGAGAACGAGGACTACCGCCGGGTGCTGTACACGGGCAAGCACATGCAACTGGTGCTGATGACGTTGCAGCCGGGCGAGGAGATCGGATTGGAGAGGCACGAGGGGCACGACCAGTTCATTCGGATCGAGGCAGGCACCGGGTACGCACAACTCGACCGCGAACGCCGTGACCTGGAGGATGGAAGCATCGTTGTGATCCCTTCCGGAGCGGAACACAACATCGTGAACACCTCCGACACGGAGCCGCTGCGCCTCTACACGCTGTACAGCCCGCCGGAGCACCCGGACGGGACGGTGCAGCACACCAAAGCCGACGGGCGCGGGTAGCGCACGGGAAGCAGCGGCGGTAGAGCCGGACCCGCGAGACGCCCAACCCCACCTTCCCCCCGCCGAGGGTAGCGCCGGGCCAGGTGTGGGCCAGGCGACTCCCGCGATCTCGTGCCCCGCCCCCTACGCCGCCGAGCTCTCGGCGCTTGGCGCGGCCCTTCCCGTTCCGATCCGCGGCAACGGCACGTCCCGCACCAGCGCGTTCAGCTCATCGACCCCGATCGTCTCCCGCTCCAGGAGAGCGTCCGCCATTCGATGCATGAGGTCCTCGTGCTCCACGAGCATGCGGGCGGCCGTGCGGTAGGCTTCGTCCACGACCCGCCGCATCTCCTCGTCCACGATGCGGGCGGTGTCGGCGGCCACGGGCTCGGACGCGCCGCTCATGTCGAGCATGCCGACGCGCTCGCTCATTCCGTACCGGGCGACCATCTGGCGCGCGATCTTGGTGGCCCGCTCGATGTCGTTGCCCGCGCCCGTCGTGACCCGCTCCGGGCCCAGGAGGTGCTCCTCCGCCGCACGGCCGGCCATGAGCATGACGAGCCGTGCCTTCAGCTGCGCGAAGGACTGCGTGTACTGATCCCGGACCGGGAAGGAGGCGGTGACGCCGAGCGAGCGCTCGCGCGGAATGATCGTCACCTTGTGGACCGGGTCGAGCTCCGGGAGCATGAGGCCGACGATCGCGTGGCCGGCCTCGTGATAGGCGGTCAGGCGCTTCTCCTCGAGCGTGAGCACCATGCTCTTCCGCTCACTTCCGAGCAACACGCGGTCCCAGGCTTCCTCGAAATCCTCCATCATCACCCGAACGGATCCTCGCCGTGCCGCACTCAGGGCCGCCTCGTTGGCGACGTTCGCGAGGTCCGCACCGCTCATGCCCGCCGTGCCGCGGGCGAGGCTCTCCAGCGACACGTCCTCCCCGAGCGGCAGCGCTCCGGTGTGGACCGCCAGGATGCCCTCGCGGCCCCGGAGGTCCGGGTAGCCCACCGCCACACGCCGGTCGAACCGGCCGGGCCGCAGGAGCGCGGGGTCGAGGACGTCGACTCGGTTCGTCGCCGCGAGCACGACGACGCTGTCGTGCGTCTCGAAGCCGTCCATCTCGACCAGGAGCTGGTTCAGGGCGTGCTCGCGCTCGTCCTGGGTGCCCGATCCGTTGCCGCCGCTCCGACGGCGGCCGATGGCATCGATCTCGTCGATGAAGACGATGGCGGGTGCGTGGGCCCGGACCTGACGGAAGAGGTCACGGATGCGGGCTGCTCCGGTACCCACGTACATCTCGACGAAATCCGAGCCGGAGGCATAGAAGAACGCGCAGCCGGCCTCACCGGCCACGGCCCTGGCCAGTAGCGTCTTGCCGTTGCCGGGATCGCCTGCCAGCAGGACCCCGCGAGGCATCCGGCCGCCGAGCATCGTGTAGCGCTGGGGCGCCCGCAGGAACTGCACGATCTCCTCGAGGTCCGCCTTGGCCTCGTCCGCGCCCGCGACCCTCGCGAAGGACACCGTGCTCTGCTCGGGCCGCGCCTTGCGAACCGTGGAGCGGACATGACGGAGCACCCGCGCGCCGGGTCCGCTCTGCGTGAGGGTATAGGCCAGGAGCAGAACCGCCGCCAGCACGAGCACTCCGGGGAGCACCCCCGCCGCCGGCGGACGCGAGGAGGAGCGGGCGGCGATCGGCACGCCTGCAGCTTCCAGATGCTCCATCACGCGATCGCTGTTCGGGATCGGCAGGAGGGCATGGAAGTCGGACACGCTCCCCTCACCGGCCGGGCCCGAGACCGTGATCCGGCCCTCCACGGCGGCGCCTCCCACCACGCTGACTTCCGTCACCCGCCCGTCTGCGAGCGCCGAGAGGAGCTCGGAGTACGTCAAATCGACCGGCTCCGGATCGCCCATCATCCGCACGACGAGGAAGGCCGCCGCCACGAGGAGCACAGCCACGCCCCCGAGGAGCAGAGGGGGGCCGCGACGGGCCGCCCGTCGACGGACGAAGGATGGAAGCCGCCCGACCAGGCGGCCGCGCGAGGGAGAAGCGTCGCTTCCCGGCACACGGGGGGTCTGGGATGTGGTCTTCACGGGATCTGCGTTACGGTTGTGATGGACGCGGTCCACCCGATGCGGCTGCTTTGGTGGAAAGCCGGAGGCGCCCCCTCGAGCACGCCGAGCCGGGTTGAACCCACGGGGGCGTGGACGCGGGATGTATCTCCGAATGGCCGCGACTATCTCGTGACCGATGGTTGTACCCCGTCGCGTCCGTCCCGGCGGCCTGCCTACACCGTCCGGTAGTGAAGGATTCAGGTCGGGTCATGGACCGGAGGTCGGCGCGGCCGTCACGCGGCCGCAACGCTACTGGCCCACGAGCCCCCGCGCCCGCAGCTGCCCCAGCGCCTCCGCGACGACTTCCTTCGGGGGCCCATCGGTGGGTATTTCCACCATGTTCCGCCGGACGACCGCGGCGGATTCGGGCTCCCAGGCCCGCGACGCGGCCTCGTAGACGGACGGGTCCGCGCCGGAAGCCCCTCCGCGTGGCGCTTCGAGCCGGCCTCGCACGGTCGCCGGGGCCGCGGAGCACCGGAGGTAGACGGGGCGGACCCCCGCCGCGACCGCGGCCTCCAGGAATGCACGGCGGCGGCCTTCCTCGCGGAACGAGGCATCCACGACCACCCGCTCACCCTGGCGCAGGAAGTCGATCGAAGTCCGGAGCAGGGCCTCGTAGGTGCGGTCGTTCCATTCGGGTGTGTAGATGCCGTCTCCGAACGCCGCGGCGGCGGACTCGCCGGCGGCCACACCGGCTAGCTGCTTCCGTGTCCGGTCGGACGAGAGCACCGTGAAACCCGCTCGCTCTCCCAGCGCGCCGGCCAGGGTGGACTTGCCGGTGCCCGGCAGGCCGCCCACGAGCACGAGCGCCGGGCGCCGGTCGGGCTCTTCGAGCTCGGCCAGGGCGAGCAGCCAATGCGCGCCTGCGCTTCGCTCCGCGTCTCGCCGCTCGTGGTCCGCCATATCCGACTGCGCCGCCTGCAGGCCCGCGACCTTTGCGCGGACGGCGGACCTGTAGGACTCGTAGAAGGGCAGCAATGTGCGACCCTCGGCATCGCCGGAGGCTGCGAAATAGGCGTCCACGAACCGGTCGGCCAGATCCGGGCGGCCGTGGTACCGCAGGTCCATCGACAGGAATGCCATGTCGGCCACGGGATCGGCGTAGCGGAATCGCTCGTTGAACTCGATGCAATCGATGACCACGAGATCGGCCGGTGGCGCCCGCTCCGGGAACAGGTACACGTGCTCGAGATGGAGGTCGCCATGCGTGTTGCGGGGCACCTGCGCCTCGGCGCGGGCCTCGATCAGTGGCCGCAGCTCCTCGAGCCGCCGCTCCAGCCGGTCGGCGAGGCGCTGGAACACGGCGGCGGAGACGTACGTGCCGACGTGGTGGCGCGACGCGGCCAGGTTCTCCCGCGCCTGGGCCGCGACCACCGTCCAGCGGCCGTAGCGGGCGACGTGGGGACCCCCGGCGGCGTCCCGGTGGAAGGCAGCGACACGGCGACCGAGCTCGTCGGCGACCGGCGCGGCGAGGTCGCCCCGCTCCAGCCGCGCGCGCAGGGCGGCCTCGGGCGGAAGGCGCTCCATCTTCACGGCGTGCTCGACCGGCTCACCCCGGCCGTCCACGACGAGTCCGTCCTCCGTCTCCACGATCGGAACCACGCCGAGGTAGACGTCGCCTGCCAGCCGGCGGTTCAGCCGCACTTCCTCGTGGCAGAAGCGCAGGCGGTCGTCGAGGGTGGTGAAGTCGAGGAAGCCCAGGTCCACGGCCTTCTTGACCTTGTAGGCATAGGCGCCGGCGAGGAAGACCACCGAGATGTGCGTCTGGTGCACCTCGATGTCACCGGCGGGATGCGGATAAGCCTGGGGCCGCGAGAGCTCCCGGACGAGATCGGATACGGCGATCGCCGTCCGGGTCAATGCCGGGTGGACAGCTTCGCCACGACAGGATTCGCGAGCCGCTCGTAATCGCTGTAGGAGAGCTTCACGAGCTCCGTGTGGGTGCCGGCGTGGAACGCGATCTCCTCGTCCTCACGCAGGCGCTCGTCGACGAAGACCGTGAGGCCCCAGAGATGCCCGAAGGGGGGCATGGCACCCACCTCGCACTCGGGAAACCGTTCCGCGAACTCATCCTCCGACGCGATGCCCGCCTCTTGCGCGCCGGTCACACGCTTCAGGTGCTGGATGCTGACGTGGTCCGGCGCCGGTAGCACGACCATGGCGAGCTCGCCGTCGATCTTCACCATCACGGTCTTGGCCATCTCCTTGCCCGGCACGTGGGCGGACGCGGCGGCTTCCTGGGCGGTGAAGGTCTGCGGATGCGGGATCGTCTCGAAGGGCACGCCGTTCTCGTCGAACAGCGCGTTCAGTTGGCTGAAGGGCATCGTGTGCTCCTGTGTGGCTGGGGTCCGACGGCCGCGTGAGCGCGCTCGAACGGCAGGCGCCGGGCAGCCGTCTCGTTCGGGTTCGGGCACGCGCGGGACGCGTCGTGCCTACACAGGAGACTAGTGGGGTGCGCGGCCGAGTGTTCCGCCCCCGGTCTGCGGCAGGAGGTCGAACGGATCGTCGACCGTTTCCACGCCTGCCTTCAGTTCGGCCAGCGCCCGCACCAGATCGCCATCGCGCGCTTCGAGATACGCCGCGAAATCCGGCAGACGGTGGAAGTACCGGATCCGTCCGAGCAGCGTAGCGTTGTTGAGCGGCGTGTCGCGGTAGCCCTGGAAGGTGAGCGCCTCGAAGGTCGGCTGGACCTCATCGTCGAATCGTGCCAGCACACGCGCGAAGACCTCCTCGCGGCGCTCCACCTTCTGGTCGTATGTGAGGGACGGGTCGCCGTAGACGGCCTGAAGCTCCCCGACCAGCGCGTCGACATGGACGCTGTAGCGTTGGTAGTCCCGCCAGCGTGACTGTGCACGGGCGCACTTGACCGTGTCGGGTCCGCCGCCCTCGCGTCCGCAGAAGTAGCGGATGGCCCCGACCCGCCCCACGAACGTGGCGAAGCTCTCGTTGAAGCCGACGTGGCCGGGCACGAACAGGTGCTGGTGCGAGAGCTCGTGGAGCACGGTCTCGACCACCTCGACATCGTCCGTGCGCAGCACGGTCGACAGCACGGGGTCGTTGAACCAGCCCAGCGTGCTGAACGCGGCGGTCGGCCGGAGCTGCGTGTCGAGACCTTCGGCCGCGAGCGACGCCTGCTCGGCCAGCGCGTCTTCCTCGGAGAAGAAGCCCTTGTACGGCACGCGTCCGACCACCGGGAACCACCACGTCCTGGGCTGCAACCGATCCTTGGGGGCGGCGGACAGCACCAGGGCGAGGGTGTCGCGCTCCAGCTCGGTGTACATCGTGTAGGAGTCGCCGACGTCGATGCCCAGCTCCTCGGCCGCGAAGCGGCGCGCCTCGAGCACGTGCGCCAGCTTGCCCCTGGTGTCGGGGTCGATCGTGCTGTCGTTGAGCACCCGGTGGATGGGCTGACGGGCCCTCAGGATGCGCATCTCCGCGATCCCCGCCTTGATCACGTAGACCGGCGAGCAGGCGGCGCAGCTCGCCACGAGGCCGAGTACACCCAGCGCGAGAACCAGGCGGCGCGTCATGGGGCCTTGCGCGGAGCCGGCGGTGACGCCAGCGAGCGCCCGCCTGCGACGAGCATCGTCGTCACGCCCTACTCCAGGAACGCCCGGTCGGCGGGATCGACCGCGACTCGTAGCTCCACCAGGTCCGCCTCCGGTGCGACCTCGTCCGGCATGTCCCGGGCCGCCTTCTCGAGCGCGGAGCGGGCGTCCTCCGCCTCGACCGAGTACGTGTGGTACCGTTGCCGACGTCCGCCGTAGCGGACGGTGATCCGGAAGTTCATGCCTGGAATCTACCGAGGGTGCCGCCGTGTACCTATCCTCCGGGCCCATGACTTCCATACCTCTCCCATACCGCCTCGCCGTCGGCGCGGTGCGCATCGCGGCTCCCGTGCTGGCGCGGAGCTCCTCCAAGCTGGGCCGGGGGATGGAGGGCCGACGGGACGCGCACGGCGCCCTCGTGCGCTGGGCAGCGACGGAGCGGGACGTCCGGCGTCCCCTCGTCTGGTTCCATGCGCCGAGTGTGGGCGAGGGGCTGCAGGCGCAGGCCGTGATGCGGGCGTTGCGTGCGACCCGGCCGGAGATGCAGGTCGTGTTCACGTACTTTTCTCCGTCCGCCGAGCCGCTCGGCGCGCGGTTCGGAGCGGACGTCGCCGGCTACCTCCCTTGGGATACGCGCACTTTGATGACACCCGTCCTGGACGCGCTCCGGCCGGACCTCATCGTCTTCACGAAGACCGAGGTCTGGCCGGTGCTGGTCGAAGAGGCGCGTGCCCGGGGGGTCCCCGTCGCGATCGTCGCGGCTTCGGTGCCGCCCCGAGCGGGGCGCCTGTCACGGCCCGCACGGGCGCTTCTTCGCGGTACCTGGGCCACCCTGTCGGCCGGCCTGGCCTGCGCTCCGGACGACGCTCGCGGTCTCGCGGAGCTCGGGGTGCCGCGGGAGATCATTCAGGTGATGGGTGATCCGGGCATCGATGCGGCGGTCGAGCGCGCCGAAGCGGCCCGTCCGGACGCGCCGTACCTCGCGCCGTTTCGGCAGGCCGTCGGCGCCGGCCGCCCTTCGCCCACCGTGGTGCTGGGATCCACGTGGCCGTCCGACGAGGCCGTCTTCCTGCCGGCCCTCGAGGCCGTGAGGGCGCGTGTCCCCGACGTGCGGGTCGTGCTCGC
>Ga0079224_100013644_pt1 | contig 11320 bp, 7 predicted proteins | sample Stecom2015_FD_80414 | JGI IMG/M metagenome (GOLD analysis project Ga0079224, IMG submission 80414) | Agricultural soil microbial communities from Utah to study Nitrogen management - Steer compost 2015 | ecosystem: Environmental > Terrestrial > Soil > Agricultural land | place: USA: Utah...
AGGCGCCGCAGTGGTTCGGGACCGATGGCGATCAGCTCGTCTCGATCGCCAGCAACGGCGAGGTGTTCGTCGCCGTCGGCCCGAAGCTGTGCCTGCGCAGCGCCGACGGTGTCGCGTGGGATCCGTGCGGGCTGCAGAGCAGCAGCTTCGGGGCGGTGAGCTTCACCCGCGATCGCTTCATCGTCAGCTATCAAGACGGCGTCAGCACCAGCAGCGACGGCGAGGACTGGTCGGCCCACGTCGTGTCGCCGACCGGGGTGCCGGTCGAGGTGGTGTTCGGCAACGGGGTGTACGCGGGGGTTCGGTACTACGACCGCGGGATCTCGGAGGCGCTCAGCGAGTGGTCCTTCGTGACGCACGGCGGCTTTCCGCTGCGGGACCTCGCGTTCTTGCCGCTCGAGTGATCCAAGTAGCGGCATACACGCTGTCGTGGCAGTACAGAGGCCCGGGATGGAGCCCGTGATCAGTATAAATTATTGATTTCATTGGATGTTTTACATTTTCATATTGAAACATCTAGAAATCGACGTTCATGCTTGCTGCGCGAACTGCAACATTCTAATTTCAAAATATGTCCGGCTCGCCAGCCATCGCCCCGCCCATCGCCCCGAACCCGGGTGGAGCGCTCGAGCCTCACCAGGTCGTCGGCCGCGATGCGATCGTCGCCGACTGCTGGCGTGCTCTCCGGGCGCAGAGCGTCGCGCTGCTGGCTCCTCGTCGGATCGGCAAGACGTCGGTGCTGACCAAGATGGCGGCCGAGCCCCCGCCCGAGTTCGTGGTGGTTCGCCGCAACCTCGAGGGGCTCGAGTCGACGGCGGAGTTCGTCCAGGTGATGTTCGACGACGTCGAGCAGCTGCTCGGTCGCTGGAAGTGCAAGGCCCGGCACGCGCTCGGCTTGCTCGAGTCGCTGGCGATCGAGACCCGGTACATCAAGGCTCAGCTCCACGGTCCGCAGTGGAAGCGGCTGCTCGACCGGCTGTTCGAGGATCTCGACGAGCAGCTCGCCAGCCGAGATCAGCTGCTGGTGTTGATGTGGGACGAGGTCACGCTGTTCATCGCCGACCTGTTGCGCCGCGGCCAGGCCGGCGACGCGATGGCGCTGCTGGACTCGCTGCGGGCCGCTCGCCAGCGGCACCTGCATGTGCGGATGGTGTTGACCGGCTCGATCGGCTTCGACGAGATCCTCCGCCAGCTCCGGCGGACCCACGGCTATCGCAACCGCCCGATCAACGATGTCGCCAGGCGCTTTGTCCCGCTGCTGGACGCGGCCGGATCGGAGCAGCTGATCCGCGGCTTGCTTCGCCACGGTGGCAAGCCGCAGGACCCGGTGTTGATCACGACGATGATCGAGCGCTGCGAGGGCCACCCGTTCGTGATCCAGCTGCTCGCCGACCAGCTGCTGCGGCTGCCCGAGCCCCGCGCCGAGCACGTCGAGCCGCAGCTGCAGCGGCTGCTGAGCCCGCCGGGCGATCCGCTCGATCTCAACCACTACCTCGAGCGAATCGACAAGCAGTTCGACGAGCAGCAGGCCGGTCTCGCGCGCGCGGTGCTGGACATGGTCGCCCGGCGCGAGCTGGGCCTGAGCCGGGCCCAGCTGATCGCGGCATTGCCCGAGCACCCGCGCGAGGCGGTGCTCGGTGTGGTCCGCCAGCTCGAGGACGACTTTTACCTGCGTCGTGAGCACGGCAGCTCGCGGTTCATGCTCGAGCTGCTGCGCCGCTTTTGGTGCGAGGAGCGGGGGCTGTGATGCGCTCGTCGCGATTCTCGCCGCGCTCGCTCGAGCCTGCGCAGCTCGAGCGGCTCACGGTCGCTGGCGAGCAGCTGCTCGATCGGCTGCAGACCGCGGTCGTCGGCGCGGTGGCCAGCGGCCAGGCTCGCTTCGATCTCGTGCTCGGCCCACGCGGGGCCGGCAAGAGCCACATTCTCGGCGTGCTCGAGGGGCGCTTGCGGGCTGCGCCGGAGCTGCTCGGACGCACGGTGATCGTCGCCTTGCCCGAGCAGCTTCACCCGCTCTCGCTCGTGCAGTTGCTCGCCCAGCTGCTCGGCGAGCTGCCCGACGATCCGGAGCTCGGCCCGACCACGGAGGCGCTGCGGTCACTGAGGCGCCAGCGTGATCCCAACCAGGAGCGGCGCGCGGTCGATCTGATCCGCGCTCGGCTGGCCGGTCGCTCGCTGATCATCCTGCTCGAGAACCTCGACGAGCTGTTCACCGCGCTCGGGCGCGACGGCCAGCAGCGGCTGCGCAACATCCTGCAGACCGAGCGCCGCTGGTCGATTGTCGCGACCTCGCGCTCGCTGATCCCGGCGTTCACCAAGTACGAGGCGCCGTTTCACGGGACCTTCAACCAGCACCGGCTCACGCCGCTGTCGCCCGAGCAGTGCCGCGACATGCTCGCGGCGCTGGCCGACGTCCACGGCCACGAGCGGCTGTCCACGCTGCTGCGCACGCCCAGGGGCCTCGCGCGCGTGCGCGGCCTTCATCACCTGCTCGGCGGTAATCCCCGAGCGATGGCGCTGTTGTTTCGCCAGCTCGACGAGCACCGGCTCGATCACTTCGAGCTCGCGCTCGCCGAGCTTGCTGACGAGCTCGAACCCTATCTTCGAGAGCAGATGATCCGGCTCTCGCCCACCCAGCGGGCGCTGCTGGAGCTGCTGGTCGAGAGCTGGCGACCGCTGACGGTCACCGAGCTGTCGGAGCTCAGCTTCAGCGCTCAGGCCACGACCTCGAACGCGCTTCGCCAGCTTCGCGGTGAGGCCCTGGTTCAGGTGCTGGAGGTCGGGCGCGAGCGCTATTATGAGCCGGGTGATCCGCTGCTGCGTCTGGCCCGGGCCAACCAGCGGCCGCGCGATGCGATCGCGGCCTTTGCCCGGGTGATCCGCTGGTGGTACGCGCAAGCCAGCGAGGCCGACTCGAGCGTGCGGCAGTACCAGGTCCCGCCGGAGCGAGCTCGCGCCGAGTTTGTCGCTCATGATGGGAACGACGACGGCATCGTCCGTCGCGTGCTCGAGTCGACTGCCCGCGCCGACGATCCGGCGAGCCAACCCGCTCGAAGCTCGCCGACGCTGGAGCTGGAGCTGTCGCGCGCCATCGGCTTTGCGTGGCACGAGCACAGGCTCGCCGAGCTGTTTTCCCCGCGTGCTTCGCTGGTCCCGCTGCTCGACGTGCTGCCGGCTTCGGTGGGATGGCTGGTCGGCGTGGCGATGTCGTTGGGGCTCGAAGAGTCCCCGGCTTCGGCGTCCGGCGACGGTTTCGCTGCGCTGCGCTCGGCGATGCTCGACCAGGCGCCGGCAGGCGAGATGATCGGGCTGCATGCTCTCGGCCTCGTGCTGGAGAGCTTCTGCCAACTGGCCGAGCTGCCGATCGCCGAGGGCGTCGATCCGATCGCCGAGTCCGTGGGTGCCGATCCCCAGCAACCAGCCAGGTTGCTGCTCTCGGGCCTGTACCCATGGCTGGCATCGCGTCGGCCGCTCGAGCCGCTACGGCGGCTCGCTGCCCGGCTGGCCACGGTCCACGACATCGAGTGGTTTCCGTCGGAGGTGCTCGCCAGCGCCGGGCCGCGTGCGGCCGTCGCTCGGCTGTCCGAACCCGAGCGGGCGTTGGTTCGCACGATCCTCGAGCTGCACCGCGACCATCGAGGTCTCGAGGCGCTCGCGCTCGACGCCAGGCGTTGACGGCTCACCAGGGCATCGGCTCGATCGGGGCGGCCGGCGGATCGACGCACGGCAGCCCGGTCGAGAACCGCTCGAGCAGCCGCTTCGCGTCGCGTGAGCCGACCCGGCGGATCTCGGCCGGCGCGAGCACGCCTGCGGTCGATCCGTCGAGCACCACGCAGGCCGCCAGCGCGGTGCCGGGCCGCCAGATCGCGACCAGATCATTGCTGGTCGCCGGACCGTGGCTGTTGCCCGCGTGGAGCTCGAGGGTGTCCCAATCGTCGAGGCGGTGGAGCGTCAAGCCGCGCTCGTCGAGCTCCGCGAACACGCCCGGACGAGCGCCGATCGCCGCGAGCTGCCAGACTCGACCGCCGACGCCTGCGCCGATCGGCGTGAGCTCGTGACCGTCGACGCGGGCGATCGTGCCGTCCTCGAAGCCGACGATCAGCGCGGGCCGGCGGTTGCGATCGTCGACCCACGCGAGCGCCGTGGCGGCGCCGGGCAGCTCGATGGACTCGCGGATCCCCGCAGCGGTGATCCGCTCGAGCGTGCCGCCGCCGATCGGCGCGACCGTGGCCAGCGTGCGGTCGTCGGCGATCGCGATCAGAGCCACGCCCGTCGCGGCGCGATCGCTGCGGACATCGAGCACCAGCTCGCCGGTCGAGCGATCGAGGATCGTCCGGCGCTGGCCGTCGACCAGCGCCAGCCAGCGACCGTTGCCGGAGATCCGCGGCGCGCCCCGGTGCGGAAGCTGACTGGCCGACCAGCCCGCGGCCTCGCTCGGCGGCGTCCAGCTGCGGATCGGGGCGCCCGAAGTCCAGGCCAGCAGCCGGGTCGAGTCGGGCGCGAACGCGATCTCGAGCCCGTCGGGCGCGCGCGCGAGGGTCAGCAGCTGCGCCTGGCCGTCGCCGACTCGGATCACCTGCAGCCCCGCGTGGGCTTGCTCGGAGAAGCTCGACAGGCTGCTCGCAATCCGGGTCGCGTGGCCGTCGATTGCGAGCATCGCCGGAAACAGCGGCGCGCCAGCGGCCGGATCGTCGGCGTCGGGCGGGACGATCCACTCGGGCGCATCGACCCGGACGCTGCGGTGCTCGGCGGCGGCCAGCGACCACAGTCGGTAGCGGATCTGCGGTTCGATCGTGGCGGTCACCAGCGACGGGACCTCGGCGGCCGCGGCCAGCAGGTCGACTCGATGCTCGCCGGGCAAAAACCAGGTGGTCCGGTCGCTCGAATTCAGGGCCGGGATCACGGCGAGGTTGCCCTCACCGTCGCCGAAGGCCACGTGGTCACGGCCGACCGCGATCGTGCGATCGGGCCCGAGCCGCCAGCCGGGCTGCGGGCCAACCTCGATCTGCGGCAGGAATTGCTCGATCGTCACCACGTCGCCGTTTGTTGCGACCGCGTAGTCGCCGACATAGGCGAGCAGGTCGGGCTGCCAAAGCGGCGATTCGCCCTCGTGGGTCGCTCGCCACATTCCTCCGCCGATCGGCGCATGATTGTAGGTGGTCCAGCTGCGGGCCACGATCCAGGCGACGTCGCGATCGAGGACCTCGCGGTAGATCACGCCGTCGTCGGTCAGACCGAGATCGGCGCCGATCGGCAGCGGGGTGGGGAACACCACGTGCCGGCCCGGACCGCCGTGGTGACGAATCCAGACCTCCACGCGGTCCCCGGTGGCGCCGGGGTAATCACGCGCGGCGCTCAGCCGCAGGCGCTCGAGCTCGGTCGCGCTCACGCGCTGGTCGACCACGCTGCGGGCCAGCGGGTGACCGGCCAGTCCGTCGAGCACCGCCCGCTCGTGCAACGACGCGGCCGCGACCACCTCGCCGTCGGCCGACATTGCCAGGCTGGTGACCAGCCCGCGCGGGCGCTTCGACCATGCCAGCTGCGGCCGCGAATCGCGGGTCCACAGCTCGATCGACCGATGGCCGCCGAGCGCGAGGTGACGGTCGCCGACCGCGAACGCGGAGATCGGTCGACCACGATCGAGCGCACGCGCGGGGCCGCTCGCGTCCGCCGACCACTCGATCACCCGACCCTCGCAGCCGGCGCTGTAGAGGGTGCCGTCGGGCGCGGTTGCGAGCCCGACCACGCCCTCGGGGTGCGCGAGCCAGGCTCCGAGCATTCGGCCGTCGGACCAAACCCGCAGCCAGCCGTCCGCGTCGATGCTGGCCAGTCGCCATTGCCCGGGTTCGCTCGCGGGCAACAGCTCGAGATCGACGATCGCCGCCACGTGCAGCGGGAGCGCGATCTCGGGCGTCCTCGCGGTTGGCGAACCAGGCTCGAGGGTGGCTGGCACCGAGCCGCGCGGCGCCAGACAGCCGCCGAGCATCAGCCATACAAAGATGGAAACGGCTCGCTCCACGGCTCGGGACTCTAACAAGGTCGACAGTGTCGCCGCGTCGGGCGACCCACGGGCGCCGCGCGAAAAGCATCGAGTGAATCCGCTCTGTTGCAGCTGCGGGATCACCCCGTTCTGCCGGACGGTCGCGACCTGTCACCGGATCGTCGACATTCGTGAGTTTGGATGATTCGCGCAATTGTACGGATTCGTGATTTGCGCAAAAGCGCGATAACGTGGACTTGCCTTTTGTAGCGATCATCTCTCCAATGCTCGGATGCAAAAGCGTGCTCTCCACCTGGTTCCCTTGACCTTTGCGTTCGCGCTGGCCTGTGCGGACGACACCGCCGGCGACGGGAATGATGCGACCGACGAGACCTCGACGGAGACCGACGGTGACGGTGACGGCGACGGCGACGGAGACGGAGACGGCGACGGCGACGGCGATGGAGACGGAGACGGCGACGGAGACGGCGACGGCGACGGCGACGGCGATGGAGACGGCGATGGAGACGGCGACGGAGACGGCGACGGCGACGGGGACGGCGACGGCGACGGAGACGGTGATGGAGACGGCGATCCCGAGGTCTGCGGCGACGGTGTCGCCAGCCCCGAGGAGGAGTGCGACGACGGCAACGACGTCGACACCGACGACTGCACCAACATGTGTCTGGCGGCGGCGTGCGGCGACCTGATCGTGCACGAGCTCGTCGAGCAGTGCGATGATGGCAACGACATCGACACCGACGAGTGTACGAACGCGTGCACGGTCGCGGTGTGTGGCGACAGCGTCGTGCAGGAAGGCAAGGAGCAGTGCGACGACGGCAACGATGTCGACACCGACGAGTGCACGAACGCGTGCACGATCGCGGCCTGTGGCGACAACGTCGTGCAGGAGGGCAAGGAGCAGTGCGACGACGGCAACGACGTCGACACCGACGACTGCACTTCGTTGTACCTGAACGCGGCCTGCGGTGACGGCTTCGTGCAGGCGGGCGAGCAATGCGACGACGGCAACGTGACAGCGGGCGACGGCTGCTCCGACGTCTGTGCGATCGACTCCAAGTACGTGTTCGTGTCGAGCCAGATGTACGACGGCAACCTCGGCGGGCTCGCGGGCGCGGACGCGAAGTGCCAGGCGCTGGCCGACGCCGCCAACTTGCCGGGCACCTACATGGCCTGGGTCTCGACCAACGAGGCCAACGGCTCGCCCGCGACTCGCTTCACCCAGTCGCCGACGCCCTACGTCAAGGTCGACGGGGTCAAGGTCGCCGACAACTGGGCCGACCTGATCGACGGCGTGCTCGACAGCGCGATCGACAAGACCGAGCTCGGCGGCGCGCCGCCGATCGGCGACACCAGCTGCAACGGCGGCGGGTCGGCGACCGTGTGGTCGGCGACCAACACCAACGGCACGTTCATCGACGTGGGCATCGACTACAACTGCACCAACTGGACCTCGAACGAGCTGATCCCGTCGCTCTGGGGCTTGGCGACCGACCCCAACAGCGCCTGGACCAACTGGTGCTCGGGCGGCATCTGCTCCTGGGTATCGCCGATCTACTGCTTCGAGCAGTGAGTCGTCGCGCCCGCGACTACACTCGCGGGCGATGACCACCCCCGCGCGCCCGGTCGCCGCCGCCTCGTGGGCCGAGTCGATGTTCACCTTCGGGGTGACCGGCACCAACGGCAAGACCTCGACCACCCACCTGATCGCGGCGGCGGTGATGGCCGCCGGTCACTCGACGCTGCGGGTCGGCACGGTCGGGGTCGTGCTCGACGATCAGCCGCTCGCCCGTGGCAAGACCTTTCAGGACTTTCTCGCGACCATGCGGACGGCGGCCGAGCGCGGCTGTCGGCATGCGGCGATCGAGGCGACCAGCCAGGGGCTCGCGCAGGGCTACGCCCGGGCCTGGCGCTTCGACCTCGGCGTGTTCACCAACCTCTCGCCCGATCACTTCACCACCCACGGCAGCTGGGAGCACTACCTGGCCGCCAAGGCCCAGCTGTTCGTGCACCTCGGGCCCGGTCGCACGGCCGTGCTCAACGCGGCTGATCAACACGCGCTGTTCATCGATCAGGCGACTCCGGCCGACGTGATCCGCAGGTGGTTCGCGGCCCCGAGTCGCGGGCCGAAGCTGCGCGAGGCCGACCTCGAGGCCAGCACCGTCGAGCTCGACCCGGCCGGGACCACGATCGAGCTGTGCCCGTCGCCGGCCGCCGAGCAGCTCGGCGGCCGCTTGCGGACGAAGATGGTCGGCGCGGTGTTTGGCGAGAACGCGCTGGCGGCCGCGCTCGCAGCCCTGGCGGCCGGGATCCCCGGTGACGCGGTGGTCCGCGGGATCGCGAGTTGCCTGGTGGTGCCGGGCCGCTTCGAGGTGCTCGATCACGGCGACGACCGCCCGACCGTGGTCGTCGACTACGCCCACAGCCCCGACGCGATCGCTCATACCTGCGCGACCGCCCGGCAGCTCGCGCGCGGCCGGGTGATCGTGGTGTTCGGGGCCGGCGGCGGCTCGACGCCCGAGAAGCGCGAGCCGATGGGCGAGATCGTCGGGGCCGCGGCCGAGCTGGCGATCGTCACCAACGACAACCCGCGCGACGAGGACCCGCGGGCGATCGCGGCGATGCTCGAGGCCGGTCTGCTTCGGGCCGGGCGGGCGCAGGTGGTGATCGAGCTCGATCGCAAGCGAGCGATCGCCCGCGCGCTCGAGCAGGCGGTCGCCGGCGACGTGGTCGTGATCGCCGGCAAGGGCCACGAGCGCGGTCAGCAGCTGCGCGGTCGCACGCTGCCGTTCTCCGACGTCGACGTGGTCCGCGAGCTGCTCTGAACGATCACGGATCGTCCTCGCAGGTCGGCGTGCAGCTGCGGTTGTGCTGCTCGGCGGCCCCCTCGAGCTGCTCGGCGGCGAAGTCGTCGTGCAGCGGCTCGGCCTCGCCCCAGTCGCGCTCGGTCGTGCAGCGCCGGGCGAGTCCGAGCAGGTCGAAGTCGACCAGCGGCTGCAATCGGTGGGCGTTGTCCAGCAGCTGCGCCGGGTCGAGCTCGGCTTCGGCGTTGCTGGCGACGATCGTGGTCTGCACGTCGTCGGCGCTGCAGAACCGGTAGCTGTGGCGAAACACCGAGGCCATGGTCTCGCGGTCGATCGGGTAGCGCGGCGTCCGGCGGTGCATGTTGGCGACAACCACCCCGTTGATCGTGATCCACTCGGCACAGGCCGCGAAGAACTCGACGGTGCGAAGGTGGCGAGGGATCGAGTGACCGCGGTAGGCGTCGTGGATCAGTAGATCGTAGCTGCGCGGCGGAGCCTGCTCGACGAACACCCGACCGTCGCCGACGTGCATGCGATAGCGGGGATCATCGGGCACCCCGAAGTACTCGCGGGCGAGCTCGACGACCGCCGGGCAGATGTCGACCACGTCGATCTCGAGCCCAGGCAGGCGCGCGAACAAGAAGTTGCTCAGCTGCGCCCCGCCGACCCCGATCATGCACGCCCGCCCGACCTCGGGCTGGACCAGCAGGCCCGCGACCATGGTCTGGAAGACCTCGTGATCGAGCGAATTGGGCCGGTTCAGATCATGGGTGGATTGCAGCAGCCGGCGGCCGTCGGCGACCTCGAAGTACATCCGCCGAAGCGCGCCCTGCTGGGTGACGATCACGTGGTTGTAGTCGGATCGGGCGGTCGCCAGCACCCGCTCGCCGTCCGACGAGTCGGGCAAGGCGGCGTCGGCCGGGGCCCGCAAGGTGGCGTCGCTCGACCCCACGGCGCACGCCCACGTCAACGTGGGCAGCAGGCCGAGGAAGTCGCGGCGGCGCACGAGCAGACTCTACACGGCCGGGCGCCGGGCTCGAGGCGGACTGCCCCGTGGGGTGGGTGATCCGTGTGACGTCGCACGTGTCCGCCGAACATTTGCTCCGAATCGAGGCTCGATCTTTGGCCAGCGCTGCTGGCACGGTCATGCCTACCCATGAAGATCGATCTCAAAAAATTCTTGGCGATCACTGCATTGATGAGCAACGGCCTGGCTGCGGCGTCCGGCTGCGTCGTCATCGGCGGCGGCAGCGACAACGGTGAGGAAGCCGGAGACGGCGACGGCGACCCCGGCGAAACCGGAGACGGCGACGGCGAGCCGGGTGACGGCGACGGCGAGCCGGGCGACGGCGACGGCGAGCCCGGAGACGGCGACGGCAAGCCGGGCGACGGCGACGGCGAGCCCGGAGACGGCGACGGCGAGCCGGGTGACGGCGACGGTGAGCCGGGCGACGGCGATGGCGACGGCGATCCCGACACCTTCACCTGCAGCAACGGCGAAGAGATCCCGATCGAGTTTGTCTGCGACGAGGGAGCCGACTGCGAGGACAACTCGGACGAGGTCACGGGTTGCGGTGAGACTCCGTTCGTCTGCGGCGACGGCTACGAGATCCCGCCCGACTGGGTCTGCGACGAGGGTGGCGACTGCGAGGACAACTCGGACGAGGTCACGGGCTGCGGCGAGACTCCGTTCGTCTGCGGCGACGGCTACCAGATCCTGGAATCCTGGGTCTGCGACGAGATCCCGGACTGCGACGACGAGTCCGACGAGGCCAACTGCAACTGATCGAGCCTCGCTCGACGACTCGATCCGTCGACGGCGGCTCCGATTGACCGAGACGTGCAAACGGGTACGGTCTGGCCATGCGCCGGCGTTCGCTCGCTCTGCTCGTCTCGGTCTTCTCGTTGCTCGGCCTCGGCTGCCGCGCCGAGACCCCCGCTCCGGTCGCGCCCGAGCGGGTCGCGGTCGAGCTCCCGAGCAAGCCCGCGGCGCCCGAGCTGAAGGTCGAGCCGATCGTCGCCACGGTCGCGTTCCTGGCCGACGACGCCCAGCTCGGCCGCGCGCCGGGGACCGACGCCGACGCGCGCGTGCAGGCGTGGATCGCCGAGCGCATGACCGCCGCCGGGCTCGAGCCTTATTTGCAGGACGGCTTCTTCCAGCGCTTCGAGGTCGGCGACGGCGTTCGTCTGCGCGCGGGTCAGGCGAGCCGCCTGGCCGGCCCCGGCGGCGAGTCGATCGCCCACGCGATCCTGCCCTTCGGTCATGACACGGGCGAGGGCCCGGTGGCCGGCAAGCTGGTGTTCGTCGGCCACGGGATCCCCGGCGACGGCGACGATCCGGGCGACTTCGCGGCGGCCCGGCTCGACGGCGCGATCGCAGTCGCGCTGGTCGGCAGCAGCGATCCCCACGCCGCGCCGGCCAAGACTCGTCCGCAGTCGAAGCTGATCGCCGCTCGCGATCGCGGAGCCGTCGGCCTGGTGCTGTGGGATCCGAACAGCGACAGCCCGGTGCCCAATC